>Ga0335081_10000951_pt1 | contig 46417 bp, 40 predicted proteins | sample Lox_Sample_35_FD_206713 | JGI IMG/M metagenome (GOLD analysis project Ga0335081, IMG submission 206713) | Soil microbial communities from Loxahatchee National Wildlife Refuge, Florida, United States - Lox_Sample_3.5 | ecosystem: Environmental > Terrestrial > Soil > Wetlands | place: USA... | reverse complement strand
TTCCTGCGCCGACCGAGATAGCCGCAGGGGTGGCGAGGCCAAGCGCACATGGGCACGCAATGACAAGGACTGCGACAGCGGCTGTGAAGGCAAAGCTGATCGGCTTCCCGGCAACGAAGACCCAGAGAGTAAATGAGGTGAACGCAACAGCAATAACCATCGGAACGAAGTATGCGGCAACAGTGTTCACCAGCCTCTCGACCGGCGCCTTCGTGTTTTGGGCATCCTGGACGACTTGGACTATCTTTGAGAGCAGCGTGTCAGAACCAACGTGCCTGGCCTTCACCTTGAGCACCCCAGTGCCGTTCAGGGTTGCTCCAACTACCTCGTCTCCCGGAACTTTCTCAGCTGGAATGCCTTCTCCCGTTACAAGCTTCTCGTCAACGGACGAATGGCCTTCGATGACCGTGCCATCGGTCGCAATCTTCTCACCCGGTTTGACAAGGAAAACGTCACCCACCGAAACCCGCTCGATGGGAATCACTGCCTCCCTTCCGTCGGCCCCTATCACGATGGCAGTCCTCGGCTGAAGCTCGGAGAGCTTTCGTATCGCATCTGTCGCCCTCACCTTTACGGTCTGCTCTAGCAACTTGCCTATGAGAATCAGGGCGATTATCATAGCAGAAGCGTCAAAGAAAAGGCCCCCGAACGGAAATTCCCCGGGGAAGAGGACGTACACCAAGCTGTAGAGGTACGCCGCAGAAGTTCCCACTGCAATCAGGAAGTCCATGTTCGAAGAGCGCATCTTGACTGCGTTCCACGCGCCCTCGTAGAACCTCCGTCCAGCGATGAACTGAACCGGTGTCGCCATTGCGAGTAGCAGAAGTCCCGTCGGGAATGAGCTGGGGAAGATGGAAATGTAAGACAGAACCAAGATTGGGAGGCCCAAGACCACGCTTAGCACGATGTTCCTCTTGAGTGAACGCAGCTCCAGTGCAGGGGCAACGAAAGTCTGCAAGCAGGATTCAGCGCAGAAGTAGTATGTCCTCCCGTTGATGTTGGCATGGAGGGCGGCAGGTGACTCTTCTACGAACATTCCACAGACGGGGTCTGTCGCCATACGAAGGTCATTCCTGTCCCTTGTAGGCCGCTGCGCAGTGTCTACAACAGAACCTGAGTTTCTTTCCCTGGACTACCTCTGAGTAGGCGTCCTTGTAGACAGTGCACCCGCAGTTTGTGCACACCTCCATACTCGGCTCGATTGCGCTGGACACTATCGTCGTGAACTGTTTGAACAGCCTGTTGCACAGCGACCTACCCGGTGCCGTGAGCGAGTAGTCCGTCCGGCTCTTCTGCCCCACTCTGATCTCCTTGGACCTTACGAACCCCTGCCCTTCGAGCTCTCGCAAGAAGGGGTAGACCAGGCTTGGACTCGCCCTTTGTCCCAGCCGTTGCTCAATGTCCGACATGATTTGATAACCATGCTTCTCGCCCTCGTATAACAGGAGGAGTATGTAGAACCGCGAGAAATCGGTGAGAATCCTAGTGCCCTTAAATGAACCGTAGCTTCGAAGCAGCCTAGTCTGCACCCCAGTCCCAGGCTCTGTTACCACGTTCGGCAAGATATATCTTCTGAAGATATATCTTGAATATAAAGACGTCGGAGATTCTCACAGCTGAAAACGCACGGTTTGCGGGACCCGCGGTAAAGACAAAGGGCGGCGTCGCCGACGGCACCGATCATGGAATGTGGCCCGAAGTCCCTGAGAACAAACTAAGAGAGGCCCGATGCGTCGATGGCTCCTAACCCGACAGGCATGCCGTGCGAGGAGTTTCAACCCGGCTTCCCAAGCTTCTCGAATTTGACCCGGCCTGCTAGCGAGCCTGCGTCGTGCATCTCCGAGGCGGGTTTATAGGAACGCCAGGTGTCATGCGCGAGGGTATGAGCACCAGGAGTTCTCCGGGGGCCACCGCACCCCTTCGGACTGAAACCGGGGTCGCTGCCGTCAGACACTTCTTCAGGCCGAGGAGCGTAGCGGTGATCGGAGCGTCACGTGACAAAGGTTCGATTGGTGGGGACCTCTTCGCTAACCTCCTCGGGGCAGGTTTCAACGGTCCCGTCTACCCTGTGAACCGGAAAGCTGAGGTCGTCCAGTCGGTGGTGGCGTACAAGTCGGTGCTCGAATGCCCCGGCCCGGTGGACCTGGCGTTCATAGTCGTCCCGGCCGCCTATGTCATCGGAGTTGCGAAGGAATGCGCAAAGAAGGGCGTGCGGGCGCTCGTCGTGATCTCGTCCGGATTTGCAGAGATTGGCGTGGAAGGAGCGGCACTACAGGATGAACTCGTCAAGGTCTGCAGAGAGTCGGGCATGCGCATGATAGGCCCGAACTGCATGGGGATAATCAACACAGACCCGGGGGTGAGCCTCAACGGTCAGTTTTCCCCCTACAGGGCGAGCCCCGGCAGAATCGGGTTCTGGTCCCAGTCAGGTGCCCTGGGAATAGCTGTAATCGATTTCGCCGACAAGCTCGGGATAGGCCTGGCTGAGTTCGTCTCCGCTGGCAACAGGGCCGACGTTTCAGGCAACGACATTGTTGAGTACTGGGAGAGCAACGAGAACATCGACATCATCCTGCTGTACATTGAGTCATTCGGGGACTCGAGGAGGTTCGCCAGGCTGGCCAAGAGAATTTCGAAGAGTAAGCCGATTGTGGCCGTAAAGAGCGGGCGCTCCGCCGTCGGCTTCAGGGCAACTCAGTCCCACACAGGCGCCCTGGTCGCCGCGTCCGACATCACGGTCGACGCCCTCTTCAGGCAGTCAGGGGTGATCAGGACGGATTCGCTGGATGAGATGTTCGACGTGGCGGCCTTCCTTTCGACCCAGCCGGTTCCGAAGGGGGATAGGGTCGCCATAATTACAAACGCAGGGGGTGCTGGAATCCTGGCCGCTGACTCATGCGAGAGCCTAGGGCTGAAGGTCCCCGAGTTGTCTCCGGAGACACAGAAGCGGCTCAGGAAGTTCCTGCTGCCCATCGCCAGCCCAAGGAATCCCGTTGACATGAGCGGAGCCGCGACCCCCCAGGACTACGCGAATGCCATCAGGACTGTGTCGGAGGACGAGGGAGTGGACAGCCTCATGGTGATATTCATACCCCCGTTGCCCGGGGAGCAGGAACGGGTGGCGGACGAGATCCTCAAGGCGGTCGGGGCCGCCCCTCGGAAGCTCCCTGTCGTGAGCACCTTCATGGCGACCAAGGGGGTTTCAGGCCTGCTTTCTGACCAGATCTCCCACATTCCGTCGTACCCCTTCCCAGAGTTGGCTGCGCAGGCGCTGGCAAGGGTGACAGATTACGGCAAATGGCTGAATACACCCAGGGGGGTTCAGCTGAAGTTTGATGTCAGAAGCAAGGAGGCCGGAGAAATTGCGGCAGAGGCGATGGGCAAGAACGGAGGATGGTCGGGTCCGGGGGAGACTGAGGCGTTTCTGAGTTGCTTTGGAATTTCGACCGTCAGGTCAGAGCAGGCCAAGGATCCCCGGGAGGCAGCCAAGGCGGCGACCCGATTCCCCGGGAGGGTCGTTGTCAAGGCGATTGCCCCCGGCCTGGTTCACAAGACCGAGGCGGGGGCTGTGCGGGTAGACCTCTCGGCCAGCGAGGTGGAGGGCGCAGCGGAGGAGATGCGTAGTCATCTTCTTCGGCAGGGTTTCTCGGTGGACGGATTCCTAGTGCAGGAGATGGTCTCCGGAGCAGTAGAGATGTTCGTCGGGGTCACCCACGACAGTACCTTTGGCCCCCTGGTGGCCTGCGGTGCAGGAGGGACACTCGTCGGGCTGATCAAGGACGTCTCCGTGGGCTTGACCCCCCTGACTACCCATGATGCCGAGGAGATGATCCGCTCCCTGAAGACCTACGAGCTTTTGGAAGGGTACAGAGGGGGACCGACGTACGACATAGACGCACTGAAGCGGACAATACTCAGGCTGGGCCAGATGGTCGAAGAAATCCCTCAGGTGGCAGAACTCGACCTTAACCCTCTAATGGTCCTCCCCGAAGGAAAGGGTGCAGTCGTGGTGGACGCCCGCATCCGGTTCGCCGAAGGAAACTAGGCAGGGCAACAGTTTGAGGCTTCGCCTCCGGTCCTAGAGAGTCGATGCGCAGAATCGAAAACGGCTCTAGGGGAATTGAACCGATCTGCCCGCTGCGGTGAAACGATATCGCCTGGTGGCGAAGGCCGCACCTGCTCTTCCTAGGACCGCAGCTCCTTAAGCACCCTTGCGTACCTGTACCATGCGGCCTTAGGCCCGACCTTCTCGTCGACCAGCCCGAAGTGATTTTCTTGGGGCGGGAAGGATTTCCAGGAGGTGTCCAGGTATCTCCAGATTCCTATTCCCGTGAGCTGGTCCTGGGAGTAGGCCTCCCTGAGTGCGCGTTCAACGTATTCAGCCTGCTTGTCTTCGCTATACCCGAGGATGGCGGGCCCGCTCGGGTACCCTGTTTCGGCGATGATGGTCGGCTTGCCAACTTCCTCTGCGACCTCCTCCGCCTTCCTGATCACCGAGGCGTCGACAGGCTCCGAAGCCTTGTAGTTCGGGTAGAAGTCGAGGCCTAGCACGTCGCAGAACTTCGAGTACTCCGCGACCTTGGGTTTATCGTCGTCAGCTTCCAAGTTGATCATCGTTAGAGCCCCAGAGTCCTCCTCGTGCACAGCTCTGTTCAGCCCTTCAAGCAGAAGGTCCCTGAACCCCCCCGCCTCAAGCCAAGCCGCCCCCGAGCGCCACCCCCCAGTCTCATGCATCATCCACCAGTTGGGCTCGTTTTCAATCTGCCAGGTCCTGACCGCGTCCTTGTAGTGCCTCACTACCTGCCTAACATGCGTGCACGCCTTCTCGATGTAGACCTCTCTTCCTTCGTCAGGGCTCACCCCCCTGGGGAGCATCCTCTGGTAGCCACATGCGACCACTGGAATCAGGGCGACCCCCTGGCTCCCAAGCGCCTGGACAAGTCCGTCCATCGGCCACCTGTAGTCGGCTTCGCCTCCCCCTAGGGGCGGCTCGAAGAAACTCCAGGGGAACCAGCACCTTACGAAGTCCGCGCCGACAGACTTGACCGCGTCAGCCAGAGCAAGCGAAGCCCTGGCCGCCTCCTCCGTGGGGTTCGCCTGGTGGTGCATTTCGAGGGTCGCTTCCTCGACCTTCTCAAAGTGCGCCCTCTCCTTCAGACTCAGAGACAGGAGGTGAGGGAAGACAATCGACTTCGGCTCCTGGATTCCTGCGTACCTCCATGCGTCATCAAGGTTGATTCCGAAGGAGAATCTCTTGGTGATATCCACGGGGGGCGCACCCCGATGCTTCTCTTACGGCTTTCGCATCTGCCTCTCACAATGTACTGAAAAATGCCTATTACCCATCGTCGCACAGAACTTCTCCCATGAGCATACACATCCCGCTCGGGGACGCCATCGATCTGACACAGACTATTGAGAATGGAATGACCACCTACGTCGGGGACGCCGTCCCCAGAGTGTCAAAGTTCAAGAGGCTCTCAAAGGACGGCGTGAACCTTTCCGTAATGACCCTGGGCTCGCATACAGGGACGCATGTGGACGCCCCCGTTCACTTTGTAAAGGGAGGGAAGGCGCTGGACCAGCTCTCGGCGGAAAGCTTCGTGGGGGAGGGGAAGGTGCTCGACTTCTCCGACAAGCCAGCGGGGTCTGCGATAGACGAGTCCGACCTGCAAAGTCATCGGGCCGAAATCTCCCGGGGGGACATCGTGCTGTTGTACACCGGCCTCAGCAAGAAGTGGGGAGATGAAAGGATGCGGAAAAAAATTACTTACCTCACCGGGGGCGCCGCCCAGTGGCTCGTCGACAGAGGAGCGAAGGCCGTCGGGATTGACTATCTCTCGGTCGAGAAGTTCGGCGCGACGGTTCCTGCCGCCCATTTCACCCTGCTCTCCCATGGTGTCCCAATCATAGAGTCGCTCAGTGCTAACCTAGCAAAGTTGGTAGGACGCAGGTTCCTTTTGGTGTGCCTGCCGATCAAGGTAGGAGGGTGCGACGGCGCGCCTGCAAGGGCAATCGCCTACCCACTGAACAATAGGGAGACCAGGAATTGACACTACGCCTTCAGGGAATATGGTCTCCGATGCCCACCCCCTTCCGAAAGGGGGGCGAACTGGACGAACCGAGGCTCGGAGAGCTGACCGACTACCTCATCGACGGCGGAGTGGACGGTCTCTTCCCTCTAGGCACGACGGGCGAATTCGCCTTTCTCAACAGGGATGAACGGAAACGCGTCGTGGAAGTGGTGGCTGACCGAGCCAACTCCAGGGTCCCCGTCCTTGCTGGGGTCTCTGACCCCTCCCCCACGAACGCCGTCTCTTTCGCTAAGGACGCGGAAAGTGCGGGGGCAGACGGGGTCGTAGCCACTCCTCCTTACTACTACAGCGTTGACGAGGAGGGAATCTACAAACACTTCAGGATGATATACGACTCGATTTCCCTCCCCCTGATCCTCTACAATATTCCCGAGTGGACGCACAACTTGGTCTCAGTCCCTGTGGTCTCGCGACTTGTCGACGAAGGTGTCGTGGTAGGGATGAAGTACACCGAGTACAACATGCTTAATCTCTTGCGCTTCATCCAAGCCGTAGGAAGGAAAATCGCGGTGTTCACCGGCTCCGATGCCATGGCCTATTCCTGCCTGGAAGCAGGTGGGAGCGGTGCAGTCATCAGCGTCAGCAATATTCTACCAAAGCGCGCCTCGAGCATCTTCGACCTGGTCCTTGCGGGGAAGTTCAGACAGGCGATGGAGGTTCAGAGGGGGATCCTCCCCGCCATCGAAGCCGCCGGGGTTGGACACTTCCCCGCCGGGCTGAAAGCGGCGATGAGGTCTGCGGGCTTCGCCGTAGGAGAGGTGAGGGCCCCACAGTCTCCTCTCACTCCAGAGGAGAACGAACTCGTGTCTACCCTGGTAAAGAGAGCGGGATTGAAATAGAAGTCATGGCGGACTGACGAATGGGTAGCCATCCGCAGTGAAGATATCAGACTTCGAGATATTCACGCTCGGGGAACCATCAAAGTCGGGAGGCGCCACCTGGGCAGGGATTGAGATCATCCTCCGGGTGACTACGTCCAACGGGGTCGTGGGGTACGGGGAAGCCGTGCCCACCCTGAGAGTCAGGCCGGTAGTCGAATCCCTCAGAGAGGTGGGACGACTCTACAAAGGCAAGGACCCGTCGGACCTTGAGTTCAATCAGCACGAATGGCACAAGCATGATTTCTATCTCCCGGTCTCCTTCGAATCCACCACGGCACTCAGCGCCTTCGACATAGCCTGCTGGGATATCCTCGGCAAGCACCACGGCGTCCCCATCCACAGGCTGATGGGAGGAGCGTACAGGACACAGGTAAGGCTTTACTCCAACGGCTGGTACTCCGAGTGCACGACCCCCGAGCAGTTCGCGGCGAAGGCGAAGAAGTTCGCCGCCATGGGGTACACTGCCCTGAAGTTCGACCCATTCGGGAGTTACTACGATTGGATAGACCCGATTGGCATCGAGAAGGCGTATCAGAGAGTGAAAGCAGTGAAAGACGCTACAAAGGGCAAAGTCGACCTGCTTATTGAGCACCATGGCAGGTTCAACCCGAATTCGGCGATAATGGTTGCGAAGAAGCTTGAACCCCTCGAACCACTCTTTGTCGAAGAGCCGATCCACCCAGACAACGTGGAGGGTCTGAGGAAATACCGAGCTTCGACCGGGGTCAGGGTTGCCCTCGGCGAAAGGATCCTCACCAAAGAACACGCAGCCTATGTCTGCTCGAATCATCTCGTCGACTTCCTCCAGGCAGACATTACCAACATCGGGGGTGTTACCCAGGCGAAGAAGGTGAGTGCAATAGCGGAAGCCTATGGAGTGGAAATGGCGTTTCACAACGCCTTCGGACCCCTCCAGAATGCGGCCACCCTGCAACTTGATGGCTCCATCCCCAACTTCCTCATCCAAGAATCATTCTACGACATCTTTCCAGGCTGGAAGCGCAAGCTCGTCAAGAATGGGACACCTGTGCTGAGGGGCCGCTCGAAAGTTCCGACGAAACCAGGCCTGGGTGTAGAGATAGACGAGAGAATCCTGGAGGAGTACAGGTTCGAGGGGCAGGAGACCTTCAACCCTGACGAGCCCGTGTGGGTAGTGAAGGACACCTGGAAAGGGGCCTAGGGCCTTATCCTCAGAGCGACCATCACATCGTTCACATTGGTCCCAGTAGGCCCTGTGACAACGAGGTCACCGAGCGCTTCGAAGTAGGAGTGCGAGTCGTTGTCCTTCAGATATTTCCCCGCGTCCAGGCCCTTGGCCCGGCCTCTTTCATAGGTGGTAGAGTCAGCGACGGCGCCCGCGGCATTCGTCGGACCGTCTACACCGTCGGTGCCGAACGAGAGGACCGTCACGCCCTCAGACATTCGGAGCTCCATGGCCGCAGCCAGGGCCAGCTCCTGGTTCCTCCCCCCCACCCCGCTCCCCCTGACCCTGACAGTCGTCTCTCCACCCCACACAGCGGCCCAGCGGTCCTCCGCACTGGACGCCGCCAGCCTTGCCAGCCGTCTCCCCACAGTCCTTGCCTCCCCTGTGACGCCGACCAAGGCGGAAGCCGTGGTGTACCCCAGGGCGCAGAGTGAATCTCCTGCAGCGCGGCAGGCGGCCCCGTTCGACCCCACGAGGACGTTGTGGACCCTGGCGAGGAGGGCGCTCCCGGGCTTTGGCGTCTCCTCTATCCTCCCAGCGACCCCTTTCTTCATTACGCTTCTCACCGACGAGGGCACTTCGACCCAGACCCCCCGTTTCGTCAATATCTCCGCTGCCCCGGCAAATGTTGTGGGGTCGGCGAGAGTCGGCCCCGACGCAACCGAGCTGAGGTCATCCCCCACCACGTCCGAGATGATCAAAGACAGAACCTCCGCGCCCCCTGCCTTCTCCACCAGCCTCCCCCCCGCGATTTGAGACAGGTGTTTCCTGACACAGTTAATCTCCCCTATCTCGGCCCCCGCTCTCAAGAGCAGCCTGGTCGTCTCTTTCAGGTCCCCGATGCTCACCCCCTCGGTAGGCAAGGGCATGAGCGATGAACCTCCGCCCGATATTAGGCAGACGACAAGGTCTCCGGGCCCGGCGCCTCGGAGGACACCAAGCATCTTCTTGACTGCGCGCACTCCCTTTTCCGTGGGCAGTGGGTGGGTAGACGGGGCGACGTGCACTCTCTCGAGGGTTGGGAGGAACCGCTGCCACTCTGGGACAACCACGACCCCTTCCGCGATTCTGTCCCCGAGAATCCGCTCCGCCTCCACGGCCATTAGGCCCGAAGCCTTCCCTCCTCCGACCACCAGGATTCTCCTGAAGCGAGAGAGCTGCAACTCCACCCCTCCCGCCGTCAGCCTGCTCCCCTTGATGCGGACAGCTTTCCTGATGAGATATCTCGGGTCAGAGGCCTTAAGCGCCGCCGCAGCCGCGAGCAACGCGTCCCTCCTTGGGCCCCTGGCCTCTGAAATCGACCTCTCCAACTTCGAAGGCAATGTGGTCGCCTATGCGCGTCCCGGCTTTCCCCAAGATGTAAATACGATGAAATTGGGATGATATTTCTCCGAAATGGCGTCCGTGCTGCATGAGAAGATGTTCATCGGCGGCAAGTGGGTGTTGGGAGGCCGGGGCGAGACCCTGGACGTAGTCAACCCTGCTACCGAGAAGGTCTTCGCCACCGCCCCGAAAGGCACGCGGGACGATGCCAAGTCGGCCCTTGACGCGGCGCAGCGCGCCCAGCCCGGATGGGCGAAGCTCACTCCGTTGACGCGCGCCGGGTACATGATGAAGGTCGCCAAGCTCATCCATGACAAGAGGGAGACGCTCGCCAGGGTGCTGACGGCAGAGCAGGGGAAGCCGCTCTTCGAATCCAGGCTGGAGGTCGATGGGGCGGCCGCTCACTTCGAATACTTCGCGGAATTCGCCCGGAGAATCGAAGGTGACGTCCTCCCCAGCGATAACCCCGGTCAGACTGTCATGATCCTCAGGCTCCCGGTAGGGGTGGTTGCCGCGATCACTCCGTGGAACTTTCCTTCTTCGATGGTCGCCAGGAAGCTCGCCCCTGCTCTCATCACTGGGAATGCCGTGGTTCTCAAACCTTCGAGCAAAACCCCCCTGAGCGCCGTTGAGATGGTGAAACTGGTGGAGGAAGCAGGGGTGCCCGGCGGAGTCGTAAACCTGGTGACAGGGGAAGGCTCAGAGGTGGGGGACGAGCTCTGTGGTAACCAGAAGACAGGACTGATTACGATGACGGGGAGTACGGCGGCGGGAAGGGAGATAATGCAGAGGGCATCGAACCAACTTGGGAAGCTCATCCTTGAACTGGGGGGGAAAGCGCCATTCATAGTCTGGAGGGACGCTGACATGGAGTGGGCTCTTAGGTGCGCCCTGTGGGCAAGGTTCTGGAACTGTGGGCAAACATGCATCAGCTCCGAGAGGATGTACCTGGACGAGAGAATCAAGCCCAAGTTTCTCGCACACTTCGTCCGAATGGCAAGGGGGTTGAGGGTCGGGGACCCCACTTCTGACGGTACGGACCTAGGCCCAATGGTCAGCAGGAATGAGAGAGGGACGAGCGAGCAGTTCATCGAGCTCGCCCAAAGGGAAGGCTCGAAGGTAATCCTCGGGGGGCACCCCCCGAAGGGAAGGGCGAGGGGGTGGTACCTAGAACCCACTATCATCGACGGCGTGAGCCAGAGCTCCCCCCTGGTCCAGAAGGAGATCTTTGGACCGGTGGCGCCCGTGCTAGAGGTGGAGACTTTCGACGAGGCCATCGAGATGTCCAACGACTCCGAATACGGCCTGGCGTCCTATGTGTTCACGAGGGATAACGCCAACGTGATGAAGGCCATGCACACGCTCCGGTTTGGAGAGACCTACATCAACCAGGTTGGCCCCGAACAGCTGCAGGGGGCACACGCGGGATTCCGTATGTCGGGAGTGGGGGCAGAGGGGTCGAAATACGGCCTGGAACTCTACACTCAACTTAAGACATGCTACGTTGACTGGGAGGACAGGCCCAGCCTCCCCTACCTGTTCCCCTACAGCTGAGTGATTTCCCTGAAAGCAATAACAGTGATCCCTCGGACGGCAGACTCGCTCTCCCTGAGGGACGTCGGGGACCCCGCCGCCAAGGCCGGGGAGCTCCTCCTCCGAGTCCTGCGGGTCGGAATCTGCGGGACAGACATGGACATTATCTCAGGATTCTACGGGGAGGCGCCCGGTTCCGCCAAGTACCTTGTAATCGGGCACGAGTCCCTATCAAGGGTCGAGGAGGTGGGCCAGGGGGTCGAAGGGTTCGCCAAGGGGGACTTGGTCGTCCCGACCGTTCGGCGGAATTGCCCCGAAAACTGCCTTAACTGCAGGAGCGGGGAGTCGGACATGTGCCTCACAGGCCACTACAAGGAACATGGGATAAAGGGGCTCGATGGCTTCGCCAGTGAACACGCGGTGACTGATGCGCGCTTCGTTGTCAAGCTCCCCGAGAGCCTTGCAGAAGTCGGGGTCCTCCTAGAGCCTCTCACAATTGTAGAGAAGGGGGTCAACCAGGCCTTCAGGATCCAACAGGCTCGAATGAAGTGGGAACCGAAAACAGCCCTCGTCTTGGGCTCGGGCGCCGTGGGACTCCTGGCAACGGCCCTGCTCAGGACGAAGGGGCTCGAAGTCACGACGGTAGCAAGAAAGCACGCAGACAGCATGAAGGCGAAGCTCGCCTCCTCTACGGGAGCAACTTACATCGATGCGACGGAGACGCCGCTTTCTACGATGGAGAACAAGTTCGACTTGGTCTTCGAAGCGACCGGCGCATCGTCAGTGGCCCTCGAGGCCCAGAACCTCTGCGACACCAACGGGGTCGTTTCATTCGTCGGGATCTACAGGTCCAAGATAGCCAGCGAGGACGCTGGCAACGTCTTTACGCACCTGGTGCTTGGCAACAGGCTCTACTTCGGTTCAGTGAACGCCAACATCTCCTACTTCAGGCAGGGAGCACTCGACCTCGAGTCCGTAGGGGCCCGATACGGCGGGTTCCTGGAGGGGATTATCACGAACAGGGTGCCTCTCTCGAACTGGAAGAACGCCTACGCCGAAAAGGAGGACGACGGGGTCAAGACGATACTTCAATTCTAACGTGAGGCCTTCGACCAGTTTGTATTCCACTCACCACGTACAGAACGCAGCCGCGTCGGCGCCTCAGAGTGTGGTGAGGCCTTGACTCCGGCGGGCCTGGCCGATGTTGGACCAAGAACAAGGTTCTCTTTACCAGTCAAGCAGCCCTACAAGCCCATCAACGGATACGGGGTGATAGGCAATACCCGGACTGCCGCCCTCGTCGGCTACGACGGCTCCATAGACTGGTGTTGCATGCCCAAATTCAGCTCGCCAAGCGTCTTCGCTTCGATTTTGGACAGCAAAAAGGGGGGGCGCTGGGCGATACAACCTGCAGGCTCAGCATCAGCGGTCCAGAAATACCTCGAGGACACCAATATCCTTCGCACAGAGTTCCGGACGGTAACCTCCAGGGTCTTTCTCACAGACTTCATGCCCTGCTCAGTCACCGCGGAGGCATGGTCAGCGCCCCCAGAAATACACAGGATAGTCGAATGCCTCGAAGGTGAAATCAAGCTGAATTTCATCTTCTCCCCCGCCCTGGACTATGGCCTCTCCGTTCCCAAGTTCACCAGGACGGAACACGGCTACTCGATAAGGACGAGGAGACAGGAGATGGTCCTCTCGACCCCGCTGTCACTCCCCGTCACCGATTCGGGGGTCCAGGGGAACTTCGACCTGGTCAAGGGCGAAAGAAGGGCCTTCGTCCTCAGCTTCGGCGAGAGGGTCCCAAGGAAAGTCCACGAGTACCATAGCGAGCGTCAGCGAGCCAAGACCGAAGTATTCTGGATGGACTGGGCTTCGCAGCTAAGGTACAGGGGGAGATGGAAGGAAGCCGTCAGAAGGTCCGCGCTTGCGCTGAAGCTGCTAGTCTACGAGCCCACAGGCGCCGTCGTTGCTGCCCCGACAACGTCTCTCCCTGAATCGATAGGAGGAGAACGGAACTGGGATTACAGATATTCATGGATCCGCGACTCCGCCAGCTCTCTCTGGGCGTTCCACACAGTCGGCCTGAGGAGCGAAACCGAAGCGTACCTCCGTTGGCTCATCGATAACAACCCTTCCCTAGACTTGGACCTCAGGCTGATGTACGACGTCGACGGGGGGACCAGCATTCGCGAGAGGACGCTGGACCACCTCGAAGGCTACAAAGGGTCCCGTCCCGTCAGGGTAGGGAACCTGGCGGTCGATCAGCTGCAGTTTGACGCCTATGGCTACATGCTGGACTCGCTTTATTTCTCTTCGCAACACGGGAAGCAAATAGACGATGAGATGTACTTCCGCTTCGTGAAGCCCCTTGCCACCTTCATAGTCGAGCACTGGTCCGAGCCCGGCAACGGGATATGGGAGATTCGGGATAGGAGAGAGCACTATGTCTACACCAAGGCCTGGTGCTGCGCCGGTCTCGACAGAGCAGTGAGGATAGCCACAGCGGCTGGCCACCCCGAGGATGTCTCTGAATGGAATTCCACCATCACGCAGATTCAGGAGGAGGTCCTCGAGAAAGGGTGGAGCGAGGATAAAGGGTCGTTTGTTATCCACTATGGGTCCGAAGACCTCGACGCTGCGAACCTCGTCCTCCCGCTCATCGGGTTCCTCCCCGCCGACCACCCAAAGATGAAGTCCACCATCGACGCCATCATCAAGGACCTCGCCGAGGGCGCCCTCGTCTACAGATACCATGCCGACGACGGCCTAAGGGGGAAAGAGGGCGCCTTCCTCCTTTGCGGCTTTTGGCTGGTGGCATGCCTTGCCAGGCTTGGTAGGGTGGAGGAAGCTGAGAGGAACTTCCGGGAGCTGCTCGGCCGAGCGAACCACCTTGGCCTCTACTCCGAGGAGATCGACCCGAAGACCGGCGAAGCCCTGGGCAATTTCCCGCAGGCGTTCAGCCACATGGGGTTGATACTCGCTGCCGACGAGCTAGACCGCGCCCTGGACGCAAGAGAATCTGCCAATCCAGATGGTCCATAGTCATCGGAAGCTGGCTGCCGTCTCATCCAGCACCACTCGCACTTTCTTCGCGGCTTCTCCGACGAGGCACTGCTTGACCGTCTCGAAGCCATTCTCTCCTTGGCGGTCTCCGCCAGGACCCAGTGCCTCTAGCACCCTATCGGCAAGCCCTTCGTCGTCTCCAGGCTCGAAAGTGTATCCATTAGAACCCCGGACAACGAGCTCTGAGGCCCCCGCTCCCTTGCTAACCACGACCGGCCGCTTGTTTATCCACGCTTCTAAGACCGTCAAGCCGAACCCTTCAATTCTCGAAGGGAGAATCACAGCCGAAGCAAGACTGTAGGCGGCTCTCAACTCTTCATCCGATGCGTACCCAAGGAAAACGATGCTATTCATTACACCCAGCCGTTCAGCTTCTTCTTTCAGGTGTGCGCGCCAAAGTGCTCCTTTGTTCCTGCCAAGCCCTCCCGTCCCGCTTGAAGAGAAACTTCCATCACCAATTAGCAGGAGGCGGGCATTCGCTCTATTCTTTATTCTCGCCATCGCCCTGATGGCGACATCCTGTGATTTGATTGGGTCCATCCTTGCCGCCACCAACAGCAGGCGCTCGTCGTCACGGAGCCCAATCTTGTCTCTGAGGGTGTCCTGAGAAGCGCGCGAAGGCTTCCCCCAGCGCCCTTGGTCAATGTACGGATAGATCTGATATGCGTGCCCCCGGTACCCAGACCTCGTCAGCCCCTCAAGGTCTCTCCTGGTGCTCACTACTATCGAGTCGAATCCTTCAAGCGCCTTGCGGACAAATCCCCCCACGGAACCCAGATTCTCAGGCCGGAATGGAACGTGCCATCTGAGAACTGCGGGCGCCGAGATGCCGATCAACTGGCCGGTCTGAATGAGTTGGAAATCTTGGATGTAGAAGATGTCTACGTCCCCAACATATTCGAAGAGTTTCTCTGTATTCACCCAATTGTAACGGACGTAACCAACGTATTCCTCCCTCGTAAAGGGGCGAGTCCCTAGACCATGAATAAGGGACCACATAGCCTCCTTGAAGGACGCGTATTGACGCAGGTGTTCCTCGCCGAGTTCCACGTGTGATACGAGAACTTCGTCTAGCTTCACCCTCGGAGGATAGTCAACACCGAGGCTGATCCAGACTGGGTCCTTGACGAATCCCAGTTTCGTCATGCTCCTAAGGAGGGGCAGGACCATGGCAGTCACTCCCCCTGGCGAATAATCATAGTCCACTCCTTTCTCCAGAGTTCCGATGTCTAGGGGGTCGTCCAGACCCCCGTACTTGTCCAGAAGCTCCGCGAAGCTCAGCTTGAACCTGACTGGCGGCGTCTGGGTGTTTATGCAGACCTTCATACTCCCGCCTCCTTCCCCGTGGTCAGCCCCCTTTTTCCATCGAACAACCATTCAATTGCCTCCATTGTTCCCGCTCCGTCATTTCCATCTGCGACGAAGTCGGCCCGCCGCTTCAGGCTCGGGACGGAGTTCCCCAGGGCCGCTCGCACCCGGACAACATCGAACATCGAGAGGTCATTTTCCCCGTCTCCAATACACGCTGTCCTATTTTCCGCTACGCCTAACTTGGAGAGAGCGGTAGCCAGTCCGCTGCCCTTGTCCACGCCCAGGGGGACAATCATCAACCTGTCCTTGTTGAGCTCGATGTGGGCCTCCTTTGGAGAAACACTATTCCGGGCAACGCTTAGCATCGACCTTGGTGCCGATATGATGACCTTTTCGCACCCGGGCTCGAACTTTCGGAGAAGACTGCCCCGGACCCTTTTCCACCCAGGAGGTGCGGCGTAGGTGCTTCTCCCGTGGACTACTATCACGGCGCCGTTCTCGGCGACGACACCATCGAAGAGGTCCCTACCGACCCTTTCGAAGACATCCCCGACGCACCTTCCAGTTGCGAGTACAAGGGTAATGCTTCCTTGATTCAGGGCCCTGAGGCTCTTGAGAAGTTCTTCCGATGGATGTCCCCCGTCCATAGTGAGAGTGCCGTCGAAGTCCAAGGCCAGGGCTTCGAGCGGGGGACTGGGACCTCTCTTCCTTCGGGCAAGCCCGTGGGTCTTCAACTCTCTCCCGATTCTCATCCTTGCAATCCCTAGGCCCTGTATCGCTTTCCTGCCTTCACCGTCTGTCCTTTTCCACTTCCTGGACTACCATCACAGGGCAGTCGGTATGTTTCACCACATCGGCCGCAAGATCAGCTCGAAAGAGCTGCCAAAACCCACGAGTCTTTGTCTCGGATACTATCACAAGGTCGCACGATCTGCTTGCCTCGCTTCCGACGACCCACCCTAGCCTACCAAATGTCGAAAGGACCTCAACCTCGGTCTCGACTCCCATCCCTTCGAGGATTTCTTTCGATTCGGCCGCGATCTCCTTCGCCCGTCTGTCTTCTTGGTCCCAGAATCGAGTTGGGATTGGGGCCAGGGTAAGCGGGGAAGGGGCCCCAACAACAGGTGGAAGGGGGAGCTTTCGAAGGCAGACAAGAAGCACCGAGGCGCCGCATAGTTTGGAGAGGCCGGCAGCGTATCTCAGGGCCTCGAGCGATTCCTGGGTTTCCCCCTGAAGTACGACCATGATTCTGTTGACGGTCTTCTGGAGGTATGACTGCGCTTCCAACTCGAGTGAAGGTGCAGGGTACTTTCTAATATATCTTTTGTATGTCAAATCGTTATGATATATCAAACTCTTAAATACCGTCCGAAGCACATTATTCTCTGCTTGCCCAAATTCAAGACATGTGACATTCCCGAAAAGGGTGCGACCAGGAGCTAAAGAGTGCTGCCCCCCCTTGTGCTCCCGACTTGGCAGTTCCAGCTCCTCTCCATAGGGGCCATCGCGATAGGAGTGGTTCTAACAGTAGCTCTGCTCGCTCAGAGGTTCATCAGGCATTCTAAGCTCCCTCCACCTGTCGGCCGCGTTCTGATCCTGACTATCACCGGACCGGTCTGTGGGGCCATCCTTGGGCTTGCAGCAATCGAGATGCTGCGCCTTTCCGCTGCAATGATTCCGCCCCCCCTCAGCCTCGAAGAGCTGAGCCTAGTGGTCGAGCTAATCTTCCTAGCAGTCGTCATAAGAACAGCAGGCGCCGTCGCCAAGCACCTTATGTTCCACCTCACCGGGAAGGAGGGAGTAGAACGCGTACTGGTGTACGGTATCTACGCTCTTGGATTGGTGGCCGTCGCCTACGCCCTGCTCACCTCCCCTGGGAGTCCTGTGATAGTGGGAGGGGCGTGGCAGGTGGTCGCGTTCGCTGCAGGCCTCACCGTGACTTACCTTGTCGCCTACATAGTCAGTGCGGTGACCACACACTATGGCGAAGCACTCTTTGAAAAAGAACCGCAGTTCAAAACCACCATCACATTTGTCAGGCGCCTAATCATCGGCATTGTGGTACTGCTCGGAGTGGCTGCCACTACCTTCACCACCTTTCCTTCGGCAAGCGCGGCGGTGGCCTCGATTTTCGTCGCCGCAGGGTTTGCGTCCATTGTCGTCGGCCTCGCCGCCCAATCTAGCCTTGCCAACATTTTCGCAGGAATGATCGTATCAACAGCTCAGCCCTTCCGAATAGGAGACGCCGTCCTCTTCAGAAATGAATGGTCATGGGTGGAGGACATCAGGCTCACTTTTACCGTCCTCAAGACCTGGGACAATAGAAGGCTCGTAGTTCCCAATCAGCTCTTTCTCAGCGACACCCTTGTCAACTATGACCTCACGGACTCTTCGAAACTCGTAATAGTCTTCGTCCAAGTCCCCTACGAAACCGACCTTGACAAGGCAATCGAGCTCATGAAGAAGGCTGCCAAGGAACACCCAGACTTCCTGCCCGCGGGCAATCTGCCGGTGGTACACGTTATGGAGTACAACGAGGCCGGGATCAGTCTACGCCTCCTGGCAAATGCGAAGGACCAGCCTACGACCTTTCAAATGTCAAAGGACCTGCTCTACACCATCAGGAAGGACTTCCTGTCTGCCGGGATTCACATCTCCTACCCGAGGCGGGAGGTCGTCCTCAAGCAAGATCAGGGGCTAATCACACGACTGGCGGTCCCCGGGGAGCAGAAGAGCGATGCAAAGGCATAGAAGTGAAAATTCGGGCGGCTCCGCGGGTGGGGTGAGGCCCAGTTGAAGCTGGTCAAGGTAATCAATAATCCCGAAGCAGCTAAACTAATCTCTGACCCGATGCGTCGGGCCATCCTAAACCTCCTTCGAAGAAAGGCACTCACAGAAGCGGAGCTGGCGGAGAGCCTCGGGCTCACCGATGGGACCGTGAACTACCACCTCAGGCTGCTAAGGAAGATAGGGTTCCTCGACATCGCCCGGACAGAAGTCGAGGGGCATGGCATAATGCAGAAATTCTATGCCCCCACAGCCTACCTCTACCTTCCTGACGTCGAGCATCTCCCCAAGGAGGTGGCAAGATACTACTATCCAATCAACATCGAGAGGATCCGAGGGGTATTGTCTGCTGGGGAGGACTCCGGCCTTAGGTCAAGCTTGGATGGCAGAGATGTGGACCGCCTTGGCGAGGAGATGGCCGAGGAGCTTGTCAACGTGGGCAAGAGATACGAGGAAACTGATGTAAATCAGGGGGAGGGGGAGGAACTGGCCAACACAATCTACAAAGAAGCGCTCAAGGGGCTCGGGCGGCCGAAGCGAATCGGTAGTTAGAATCCCGCGGCCAGCTGGAAGAGATCCGGACAAACGGTGTTTTCCCGCGCGTATTATTAGTCAGTGCGGGGCGGCATTGGAAGATAAGTCCTTGCTACAAGGTGAAGGCTCGACGGATGCATTTGGGTGGCCTGGAATCGAGCCAAAGTGGACGAGAGGGAACAAGGATGGGGTTGGAACGGCCTATTCAGCCGATTCCAAGATCTGGTTCAGCATCTGGAGAGGCACCTTAACCGAGGTCTACTACCCTACAATTGATCAACCTCAACTGAGGGACCTTGAGTATCTCATCACCGACGGGAAGACCTTCTTCCACGAGGAGAAACGCCACCTCACCTCGAGTATCAGCAAACTCACGAACCACTCATTGGGCTATGCCATCGTCAATTCGGACCCCGACGGAAGGTACTCGATCCACAAGAGGGTGATTGCAGACCCTCACCTTCCATGCGTCTTGCAGTACACGAGCGTGCAAGGGGACAACGACATCCTCTCGGACCTCGGGCTCTACGTGCTCTGTGCGCCACACCTGGGAGGGGGCGGAGCTGAGAATAATGCCTTTGCCCTCGAGTTTGCTGGAAGGAAGATTCTGGCGGCCGAGAAGGGAGGGGTATGGCTGGCCCTGGGAGGCACTGTCCCCTTCAAGCGAACATCCTGCGGCTACGTGGGCACTAGCGACGGTTGGACGGACCTTTCCAAGGACATGAAGATGGATTGGGAGTTTGGGCGGGCATTGAATGGCAACGTCGCCCTGACAGGGCAGCTTGACATTTCCGGTACTCGTGAGTTTGCCCTGGGCCTTGCAATGGGAACCAGCATGCACAACGCCGTCTCGACTCTACTTCAATCCCTCGTGATCCCCTTCGACGAGAGCCTTGTCCGGTTCAAGGAGCAGTGGGAACGACCATTTAGGAAGATCCTACCTCTCGAAGATGCCTCCCGAGATGGTGGCCATCTGTACCACTCGAGCCTCAGCCAGATTCTAGGGCACGAGGACAAGAGCTTTCCGGGGGCGTTCATCGCATCACTGTCGATTCCCTGGGGAGAAGCCAAAGGAGACGAAGATAAGGGAGGATATCACCTCGTCTGGACGCGCGACTTGGTCAACACCGCCACGGCCCTCCTGGCTGCTGGAGACACGGAGACTGCCCTGAGGGCTATGATCTACCTCGCCGTCTCCCAACGCCCTGACGGAGGTTTTCCTCAGAACTTCTGGATAGACGGAGAACCCTACTGGGGCGGAGTCCAGCTAGACGAAGTCGCGTTCCCCATCATGCTGGCGTGGAGACTTCACAGCGTCAAGGGGCATGGGGATTTCGACCCCTATCCAATGGTGCTCCGAGGGGCAAGATTTCTGGTCGAGCATGGACCCGTGTCTCAGCAGCAGAGGTGGGAGGAGGTCAGTGGCTACTCCCCTTCTACGCTGGCGGCCTGCATCGCAGCGCTGATCTGCGCCGCCAATTTTGCTCGGGAGCGTAGCGATGAGAAAACGGCAAGGTTCCTAGAAGAATACGCTGACTTCCTCGAATGCCACGTCGAGGACTGGACTGTGACCACAGAAGGAGACCTTGTCCCGGAAATAAGGAGGCACTACATCAGGGTCAAACCCGCCAACGTGGACGACGAAACACCCGATGAGAATCCGAACACCGGGGTGCTGACCCTGGCGAACATCAAACCTGGGGAGCGAGCAACCTTCCCCTCGAAGGAAATAGTCGACGCGGGATTCTTGGAACTGGTGAGGTATGGCATCAGGAGAGCCGACGACCCTCTCGTCGTTGACTCGCTGAAAGTTGTCGATCGAATTCTCGAAGTCGAGACGCCCAACGGCCCTGGATGGCACAGATACAATCACGACGGGTACGGGCAGAGAGAGGACGGTGGACCGTACGAAGGATGGGGGAGAGGAAGGGTTTGGCCCCTGCTCACAGGTGAAAGGGGCCACTATGAAGTCGCGGCCGGACGGAATCCAGCAAGGCATATTCGAGCAATGGAACGCTTCTCCACATCTGGCGGTCTACTCCCCGAGCAGGTGTGGGACGAACCTGATGTCGCCGAATCACATATGAAGTTTGGTGAGCCTACAGGGTCGGCCGTGCCCCTGGTGTGGGCACACGCAGAGTACATCAAACTCCTTCGCTCAACCCACGACAAGAAGGTCTTCGATGTCATTCCAGAGGTTGCGCGGCGCTACCTCGACAATGGGTCGATGCACAGGAAGCTGGAAATCTGGAAACAAAACCGGCGGGTGGGCCATATGAAAAGGGGGTTTACCCTAAGGGTCCAGGCGCCAGATCCCTTTACCCTCCATTGGTCACAGGACGAATGGAAAACGGTTCTCGACACACAATCGACCGGCACAACAATTGGGGTGAATTACGTAGACTTGAATGTAGCACCAGAATGTTTGAAAATCAACTTCACTTTCCTGTGGACAGGAAGCGTCGAGTGGGAAGGAAGGGATTATCAGGTGTCCGTGGGATAGATTCTCCGCTCAAGTGGCCTAGACGCAGAACGCACTCGCGCCCCAGAAGCTATTCATGAAGTCGACCTTAGTTACCTCGCGCCGCGATCGTGGATAGACGGCTGCGATACGTCCCCCTGTCCGCTCCCTGCACATCAGGACGCGCCCATGACTGGAAAGACCGAGGGGTCGGAACTCAGTCCGGAGGGAGTTTGTCTTCTTTCCCCTGAAGCATGCCCTGGTATGAATCCTCAGTCGTCTTACTGACGTAGTACCGCTCGTAAAGCGAAACGTGCTTGTCCTCCAGTCCCATCAGGTATTCGTGAACCCTCTGGGCCGCTTCACGGCCGTGGCCCATTGCCTTGACCACGAGGGTCTCCCCCGTAGCCACGTCTCCCGCGGCGAACACGCCGTTCATCGACGTTCTGTAATGGTCGTCCACCGCTATGGATCCCTTCGGCCCCGCCTTCAGCCCGGCCACCTTTTCAAGAAAGGAGTCCGGGCCCCTCCCCACGGCTAGGAGGACGCTATCGCACTTCACAAGTGACTCCTTGCCAGGGATGGGCTGCGGCTGCTTCCGGCCCGTGGAATCCGGCTGGCCCAGCTGCATCGCTGACAACACCACGCCAGCCACCTTGCCTCCCTGTCCGGCGAACTCCTTTGGGTCTGCAAGGAACATGAACCCGACACCTTCCTCCCGTGCCTCCTCCAGCATGATCGGATCTGCAGGCATCTCCTTCTCGCTTCTCCTGTACACCACTACCACATGCCCCTGGGTAAGCCTGAGAGCCGTCCGAGCGCAATCCAGCGCTGTGTCTCCACCTCCAACGACGATAATCTCCTTGCCCAGGTTTCTGGTGGGCGACTTCAGGTATGAAGCGACGCCGTTTCCGTATACTTCTTCCAGGAAACCATAGCCGTCGTAAACTCCCTGCAAATCAGCGCCTGGGGTGTCGAGCATCTTCAAGTCCCTCGAGCCAGTCGCCACAAGGACGGCGTCGCTTTCTGTCAGGAGAGCGCTCAGGGTTACGTCTCTCCCCACTTTTTCTCCTTTCATCAATCCCACTCCCTGGCTCACGATCCTCTCAGCTTCATACGCGAGGACGTCCTTGGGAAGGTGGTAGTCCGGGATTCCATACCAAGCCGTCCCTCCCAGATAGTCGGCCTGTTCGTAGATTGTGATCTCGTGGCCGTAGCGTAGAAGCAGGTCTGCCGCAGCCAGCCCCGCGGGACCACCCCCGACGATACACACCCTCTTCCCTGTCTTGGGCTCCGACGCAGGATTGGGCTGTCTCCCTTCTTTCTGCTCCCAGTCGGCTACGAACCTTTGGACCATGCCTATCGACAATGGCTGTCCCTGCCACCTGACGACGCAGGCGTCCTCGCAGAGCCCCTGCAGCTGGGGGCAGCATCTGGCCGTCACGCCGAGGAGCGGATTGGTCTGCCGTATCCGATGATACGCGGTCTTCAAGTCACCATTGGCCACAGCGTCCATCATCCCTCTGACGTCCAACTGGACGGGACAGGCGTCGATGCAGACTGGGGTTCCGCATCGGAGGCACCGGTCGGCTTCGAGCATCGCTTGTTCCTTTGTGTAAGGTTGTTCCACCTCGGCGAAACTCTTCTTCCTTGCGTCGGGATCTGACTTCGGGAAAGGGAATGGACCGACCCTGTTAGGTTTCAGCACCACCAATTGCATCCAACCTAGCCTGTCGAATAGAGGAGGTACGATGCAGCAGCGAGAGGGAGACCGACGTCCTGTAACTCCTGGGAAAGCATGACTCTGAATTCGCCGAGCCCGAGGCCGCCGAAGGTCCCAACTGAGACGCCCCTGTGCCGCTTCAGGCGGCCCCAGGTCTCCGAGTCAATGCTTTCGAGGCTGGAGAAGGGGAACTTGTCGAGCCGGCTGACGTGCCTCTTACCAAGCACGTGGTCCGCGGGACTAACGTCCTCCGGGATTCCGGTTAGCAGGTAGGCCCTTCCGCCATGGAAGAAGACGTGGTTCCTTATCGTCAGGACTGGGCCTTTCTGGTCCCCTGAGGCTGTCACATTCATCGAGAAGGGCCTGACCTCACCGTGGACCCGCGGGTTCAGCTCCCAGGTCTCTTTCGCAGTTGATTCAAGTCTGAACGATAGCCCAGTTTGGCCGTGGAGCTCGGCCACTTTCTCACCACCGCAGCTGATGACCGCGTCTGGATTCTTTCCTGTACTCCTGACGGTAAGTTCTATCATCGTCCGTGTCGATTTGTGTGCTCAGACCCTAATGGACTTTGCGTCCTATCAGCGCTGTGATGGAACCTGCCACGGATGGGGGGAACCTACGCCCCCAAAGGCTCTTAGCCATGGTTGGTGAGGCGCTGATAGCACTCCGGCGCTCCCATGTGCACCCCGGCTCCCACCTCTCCGCGCTTCCTATGCACCCTGACTCGAAGCCCCTTCTGGGATTCGACCAGCCTAGCATGCTCCATCGCTTGTTCGGCTGCCAATCTTCTTTTCTGCGCTTCAAGTTACTCAATTGAAATCCTCCTTTTCAAATGATGCGAGACCCAAGATCGACGTAATCACGAAATAGGCGAACATTATCGCAAGACCTTCAGGAATGGTTGCATTATACGAAGACGACCCAGCTATCACGACTTGGTGAGGAGGATAGCCTGACGGAGAGAGAACACTTGTGATTATCCCAGCACCATAGCTTAGAATATACCAAGGTTCGGAATTCGACAAAGAGGTTATCAGGGGCGTGATGAAATTAAACCCGAACAACAGCAAAATGGCGGTCACAAGAATCGAGGAGGAATTGTTCTTGAACAGGGAGCTAATTAAGAATGAAACTCCCAAGATAGGGAAGATATAGATGAGGGCGAGGACGAACGATTCACCCAACTGGTAAGGAATGTTAGTTCCGAAGTAGATTGCACCGTCGGCTAACGTGATCGCCGCGTAGACGCCAATTGCCATTGCCGACGCCAAGAATGACGCCATAAATTTGCCAGCAAAGATAGAGGACCTCCTTACTGGGTTCGGTAGCAGGTAATACCCCGTTCTGTTCTGAAATTCGGTTGAGATTGCGTCAGCTCCAAAGAATATGCCGGTGAGAATCACGCATAGATTCACTATGGTTCCCCACCACACCGAATAGAACGACATCGGCGACGAAAGATACACAGATGGTCTGTAGACGTACATCACTGCCATGATCGCTATTCCGATTGTCGCCACAATGGCAAGTAGAATGTAGAACCGCGTTGAGCGAAGATAGTTCAGGAATTCGAACTCGGCCTGCGCGCCGCATTGGGCAATACCAGATGGGACCTTGTTGTTTGCTCGTTCGAAAGGTTGACTTTCAGGAGCCGCAGCCACTCTATACGCATCCTTCAAACATTTTCTTTGACCAAGTTGAGATAGACATCTTCAAGGGCGGATGAAGAGGCCCTGAAGCTATTGACTCCGAGCCTCAGGGCGACCAATTCTGAGAGAATCCCTGCCTGGGTTTCGGCATTTCCAACAAACCCCAACCTGAGATTACGGTCATCCAACATCTCCACATTCGTGACTCCGTCTATCTTTCGTATTGTCTCGATGACCGCGTTATCAACGCGTGGGCTTGCAAAGCCAACCTCCAGGACCGAACCTCCACCAGAGAACCTGCTGGTGAGATTCTGAATGGTATCGTACACCAGAAGCTTTCCGTGATCAATAAGGGCGGCTTCGTCGCAGACGTCCATCACCTCTGAGAGGAGGTGGGAGCTCATGAAAATGAGCCTCTTGCGTTTCTTGAGATTCTTCACCATTTCTCGAACCTCGCTCATCCCTCTCGGATCCAAACCACTTGATGGTTCGTCCAAGAGAAGTATCTCAGGATCACTTAGAAGCGTCGAGGCGATGTTTACGCGTTGCTTCATCCCCTTGGAGAACTTCCCGACTTTGCTGTCGCTCCAATCTTCCATGTGGACTTCGTGAAGAGCTTCTTCGATTTTCTTGTTCCTAATCTCGGAGGGTACTCCACGGTGCTTCGCTATTATCATCAGGGCCTCCCTCGGTGTGAGAGAAGGGTAGATTTCTGGCGTCTCGACCAAGGCTGCCACGGCCGCCAACGCCTTCTTCTTGTCAGAGTGTACATCTATCCCATTTATCATTGCCTTACCAGACGACCTGTGAATCAGGTCTGTGAATATTTTGAGTGTAGTTGTCTTTCCCGCTCCATTGGGACCAAGAAAGCCTACGCACTTTGCCCCTTCAATCCTCAGATTCAAATTGTCGAGGGCCGTGAAAGAATCATACTCCTTGGTGAGTCTGATAGCCTCGATTGAGGTCACCGAGCTCTCCATGAAGCAATCACTCGCGTAGATGACGAAGAATCCCTAACGAGCCGCAGGTTATTCCATGTTGGAATTTACTCGCTCTTCCTCTTCCCTTCACTGCCTTTCTTACCCGCTCTTCTTGCGCACGCCTACTACAGCGACAACAATACCGATGATGATAAGAAGAATTCCGCCCAATGCCAGTGGGCTAGATCCCAATGTACCCCCGTTGAGTGGAGTGGCGACTATCTTTGAACTCGGCTGGGACGATGCGAACGCAACGTAGTAATAATCTCCCATGAGGCCTGTGTAAGTCACTGCTCCTGCTACGTTTGAATGCGGTGTTAGAGCGTATTGACCAAAGTTGGTTGAGTTAACTAGGTTCACATCCTGCGCGGGGATGAGTCCACCGTTTGCGGCTGCAGAAGTGACGGCTACCCCTGAGGTCGAGTTTAGCATTAACTCTGCTGAGACGTATTCGCCGCTGTGAGGTTCGCTGAAAGTGGTGACGACGGTAAGCCCTCGAAGCACGCCCACTGCTCCGACTGCAAGGAGGACAACCCCAACGATGAGGATAACCACGCCGATTATTACTATTGGCTTATTCACACTAATCCTTCCAAAACGGCTTGCAGTTCCAGAACTTAAATAGATTCTGAAAGGTACAATTCTTGTACGTATCGCCACCTTTTATGGGTCGAGGCAGTGAGATCAAAAATACAGATACTCGAGCCAAAATGATGGAAACCGGAGAGGGCGATGTCCCACGCGATGATACGAGACGCGCGGTCAAACAAGCCATTATCCTGAACGAATACTTGCTCCACCGAGCCTGGGGAGTACTGTTTCTTGCACTCTCGCTTTCAGTGCTTATTTCGAGCTTTGGGACGCCTATTATTGATTCACTAGGGTCGATCGGAGTCGCAAGCACTCTACCCGTCGACATGACCGCAAGCGGTTGCGGTATCATTGCCATCCTCTGGGCATTCAAACGAGTCCGAAACTCCGCCGAAATTACTCAACCCGAAGAAGACCTGGCCTGGTCAACGCTCCTCGGATATCGCTCCCTTGTTACGCTGTGGATCGCAACGAATGCGGTCGTGATTTTGACGATTGTGTTTGCAAGTACCAGCGTTCCACTGGTCTTGTTCTTGATACGCCTTGGGTTGGCAGCCCTCCTGTATTATGCTCTAAGACTCTCTTTTCCAAAGAAGATCCCAGGAGAAGCTATTATCGCAATTGGTTCACTCTCGCTGAGTAGTGTTGCGTCGATCGCACTGCTGTCTATTGACAGAAGCCCCGGGCCTTATGCGCTCCTCTGGGGGGCAACCATTGCTCTCTGGGTTTCTTCCGGAGTCTTCGCGCTTACCAGACCGGTTCCGGAGCTCGCAGAGGAGCGTACTGGACTTGAGTGACGACGAGCAATCCAAGCATGATTTTGATGTGATTGTTACGGACGAGGCCATTCGGTCGTTAAGAGAGCAGCTTGATGATTCGACCTTCAAATCATCCGCTCGAATCCTGATATTGGTGCTGCTTGCTTTGGCTCGAAAGATGAGCTCTGTACAACTCAGGACGCTGACGGGGTTAGGGAAGGGGAGCTTGGAGAATCATCTGAACAACCTTGAAAGCTTCGGTTATGTCAAGTTGAGCTATGCAAAATCCATCGGAGCCAGGGGTGTTCCAAGGCAGACGGTCGAGATCACCGAGAAGGGGCTTGATGCTTGTCGCGCTCTCGTGAAAAGCGTGTCACGTTTGACATTCTAGAAGACACTGCCCAGACACGCTTTCCTGACATCGTGGAGTATGGATTCGCTTAATTTCTCAGTCGAATCCTGCTTTCCAAGAAGGGAACCGGGGCTCGGCCTTCAATCCCGGGTGCCCGCGCGATGTCTAGTCTACGAGTTCTCCGCTACTTGCATTTACGACAGTGGCGGTTATCGTACTCGCATAGTCCGATGCAATCAGGGCCGCTGCATTCGCCACTTCTGTGGTAAGTGGGAGCCTCTTCAAAGCTGTGATTTCGCCCTCAGATCGCGCGAACTCTTCGAAGGGTACTCCTTTCTGCTTGGCAAGGTATTCGAATACTTCGTGGATGATGGGATTGTCAGGGGTGCCACCGCTTCTGAGGCAGACGACTCGGACACCATTTGGCCCAGCTTCCAGAGCCAACTGTCTGCAGAGTGCTTCTATCGCTGCGCCGCAGACGGAGAACCCACCCATGTTCACTCTTGGCAGTCGTGCATTGGGAGCAGTAAGGCCAAGGATGACGCCGCTCCCTTGCCTCTCCATTATGCGCGCTGCCGCAGTCATAGTGATGAAGTATGACCTCACCTTGTCGAATGCGACAGCCGTGAATTTCTCATCTGTAAGTTTCACCAGGGGCGTTCCGATGCCGACGTTGGTCCCGATGAGATTGAACGAAATGTCCAACCTCCCTGCCTCCGCCACAACTTTCTGCAGATGCTCCTCCACCGCCTTCGAGTCAAGGGCGTCCACCCGCGATACGGAGGCCGAGCCGCCTGCTTTCGAAATCTCCATGGCAAGAGCATCCAAAGGCTCCGTCCTGCGTCCGACAAGAAACACTTTGGCGCCTTCCCTGGCAAATGTCTTGGCGACCATGCTGCCAACGCCACCGCTGGCGCCGTAGATCACCGCGACCTTGCCTGCCAATAGATTCTTACCTGAAAACGAGTGTGTGGATGGGGTTGACATACCGTCTGGTATCTCTGCACCGCACTTAAGCGTTTGGGTGTGCGGAGAGACCATACCAGAGGGTATATTAGATACACTTAACCCTCATGAGGTGAAATAATGGGTAGACCCCGAGACGCTGAAAAGACGCGGTCGGAGATACTGCGGGTGGCATTCGGCGAGATCTACGAGCATGGATTCCAGGCGACCAGCGTCAATGACATAGTGGCCAAGACGAACGTTACGAAGGGCGCGTTCTTTCACTACTTTCCTACTAAGAACGACCTCGGGTATGCACTTGCAGACGAAATCCTCCGCGATATGATGGTCGACAGGTGGATTAAGCCTCTGAACGCTTACCGAAACCCGGTCCAAGGAATGGTCAAGACATACAGGAAGCTGATGGAGGCGACCACCGACGAAGAGCTGTCGCTCGGGTGCCCACTCAACAACCTCACTCAAGAGATGTCTGCGGTCGACCCAGTCTTCAGGGATAAGCTCCGGGGTGTGCTTCAGACCTGGATTGACGAAACAGAGAAGCACCTCAGAAGGGCGAGAGACGGTGGTTACATCAAGCCGAATGTGGACGTAAGGATGGCCGCGGAGTTTGCGGTGATGGCGGAGGAAGGTTCTGCCGCGCTGGTGAAGAATCTAGGGGACAGGAGGGTCTACAGGTCGCTCTATGAGGCCTTCAGAGTGTTCATGGAGTCGATTAGCTCAAAGCCGAAGATGGGCGTCTAGATTCGTACGAGACAGGTACTTTGAATCACAAGGATCCTCTCACTAGTGAAAGGAGGGATAAACTGGTCTGCGTACCTTAGCCACTCTCTCGAAGAAGGACTTCTGGTTGTCCGGGGAAGCGTCCTCTCAATACATCACTACTGAGATTACCATCATACCCAAGACGGCAAGGAGTATGGCAGTACCAACGAGGGCCCCCATCCCGGCCCTCCTGGCAAGCACTTGCATCTCGGGCGGAGGAGGACCCTGAGTCTCCCCTGAGACTATGGACTGGGCGATCTTGCTCATCCTCCTGAACGACGGAATGGTAATCGAGAAGGCAATCGCCGCCACTATGAGCGCCAGCCCCACTCCAGTATAGAGTGCCCAAGACGGGCTGAACGACGAGTCGGTCAGGGAATAGGCGTAGAGCAGGACGCCAAAGCCCATCGTACCGACAGCTGAGTAGATAACGAACCTGAGCACCTTGGGAATCACCCTTGCGATGAACTCGAGCCTAGACGAAGGTGACAGTGTCTGGAGTCCCGGGCCCACCACGAAGGTGGTGAAGAGACCTCCGCCCAGCCAACCCATGGCCGAGAGAATGTGGCCGTAGAACAAAACAGTGAGAATCGAAGAATCTACCACAAGTTCCATGCCCGTGGGATTATTACTTAAACCATGAACCGAGTTCAACAATGTGGCCGATTGACTTCCCTGCGTCGGACTCTCAGCGTCACCGAGCACCAATGCCCCCGCTGGGATCATCACCTTCGGCTCGCAATCTCGAATCGCCCAGAGGCGAATGTTGCGGGCCAGCTCATGTCAGTCAATAAATAGGAGAACTCTGCCGTGAGCAGAGGTGTCCGAGCTCGAGATAAGAAAGGCAGTCAAGGAGAGATACGCCAAGCTAGCGGTCTCTTCCGACTCGAGCTGCTGCGCTGCAGGAGATTGTGGCGACTCAGGCCTGGTTTCCGTGGGCGTGCCAGTAGAAGCATCCTCGGTGAACGCTGGCTGTGGCTCTCCTCTGCTCCTGATTGACCCGAAGGAAGGCGATGTGGTGCTCGACCTCGGCAGTGGGGGTGGAATCGACATATTCAGGGCCTCCCAGCTGGTCGGCAGGAGCGGGAGGGCGATTGGCGTTGACGCCACCCCCGAGATGATTTGGAGAGCCAGAGAAACGAAACTGAAGTATGGAGACAAGTATGCGAACGCGGAGTTCAGGCTCGGGGAGATCGAACACCTTCCGATCGAGGCGAACAGCGTGAACTACGTCATTTCAAACTGTGTGATTAATCTCTCCCCAGACAAGCTTGCCGTGTTCAGGGAGTCATTCCGGGTGCTGAAGGAAGACGGTATCTTTGCGGTAGCTGACGTTACCCTCCAAAAGGAGATTCCTTATGCTGCCAGAAGGGACATGGATTCCTGGTCTGCCTGTATCGCAGGAGCCCTCGTTGACTCGAACTATGAGCGACTACTCAGGGACGCCGGATTTCATGACATCAGGATTGAACATGTATCGGACTCGAACATCGGAGAATACCCGTTCAAGTACTTCAGCTCGCATATCAAGGCTAGAAAGCCAACTGTAGGTTCTGCGCAAGCTCCTCGACCCTTCTCTCAATCTCGGTCCTGATTTCCTTCACCTCAGGGAGCGATTTGCCCTTCAGGTCCTCAAGATTCCAGTCAATCAGTTTCTTCTACATCTTGGCGAGCATCAGACTTCCTCGACGGAGCACCCATGGTGATGACAAGGGTCTGCTTGGTCGATCATCTCCATGGTGAGCATCTTCGGCTTCTTGAGTGCGAAATTGAACGCCTCCTCGGCAATGGCTTCCATCACCGCAGGGTTTACCGGCATAGATTCAAACGCTTGGCCTGTTATCGTTTCCATAACGTGTGCGCTTTGGCCTTTGTTTGGATGTGGTCGCCGGGATTTCCGAGAACAGGAGTAGACCTGAACTCGTTCTTCGTTGCTTCGAATCTCGGCGAACCAAGATAGTTAATTTAGCAAAACCTGGCAGGGAGGAAGGATTTGCCGGAAGCCAGGCTGCCGTCGGTTCGACTAGACGAGACAGAACTCCATTACATAGAGATGGGGACAGGTCCTTCAGTCGTGCTTGTTCATGGCGGCTTCGCCGACTATAGGCTCTGGGGATCACTCTCTTCCGTGCTTTCGCGAAGCTTCAGGGTGATCTCTTACAGTCGCCGTGGGGCTTATCCCAACGCGCCTTCGAAGGGAGGCTCAACAGTTGCGTTGCACTCAGCCGACCTTTCATCGTTCATTTCACAGCTCTTGGGTACGCGGGTTCACCTGGTGGGCGAATCTTTAGGGGCATACGTTGCGCTACATTGCACCCTTCATTACCCAGAGAAGGTCCGTTCCTTGACTATAGATGAACCACCTATTCTTCCTCTGCTATCAGGAAGCAAGGATGACAAAGAGGATCTGGAGGACTTCCGGAGCAAGGCCCTGAATCCTTCCCTCGACCTGTACTCAGCCGGCAGGCCAGAGGACGCAGCAAGAGTGATTATTGATTATCTGGAGGGGTCGGCCGGGATGTATGATTCATTACCCCAAGAGGCCAAGAAAAGCATAATGGTCAACAGCCGCGCGACGTTGGAGGATCTGAAGAAGGGCCTCAGCGGTATTGAACCAGGCGAACTGGAGCTGTTGAAGACTCCCACGCTTCTACTGAAGAGCACACTGGGACCAAAGCTGCTCAAGAGGGTGGTCGACCGGGTGTACGACATGATCCCAGATAGCCAACTCCGTGAGATTGGAGGGAGTTCCCACGGCACGATTGTGGATTCGACGGAGTACTCTGCAGCTGTCCTGGAATTCCTCAGGGCAAATTGAGTAAGGCACTACAAACAAAAGAGAGCGTGTGGTCGCCGGGACTTTCACCTAGGTCATCTTTCTAAGGTTGGTAACAGAATAGCGTGATTCGAGCCTTAAACAATTAGAATCTAAAATGAGCTAGAATGGGCCGGAAGAGATTCGAAGCGTTTTTGGTGCTGGAACGGTATCAAAATTAAGTGTACTGCACCGCGTCATCATACTATCACGGTCTTCACGTCCGGGCATCCTAGGAATAGTCCGAGGTTTGACGCTTCTTCACGAAGCTGGGATGAGACATTCGACGGGAGTGCTGAGAATCGCGTGACATGGATTTCGAGTTCGCCCTTATGTTCAGCATGATACCAAACTCCTTGGGCTCGACCGTCAACGAGCAGCACTGGTGAGACCCATCCTTGTGCTCGATAGACTTTCTTCTTGTTACTTTCATCGATTATGTTCCGATGAGACTTGTGCCCCAGAACGAACGAGTCAAAGAAAGGCAAAAGCCGAACGACATGCGCATCGATCTTCGCCTTTTCTAATTCTTGAAGGTCCGATTGAAGAATACTTGCCTCCCATCCCTCGATGTCTACCTGTGCGATTTTCTCAGTCACACGTGACCAGATTTCTTTCGCATCTCGGACATATAGGCCAATCCAAAGGGCAAAATCCGCAACTGTTGCGGGCCCGTAGGCTTTGAGGTACTTGACAACCAATTCCTCTTCTGCTCGGTCTTGGGAGATGTCCTTCCAATGTGGTAACCACTTGTCAGCCCGAACGAACGTCGATTCGTTTCCCACGTTAGGTCCAGAACAGATGACATCTCGTGCCCCTATTGCATGCAAGAGAAAACCAACAGAGAGAGACGCACCGCCCACCCCGACGTAAGGCACCGACCTGCTGTCTCCCCAGCCGCCCCCAGCTTTGAGTTTCAGTTTGTACCCCTGGGACTTCAGCAGATGCGCGATGTCGTTTCGCGAACGTGGCTTCTTCAAGATGTCCGCAACATCGTCCAAAAGCTTGTCGAGCTTTTGCCTGGAGTCAACGCGAGCAAGAGCCCAGCGGAGATTGTATTCGGGTCGCCGAGCGGTCCCCCTAGCGAAGATCGCCAATTCATTCGATGGTAGAAGGAACATCGTCCTTCTCATGCACCACGCTCTTACCAGCTCTCTTTTCTTCCATAAGGCGGCGTCCACATCCTGGATTCTCGGTACTTTGACCCGCGTCCAGAGTGACATCTGAGCAGCCAAGAGAACCTGCGCCTGTGCCCCTGTCATATCACCGGCTACAGGACCCAAGGCATCAGCAGGTGCCCGCTTAGACAGATGGTGTCGGGAGAGTCTGAAGGCGGCTACTTGGTTCCATGAGGCTCTGATAGTGTGATCCCCCGAATTATGAACAGCTTCCAAATTATAAGATCGTGACCCTTAGGGGCTTAAGACCAGCAAGAGGGAAGTTAGGATTTCGCCCGACGCCAACAGGATTAGCCAGCTCGATTTCAGACGTCTTCTGAAAGAGCTACAATAATGACTCTTCAGCCAAACGGAGTATTTTCTGAGGCAATAATCCATGGGCCGGAAGGGATTCGAACCCTTGGCCTCCCGATTATCAGTCGGGTGCTCTAGCCAAGTTACTCCTCCGATACGGAGACTGAGCTACCAGCCCGAGATGGCCGCCTCGGCTGAGGCTATAATTCCTTTCCAGGCGGGAAGAGCATAAGAAGCGACCCCCTGCTGGCTCGGCTAGTGGGCCGGTAGTTCAGCGGTACGAACGCCCGCCTTGCACGCGGGAGTACCCCACAAGGGTCCCAAGGTCGGGGGTTCAATTCCCCCCCGGTCCACTCGTTCTCTTTCGCGGGATACCCTCGGTACCTTGCCGTCACCAGAGCTCGGAACCAACGAGATTCTTAGATGCCCCTAATCAATTTAGTGCCATCGATGGATGTTAGGTGCATCTAACTTATATACCGCTCCCTTGGGCGCCAGAGGGAAGGACGCCGCTTGAAAGATATCGTCTCCGCTGAGAATCTGGTTGTTGTCTACCGAGATGGGACAAGGGCCGTTGAAGATATTTCGTTCAACGTGGAAGAGGGGGAATTCTTCGGTTTTCTCGGCCCGAACGGTGCGGGGAAGAGTACAACGATCAAGGTTCTCACAACGCTCCTTAGGAAGACCTCGGGCAAGGTGACCCTCGCCGGCTTCGACCTCGACAAGTCTCCTGGCGAAATCCGCAAGGCCGTCGGCGTCCTCAGTCAGGAGACCAGCCTTGACGTGGACCTGACGGGTTGGGAGAATCTACACCTGCAAGGGCGCCTGCAGCAAATGAGGGGAAGGGCTCTCAACGAACGGGTTGAGGAGTTGGTCAAACTTGTGCAACTCGAAGATGTGGCAAAAAGGCCTGCGGGACGATACTCAGGGGGGATGAGAAAGAGGCTCGACCTCGCATGCGCCTTGATTAACAAGCCAAAGCTGTTGTTTCTCGACGAGCCGACCACAGGGCTCGACGCTCAGTCCCGGACGGCAATCTGGGAATATCTCGAGAGCTTGAACAAGCAGGAAGGCATTACGGTCTTCCTTACCACTCAGTACCTGGAGGAGGCTGACCGGCTCTGCCACAGGCTTTCAATCATCGACCATGGGAAGCTCATCGCGAAAGGTACTCCGTCCGAGCTGAAGGAGACCGTGGGTGGCGAAATGGTCAATCTGACGCTGAGGGACCCCCTGTTGAGAGAAAAGGCAAAGCAGGTTCTGAGGTCCATAGCTGGTGTTTCCGGAGTCTCGGATTCGGACGGCGGGGTTGTTGCCTATACCAGGAACGCAGGTCAAATCATCGCGGAACTCATCACTACCCTGGACCGAAACGGCATCCGGCCATCTTTCCTGAGCGTCTCCTCTCCCACCTTGGACGACGTGTTTCTGCATCAGACGGGTCGGCGGATCAGGTCTGACGAGCTTTCGAGGAGGGAAACGGAGCCCTTCTTGATGTGAACCAAAATGGCGATAATATTCGATACGCAGTCGCTGCTCGAGAGGTTCCTGACTAAACTCATTAGGAACCCAACGCTGCTTGGGACAAGCCTAGCAGAACCAATACTGTTCCTCGTTCTCTTCTCGCAGCTTTTCACCAAGTTTAGCAATTTTCTGCCGACCGGTTCTGGGGGCTACCTTGCGTATCTGGTGCCCGGTATTGTCCTGTTTAACGCGATGATCACGGCACCGCAGGGTGGTGTCTCGATTGCAAACGACCTCAATTCGGGATTCCTCTCGAAGATGCTGTTGACGCAGGTGAGTAGGTCTGCGATCCTGCTCGGGAGGCTGTTGACAGATATGATCGTGGCGGTCGCCCAGTCGGCAATTACGATCGGGGCAGCAGTCGCGATGGGGGTGAGCTTCTCTTCGGGGGTGCCAGGGATCGTGTTGCTTCTGCTGACTTCGGCTTTCTTCGAACTTGCGCTCTCGGGCATCTTCCTCACGGTCGGAATAGTAACCAGGAAGACAGAGACAATCTCTGCCCTCGCCAGCGTCCTGTTCTTTCCATTGGTCTTCATCAGTAGTGCCATGTTTCCAGTTTCGTTCTTCCCCACCTGGGCGCAGGCGTTTTCCAACTACAACCCCGTTAGCTACACTTCAGACGTGATGCGACAGTTGGTGACAGGTGGACTGAGTCTCAACACCCTTGGGTACGCCTATGCTCTGATTGGGGCGATAGCTGTCCTTACCTCCGCGGTCACGCTCTACCAGTTCAGGAAAGTGGTCTCCTAGCAGAGATTCGAACAGCTTGCCCAGGCTCCGAGGGTATCTCAGGCGGCCTCGGGGGCCCTGCAATACGTTGGGTAAACTCGACCCCGACGGCCTATGACTCCCCGCCTCCTCCTTCCTGGGCCTGAACCGGGGCCCGGTCTGACCGGACAGAACGGGGCGGGCATACCGTAATCACCGGGCTAACAGTCCGTGGGTCCTCTCCCATGACGGACCTCCTCCCCACTGTTCTCTTTCCTGGGCCCCGCGAGAGGGCCTGTGAGTCGACCGCCAAATGATATATTGAACCGATAAGCGGCTGGGTAATATGACCCAGGAGGAACCCACGGTCGTCAAGGTTATGGAGAAGTCAGTCATGGCGGTCGAGCTCAACACCAACGCCAAGGATTGTGCGAAGGCGATGGCGAAACGTGGAGTCAGCTGCGCCGTGATAACTCAGCGGGGATCAGCGATCGGGATCGTGACAGAGAGGGACCTAGTGTCTAAGATTCTTGCCGATGCCCTCGACCCGAAGAACGTACTTGTAAGAGATATCATGTCCACGCCTCTGATCACCATTGCATCCGACGCCCCCCTCAGAGGAGCTGCCGATCTCATGGCACAGTATCAGATCAGAAGGCTCGTCGTCGTCGACGGGACAGGCTCGATGGTCGGCATCATCACAGCCGGTGATATCGCAAGGTCCCTCGCGGAGAAGCATGGCTACAGGGAGCCGATGTTCAACGCCATCGCCCGGTACAAGGAAGGGTCCGAGGCCGGGCCCTACCAGTAACCTACTCGACTCGTAGCTTGACTCCGCCTTCGTCGGTGGACTTCAGCGGGATCGTCACCTCGAGGACTCCGTTGTTGTACTTCGACTTCGCACCCTTGGGGTCGACGATACCAGGGAGGTCGAGTTCTTTGTGGTAGCCGCGCTCCCCGCTGTCCACTGAAATCGTCATCGACTTTTCGTTGACTGAGACATTGATGTCTTCCTTGTTGACCCCGGGCATCTCGACGATGACCCTGACTTCCTTCCCCGAGCTCACCACGTCCACGAGCGGTTCCCGCTTCTCCTGAATCGCCTTCCAAGACCTTCCCTCTCCGCTCCTCACATTGCCGAACTCCCGCACGACCGGCTTCCCGTCAGGGCCGATGGTCACAGAGTAGCCGTAGACGATGGGACCGATCTCTTTCTTCACCCCGCCGTCGGGTGTCTTCGACTCCCTCACGAGGTTCTTGGGGAGGTCCCTCTCAAGGTCCTTGAACTGCTCGGAAAAGGCCCTCTCCATCTCTCTCATCATCTCGTCGATGTCAGGGAAACCCCAGGGGTCAAAGGGGGACCCTCGGCGCTTGCGGGTCGGCCAATCATCATCGTCGTCTTCCATGCTCTAGCCTCCTGACTTTCAGAAGCAAGGATAGATTTATTCTTTGAGCAGTCGAATTGGGGAGGATTAGGGGGCAATTCAGGAAAATGCTTTTACACGAGCCGAGAACCGCGAGAAAAGTCCGAAGATGGCTGGGTCAATCTACCTCAAGATTACGATGCTCTTCGGCCTACTGACGGCCATGCTTCTTATCGTAGGTTATCTGGTGGGATGGTACTTCTTCAACGACCCGATTCCCATCCTCGGGCTGGCATTGGTGCTTGCGGCTTGCCTCAATTTCTTCTCTTATTACTACAGCGACTCCCTGGTCCTTCGCATGAGCAAGGCGAAGCTGATTCAGGAGGGCGACAACCCTACTCTCTTCAAGGTCGTGAGGAATGTGGCGCAGAAGGCGAACATCCCCATGCCCAAAGTTGGGATAGTCGACTCCCCGCAGCCCAACGCCTTTGCCACTGGGAGGGGGCCGAACAGGGCAGTGGTCTGCGCGACATCGAGCATCCTGCAGACCCTGACCCCGGACGAGCTGGAAGCTGTGATAGGGCACGAAATAGGGCACGTCGTGCACCGGGATGTGCTGATCTCAAGCGTGGCCGCGACCATGGCCGGGGCGATTTCCTACATAGGAACCATAGCGATGTACTCCATGTGGTTTGGGGGAGGAAACAGGAACCGCAGCGGGAACTCGTCGATTGCCGTCCTGATCGCGATCATTCTCGTCCCGCTGGGGGCCTCCTTCGTGCAGCTGGGGATAAGCAGGAACGATGAATACAGTGCCGATGAATATGGCGCGCGTCTGACCCGAAACCCAGGGGGTTTGATCACCGCCCTCGAGAAGATCCAGTCTAAGGTCCAGACCCGGCCCATCGCCACGAATCAGAGCAAGGCGCCTTCCCCCTCGACGGCATCGCTGTGGATTGTGAACCCATTCAGGGGGAACTCCCTGATGGAGATGTTCTCGACTCACCCCTCGATGGCGCACAGGGTCGAGCGGCTCCGCAAGCTTGGACGAGAAATGAACCTGTACGTCCCCTAGCCGAAAGCCAGCTTCAGCAGCGCCACTATGGCGCCCACCTCCACAAGTTCGTCCCGATCTTCTGGCTTCTTCTCACGCGGCTCCCTGGGGGTGGGTGCTGCATACGTCCCATAAGACATCGGGGGGAACATGGGGAGCGGGAAGAGGGCCTGGGCGTAGGTCGGAGTCTGCATGGGAGGCTGAGGAGGGGTGGACGGGGGAGCCATCGGGGGAGGAGCCGGAGCTGTTTCCTGAGGGCGTGAAACGGCAGGCGGAATGATCCGCCGCGGCTGCGGCTTCTGCGGCTGGGGAGAAGGCCGGATAGGTGGGCGGGATGTGGCTAAGAACGCCGACACAATGATGAGGACGCCGAAAATCGACAGTATGTACAAACCGAACCCTAGGCCGAGCACAATCAGGAGCGCGCCGAAGGTCAGAAGTGTCCTATTCATGGCCGCCTGTCGGAGCGTGTTGGAGACCTGCGTCGTATTAAGGATTGAAGATGGTGGGCCGGGGCGGAATTGGACCGCCGACCTTGGCGCTCTTCGTTTCGCCGTCTTCTGCTAGCAAGAGTCAGAGCCTGGCGGGGCTAAACCTGACGTCCTAACCATGCTAGACGACCGGCCCGAAGCGAGGGGCCCGCAGTTCTGCCTTAATATCCTTCAATATGGCTCGATCGCCCTTACCCTCAAGAACGACACCCTTGTCTCTTGGAGGAGTCTGCGTTTGGTTTTGCGCCCGCTGAGTCGCCGGCGAACCGGGCCGTTAGCCGATTGACGAGCCGGTGCGAGACTGCCTTCAACTGATTAAATAGGGAAACGACCGAGCGCACCCCGATTGATTTGACCGATAACTCCGAGATTCCTGGATTCTACAAGCTGTCAATGGCAGCGAGGCTCGATGCGCTCAAGAAGGCTGCGGGCCTCACCGAGGAAGAAGCAAAGACGCTGGCAAGCACCGGGGGACTCCCCGGCGATGTAGCGGACAGAATGATTGAGAACGTCGTCGGAGGAATTACCATGCCTCTCGGGATTGCCATGAACTTCAAGATCAACGGGAAGGACTACCTCATCCCCATGGCGCTGGAGGAACCTTCAGTGGTGGCCGGGGCGAGCAAGGCCGCCAAGATTGCGAGGGTCAAGGGGGGGTTCACTGTCACTAACACAGGTCCAGTGATGATTGGACAGGTGCAGGTCGTCAACGTCCCAGACGCCGCGAAAGGAAAGACCGCTCTCCTGGCGAAGAAGGCAGAGATTCTGAAGAAGGCGAACGACCAGGACCCCATGCTCGTGTCCCTCGGAGGGGGAGCCAAGGACCTGAACGTGAAGGTGCTCTCGAGCATCACGGGGCCTATGGTCGTCGTGGAGCTGATCGTCAACACAGGAGACGCCATGGGAGCGAACGCCGTGAACACCATGGCAGAGGCTGTTGCTCCCATGGTCGAAGAGATAACCGGAGGGGAGACGCTACTGAAGATAATCTCCAACCTGGCGGACAGGAGGCTGGTCAGGGCGTCGGCGGTGTTCGACAAGGAGGAGATGGGTGGGGAAGATGTGGTAGACCGCGTCGTCAACGCCTATGCCTTCGCTGATGCCGACCCCTACAGGTGCGCCACACACAACAAGGGGATAATGAACGGGGTGGTGGCGGTCGGGATAGCCTGCGGCCAGGACATCAGGGCCCTGGAGGCAGGTGCGCATAGCTATGCCTCGAGGACCGGGAGGTACAAGCCCCTGACGACCTGGGAGAAAGACAAGGACGGGAACCTTGTCGGGAAGCTGGAGATGCCCATGGCCGTCGGACTGGTCGGAGGGGCGGCACGCACCCATCCGGCAGCCAAGGCGGCGATCAAGATCCTCGGGGTCAAGACGGCGATCGAGCTCGCTGAAGTCATGGGAGCAGTGGGGTTGGCGCAGAACTTCGCGGCCCTGAGAGCGCTGGCAAGCGAGGGGATCCAGAAGGGGCACATGAAGCTCCACGCTCGAAATATAGCCGTGAGCGCGGGAGCCACCGGGGAACTTGTCGACCTCGTAGCTGCGAAGATGGTAGAGGAGCGGAAGATACGCTTCGACAGGGCGAAAGAGCTGGTGGCAGAGCTCTCGAAGAAGTAGGATCACCGCCCTACAAAGTTCCTATAGACGCTCGGGAGGGGAGGTCTTCGGTATGTCGGCAGGCGTCAAATCCGCTGGGTCCATCGTTCCGCGCAGTCGGATCCTGCTCGCCATAGCGTCCGTAGCCCTTGTCGTTGGCGCGCTCGAGGCGACGGGCATCATTGAACTGCCTTTTGGTGCGTGGTTCTCGGTTCTGACAGGCTCGATAATTTCGACCAGCAGCCTGAACAGTTTCATGAACCACTACGGCTACGCCAGCCTGTTCGCCCTCATGGCGCTGGAGAGCGCCTCCGTGCCCGTTCCGAGCGAGGTGGTCCTCCCCTTCGCGGGCTACCTTGTCTATCTTGGGACTCTGAACTTCTGGGCGGTTGTGGCGGTGAGCACCGTGGCGAGCCTCGCGGGCGCCCTGGTGGACTATTACCTCGCCGCTTGGCTGGGGAGGCCGTTCGTGGTCGGGCTATTGAGCCTGTTCAGGGTACACAAGGAGTCGCTCGACAGGGCCGAGGGGTGGTTTGCGAAGTCCGGGCAGTGGACCGTGTTCGCTGCGAGGTTCGTCCCCGTACTCAGGACGGTCATATCACTCCCCGCGGGTCTGTTCGAGATGAACATCTGGACTTTCGTGGTCATGACCGTTGCGGGATGTCTTGCCTGGTCGATCGTGCTGGTCTACGCGGGCCTTGTTGCGGGCTCATACACGGCAGCCCTCACTGCCTTCACCTCCTCTTCCGCGGTCATCGACGACCTCTCCGCGATCATCGCCGTCGTGTCTGCTGCCTACGTTGCGTACTTTGCGTACTCTAGCGCGAGAGAAAGTAGAGGAGGCGCTAGTCCTCCATCATCGGTATCCTGACGCCCTTCGACTTCGCTGTGCCGATGGCTTCTTCGTACCCGGCGTCCGCGTGTCTCGCGACCCCCAAGCCGGGGTCGTTGGTCAGTGCGGTGGCGATCCTCGCTTCCGCATCCCGGGTCCCATCGGCGAGGACGGCTAGGCCTGCGTGAATGGAGTAACCGATCCCTACTCCACCGCCGTGGTGGACAGAGACCCACGACGCCCCTGAGACCGCGTTCAGGAGGGCGTTGAGCACGGGCCAGTCGGCGATGGCGTCGGAGCCGTCCTTCATCCCCTCGGTCTCGCGATAGGGAGATGCGACCGAGCCTGAGTCGAGGTGGTCTCTGCCTATAATTATCGGGGCTGAAATCGCTCCGTCCCTGACCATGTCGTTGATCACCTTCCCGAACCTCGCTCTCTCGCCGTAGCCAAGCCAGCAGACCCTCGATGGGAGGCCCTGGAACTGCACTCTGTCGTGAGCCTTGTTGATCCACCTGACTAGAGACTGATTGTCTGAGAACTCGCGGATCACAGCTTCGTCGGTGGCATAGATGTCTTCGGGCTTGCCTGAGAGCGCGGCCCAGCGGAAGGGCCCTCTTCCCTCGCAGAACAGAGGGCGGATGTATTCTGGGACGAAGCCGGGGATCTTGAACGGGTCCTCCACCCCAGCGTCCTTCGCCATCTTTCTGATGTTGTTCCCGTATTCGAATGCGACCGCGCCCATGTCCTGCAGCTTGAGCATCGCTCTGACGTGCTTGGCGATGGAAGCCATGGACCTGTTGATGTACCCCTTGGGGTCAGAGGCTCGGAGGTCGGCTGCCTCCTCGATTGAAAGCCCCTCCGGGATGTAGCCCGCCAGAGGGTCGTGGGCCGCCGTCTGGTCGGTCAGGACGTCGGGTTTGAAGCCGGAGCTTGCAAGCCCGGGAAGGACCTCTGCTGAGTTGCCGAGGAGAGCAACGGAGAGTGCTCTGCCTTCCCTCGCAGCATCCCTTACCATGCCAACGGCTTCCTTGGTGTCGTCGACCATCACCTCGCAGTATTTCTTGTCCAGTCTCCTCTGCACGGCCCTCTTGTCCACTTCGACCACGAGGGCGACCCCTTCGTTCATCGTCACAGCGAGAGGCTGGGCGCCTCCCATCTCCCCCAGACCCGAGGTGAGCACTACCCTCCCCTTCAGGGACCCCCCGAAGTGCCTCGAGGCAACCGCAGCCAGGGTTTCATACGTCCCCTGGAGGATGCCCTGGGTGCCGATGTACATCCAACTTCCCGCTGTCATCTGACCGTACATCGTCAGGCCCCGCTCCTCAAGCTCTCTGAAGTACGTCCAATCCGCCCACTTCGGGACGATCATGGCATTGGAGATCAGGACCCGAGGCGCGGCCAGGGTGGTCTTGAATATCCCCACAGGCTTCCCAGACTGGATCAGAAGGGTCTCGTCATTTTCTAGGCCCCGGAGACACTTCACGATTGCGTCGTACGCCTTCCATGACCTGGCTGCCCTGCCCGTGCCGCCGTAGACGATGAGGTGCTCAGGATCCTTGGCGACCTCGGGGTCGAGGTTGTTCATCAGCATCCGAAGCGCTGCCTCTTGGTGCCAGCTCTTGCAAGATATCTCGCTCCCCCTGGGCGCCCTGACTGCGTGCCTTTGCATGGCGCCTTCCGTCACGTGGAGGTATAATAGTTCATTCGCCCTTATTCGGGGAAGATAGCGCTTCCGGGGCCGGTCGCCCGAGCAGCGAGTGACCCGGGCAGACGACATAAATCCCCAGGAATCCCTGCAGCGGCGGAATGGGGGTCTCCGAAGTAATGAACTCGATTCAGAAGGAGAGCCTCGATGAGGTGGCCCTGCAGTTCACAGACCTTTCAGGAGGGCTGCACTCCCTCTGGGTCCCTGCACGGCTTGTTTCCAAGGTCGTCGACGAGGGCATCCATATCGACGGCTCGTCGGTCGGGATGGTGGACATAAGCGAGAGCGACCTGAAGCTTGTCCCAGACCTTGGCACGTTCACGGTCCTTCCCTCCAGCCTCTTCTCGCGCCGCGTGGGGAGGATGGTCTGCGACATCTACGAACCCGATTCGGAGAGACGCTTCAAGAGCGACCCGAGGTTCGTGCTGAAGAAAGTCATTGAGGATTCGAAGAAGATCCTGGGGGCCGGGGCCACATTCAACGCCTGCAGCGAGATCGAATACTTCCTGTTTACCCGAGACCAAGGAGGGAACCTGAAGAGACAGGACGAGGGAGGGTATCTTTCGAGCCCCCCGGCCGACTTGGGCATCGATACTAGGCTAGAGATCACCGAGAACCTGAGGGAGGTCGGGGTAGTCGTGGAGAAACACCACCATGAGGTGCCCCCGGGGAAGTATGAGCTGAACATACCTTACAGCGACGCGCTGCGAATGGCTGACACAGTATACCTGTTGAAGTTGATAGTGAAGATGACCGCTGCCCGCAGTGGCCTTGTGGCTTCTTTCATGCCCAAGCCTTTCCATGACGGCTACGGGGCTGGCCTGCACACGCACGTGAGCGTAACGGACAACAGGAGGAAGAAGAGCCTGTTCTACGACCCCAAGGGGACCTATGGCGTGAGCAGGACCGCCATGTACTTCATTGGAGGGATCCTGGCCCACGCAAAGGGGCTGGCGGCGCTCACAAACCCTTCGGTGAATTCGTACAAGAGGCTCGTCCCCGGGTGGGAGGCCCCGGTCTATCTCTCGTGGGCGAAGTACAACCGCTCCGTGCTAGTCAGAATCCCACCTGGGACGGGGATGCGCTCGCGCATCGAGTACAGGCCGACAGATGGGTCGTGCAACTTCTACGTAGCATACGCCGGAATACTCGCAGCAGGGCTCGACGGCATCAGCAGAAGGTTGGAGCCCCCGAGTCCTGTCGAGGAGGACATCTACCACATGAGCGAGAAGGAGAGGGCCGAGAGGGGGGTAGACACGCTCCCGGGAAACCTCGGAGAAGCACTGGGGGAGCTGGGCAGGGACAAGTACTTGATGGGAAGTTTGGGGACGGAGTTCTGTGAGATGTTCATGAAGACGAAGTCCAAGGAATGGAGAGAATTCAACGTCACCGTGCACGAATGGGAGAGGAAGAAGTACCTAGACGTGTGAGGCCCCGGAGAGTACAGGCGCGTCCCTTGAAAGCGGAATTCGTTCTCGTGCATGCGAATGAACTGGCCACGGTCGCAGGGGGAAAGCGGAAGCCAAGGGTCGGGCCCGAACTGAACGAGCTCGGCATCGTGAGAGATGGGGCGGTGGCGGTCGCCGGTGGGAGGATTGTGGCGGTGGGGCGGACCGAGGAGGTCCTGGGGAAGCTGGATGGAGGCTACGAGAAGGTGGATGTGAGCGGGAAACTGGTGACCCCCGGGCTCGTCGACCCACACGTCCACCTCGTCTTCGCCGGGTCGCGGGAGGGGGAGCTCGAGGCCATGGCTGTCAAGCGTACCCCCTACCTCGAAATCAAGGAGAAGGGAGGAGGGATGCCTACGACGCTCGCGAAGACAGCCGAGACGTCTACCTCGGCGCTCCTGGAGAAGACGACCAAGATCCTGGATACGATGCTCATCCATGGAACCACCACAATCGAGGCAAAGAGCGGGTACGAGATGACTCACCAGGGCGAAGTAAGGCAGCTCGAGATCATCCAGACACTGGCGAGCTCTCACCCGATGGGGATTGTGGCGACGTTCCTGGCGCAGGGGATTCCCTTTGGGTTCGAGGACAGGGTTGACGAGCTCACGGATGAGATAGTGAGCTCATGGCTCCCCGACATAGCGAGGCGGAAACTCGCCGAGTACTGCGACGTGTTCTGCGAAAAAGGATACTTCGACGTGGGTCAGACCAGGAGGATACTCACGGCGGGCAGAGACCGAGGGATGAAGCTGAGGGTCCATGCCGACTGGCTCGCACATAGCGGGGGAGCAAGGCTGGGGTGCGAGCTGGGGTGCGTGTCGGCAGACCACCTGATATTCACGCCGCCTGAGGAGGTCGAGATGCTCGCCATGAAGGGGACCATGGGGACGTTTCTTCCCACCACCCCCTTCGCCTACCTTGGGAGGTACGCGAACGCCAGGGGAATCATCGAAGCGGGGGTCCCCGTGGCCCTCGGGACAGACCTTAGTGCGGCCGACATGTGCGAGTCGATGCAGGTAATGATGGCAATCGCCACGCTTCAGATGAAGATGACGTCGGCCGAGGCGCTCGTGGCTTCGACTCTAAATGCCGCGCACTCGATTGAGAGGGCGGCCGAGATTGGGAGCCTTGAGGTCGGGAAGAAGGCCGATGTCGTTGTCTTTGACGCACCGAACCCAATGTTCTTCGCGTACCACTACGGCATCAACTTGGCGGAACAGGTGTACAAAGACGGGAGATTGGTGGCGGAAAGAGGGAGAAGGACAGGATAGTGCCAACTCAGAGGTCTTCAGGGCCTGTCACCCCCCCCCGGCGTTCGCCGGAGAAATGGAATGCCAGCTGGGCTAGGGATGCCGACCCGTACTTGAGGACATCCTCGTCAATGTCGAACCTTGAGCTGTGGTTCGGGTAGATACACCCCTTCTTCTCGTTGCGGGTCCCCAGGAAGTAGTAGGTGCCGGGCCTCTTTTGTAGGAAGTAGGAGAAGTCCTCGGCAATCATCAGAGGAGGGACCTCCTTGGTCGTAGTTTCTGGAATCGACCTCAGCACTCGGAAGGCGGAGCAGGTGACCGAGGGGTCGTTAACGGTGACTGGATATCCACCTCCCATCTCGACCTCGCACCTGGCCCCGTATGTCGAGCAGACAGACCTCGAGATTCTTGGGACGAGGGACGTCACCTTCTTCCTCGTGGGCTCGTCGAGGGCTCTGGTGGTCCCCTCCAACATCGCATCGTCGGGAATGATGTTGTTCCGCGTGCCGGAGTGAACGGAGCAGATGGATACGACCGAGGGCGAGACGGGGTCGAGCATCCTGCTGTGGATGCCCTGGAGTGCCGAGATTAGTTGGGCCGCTACGAAGACAGGGTCCACAGTCTGGTGGGGCGCCGAGCCGTGGCCCCCCCTCCCGATTATCCGGATTCTGAAGGTGCTCGAGGCAGCCATGAGGGGGCCCCCGCGGAGGGCGAAGGACCCCGAGGGGTAGTTCGAGTAGATGTGGAGCCCGAACACGTGGTCCACCCGTGGAGCGTCGAGCGCGCCGGCCTCGATCATGGGTTTAGCGCCTCCTCCGATCTCGGCAGCTTCTTCTGCCGGTTGGAACAGGAACCTGACACTCCCCCTGAGCTCTGCCCTGTGGTCTGCCAGTATACGCGCTGCACCGAGGAGCATCGCCACGTGCCCGTCGTGGCCGCAGGCGTGCATTGCGCCGTCGGTCATCGAGGCGAACTTCAAGCCGGTGCGCTCAATGACGGGGAGGGCGTCCATATCGGCCCTCAGGGCCACCACCTTCCCCGGAGCGCCACCTTCGAGGACCCCTATCACCCCCGTGCCCGCCACCCCGGTCTTCACCTTGATGCCTGCCTGCTTCAGTTCCGCTGCGACGAGCGCTGCTGTCTGGTGCTCATGGAATGCGAGCTCAGGGTTCG
>Ga0335081_10000950_pt1 | contig 46425 bp, 46 predicted proteins | sample Lox_Sample_35_FD_206713 | JGI IMG/M metagenome (GOLD analysis project Ga0335081, IMG submission 206713) | Soil microbial communities from Loxahatchee National Wildlife Refuge, Florida, United States - Lox_Sample_3.5 | ecosystem: Environmental > Terrestrial > Soil > Wetlands | place: USA... | reverse complement strand
CACTTACGGAATGCACGGGTCGGGAAGCGGCGTTTACATTTCAACGGATAAGGGTACAAACTGGAAGAAAGCCGACAGTTCTCTGGCGGACACGAATATTTATACCTTTGCCAGGATTGACTCGGTCGTATTTGCAGGAACATGGGGAGGCGGCATCTACATGTCGTCGGACAGCGGAGACTCCTGGGTCGAGGCCAATAACGGGTTGACAAATTCATATGTCCGCACGATTGCATCTGATGGGAAACGGATTTTTGCAGGGACATGGGGGGACGGAATCTTTTATTCGGATGATTATGGTCAGAGCTGGACTCAGAGCAATCTAGGAATAAATAATTTGTTTGTTTACAACATTCTGGTCGATAGTCCAAATGTCTACATGGGGAATACGGAAGGGGTGTACTTTAGCAATGACGACGGATTCAGTTGGAGTTTGAGAGACTCGGGATTGACGACGACGTACATTAACACCTTTGTTATTCTTAATCCTGATCTGTTTGTTGGCACGTCAGGGCAGGGAGTTTTTGTCTCTTTGGATAACGGTACATCTTGGACCGCGATCGATACAGGATTAACTGACGGATACATTTATTGCTTTGTGGAAAACGGCTCCAAGCTATTTGCCGGTTCGTCGAACGGAGAGATTTGGAGTTTGCCAATTAGCGCGATGATGGCGAAAGTGACGGACATCAGGAAGAAATCCCAACAAGCGATGCCCGGTAAGTTTTCCCTTTCCCAGAATTATCCTAACCCATTTAATCCGACCACAGTCATTAGCTATACTGTTCCGGCCGATGGGATGGTGACCCTGACGGTGTACGACGCGTTAGGACGCGAGGTCCGGACTCTCGTCAGCGCAAATCAGACCGTCGGGCAATACAAGGTTACTTTCGAAGGCACACGAGTTGCAAGCGGAATGTATTTTTATCAGTTGAGATGTGGGACTTACATTTCGACAAGGAAGATGCTGCTGATGAAGTAAGGTATCAGCTTATAGTTTTTCATCTAAGTCCTGCCATACGAACTCATGGCGGGACTTTTTATTCTGGTCACCAAATCATTACCACGGCGGGGATCACTCTGCTCTACATTATACACGAGTAACCAAAACGTCACCGGTGATCGTACAAGAAGTAAAATATTTGCCCAAACGCCGAAAGAAGTGTGACCAAGATGAAATGGAGTTGAGTGTCTTGTCAAAAAGGATATCAAATGATTCAGGGTCTGGCAGCGAAAAGACCGATTACCGCGAATTTGGCGGACAGGGGCAGAATTTTCCTCGCCTAAGAAGGTGGCATGTCTACGAAAAAAGTGCCGGACCCTAGAATAGTAAATCAGGAGACGAAGGATCAGACTTGAAGACCACGGGCAAGCCGCTTGCTTCGGATGAATCTGACGGTTATGAAAATCAGAATTGGTAACGCAAGAAGAACACCTATCAGGAGCCACTTCAAGTGCGACACCACTTGATTTATGATTCGTAATCGATCGTATGAAGTCCATTCTTCACGAATTTTCCCATCGACAATACGCCACACTGTGATACCTCGTAATTCGAGTTTTGCACCTGTCGCAGGTATTCCGTCTGCAGCAGCGGTGTTCGTGCCCCGCGCTGTCCACACGACCGTGACCAGATCACTATCCGCATAAATCAGATCCACCGTCATTGTAAGATCAGGCACAGCCTTCTTCTCCCAGCGAGCTGCCGCCTGATCCTCTTCCAATCCAGCAACCCTGTGCAGCCCGTGATTGACGAAATCCTTTGCATAAATTTCATCTGCAACGCCGAATTTTCCTTGATTAAGTATCTCTTCAAACACCCGCATGGCCACTGCTTCATTCTTGCTCTGCGTTGAAATTGCGGCCGGTGGCGCTGCCATCTGACCAGTTGCAGGCGACATTGATAAATGCATGAACGCCGTAATCACAAAAGCCAAGATTCTCTTCACGTTATTCATTCAACATTACGATCAAAACTGATAAGATGTTTCACAAGTCTACATGCTTGTTCTTATCTTTGACCTATTCCCCCAAGAAGTGATTCGGTGTTAATTTAATATTTTCACCGACACAGAATCACTAGCTTATCATTGGTGCATCAATTGGGGGCAGATCACCATGAAAAAGCCAATTGTCTTCTCATTGTTAGGGGAAGGCATCCTGATCTTGGGGCCGATTCTCAATTTCACTTGCATCCTTCTTTAACACTGCCTACATTTCTTTTACAAGATCACAGCTTTTTGTTCTACAAAATCAAAGGAACGAGTATGATCCAAATATGGGATAATTACTTGAAAGGGCATGTTGTGGTATTCGTGACTAGCCTGTCTTCATTATTAGCGGCCGGGTGTTCTTCACTGACACTTGAGTCCGCGAACTTTTCGTGGCCCATCGAAAATGAGCTTAAGGTCGATGCGGGTGGTATGATACAAGAAGATCGTTACCGCATTTCTTTCAATGTCAAACCCCTGCTGTATGAAGAAACAAATGACTCCGTCAATGTCAGCGGTCGTTTGATCGATATCATTCGAGATGTACAAGGGTATTATTACCTTACCGGGCCACAGTTCAAAAACGTATATGTGTTCCGACAGGCTGAGGGTTGTCTTGTACTCGAAAATAAAATAGCGGTTTCAGAAGATGGGCTTTTGTCTCCTGGATTTAATCAAAGGACCCTTTTCATTGAATTAGTCGACGGCCGCGACAAACCGATCATGCTTACAAAAGATGGAGGCAAGAAGGAGAATACGAAATGAGATATCTCGCGAGTGCATTGAGCGTTATTTGTGGTGTCACGTTTGCTTTTGTTTCCATGGGTACGGCTCAAGTCAAATTGGACTACTCAATTGTAGAATCGTTCGAGTCAAAGTGCAATGACATAAGTGAATCAATCAAGAAGGCCGCAACTGTTCAGGAATGTGGAGCGGTCAGTGCCGATATTGATAGGCTTGAAAAAGACTTTGCTCCGGATACAGTATTACTTAATGACGCACTGTACCCTGATAAGTATGATAAGTGGATCAGTGAGCTTCGTTTTGAACTTCACCTTTCTCAGGATAAAATGGGCATCATCGAAACTCAAGGTTCACACATTGGTGATTTAGCAGAACAGGTCCGGATATTGTCTGGAAGGGTCGACAGCATTGCAATTGACGACAAGAGATTAATGTCATCGATCAATGTAATGTCAGCCGCATTAGCAAAAGTCACATCAACGCTTGATTCACTCACGAATACCGTCGGAAGACTTCAACCGAAGGGATCGACTCGTCAAAGCCGCAAACCAAAATGAAGTGGAAACAACATGGTTGGAACGGATATCCTCTGCTTCATAACGACTGGTCACTGTGACCCGCCCCATACTATGTACCAATGATAAGTTGGTGATCGTGTACAAACCGCTGGCGGAAGGCCGACCCCTCTGTATCCTCTTATAATATCGCAAGAATAAAAGCGTAACCAGAAAATACCGCAGCCTTTCGTGAACCATCAAAATCGGCGCGCCGTGCGTGACTCGAACATGCAACCCCCGGCTTAGAAAGCTGATGGTCTAACAGCATAATGTAGGAGAGGTTCGTGAAAGTCATTTGTGCCATAATGCACTGCAGAAAGTCAACTACGTCTCAACCACCCTGACTAAAACCCGCGAATTTGGTGGACAGGGGCGGAATTGAACCGCCGACACACGGATTTTCAGTCCGTTGCTCTACCAACTGAGCTACCTGTCCGATCAAGAAAGTCTTTTTAGTGCAATAATATAATTTTGCGGGCCTAATTCTTCAAGCTGAAAATCCTTTTCATAACAAAATTTGCATTTTCAACACTCGCAAGGTTATTTTCATTTAGGCGCTGATAGAATGAACGTAATCAAACCACCACGACTTAAGAAAGGTGATCTCATTTCGATAATCTCTCCTGCGAGTGCGCCTCTTGAATCGGAAAAGGTGCATAGTGGAGCGAAGTATTTTGAGTCATTGGGTTACAGGGTAACTATAAGCAAAAACGTCTTTAACGTAGAAGGCTACCTCGCGGGCACTGACGAAGAAAGAGCTGAAGACATAAACCAGGCATTTTCCGATAGAAACGTGAAGGCGATCATCTGCTCGCGCGGCGGCTATGGTACACCTCGCATACTCGACAGGATCGATTATGGAACGATACGGAAGAATCCCAAAATCCTTGTCGGATATTCTGATATCACAGCATTGCAGCTTGCCATCTTCAAGAAAACCGGCATGATAACATTCAGCGGTCCCATGATGGCAGTTGAATTTGGTGTGGGGTTCGGCAAAAAAGTCGACTCGTTTACGGAGGAGAGGTTCTTCGAAATGATTACGAGCCATAAAAAAACCGGCGTCGTAAAGAGCCACAAAGATTATCGGCTTTCATTTCATGGGAAAAAGAAATCCCATGGAAGGCTCTTGGGCGGGAATTTATCTCTGATCACATCGATCCTTGGTACCGAATATGTCCCGGACTTTTTCGGCGGCGTGCTTCTCCTTGAGGAGGTCTCGGAGGAGCCGTATTCGATCGATAGAATGTTAACCCAGCTTCGTCTTGCGGGGATCCTGCGAGGCGTCTCGGCTTTTGCGCTCGGCCAGTTTACCAATTGTGCTCCCGAGGAGCCTGACAAGCCTCATCGAACCCTGGAAGAAATATTCAGGAAAGATTTACTTTCCGATGGAAGAGCATCCGTGACGAACATCCCTTACGGCCACCTGCCTATGAAATTGACTCTGCCGATTGGGACGCTCGTTTCAATTGACCCCTTGAAAAAGAAGTTTGCAATTGACGAACCTGCCGTAAGCTGAAATCTCGGGCATGATGAGCAGCAGGCAGATAAATTTTATCTCCTACACTTAAGGGAATTCGAGAACTATCCCTCGTTTCACAACTTTCTCGATTCTGTTCTCAGTAAAGTGGTACGGAAGATATGCGTAGTCTTTTGCATCCACAATAAGGACATCAGCCTGCTTTCCCACCTCGATGCTTCCCAATACGTCCGACAGCCCGAGGGCGGCGGCAGCGTTGATTGTCGCGGCATTCAGAGCCTCCTCGACGGTCATTGAATTGAAGCAGATCGCCAGCCACATGGTCGTCTGCATATTATCGACCATCGAGGTGCATGGACCGAAATCACTGGCGATTGCAATTGCACAATCTTGGTCGATCATTTCTCTTGCCGGCGCAGGTCTGGCTCGAAGGTAGCAGGACGTGGCCGGTAAGATCACCCCGACGGTATCGCTCCGCGAGAGAAGTTCGATTTCATCCGAAGAAATTTTTTCGATGCAGTCGACTGATGTTGCACCGAGTTCGACGGCAAGTTTGACCCCGCCGCTTGTGGAACTTGAGCCCGTGTGCATCTTCAACTTGAAACCTTGGTCGCGGGCAACAGCGAGAATCTTTCTTGCATCCTCAGCTGTAAAACCTTCTCTATCGCAGAAGACGTCGCAGAAGTCCGCGAGTCTTTTCTTGGCAATGTAAGGAATAAGTTCCTCCGTCAAAATATTCATGTAAGCGTCATGGTCGTGTTCAGGTAGAATTACATGAGCGCCGAGAAATGTTACGACTATGTCAGGGATTAGCTCAGCTTCCATTTCTCGAATAGCTTCGAGGAGTTTTATCTCGTTCTTAAAATCGAGCCCATAACCGCTTTTTATCTCGACGGTCGTGGTTCCCCATTTCAACATCTTGTCTAATCGGCGTTCGGCGTGAGTACGAAGATATGACTTCGATGCCTCGCGCGTCTTTCTTACGGTCTCCAGAATCCCGGAGTTGTCGAATGTGGTTTCAAGGGGGACCGTCGTTTTTGCACGCAGCGCAAATTCGTGTTCCCCCGTGCCTGCAAAAATTCCGTGAGTATGTGGATCAACAAATCCCGGAACAAGGATTTTTCCGGAAACATCAAGAACATCACAGTCCGAGTCCGGCGTAATCTTCCCGATCTTTTTTATTGTACCGTCCTCAATGTAAATATCCACGCCGGATAGGATTCCGACATCATTCATTTCTGAACCGCGTTTGAATCGCTTCGCGTTGCCGGAACACGTGACAACCAGCTCGGGATTCTTCAGAAGGAGATTCACCTAGCCGAATAGGTAACTGTGATGGATGCCGAAACGGTAACATCCGAGGCATTCAATGATGGGGCCGCCGCTATCGATTCCATTCGCGCGCCGTAAAATGGCACAGGAGGACGGGAGATGGAAGTAGTCATGGTTTTCACTTTCAGGTCTCTGAGATTCTCTAACTTTGCGATTGCCTGAGCCTTCTCATGTGCCTTCTTAACCGCGTCTTCCAGAGCAGCGGTCTGCAGGCTGTCCTGGTTTTTCGCACGGAACTCGATCCCATTAATGGTAACTCCTTCTACGGAAGTAATCTGAGCGAGGAGTTTGTTGAGTTGCGAGAGAGGCACCGAGAGTGTCATGAGTGCAGACACCTGATAATAAATCGGCGTCGTCTGGTCGGGATTTTTTTCATTGAAAGAAGGAGTTATAGACAATTTTCCCGTCTTCAACTCCTTCGAATCGATCAATTCACCGAGAGAACTCTGAAGAGCTCCGTAAGTGCTCGCGTAATGTTTGAACGCGTCCGTCGCGAGCTGCTGTCTAGATACTATGGCGAGATGGAACTCTGCTATATCAGGTTCTGCAGAAACGGTTGCTTCTGCAGAGACCGTTATTTCTGAATTGATCTCAGTCCTTGAGGATTCGGTCTGTGAATAACTTGTTCCGGCGACGAACAGTGAAATGAAAAGAAAGGGAAGTGGTTTCATCGTTTTCTCCATTTTGTACTATTTATGAAACGACGGCCGAAAATTCAAATGCCGATGTCGGTTGCATTTGAACCGGAGTCTGTATGCTTGAGTATTCCCGCAGCTTCTTTTAAATTGTGCCATCATTACAGATGAAAATCGGGAGAGAAGGAGTCATGAAGAACCATAGTCTGTGTACCATGTTACTTCTGGTTGTCGCGATTCCGTCGTTTGCGGACGCTCAATCGAAAAAGGCCTACGCAAACATAGAGGAAGCGCTTCGTTCAACCTCAATACTGACGGGAAAATCCGGACCGAGAAGCTTGAACTGGATCGACGGAGGCAAGCAATATTCGTACATTGCGACCAACGATTCAACAAAACATGAAGAGATTCGCTCATTCGATCCGGGGACTGGAAAGGATGAACTTGTGTTTGATGCGCAAGGATTGACTTTTCCCGACACGAATAGACAATTTGAATATCAATCCTTTCAGTGGGCGCGAGACTCGAAACATATTTTATTCCAGACGAATTTCAGAAAGATTTATCGGAGGTCCGGGATCTCGGATTATTATGTTTATTCTTTAGATAACAAGGAGTTAAAAGTCGCCGCCAAGAGTGCGAGGACGGCAGAATTATCTCCCGATGGTTCCATGGTTGGATATGAGCGCGGTGGGAATATGTTTGTCTACGATTTCGCTTCGAAGAAGGAAACTCAGTTGACAAACGACGCGACCGGAGAAATTTTCAATGGCCATTACGATTGGGTCTATGAAGAAGAATTCGGTCAGGCGCAGGCATGGAATTGGTCGCCTGACGATAAGCACATCGCTTACTGGCAATTCGACGAAAGTCCGGTCCCCGAGATACAGATCTCGAATTATGAAGGACTCCACAACGAATGGGAGAAGATTCCTATACCGCAGGTCGGCGATTCGAATCCCAGAGTTCGGATCGGAGTCCTCGATGTAATGACGGGGAAGAATATAAGGCTGGATCCTGGTGAAAACGGAGATTTTTACATTCCAAGAGTTTACTGGACCAGCCAGCCGAATATACTTGCCATGATCGTTCTCAATCGGGCGCAGAACGACCTCAAGCTTTATTTTTTCAATGTGACTGACGGTAGCCGGCGGCTGCTCATGGAGGAGAAAAATAACACGTGGGTTGCAATTTTTAATTTTTACACAAACGTGAATGACATGATGTTTCTTCCCGATAAGATACGCGAGTTCTTCTGGGTCTCAGATAGAAGCGGTTACTATCAGATTTATCGATATGACTATAATGGTAGGTTGCTGAACCGGGTGACGCAGGGGAATTGGGACGTGATAAAAGTTTTGAGGATAGATCCGGACAAGAAAATTATTTATTACACATCGGCTGAAGCTTCTCCCCTGGAAGAAAACATTTACTCAATCAATTTCGACGGAACAAAAGAAAAACGTCTGTCGAAAGCATCCGGATTTCATGCTTTCGATTTATCGCCTAACTGCAATTATTACATCGACACCTATTCGAATGTCGGGCAGCCGCGTCAAGTTGAATTGTGGAGCACCGACGGAAAGATGGTCAAAAAACTGGAAGACAACGCTTCGGTCGGCGAATTTGTTCAAAGTCACGAATACTCCCCGCGCGTGCTTTTCAGTTTTACAACGTCCGATTCCGTCAAGTTAGATTGTTCTATGATTAAGCCGATCGACTTCGATTCGACGAAGAAATATCCGGTCATAATGGCGATTTACGGAGGACCGGAATCCCACGGCGTGTACAACTCTTTCGATGCCTCCGGATGGGACCAGTGGCTGGCGCAAAACGGCTACATCATCGTGAATGTGAATAACCGCGGCAATGCAAACTACGGAAGCGCATTTATGAAAGTCGTGTATGATAATTTAGGTTATTGGGAAAGCCGCGATTTTGTCGAGACGGCGCGTTACCTCACATCACTTCCTTACGTCGATTCAACAAAGATGGCGATCATGGGGACGAGTTATGGCGGTTATAGCACTGTCTTCACGATGCTGACGCATCCCGGAATATTTAAAGTTGGAATAGCAAATTCCCCTGTGACTGATTGGCGACTGTACGACGATATTTACACCGAACGTTACATGGGACTTCTTTCCCAAAACGACTCCGGGTACATCAGAAGCTCCTGCATGACTTACGCCGACAGCCTCAAAGGTAAGTTGCTTGTCGTTCATTCGATGATGGATGATAATGTTCACCCGATCAACACGATGCAGCTCCTGACGGCCTTGGAGAATGCCGGCAAAGATGTAGACCTCAGGATTTTTCCGCCTGGCGCCCACGGTGCAGTTTACAGTTCCGTCACTTACCTCTTGCTGCTGAAAACTTATGATGAGTATCTTAACCTTTATCTCAGGGGCAACTGCGGAAAGTCAGATTTGGATCAATGAGTCGGATTTCTCGTGATTGCCTTTGCATCTCGCGGTTAGTATATTCTATGTGTAACCCATGAAAGATATCTTGGTCGTCGACGACAATGCGATAAACCGCCAGCTTGCCGTATACCTGCTCAAGAAAAGCGGCTATAATGTTTATGAGGCCGATTCCGGGAAGCAAGTTTTCGAATTTCTCCAAAAACAATCGCCGGATGTCATTCTGCTTGATATCCAGCTCCCTGAAATAGACGGCGTGGAGGTTCTGAAGCAGATACGAGAAAACAGGTCGACGAAAGAAATCAAGGTCATCGCTCTTACCGCTTACACGATGCGTGGCGACAAAGAGAGATTTGAGGCAGCTGGGTTCGACGGTTACTTGCCGAAGCCTATCGAACCGAAAACTTTTGCGAACCAGATTCTAGAGATATATAACTCTTGAGCAACGACGAGGGTTTTGAACATCTGAAAACTCTGTTCCATGACGACATGGCAGAAAAAATAAAGGCGCTGCAATCGGCAGTCGTAGATTCAAACTGGGATGCCGTCGGCAGGTTATCTCATCAAATCGGCGGCACGGCGAAATCGTTCGGTTATCCTGAAATTTCAACGATGGCGCATGAGCTGGAACGATCCGTCCGCAAAATCAGTTTAGGTGAGGTGGCTGACTTGGTCAAGAAAATTTCAGATGCGCTTGTTCTTTGAAAAATTTGGGGATGATATTGGCATCGACGAGGATTCGGGAAGCGGTGAGTTGCGTGCCGAGGTTCTACTGGTGCCGCGTTAAAAAATCGGTAAAACTGTAAATGCGAACAATAACTACGCATTGGCTGCCTAATTAAAAAAAGGTAACCCGTCCATCCAAAAGTTCTGTCTGTCGGCTTTGGAATGGGCGTCGCTCAGGCAGGCTTTTCGTCTGAAGGTTCTCGGCGGTCGGACGAAAATATTCAGTCGAGATTGTCCCACATAGCTTTGCTTCGCAAGTAGTGTGGGATGAAATTTTTGGTCGAAGCTATGCACGTAGAGGCTCATCGAGTCCTATCTTCGGACCGGGGTTCGACTCCCCGCATCTCCACAAAATTTCGGACCGGGGTTCTGCGCCGAAGCCGCATTCGCCTCAGGCGGAGACTCCACGCATCTCTACTATTTCCAGAGGCGAGAAGTAAGAGTCGGGGACCAGAAATCCTGTCTCATGCTGTTGTCGCTTGCCTCGTGTTTTTCTTTTCATTTGCCGTTCCAGTTATTCTATCTGGTTAGTCTTGGTTTTCTCCGGCATGTTTTTATATTAACTATATGTGGACAAAGGATAGATTATCCGAGCTTATCCAGTCCAAGCTTGGCGACAGACTCCTCATTGTGGTTTCCAACAGGGAACCGTACGTGCATTTTTTTGATGGCGACGAAATAAAGTGCTACGTTCCGCCCGGAGGACTCGTTACTGCTCTGGATCCGGTGATGGAAGCAAGCGGCGGATACTGGGTTGCTCAGGCATCGGGTGAAGCCGATAACCTGGTGATCAACGGATCAAATGAGGTTGCGTGCCCTCCCGAGAACCCGAAGTTTACTCTGAAACGCGTGTTCCTTTCCAAAGAAGAAGAGACGGGCTTCTATTATAATTTTGCAAACGGCGGGATCTGGCCGCTCTGCCATGTTGCCTATGTCAGGCCGCGATTCGAACAATCCGACTACCGCATCTACAAAGAGGTTCAGGAGAAATATGCAGACGCCGTTGCAGATATCGTCGGGGACAGGCCTGCGTTCGTGTTCATCCAGGATTACCATTTTGCGAATCTTGCGAAGATGCTCAAGGAGAGGATTCGCAACGTGGTTACTGCACAGTTCTGGCACATACCGTGGCCGAATAGCGAAGTGGTACGAATTCTGCCATTCAAGGAAGAGTTGCTCGACAGTCTGTTATACAACGATCTCCTGGCGTTTCAGACCCAATATCATCTAATCAATTTCTTGGATACCGTCAACCGGTATCTCGAGTCGAGAGTCGAATACGACCTCTCGCGCGTAACGCGCGGCCGAAAGACCACGCTTGTCCGGGCATTTCCAATCGGTATTGATTTTCAGTACGTCTCCGACATGTCTTCAAGCGCGGGTATAGGAAACCTGAGAAACGAACTGGTCAAGAAGTACAGGCTGAAAGACAAGATAGTTGCCGTCGGGGTCGACAGGATTGATTACACAAAAGGAATCGCGGAGCGATTCCATGCAGTTGACAGATTTCTTGAGAAGAACCCTCAGTACCTGGGCAAATTCGTGCTCGTTCAATTAGGCGCCCTAAGCAGGATGCAGATTCCTGAATACAGGGAGCTCAATGACTCTCTGAATGAGTTGCTGGTCAGCATCAATCAGAAGTACCAGTTTTCGGGGTGGAAGCCGATAATGATGACACGGGCGAATCACTCCAAAGAGGAAGTGACCGCATGGAACGGCATCGCAAACGTAGCCATGGTTACGTCGCTCCATGATGGGATGAACCTTGTCGCAAAAGAGTTTGTGGCGGCGCGAAACGAACTGCAAGGGGCATTGATACTTAGCGAGTTCACGGGCTCTGCGAGGGAGCTGCCCGATGCGTTGCTGGTGAATCCTTATTACACTGACGGGCTGGCGGATGCAATAAAAACGGCGGTCGAGATGTCGCCCGATGAGCGTCAGAGAAGAATGAGCAAGATGAGAGAAGTAGTCGGTCATCAGAACGTCTACAGGTGGGCGGCAAAACTTTTGAGCGAAATATTCAATTTCGAGTTTGTAGAATATGGTGCTGACGCTGTCAATAATTGAGCAGCTCGTAGCTCCGTCAGCGATTGTTGCCGGCTCTCTCCTCTTCGGCTGGTTGTTCAAAAGGGTGGTGATGAGTCGCCTCGCGAAGCTGGCCGCACGAACGAAGTGGCGTTTTGACGATGTCGTGGTAGCGTCTGTCCGGAGCTCTATTATCCTGTGGTCGCTTGCGCTCGGGCTTTATGTATCAGTGCAGACACAAGATTTGCCGAAGGCAATTACGGAAGTTTCTTCAAAGATACTCGGCGTCCTCGTAATCTTTTCAGTTACTGCAGTAGTCTCTAATATCGGTACTGAGATAATCGAGTATTACAGATCGGTCATCGTCGGCCTGGCCTCTGCAACGACTCTCTTGAAGAATGTCATAAGGATTACGGTTTATTCGGTAGGGATTCTCATTATCCTCGATGGCTTGAACGTTTCCATAGCTCCGCTGCTGACGGCATTGGGTGTCGGCGGCATCGCAATCGGTCTCGGACTTCAGGAGACACTGTCAAATTTTTTTTCTGGCATACAGATACTCGTCGCACGACAGATTCAGGTGGGGAACTATATCCGGCTGAGCAGCGGCGATGAAGGCTTCGTCCAAGATCTCAATTGGCGTGCGACCGTCATCAGGACACTCTCAGGTAATCACGTCATTATTCCGAACAAGAGTATTGCGAATCTAATAGTGACGAACTACGAAAAGCCAAAGCCAGACATATCTATCGTTTTTAATCTCGGCGTAGATTATTCGAGCGACCTCAGGAAAGTAGAGGACGTTACGGTCGAAGTGGCGCGTGAAGTTCAGAGATCCGTCGAGGGGGCGCAGAAAGGATTTGAGCCGTTCATTCGGTTTAACGAGTTCGGCGATTCAGCAATTAAGTTCTCGGTGATTCTGCGCGGGAATACGTATGTTGACCAATATTTGATGAAACATGAGTTCATAAAACGGCTGAAGGAAAGATACGACAAAGAACACATCTCGATTCCATTCCCAATTCGCACGGTGCATCTGGACGATGCTAATGGGGAAGTCCGCCCGGACGAGGCGCCGCAGCCGTCCGAGAGAACAAACGGGCGGAAGGCTAAAAGGAAAAGGGCTCGATGAGCTGTGCTCCCTTCGAGTTCAAATCGAGATTGATTCTTACGGAAATGCTGGGGCGAAAAGCCGCTACTCTTCCGGAATTGGCGGACGGTATCCGGACGGTCCCCCTCTCATCGATTTACCACCACACCCACCGTTTCTTACAACAGCACCACTTTCTTTCTCCCGAGCCGCCGAATGATTTTGCGTATTGGGTGACAAATGAACTGAACGATGACGTGGCGGGCGAGAGACTCGCAAGCATCGACATTATGCAATTTACCCGGCTTGCCGACCTCAGGCGCCGTTTCCTTGAGCTACTGGACGACTATTTGAAATCGGCCGATCACAGCGTCAGTCAAAGGTCTCCCGAAGGTGAAGAGTTCCATTTCATGAGTTCCCGTATTTTTGTTGTCCCGACCGGGAAAGTTGCCCGCGACATAAATGAATTCAGAGAAGGTCTGATGACTGTCAGTATCCACTCGATTTACTTCCACATGTTCGAAGCGAAGCTCCGGCTCGAGAAAGGAGACAATGATTTTTCCATTTGGCTCCGTGAAGCGGGAAGGGAACGGGAGGCGAATTTGATTTCGCGGCTCGATCCCTACACTTTCACGCTCGAAGGCCTGAGAGCGAGGCTCTTAAGGATTGTTGGTCATGGCACAGGTTAGGGATTACATAGACATCGTCGGAAAACCCGTCATGGATGAGTTGTTCACTATCGGCGATAGGGCGCGTTCCCTGACTGTCCAGCACGTGAATTCCACCGCAGTCGGCGGAGGAGTGGCGGAGATACTCACGCGGCTCGTTCCGATGATGAACGAACTGGGAGTTCAAGCGAGATGGGACGTAATAAAGGGCGGCGAAAGATTTTTTACAATCACCAAGAAGATGCATAACGCTTTGCACGGAGTCAGTGAGAGTTTCACCGACGATGAGTGGAATCATTTTCTCGAAGTGGACCGGAACAACGGGCGATCCATGAATTTCGATAGCAGCGTGGTTTTCATCCATGACCCGCAGCCGATCGGGTTGGTTGAACAACGTTCTCACTTGGATAACAAATGGGTGTGGCGGTGCCACATCGACTTCTCCGAGCCAGAAGAGAACGTATGGCTGTTCTTGAAAGATTTCATAGAGCGGTTTGACGGGGCAATTTTCTCCGCTCCTGCTTTCAGCCGACCGTTAAAAACGAGACAGTTCTTGATTTCTCCGTCGATTGATCCTTTGAGTGATAAGAACCGTGATCTTGAAGAGTCTTATGTGAGCGACATTTTTGACAGATTTAGCATAGATCGAACCCGTCCGGTAGTGACGCAGATTTCACGCTTCGATTATTTGAAAGATCCTGTCGGTGTGATAAAAGCCTACAAGCTCGTCAAGCAGTATGTCGATTGTCAGCTTGTCCTTGCCGGCGGCGGCGCAACGGATGATCCGGAAGGTGATAGAGTCCTGAATGAGGTGAGGAATGCCGCCGAAGGCGATAAAGATATTTTTGTGCTCCTTCTTCCGCCATCGAGCGATCTGGAAATAAATGCCCTTCAAAGAGGGTCGACGGTCATCCTGCAAAAATCTTTGAAGGAGGGATTCGGGTTGACAGTTGCGGAAGGGCTTTGGAAATCGAAACCCGTAATTGCATCTGCCGTCGGCGGGATCCCGCTGCAGATCAAGCACAAATATAACGGAATCCTGACCCACAGCATCGAAGGAACCGCATACTGGATCAAGCAGCTGATCAATGATTCGGCATTTGCAGGTGAACTCGGAAGGAACGGCAGGGAACATATCAGGCAGAATTTCTTGATTACCAGGCATCTGCGCGACTATCTTTTACTGTCGCTATCGCTGTTCTATGATAAGGATTTAGTCTATCTGTAGATTTCTCATGTCGGGCACGGACGCGCGATGTAACAAAGTCAGAGAGTCAGGGCGCTTCATGAGCCTTCTCTTCCTTTGAGCCCGTGTGCCTTTGTCACTTTCTGCCTTTCATAACTATACTGAAAGAGACTTTGCATGTCACCTCGGAAATTCACGAATAAGATCCTCGCGAAAGCCGCGGACGAAAACCCTGTTTTCTTCTTCGACTTTGATGGCACACTTGCAGAAATTGTTCCAACTCCGGAGGAGGCGGGTTTGACTCAGAAGGCAAAGCGCGTCATCGAGGAGCTTGGGAAGAATTTTCCCATCGGAATCATAAGCGGCAGAAAGCTCTCAGACCTCAGAAGACTCGTTGGGATTAACGGAATTTATTATTCGGGAAACCACGGAGTTGAAATCCAAGGACCCGGCTTGAAGTTCGTCGAGCCGAATTCCGCAAAGTCTTCAGGCTACATTACTTCGCTTGGGAAAAAAATCAAGAGAGTTCTTCGGCCTTACCGGTCACGAGTAAACTCGAAAAAATATTCCATTTCTATCCACTACCGGACTGTCGAGCCGACAAAGGTAAAACCGCTTTTGCGGGATTTGGACAAAATTATTTCCGGCCCTGTCCGCAAAGGCAGGATAGATGTCTTCCACGGGAAGAAGGTGGTCGAGATAAAAGCGCCCGTGGAGTGGGACAAAGGTAAAGCGATTGAGTTGATATTAAAAAAGTTTGGCAACCAGGGAACTCCTATCTTCTTTGGCGACGATACAACTGACGAATTCGGCTTCAAGAAAGTCAACAAGATGGGCGGGATAAGTATCTTCGTAGGCAACAAGCACCACAGCACTGCCGCAAAATACGAAGTAGAGTCGCCTGCGGAATTGGTGGATGAGCTTGCGAAGTTTGTCGCAGAGATGAGATAAGTGGCGACGGCCCGTCCGGACGATTGTCTCAGTCCTGCCGCTATCAATTCGTATCAAACGAAATTTACTTTTATTTTCTATCGCATAGGGAAGGGGATCGTAAAGAGAGCGGCATAGACTTAATGGCATACGGAGAATCTCGGCATGGACATACTCCGGGCAATAATCGAGTTGATCATGCCGACGCATATTTAATCAGAATCGCCTTTGTGTGAGTTATCTGGCATTATCCATGGCGCAATTCAAATGGAACTCTTGTGTATTGATGGTGGTTGAATACAAAAACATCCTGCGCTTAATGAAAGGAGTGAAACTGATGAAGGAATTCATGTTACTTATACGCAACCATCATGATCACCAGGCGAATTGGTCACCTGAACGTGAAAAACAATTTGTGGAGGAGTGCAGAGTATACATAGATGATCTGACAAAACAGGGAAAGCTGATCTCCGCGCAGCCGCTCGCGAGAGAAGGAAAAATGATCTCCGGCTCGAATGGAACCTGGGACATCGGACCATACAGCGAATCCAAAGAAGTGATCGTTGGTTACTATCATGTCCGGGTAATGGACATCGATGAAGCCATAGCAATCGCCAAACGCAATCCGGAGTTCGAATATGGAACCACCGCCAGAATTGAAGTTCGCCCGATCAAGATGAAAGAGGAGAACATTCAATATACCTATCCCGCGAAGAAATAGCCGAGCACGTTCATAGAACGCCGTCAGGGATTACCGTCAAGCCGTCACCTTCTTAGGTTAACGAACGTCCAAACACATTGTTGCACGAAATTTAGGAACCAACCAGTGTTCGCAAGCTGGCGGCCGCCTCACTTACGCCGAATTCTCGTCTTCCTGGGTAAATGTTTTACGGGTCTGCGTTGTGTTCGTTTATTATCGGTCCTGGGTCTCTCGTGGTGAGGCTGATATACTCCGAGGTTGCCTCCGCTCGGCAATGTGAGCTCTGTAAGCAGTCCCCAACCCCGATTCTCGACAGGACTGTACAGAATGCCGAGCTTCTCCATCTCGGAAACAAATTGATCGACGTCTTCGCACATTAGATACAATTCATGAATGCTGTTTTTGTCTGACGGATGGATTGCAACTTCAGAAGGTGGGAGTGCAAAAATGAGCCAGCCATCGCCGGCATCCACATTGGACAATTTCAGCACATCTTTGAAGAAGGCGCGATCGGCATCAGGATTTTTGCTGTGTATGATGCAATGGGCACCTATTAGCATAATATTTCCTCTTATAACGTAGTCACTGACTTGAGAACTTCTACATAAATCTCTTTTTTGTTTTCATATATTCCATTATCAATTCTATTCTTTTGTTTCTGGTCTCTTCCTTCTTAGCTGAGAAATAAAACAACGAGTAATGTTTCTTTAACGATTCGCTTAACCTATCGAATTCAGTGAGGCTTCTTAATTTATTTTTCAATACACTTCTCAACCCGCTGACGTTAATAATCTCTTCTCTTTCGTCTCCTTTTTCCCACTGACCGTTACTCTTTGCTTCTAGAATTGTTTTCAATCCGTGTCGCGTCATTAGTTCTTGCTCGATTAATTCTTCCGCTTTTTTCCGGTTCGTTTCGGACCATTTGCTGTTTGATCTCCTCCTGCAAAACTTTCTTACGTAAATCTTTTCGTCGACCTTCTTTATCAGAGAATCGATCCATCCAAAACATAATGATTCTTCGATGGCATCATCATATGTTATCCCTTTTGTCCCGTCTTTATAAAATTCTATCCATATCGGTTCATTCGTCGAACAATTCTTTTGGAGCCAGTTATGATATTCTAGCCTTGTCTTAAACCTAAGTCTTTTATCCATCAACTAATCTCCGACGATCGCCCGCGTCTTCCGATTCAATGAGAAGCTCCCATCTGTCGGCTTGTGCGTCGTATGTGAAGAGATTTCTGAAGCCTCCTTCCGTATAGGGGTACACAATCTCTATCTTCTCCGGTGACAGCGGCCCGATACCGACGACCCGTGCGCCTGCTCCGCCGAATGAGTCGAGCCAATGCGCAACGTATCGGTTCTTTCCTGAATCGAGTCCGATGTAGACGCTCGCTTCATATTTTGACAAGGAAGACGTGTCCATCATGTGCAAACAGTCTTGAAGATTGCCGGTCTGACTATGGCAGGCTTCTGCGCGGTTCGTAAGTGAAGCCGATGAAGAAGCCGTTGCTGTCGTGCGATGGGTTCCTATTCGATCCTTCAAGATTTCCGTTGGACACGTGGATATGCCTCACGCCAAACACGAGCGACGTCGATTTGTCCAGATTGACTCCAGACCCGATGCCATACTTTGACGTGGCATTCAAATAAGTGCCGAGTCGAGGGTCGGCATAAGTTGACTTCGGAAAATTATCAAAGAAATAAATCAAACCTGCTCCGCACTCAAAGTATAATCTCCAATTTTCCCCGTTCACAGGGAAAAATCTCGCGAACGGCCGTATTCCAATTCCTGCGGTATTGTTGTATTCGTCTCTGGGAAAATAAAAACTCAGCTCCGCTCCCGCTTGCATCCATCGCCGCAAACCGTAGGTGATGCCTATGTTATCTTGAAACAGGGTTGTGTAAGGAATCTTGTAACCCCACGATACTCCATCTTCATTATAGAATGAGTATCGGTTCGTTAGCGATGTGTCGTTATTTGTTAAGAGCAAACAGGCAGTGACTGCCGCTGCAGGAATAAGAAATCCGTTCGCTGCGTGGAGCTCCAACGGAGAAAAGCCCAACGGGTTATTATACCAGTGATCGCCAAAGGCAAATGATTGCGCCTCTGCCGCGCCGCTATACAGGCAGATAAGAAATACTGCAGAAGCTATTTTCTTTTTCATAAAAAAGTTATATCTGTTGGATCATGCTGTGTGCGAGCGGATTAATCGATGGGTAGTTTATCATGAAAATCACCGAGGTTAATCGTCATCTGCATTGTTGGTCTTTCGTAGTCTTGTTCTATGATGATGAGTGCCTTTAGCCGCCTGTCCCGCGAACTCGCAAACGCTGTCCGGGAAAGATTCTCGAAGTACTGTAAACAATTACATCTCTATCATTCTGTCAAGGAGATCTCATTAATGACTGTTTTAAGAATCCTTGCTTTGGTTTTCCTATCGTTTTTTTTAATCTTTTTACCTTCAATTATCTTTGTCGCTTTCCGAATTGAGCTCGCCAAGGCCGCAGAATCATGAAAAATGGCCGCTCTGCAGAAAAAGCTTCTCGATCTTCCATCGTCAAATTGTTCTATCATGGTCTCAAGCAAATCGATACGTTTCTTCTGTTGACTCATAAACTTCTTGATCCCGTGTTCCCTAATGAAACACAAATTCGGCAAAATTTTCCTGGATGATGGATACGAAGAAGACTCATTCGCTAGCCCGTATTCTTCGGCGCTTTTGAACTTTGCGCATGGAAAATCCGAACATTCCGAACAGACTTCAAGATTCTTGTTCTTTACACAACAGGTTATGAATGAACATGTCGGATGTTTGTCATGAAAGCCGGGACCAGCACACCCCGGGCATCTCGATGGGCCTACGGTGTAGAACCTTGGACATAAACCGCAATCAAGACCACAGACACCGATTGTCGGGTACTTCTTTGACGGATGCTTGCCCGCATCAATGTTTAAGTTTCCCATATCAATACCTCCGGAAAGTCTGGTTTGGAATTTCACAAATATGCAGTAAGAGAAGATCGGGGCTCGCCTCTCTAGGACATAAAATGTGTGCGCCGTGAGCCGATCCAAAATAACATCCCGTGATGATCGGCTTCCCGAACATCGTGTTCGGGAAAGCGATCCATGCCTGCCCTGATATGTTCTTGATCAGGGATAGCCTGTCCCGATGCCGCCTTGCGGCATCCCGCATACTCCTTTTCTAATAATAATGAGCGGGATATACTCTTGATCGGGAAGCGTCCTTTTTCTGGCCGTCAGGCGAAATTGTTTTGCCGTTTATGGTTTCCACTATGCTTTGATACTGTGCGCTCTCTCAAAGAGATTCGAGTATATAACAGCGGTTCTAAGATGTAAGACCAGCACCACCAGGAGAACCGTATAGAGTCGTTCAAGCACCATGATCCTGGAATTTGGCTCAACATACATGAACGTAGCATAGGCAATGGTGCCTATTGATAAAATACTCCATACGGTGCTCCATACTGGGCGATCCTTATTGAAACCAAAAAGACTCTTGCGACCAGGATATCCTGCCAGGCAAACGGAGGTGAAAATGATTGACGGTACACCAAACATCGACCAGAGAAGAAGATACTGCCAAATTGTTATCGTTAGCGAGTCAATTCCAATCGGCACGAAGACGAGCTTCTGGTCGGATTGGTACCAGTCGATAATGTTAAGAATCGGCGACAGGGCTATCATTACGAACGCGAATATCGCAAAGGTTGATTTTCGTCGAGGCGTATGAAGCAAGTCTAGCATCTTATCAAGTCATCCAAAACAATTGGGGCTGACGTCTGGCGGGACAAAGTCGTGGCACGCTCCTTCTTTATATAATGTGCGTGCCATGAAGCGATCCTTAAATAGCCTGTCCCGATATACTCCTGATCGGGAAGCGTCTTTCTTCCGCTTGTTATGCGTTCGTCGGTTTGCGTGATGGTTCATTTTACTGATGCACTCACTAAGACAGCCTTGGCGGCCAAGCAAAAGCGGCCGGAGTAAAACTGGTTTCCATTGTTAAGGTATTCCTCGAACATTACGAGACCGAGGCCCGGCTTGAAGTATGCGAAGACGCTGTCATAGCGCGAGAACTCTATACCCATCTGATACTTGATGCAATGCAGCGAGCCGTAGGGCACTGAGAGTTGGCAATCAGCCGCCCGAACACATGAGGAATCCCTGGGGTGAGTTTCCCAAGATTCACCTTCATTGGCCGGATACTTGAAGAAGAATACTTGGAATACTGTATCATGCGACGAGAGCCGCTCCCAAAGTCCATCGTTCTCATTAGCATAATACGTGAGGTATAAACCAGGTTCTGTGTCAATCCCGGGCAGCGTGGGAACAAGGTACCATGTTAGGCCCGCAATTGTAGTATCAATTTTGACAACTGCGGTGTCGAGATAGGACGATGTCTGATTGCCAGAGCTGTCAAACACGGTGACGCTGTAAACCCATTGGTTCCCAACGTGCAACGGAAGAAGTTGATTGGAGTTGCCATCTGACTTTGGACCAAGGATGCCCTGACATCCAGAGGCAGCCCAACTTAGGACAACGACCAGCAATAAATCGATACATGTTCTCACGTGTGCTCCCTTCCGGTTCGCGCAAACCGATGACGCATAACGTCCGCGGCAATCACGTTCGTGCCGTGCTCCTTGAAGCCCACTACGTGCGCGACATGAAGCGACCACGATATATACAGATGTGGAGCGTCTTTTTTCCGCGTGTTAGGCGAAGTGTGCGGCTTTAGACTATTCATTTTCTTTCTCGGTTGAACACATTAAGGCACCTTGGAAAAGATGCATCTTCTCTCGTCCCATAGATATTTGTATTGCTTTTTCGAGAGGACCTTCTCGGCTTTCAGGTCATAGAAATAATTGCTGTCTTTTGTTCTCAACCAAAGTTTAGTTGAAGCAAATGCTCCCCATTCAGCTTCGGGGATATTTATTATTTCCTTTTTTTCGCTTTCAACAATGTCCACAAAGCCGTCCTGGTTCAGATCAACGAAAGATATTTTTTGAACTTTCCATTTCGCGTTTTCTTCGTCTTCCGGTCGGTAAAATTCAAGCCTTATAAAATCGAAAAGATCCTGAAACTTCTCATCGCTTATTCCCACGAAAGCTTCATCTTCTCGGTAGTAACCCGTTGCATCAAAGGCTCTTTCGACTTTGATGACGCTATGATTGTTTAACTGGGTAAATTGATACAATCCCTCATCTCGAGAACTCAACTGAAGTGAATCGCAAAAGCGCGATTGGCCTGCTTCGAAGAGAAAAAGATCGAGTTCGCCTGTTCCATTTAATGTGGAATCGGTGAGCAAGTAGTATTCCTTGTCTCCCCTCATCGAATTAACTTTCCACAGATCGTAAGTGTAATCTGCGATCTCAAATCTCTCAATCAGGTTATCAGCAAAAAGGTTTCTTTCCATCCGTATTCGTGTCGTGTCAGAGTCCTCCAAGTATTCGAGATTCAAGAGACGCCGATGGCTAATCAAGAAGCCTAACGCGAACTTAAATTTCATTGCCTTTTCAAGCCTCTGGATTGCATTTGTTATTGAAGGTCTGGTCGAATCTGAACCTCCATTCCCGACACCTGCAACATTGCCTGATGACGGATACAGAATAGTTGAAAGGGAAATAAAAGAGAAGCATCGCAAAAGGAACTTGTATTTCATCAATTCACTTCTCATGGTTTACATCCATGCCGCGCATTTCGCCTAACGTGATGCGGGAAGAAGTCGTGGCGCTTCGCGCCATGAAGCGAGCTCGACATATAAAATTGGCGAGCGTCTTCTTCTCGCTTGTTAGCCGACGCGCAACTCCCTGAAGTAACCCGATGCCTTGACATTTACTGTACACTTAAATCTGCAGAAGCGAAGTGGGTGCCATAGTCCACAGCGAACGTATAGGACCCTGTCGGGAGGGGGCTGCCGGACGAGTCGGTCAAGCCGTGCGTCCATGCGTCGATTACTTTTGAGTCGCCAGGAGCCACGGGAACTAGGCCTATCAAATTACCGGTGGGAGCTTGACCAGAGTACATCACGGCACTAGAAGTATTCTTCAGAGACCATGTGATCAATATAGCGTCGCCAATAGCGACCGAGTCTGTCGCAGAACCGACATTATGAACACTCAACGTGAAATGTAGCGTATCGCCGGCAGTGTAGGTCTGCTTGGCAGTGGTTAGGATGTATTGTAAAGTACCTGAACCTGCAGAGACCGGGTTCTTGGTGCTGGTGCAACCAGCGGCCACCAGCATTAACGTCATGAAAATAAGTGCGTGCTTCACTGTATCCTCTTTATGTTGTGCTTCAGCCTAAACGCTTGTTAGATGTCGCGTGTCGGCTAACGTGTTGCCGGACAAAGTCGCGGCGCGATCCTTCTTTTATAATGTTCGCGCCGTGAAGCGAGCACCATAATATATAATAACCGAGCATCTCTTTTCTCGTTGTTATCTGCCGTTTGCACGGAATGGTGTCCACCATAACTTTGTGCGGAGGGTCTCATTGGATCACTGAGAAGGTTATCGTGGACACGGGATTTACTTTCGCCTCCTCAAATTGAGAAAATGATACGCTAGCTTGATAGGTACCCGCAGCTAGCATAACCTTCGGATTCTGAGCTGGAGTATTCGGAGCCTTCCAAGAGCCTGCAAGCGCCTTCCCAGGTGCTACGAAACCAGCGTTAACGTTCATGGGGAACACATATCCGTCAGTTGATGAAGCCACCACATTACCATCCTTTAGAATACTGAATATCACGGGAGGTTCTGAGTAATGATAGGTCAGCGTATCGTTGGTTGTGTTCACGACGGAAAAAGACATTAAAAACTGCTCGCCAGAGTGGAACACGGTGGCCACGTGCCCAGTCGTATCGGTGAGGGAAAACGTTGCGGTGAGTCCACCATTACCGTTGGACTTCGTCTTGAGAATGTCGCACCCAGCAATGAGGATAGCAATCAATGCGAGCGTTGTCATCATTTTCATTTTATCTATTCCTCCTTTCATTTATCACTCAGTGCAAATGGCAGATAACGTACCGCAGAAAAAAGTCGTCCCGATTGCCGCCTACAAATGTGCGTAGCTCCATGGCCTGCGGCAATCGGGATGAAGCGAGCTCCATCATATACATATACAATAATCGAGCGTCTTCTTTGCGGTTGTTATCTGTTCGTGGACGCCCGCGATGTTCCAAGAGGCGATTATAGCTAGAGGACAAAAACTTCACCGCTGCTCGCATCAACATTGATTTGGACAAAGACTGTCTTGTTATCGGTTGAGTAGTATGATACATACCAGAATGCCTTCGGATTCGGCACGACTGCTTCGCCAAGGGCGGCCATTATTATGCAATGCGGATTCTGCGTTCTGAACTGGGACCCGCCGTTTTTTTCTGCGACAGCGAGAGCGGAATCGCTATTGAACCATGTCTGATTTATGATTCCCATTCCTGGAAGTGCCGCGCCAGTGCTGTCGTATGCAACTCCACCTTCGTTTGCGTGGAACCAATAGGTCGCGTGAGGCGTCGAGGTCGCTACGTAAGCATACAGCCACTCCTCTGACGTGCCGTCAGTATTTACTCCACCAGTACCATTCTCAACTATCACCAACTGTAATCCTTTCCCATACGACCCTGCAAGCGAATTCACATAGGCTAGCTTGTACATCGCGGTATTCGCTGGCGCATTCGGACTTGGGCCGACTGATGTATGGCTGCATCCAAACAAAAGAATGGCGAAGCAGCACAACATGATTAATCCTCTCATATAATCCTCCATTTCTTGTTAACTTATAGCCCTTCTATTTCATGGTGCGGGCGTCCATGACAGATAACGTCTCGCGGAACAAAGTCGTGGCGCGTTCCTTCTTGATATAATGTGTGTGCCATGAAGCGAGTACGTTGCATATACAAATGTCGAGCGTCTTTGTCCCGCATGTTATGCGCAGCGCACCAGTCTCACAGGTATTTGCCCAGTCAATAGCATGTCAGCAGACTCGTTCTCGATGAGCTACGATCAGATTGATAAGATACTCAGACAATTCCATGCCGATCGCGCAAATTATACCTATTGCCATGCCATTCTTTACATATAAAATGCTCCATTCAAGAACCCTACCTGGATGAAGCCATACTTCTACGCCTGCCAGTGGTAGGAAAATGACGACCACCGCGTGAGCGAGTCCGACAAGCAGGACTGCCACGATGAGCCTTAGAATCGGAACATTAACGATGTGTCTGTTGACCACCAAAATGTAAAGATAGACAGCCAAGGTAAGCGCAATTACGTTCGAAGTGACCATGACGAAATTCCCCCGGTGGCCATATGGGAGCGGCACGACTAGCAGTGTGAATGCGCACCAAAGCATCTCAGCGACAACCACATTCCACACTCGCCCTGACATTAACGCCGCGTAAGCCAATGTGATTGTAACGCCATTCACTACGAACTCAAACCATAGCGATAATGGTTCGAAAGCGATAGATCCAAACGTGACATAACTAGTGACGATCACTATACCTCCAACCACGAGAATTCGCACAAATGCTGCTTTTAACATTTCGCTACCTGCAGCCATCGGAATGCCCTTCACAAAATTGATAGCATAGAGTTGCCTGTTTCGGCGCGTTGCACATAACGTCCCGCAGGAAGAAGTCGTCGCTCTCGCCCGCTATAAATGTCGCGTAGCGTCGAGACTTTGGGCGAGAGCAATGAAGCGAACACCATGATATATAATAATTGAGCGTCTTCTTCCTGCTTGTTAGCTGAAGCTGTTTTGCTTCCATTAAGAACGTCTTCCTCCCAGTTTGCCTACGGCCACCAGTTCTGGTGAAATTTCCAAGATTGATGGCTTCGCAACACTCTCCAAATTTGGTAGGGCTCGGTTGGATTCTGCAGCGACCTTGCAGGCTTCCCGCCACCTGAGGTCCCATAAATAGAGTTGGGCAGCAAACATTTGCTCGACAAAGAGAGAAAAACTCCATGCGAGCGAACACACTGGGATAAGTGCGTACCACACAGGATCTGCCAGCGCAAGGTTCCATTTCACGCTTACGACTACGAGAAACGAAGTCGGAATCATTAGCATCCATGTAGCAAAATCTGTCAAGACAAAGGCACTCGAAAAAGCGTTCACGTGTGTCTTAACCATATCCCTTCCGTATTTTATGGCAGAGGTTGGCCATAAATGATCCCACGCCACGGCAGGCAGCACAAGAAAGACCACCAGGCGGAGGCCCTTCTTCACGGCTTGATACAACGCTTGGGTGAAGTCTGCAGTTGATGTAAGTCCAGCTAACGCTTTTGTTGCACTATCTGCTGACGCTTGCTCGTTCGAGTCAGCTGAGCTTAATGGCTTCGAAAAGAACTCGACGATCGTAAGCCCAAACCAAACCAGTATCCACAACAAAATGACTGGGAATGCCTTGGGAAGATCCGGGAAGATAGCATGAAAAAAAGCACGGAAGATACTTATGTTTTCTCCTCTTTCCTGCTGACGAAGCATCTCAAGGAGGACAAGACAAGAGAAGCCAATTGTTGCAGAAAGGATCAAAATTGCCAACAGAGCAAATGCAAAATCTTTGAGGATGCCAGCCTGCTCCCAAGGAAACAAGAACTTAGCATAGAATGCTGTTGGCACGTAGATTAACCATGTCAACGCAAGTGGAACGTTCAATTTCGGAAAGCGACCGAGTATTGTCAGGCTCTCTCTCAGCAGCGTCTTGCCATCTTGAAAACCATACGACATTAATTCAGGCCTTTCATGATATAATAAGCAAAACAGTTTCAGCTAACTACTGTATAACCGAATTGCGTTTATGCACCCATTATGGCGTGATATACGCATTGCGTTTATTTCTCCTTTATCTTCCTCCGGGCACGATCCAGCGGACTCATTATCCTGCCCAGCTTACTATGTGTAACATGCGTGTAAATCTCCGTGGTCTTGCTGCTCGCGTGCCCAAGTAACTCTTGAATGTACCTCAGGTCTGTCCCGAACTCCAGAAGATGTGTCGCAAATGCATGCCTCAGCGAGTGTACCGTGACTTCCTTCCTTATTTGAGCAGCCGCTTTAGCATCTGCAAAGATCGATTCAACGCTTCGCTCTGAATAATGCTTCCGCCCATTCGCTCCCTCGAACAAAAATTCCTTCGGCCTGTATTTCTTGAAGTAATCCCGCAGCAGCTCAAGTGTCTCATCCGAAAGAAGCGTGTACCGATCCTTCCTTCCCTTCGCCCCGCATACGCGAATCAACATCCTCTTGCTGTCTATGTCGGAAACCCTCAATTTTACCGCCTCGCCCACACGGAGGCCACCTGAATATATTATGCTCAGAATCGATCTGTGCTTGATGTTTCGCACGGAATCAAGAATTCGAAGAACTTCTTCCTCACTCAGAACCGTCGGCAGTTTTCTATATCTAAGCGGTCTTGGGATTGAACCGACCTTGAACGATTGCTGGTACAGATCTACGTACAAAAACCTGATTGCGTTGAATACCTGGTTAATACTCGATATTGAAAGATGTTTCTGCTCGATGAGGTATAATAAATACCTGCGAATATCACTCTCATTCAGTTCGCGCGGATTCTTCGGCGAAAAAAAATTCACAAAATTCCTCAGACAACTTCTGTATGCCGAAAATGTCTTGTGCGAGTAGTTCCTGAGGCTTAGTTCCTGACGCAGAAGTTCGAACAGGCTTCCCGACCTATCAGGCCTGCCTGCATCCGATTGTTCCCTGACAACCGCAACCATAACTTTGCAATTTAATTCAACGATTCACCTTTGTCAAGCAATACGGCATAGTGGTCCGGAAATCGATATCACCTCGTCTCCGTGTTTCTGGCGGCATATTTCTTCCAATCTGTGGATAGCATGAACCGGCAACCTAATAGCCATCAAATCGCGCAGGGGAGTGCGCAACATAAAAAAAGTCCCGCTAAAGCGGGACTTTTCATTTGCCAATCTATTGAATTCGGCTTAGTACATGTCGCCCATCGGAGGACTCGGCATTGCCGGTTTCTCCTTCTCTGGCTTTTCACAAATAACAGCTTCAGTTGTAAGAAGCAGGCTTGCAACGCTCGCGGCGTTCTGCAAAGCCGTGCGAGTGACCTTTGTCGGATCGATAACGCCTGCCTTGATGAGGTTTTCGTATTTCTCGCTCTGCGCGTTGAATCCGAAATCATCTTTACCTTCTCTTACCTTTTGCAGAATCACTGAGCCTTCAAGTCCGGCATTGTTCACGATCCATCTCAACGGCTCTTCGAGAGATTTCTTTATGATCTCGACGCCGATCTTCTGGTCTTCGTTCTCGGTCTTTGCGGAATCTAATTTCGCTATCGTCCTTATCAGGGCAACTCCTCCGCCGGGGACGATGCCTTCTTCGACCGCAGCGCGGGTGGCATGGAGCGCATCTTCGACGCGCGCTTTCTTCTCTTTCATTTCAACCTCGGTCGTCGCGCCGATCTTCAGCACCGCGACTCCGCCGGAAAGCTTCGCTAATCTCTCCTGCAATTTCTCTTTGTCGTAGTCCGAAGTCGTCTTGTCGATCTGTGATTTGATTTCGTTGATGCGGCGCTTGATATCGTCCTTGGAGCCGGCACCTTCGACGATCGTGGTATTGTCTTTGTCGACAGCTATTTTCTTTGCTGTGCCGAGGAAGTTGAGAGTGGTATTCTCGAGTTTGAAGCCTTTCTCTTCGGAGATTACCTGACCGCCGGTGAGCACCGCGATGTCTTCCAGCATCGCCTTCCTTCTGTCTCCGAATCCGGGCGCCTTGACGGCGACCGCTTTCAACGTCCCGCGGATCTTGTTGACGACCAATGTCGCGAGTGCTTCTCCTTCGAGATCTTCGGCTATGATAACGATGGAGCGGCCGCTCTGTGCCACTTTCTCAAGGACGGGGAGGAGGTCCTTCATCGCTGAAATCTTTTTGTCGTGGATGAGAATGTACGGATCCTCCAAGATCGCTTCCATTCTCTCGGTGTCGGTGACGAAATACGCCGATAGATAACCGCGGTCGAACTGCATTCCTTCGACGACTTCCATAGTCGTATCGGTGCCTTTCGCCTCTTCGACAGTTATGACGCCGTCTTTTCCGACTTTGTCCATGGCGTTCGCGATAAGCTCGCCGATCTCGCTGTCATTGTTAGCAGAGATTGTTCCGACCTGTGCGATTTCTTTTTTGTCGGTCACTTCACGGCTCTGACCTTTCAGTCCTTCGACAACTTTCTCTACTGCGAGGTCGATGCCGCGCTTCAAGTCCATCGGATTGGCGCCAGCCGTGACGTTCTTCAAACCTTCGCGGAAGATTGCCTGTGCAAGCACGGTCGCCGTGGTTGTACCATCACCTGCGACGTCCGAGGTCTTCGACGCCACTTCGCGCACCATCTGCGCTCCCATGTTTTCTATCGTCTCTTCGATCTCAATTTCCTTTGCGACCGTCACACCGTCTTTCGTCACCGTCGGTGCGCCGAACTTTTTGTCTATTACTACGTTTCGTCCGCGGGGTCCGAGAGTGACTTTCACCGCATCCGCAAGCGTATCGACTCCTCGCTTCAATGCGGCGCGTGCATCCGTACCAAATTGAATTATCTTAGCTGCCATTATCTTAAACTCCTTTCATTTATATGATTGCAAAAATGTCGCTTTCGCGCATGATGAGGTACTCGATACCGTCATAAGTGACTTCGGTGCCTGAGTACTTGCCGTATAAGATTTTGTCTCCGACTTTTACTTCGGGCACAATTTTTTTCCCGTCCTCGGTTCGTCCCGGTCCGACGGCGACCACTTCGCCCTGCTGTGGGCGTTCCTTTGCAGTGTCGGGCACATAAAGTCCGCCTTTGGTTTTCTCTTCTGCTTCAAGCGGCCTTACGACTACCCTGTCTGCTAATGGCTTAATCTTCATTTATTAATCCTCCTTGTTATTGGTAATCATTAGATTTGTAATTGGCACTATCAATTCGTGATTGCTAATTTACCTCATTGAAATCTCAAAAGCAAGCACTCCAGTGATCGGAGTGCTAATCATGTTCGAACAGCTCTTTTGATTACGCGAAATTGGAAACTTGCCTCCGAATCTTGCGGAAAATTGACCTGTTTCTCGCCGATTCTGGTGGTGATCGCCATGATTGTCCTTATTCATACGAATTTCGCTTCATAACAGCTGGTTTGATAATGGAAAATCGGCATAACCATTGACTCAATTTATTCGCGGACAAAAGAGATATCCGGAGAAATGCTCGCATGAATTCGTTAGCTTATGGATCAGGAGAAAGTAAGATAGAGATACAAGAGGAATGTGACGGATCTAATATGTAACGGAGGAAAAATGGTTTGGATGATAGTTGGAGCAGGTGAGCCGCTGGCAATTTTATGGCTGTTGATTGAGACGCTCAGGGCACCGATCGGTTACCAGGATGAAAGCGGCTTTCACCAAGTCCCGGATATCCCTGTCCATCAAAAATCAAAAAGAAAAATGCAGCGAAAGGTTAGTTAATGTTTGAAATTCTCTCCAAGGAAACTCCAGCCAAATCCATAACGAAATTTGTGATCAGAGCTCCTTATGTAGCCAGGAAACATAAAGCAGGCAATTTTATTATCCTCCGCGTGAACGATCGCGGCGAGCGAATCCCTCTGACGATTGTCGACTCCGATCCGGATGGCGGTACGATTACCATCATGGTACAGACGATCGGCAAGACGACGAAGCTTCTGAGCCTGCAGAAGAAAGGCGGATTTCTTCTGGATGTTGCCGGACCGCTCGGAAACCCGACGCCGATTCACAACTATGGGACGGTGGTCTGCATCGGCGGGGGCGTCGGGACTGCCGAAGTTTATCCGATAGCGAAGGCATTGAAGAATGCCGGGAATAAACTCATCACCATTGTCGGTGCAAGATCGAAGGACCTTATAATACTCGAGGATGAGCTGCGGGGACTTTCCGATGAATTTTTTGCGACGACCGACGACGGTTCGTACGGCATGAAGGGATTGGTCACAAACGCGCTCGATGAATATTTGAAGAATGATCCGGATGTCAAAGGTGTCTACGCAATCGGGCCGATTATAATGATGAAAGCGGTTTCGGATTTCACGAAACCTCTCGGAATCAAGACTTTCGTGAGCTTGAATCCGATCATGATGGACGGGACAGGTATGTGCGGAGCATGCCGCGTTTCGGTCGGGAACGAAACAAAATTTGCCTGCGTGGATGGCCCCGAGTTCGACGGACACCTCGTCGATTTCAACGAGCTTATCACGAGGAATCGAAGTTATATGGAGCTGGAAAAAATCTCGCTCGATAAATTTGACAAAGAGTTTGCTCAAAACGATTCCTCCGGCTGCGAATGCACCACGAGAAGCAAAGTCGGTACGAAGGAGCCTGCGAATGCCTAACACGTTGAAGCCTTCTGAACGCCTGAAGATTTCGAGACAAGTCCCGATAGAGCAGGATGCGGATGTCCGCAGACATAACTTCGAGGAAGTTTCTTTCGGCTTCGATGAAAATCTTGTGTCACGGGAAATGCTCCGGTGCATCGACTGCAAAGAACCGCTTTGTGTCGAAGGCTGCCCGGTTGGAATAGACATTCCCGGTTTTATCAAGCTGATGGTCGAGAAAGACTATTTCGGGGCGGTGAAGAAAATAAAAGAGAAAAATTATCTCCCTGCGATCACCGGCAGGGTTTGTCCGCAGGAAACCCAATGCGAAGCGGTTTGCCCTATCGGCAAAAAACATCAGCCCGTTGCGATCGGTAAGTTGGAACGTTTCGTTGCGGACTATGAGAGGATACACAATCTATCCAACGGGTCCATGGCACATGAGAAACGCAAAGAGCAAGTCGCAATCGTCGGATCGGGGCCCGCGGGGTTGACGTGTGCGGCCGAGCTTGCGAAACTCGGATACAGAGTAACGATCTTCGAAGCCCTTCATGCGGCCGGCGGAGTCCTCAGGTATGGGATTCCGGAATTTCGTCTGCCGAAATCGATTCTCGACCTGGAAATTGAAAACGTAAAGAAGCTTGGCGTGGAAGTAATAACCAACTTCGTCATTGGGAGAACAGCAACGGTCGATGAGTTAATGGACGATTTTGGTTTCGACGCAGTGTTCCTCGGAACCGGTGCGGGAACCCCGAACTTTCTCGGAATCCCGGGAGAGAATTTTCCCGGTGTCTTCTCTGCAAGCGAGTTCCTGACGCGCGTCAACTTTATGAATGGATATAAGTTCCCGGAATATGACACTCCGGTGAAGATTGGGAAACGAGTCGCGGTGATCGGAGGCGGCAACACGGCCATGGATGCAGTCCGGACTGCAAACCGTCTCGGGACCGAGAAGGCATATCTGGTATACAGGCGAAGCAAGGAAGAGATGCCCGCGCGTGAAGAGGAAGTGCATCATGCTGAGGAGGAAGGCATAGAATTCCACATGCTGACCAACCCCGTCAGGATCATCGCCGGCGAAAACAAATGGGTGAAGGCAATGGAGTGTGTCAAGATGCAGCTGGGCGAGCCGGACGCATCGGGACGAAGAAGACCGGTCGAGATTCCCGGTTCCGGTTTCATCATGGACGTCGATACAGTCATCCTCGCAATTGGTCAGCGGCCTAACCCGATATTGCAGGCGACGACTCCCGGTCTCGATATGTCGAAGCGAGGGACTGTCGTCGTCGATAAGAACTGTCAGACGAGCCGTCCGGGAGTTTTCGCAGGCGGCGATCTTTCACGCGGCGGCGCGACAGTCATTCTTGCGATGGAAGACGGCCAGCGTTCCGCGGCGGCAATTGATGAGTATTTGGAAAATCGGAAGTCCAAGGCTTAAAATCAAAATTGAAGTGAAGCGCGAGGCTCCGCTTCAACAAAGGAGGCATTCCGAACTGAGAGATGAATATCACCGAGCAATTAGATCGGACCAAATTGTTTCCGCAATTGGAGCCGCTTTACGATTCAAGGAGATTCATCCCGATATTTGCCGGAGTATACTTCGCTGCTCTGCTATTCTTTGGTTTGACTTTTCATAAGGTAGGCGATTTCGGCGCTGAGACCGATTTCTACTGGGGGTATGCTCCTCAGGCACGGGATTTTTTGCTCGGCAAGATTACAATAGATGCGTTCCATGGTCCGTTATATCCTTGGACTCTCGGATTGTTTGGCAAGGTCTTCGGAGATCTGTTCAGGTCAGGCATTATTATTTCAGCCCTTTCGGCATCCCTCTCTTTGCTTTTCATATTCGAGATTTTAAAATCCGTGTTTTCTTCCGATGTTGCATTCGTTTCCACAGTCTTCGTATCAGTCAACAAATCGTTCGTTCAATACTCTTACACAGCGAGTACCGACATGTTTTTCGTCGCCGTCTCTCTCGCGGGTTTACTCCTTCTGTTTCGGAGACCCGTGATTACGGTTTCAGAACTCTGTCTATCTGCGGCATGCATGTCGCTGGCGTATCTCGTGAGATACGTCGGTCTTGTTTTTCTCCTGGTAGTTCCATTCGTAATTCTGTTGAGATCTGTCCAGGTCAGAGGTCTGACGAGGTATTCCGCTGTCGTGATTTGGGTTGCGGTCTTTGTCGTCTTTGCTGCGCCATGGTCTATCTATTTGAAACTAAACCGCGGAAGTTTTTTCTACGACAAGAATTATCAGAACATCGCTTACGAGGTATTTTCACGGGGGAGAGTTACCTGGGACAATTTCTGGTCTAAATTCGCCAACCAATACACGGGTTACTCAGACGTTGTTTTTAAAGCTCCGTTTTTGTTTCTCGCGACTCTCCTGGCAAACGCTTTTACTCATCTAATTAATGATCTCTCGCGCTTGACCAACATTGCGATAGGCATCCTTTCTCTATCCGGGGGATTGTTTTTGGTTTTCTTTCGTCCAGATAGAAAGAAAATCGGATTGATGATAATCTTCATTTCTTTCTTCGTGATTTTACTGCTGGTCTTTTATTCGGAGAGATTTTCGCTATTCCTGGTTCCGATGTATATGTTATCCTTTGCGTTTTTTTTGAAAGCATTTCTTGCGAAGTTTGGGGCGGAGAAAAATGTGCGACCATCACTTAGCTATATTGTCTTGGCTCTGCTCATAATCTCCTTTTGGGATTCATATTCGTTCAATTCTCGCAATATAAGCAGCGGCCCGAATGAAATGCTTTTCGTCAGAGACTGCTTCCACGAAGCATATCATGGTCAGTATGATAACGCGAAGATCGTTGCTAGGAAGCCGCATATTGCATATCTTCTTGGAATGCAATTCTATCCATTTCCGATGATTGGTAATTACGATTCGCTGCTAGCCGTTCTAAGAAGGGACGATGTGAAATTTCTTTACTATGGTAATTTGGAGGCGGGATTGAGGCCTCAGTTTCTCAATCTTCTTCAACTCGACGTGCCGCATCCAGGGCTGAAGCCTCTGTGTATTACCGGTCCGCGGCTTGCTGTGCTGTATGAAGTAACAAAGTGAACGTGATCCGACATTTTTGAATACGGACTTAGAACCGAGACATTTGGCAACTATTAAATAAACATGGCAGCTTTAATCTGATAACCGAGCTATGAACATCGGCATTCCGAATGAATTTGCAAAGCATGAGAATCGCGTATCGCTGACCCCGTCGGCTGTTGCAACGCTCGTCCACCATAGTCATACGGTTTATGTCGAAACCGGCGCGGGGAAGTTGAGCCGTTTCGGGGACGAAGCATACCGGAAAGCGGGCGCTACCGTAGTCTATTCCAAGGACGAAGTGTTCAGGCGGTGCGAGCTGGTTTGTTCCGTCGAAGCTCCGAAGGTCGAAGAAATCGACATGATGGAGCACGGACAAACCACTTTCAGCTTTTTAAATCTCCCCGTGGCAAAGCCGCAGTTGATCGAATCCGTTCTGCAGAAGAAGATCAATATGATCGGTTATGAATTTGTGGAGACTGAAGACGGCGATAGACCTGTTGTCCATTCGATGAGCGAGATTGCAGGGCAGCTCTCAATTTTTATCTCGGCGCGTCTGCTTGAAACGGATAACCATGGTCGCGGCATAATTCTTGGCGGTGCCGCCGGAATTGCTCCGGCTGCGGTCGTGATTCTCGGCGCGGGCGTTGTCGGTACCGAAGCTGCGCGTACGGCCGTCGGACTCGGTGCGCAGGCAATCGTACTTGATCGCGACATCAAACAGCTGAGAAAGGTTGATCAACTTCTCATGAAACGCGTCACGACAGCGCTTGTCACGCCCGTGAACGTGAAGAAAAGTGTGGCCTATGCGGATGTCCTGATCGGAGCGGTTTCCATGAGAGGAGAGCGCACTCCGCATGTCGTGACTGAGGAAATGGTCAAATCGATGAAGCCGGGGGCAGTGATCGTCGATGTTTCGATTGACCAGGGTGGCTGTGTTGAAACGAGCAGGCCGACGACACTTCAGGATCCGGTTTTCGTGCTCCATGATGTGATCCATTATTGCGTGCCGAACATAACCGGAGCGGTTGCGAGAACTGCGACCTACGCATTGACCAATACTATTTTGCCTTATGTAATTGAGATTGCGCTGAAAGGCGTTATACCGGCATTGAAAGAGGATCGCGGGCTTGCGAGAGGAGTTTGTGCATTCGATGGTCACTTTACGCAGGAGAGGGCGGCTAAGATTTTCGGAAAGAAATTTGAGCCGATAGAAGGATGTCTGTGATCGCCAATGTCCTGGGTTGATACATATCGAAGCAGGGTTACCACCGCTGAAGAAGCGGTGAAAGTCATCAAATCCGGCGACAAGATTCATCTCCACCCGGGTTGCGCTGTTCCCGAAATACTCGTCGATGCCATGGTGGCACGCGCACCGGAACTTTGTGACTGTGAAATCATACACGTTCTCACTGTTGGCAAGGCAAAATATACCGAGCCAGGCATGGCAAATCACTTCAGGCACACGGCATTGTTCCTCGGAAAGAATGTCCGCGATGCCGTCAACGAGGGCCGCGCCGATTTCGTACCGATATTTCTCTCGGAAATACCGGGCCTTTTCTATTCGGGCGAAATAAAAATAGATGTTGCGCTTATTCATGTTTCACCTCCCGACGAACATGGCTTCTGCAGCTTCGGAGTAGGAGTCGACATAACGAAGGCAGCAACCGATGTCGCAAAAGTCGTCATCGCGCAGGTGAACCACAGCATGCCGCGGGCATTAGGAGACAGCTTCATCCATATCAGCAAAGTCCATAAAGTGGTCGAAGTTGACGCGCCGATAATGGAGCTTCCTCAGGTTGAACCGGACGCGACCGGGGATGAAATCGATGTCTATAGGAAAATCGGCGAGAATATTTCCGGGCTTATTGAAGACGGATCGACTCTCCAGCTTGGCATCGGGAAAATTCCCGACGCAGTGTTGATGTCGCTCGAAGGGAAGAAGGATCTCGGTGTCCATTCCGAAATGTTTTCAGACGGCATAATAAAACTTGTAGAGAACGGGATAATAACGAATGAAAGGAAATCGCTCCACCCGGGAAAGATGGTCGCCGGGTTCGTTCTTGGAAGCAAGAGACTCTTTGACTTTATCCACAATAATCCGATAGCCGAGTTCCATCCAACTCATTACGTCAATGATCCATTCATAATCAGCCAGAATAAGAAAATGGTTGCGATAAACTCGGCGATTCAGATCGATCTCACCGGCCAGGTTTGCGCCGATTCAATGGGTTACAATTTCTACAGCGGTTTCGGCGGGCAGGTGGATTTCATCCGCGGCGCGGCAAGATCGGAAGGCGGAAAACCTATCGTGGCGCTCCCGTCGACAGCAAAGAGCGGAACGGTCTCGCGAATCGCGACCCATCTCGCCGAGGGTGCAGGCGTGACGACCTCGCGGGGCGACGTGCATTACGTTGCGACTGAATTTGGGGTCGTTAACCTGCACGGCAAGAAGATCAGCGAGAGAACAAAAGCGCTTATCGACATCGCTCACCCGAAGTTCAGAGACGAGTTGACCTGCTTCGCAAAAGAGAAGCGGTGGATGTAGAATGAGCGGACTCGTCGAAGTCGGAGGTCTTTCTCTCTATTAAACCAATACGGTTCGCGGGTTGCATTCGCGGAATAGGAGGAGTAATTTCCAGAGTTAATGGGCTGCAGGATATGAAAAAGGCGATTACCTGTTTTTGCGTGTTCGTTGCGATAGTTTCCCAAAGTTGCAATAAAGGAAGTAACCCCGTTGGCGTTGAGCAAGAGTCACGGATGTTCTATGGACACGTAGTCGATAGTTTCGGAGACCCAATCGGTGCAGTTGGTATTCATTATGTTTTTGATACTGAGCCGGTTCCACTTTTCGAGAAAATCGGGAGGACATGTCCATCGGATTCGATCCCGTATCAACTTCCCGGCTATCGATTCCATCATGTGACGATGACGCTCTATCGTTGGTATACCGGAGAGTTCATGGGGAAAATATTTGAAGACACCACGGGCACTGCGCCGATTTTGATTGATTGGGATTCACTTAAGATTACCAACGGCATTTACGTTATTCACTTCGTAGGGGATACCATGGTACTGGATATTAGAATCGAGCTCTGTGACGTCGACTATGGATCTCTCGTGAAGAAAACTCCCTTGGCAATCACAGATGAATCAGGCAATTTCTTCCTACCCCATGGGATTTTTGGGTTCGGAATCCCGTTCACTAAATATGATGTGAACAATACCGCCGATACCGTCTATGTCTCCACGAAAATAGAATTTGTCCTCCGCACGCCAGGTGGACACACTTTTCAGAAGACTGTCCAAATCGATACGACAAGGAACACATACCAAGAGTTTCATCTGGCGGAATAAACGTTCTTAATCCACATTCACCGAGACTTTAGACATAAAACTCCTCGGCTCTCCCCACGCGGCTCCACTGAAGAATAAGCCTTTGGCTGCGGTTAAGGTCTAATGCGGTTTCCGAGATAGATTAGCAGATAAAATAAATGCAAGGTAAAGAAACACCGGTGCTGTCTCATCCGGCATGTTATGAAATCCGTCCATGACTAAACTGAGACTGTTCGCCGAAAAACCTGCCGGAGCTTCCACCAAGCAAATTGACGTGTTGAGTATCAAAGCCCCGGCAATTGGTTTTCGGACATGTGACATCTACTTTATTCCTTCATGGACAAAAAAAACTCAGCCACTTATAGGTGATATGCGATTTTAAATACCACATTTCTCGGCTCTTCCCAGCTCGCGCCAGTTGTATATGCCCCTTTTATCAAATGTATGTGGTTAAATACATTTGTTACATAAAGAGATGGACGGAAGAAGGATTCTCCCGTAAGAAAGAAAGTATATCCCGCACCGATGTTCAGTATCCAATACGGAGTCGTGTGTACCGCTTGGTTGAAATCGAATAATCCCGTTTTATAAACGGAGATGGCTTGCGGAAGTCCGTTGGAAAGGCCTGAGCCGTAGATGGCCTCAAGATTGACGAACCAATCCTGCGGCTGGTAATTGATGTCGGCGACAACTGAGAGTCTCTGGTCATGATCGAGATCTGTTCCGGAACCATCAGTACTAGGAGGCAAAAATCCTCCCGTCAATGCACCGTAACCGACCGCATGGATAACCGACGAGTTCAGATGTCCCGACCATGGTGTGCCCGGATCGCTATATGACAGAGACAGCTCTACTCCGGTCGTTCTCACCGTAGAAATGTTGAATGGAGTCTTGATTGCCGTGTTACCAATTGTGGCATCGTCCGTAAATGGATGTGCATATTTGTAGAAGCCTGCTGATTTTAACCGAAGGCCGACGGAGAAGCTATGTGTATAGACGGCCTCGTAGAAATCGCTCCGCTCGGGATATGTTGGTGTTACTGAGCTGCTGACATTTTGAGCTATTGATCGTAGGCCTTCGATGTTTGTCGGCATGAAGAGTTTGCCGTAATATGCATACGCTGAATTGTTATCATCGATCAGAAAGTTCCACTGGAAGCGCGGGCTAACCTGATGCTGTATTTCAACATCTGGAGCAATATGTTGATCGTAGCGAACTCCCGCATCGAAAGAAGTCCAATCGAGAACGCGCCAGTCTGCTTCGAGGAATGTTCCAAAATCTGACCCCGCAAAAGGACTGTGAAGTGATGGCCCTTGATTGCCGACGGAATCTTGAGAGGAAAAATTTTCTCTCCCTACGGCGCTGCTGAAATTGACGCCGGTCTTATACATAAACTCGTGAGATATTCTTTTGTCATAAGTAGATCGGACGCCGAAAGTGTTGAAATTTCTATCTTCAAATAGGCGATACGACTCCGTGGTGTCACTAGTATATTGGGATGTGAATTTGAAATTCGGAGGGTCGATGTCTCCCGGATTATAGATCAGACCACCCTGACGCGCATACGCTCCGACAAACAAATTCTCCTGGTGATCTGACTCTGTGTTTATCTCCCGAAAATAAGAGATAGCTTGAAAGGAATTTGTGGTCTCCTGGACATCGGAGGCAATTTGCACATTGGGATCGTAAGGAACTTCTGTGTTTGTTCTCCCGAAATTCAAATTTGCCGTCAGGTAATCGACATCGCTGAGTATATAATCGAACTTGCCGTAGAGGAAGTAATCGAAGCCATGATCATGGAACAGGTTCGGTACAGGGGTGTCAATTCGGCGATCGGTTTCCTGACGTGATGCTGAGAGATAAAAGCCGAGATTACCGACATGATCGCTGATCGAGAGGTCCTGGCCGTTTGAATTCAAAGCGCGAAACGGTCCGATGCGACCTCCAAGTGTATCTCCAGGAGCGGAACTTGAAGGACCGTGTGCAACTTCTGCACCCGGGGAAAAGGGCTTTGCACCGTTGAATACAAGATAGCTTCCTCCATACGTGGAGGCATCGAGATGAAACGACCCGGTGGGCACACGGTTATGGAGATCAATGATGGCGGACATCTGACCGCCGTACTCAGCGGGAAAGCCACCTGTAATAAAAGTTGCATGGTCGATTATCTTTGGATCCACTACCTCGTTCAATCCGCCAAAGACCCCAAGCGGTATGGGGATGCCATCAATATAATATGTAAACTCTCCGTGCTGTCCGCGAATGTGAACCTCACTCGTTGGGGCGCGGGCAGCCCCGGTCACGTTCTCTTGAATTAAGTTTGTCATCTGTGCAGTTGGCGGAACATGGTACGTGTCCGATTCGAAAGATTGATTGCCCGTTCTCAAATCTATTGACGACGCGCCGAGTTCACGTTCACCATAAACGTCGACTCCTTTAAGCTTTGTATTTTGCGGTACTAAGTTCAAAACGTAGGTTGTGTGATTTTCGTTGACAAGAACCGAATCTGAATAAGTCCGGTAACTCACGAACCAGGCTGTAAGTCTATACGTACCTGGTTTAATGTCCCTGAACCATAACTGACCGACGATGTTAGTTTCGCCTTGAGCGACGACCTTTCCATCACTCTGCAGGATCACTCTTGCGAGTCCGATAGGTGTTTTCTCCGCGGAATCAGCGACGGCTATCTTCACGTCGACAGTTTCTTCTGCTGACATTCTCTTCTGCCCATAACAAGGTTTCTGAACCATAATGTGCAGACACACCGTTACCGTGAATATTATTTTGGTTCGCATCTCACTTTCATCTTTGGAAATGGTACAAACTAGGCAATTAGAGCAAAACAATGCTTTCATTTCGATTATTCCAAGGCCGAAGCGGGTCATTTGCACCTTGTCAAATTTTGCTTTGTTATTTAAAAGGAGGCGAGGACGAACTACCTCGCCTCCTCTTTCATCACAGGTGATATGAAATCTTGAACACAACATTCCTCGGCTCTTCCCAGCTTGCGCCGCTGAAGTATGCACCTTTGATCAGGTGGATGTGGTCGAAAAGGTTGGTGATGTAGATCGAAGGCTCGATCGTGGAACCTCCGTCAAGATAAAAAGTGTAACCTCCGGATACATTGAGTATCCATGAAGGTGATGTGTGAGCAGCTTGGTTGAAGTCGAACAAGCCCGTTTGGAAATTAATAGCGTTTCCGTTGGTCAGTCCGGATCCGTAGATACCTGTGAGATTAGCATACCACTGCGCCGGCTGGTAGTTGATCGATCCCACGACTGATAGTCTCTGGTCATGGTCGAGGTCGGTTGCGGGTCCGTCGGTGTCATATGGAAGAAAACCTCCGCTGATCAACCCCGTTCCGTAAGCGTGAATGATCGAAGAGTTAATGTAACCTGAGAAGGGGGTCGAAGGGCTATTGTACGAAAGTCCTAATTCAATTCCGGTAGTACGTACCTGCTGGATATTTACCGGTGTCTTGACGGCGCTTGCACCGACCGTTTCGTCGTCCACTCCGGGGGTTGCATATTTAAAGAAAGCATCCGCCTTACTTCTCAGGCCGTTTCCGAAATCGTGCGTGTAAACAGCTTCGTAAAAATCGTCGCGTTCCGGAAGAGTCGGAACACCGTTATCGTACTGGGTTATCTCAATGGTTCTCAATCCTTCTATGTTGGTCGGCATGAATAGCTTTCCGTAGTAGAGATAAGCTGAATTGGATTCATCGAAGAAGATATTCCACTTGATGCGTGGGCTCACCTGATGCTGGAGAGCCATGTTAGGCGCAATGTGCTGGTCGTATCTGACTCCGAGATCGATTCGTGTCCACTCCATCGGGTGCACTTCGGTTTCGGCAAACACGCCGAAATCGGAACCTGCATAAGTAGTAATGACAATCTCGGCTTGATTGATGTTGCCTGCGCTGTCCTGTGGAGTGAAATTTTCTTTTCCGGTTGTGCTGCTGAAATCAAGACCGACCGCGTACATGAATTGATGGGACAACCTGTTATCGTATTTGATTCTAGTGCCGAGAGTGGTAAAGGATCTGTTTTCGCCAAGTACATATCCTGTCGCTGAATCGTTTGGAAAATAGAAGGTTGTGGGATCGCCCGGGCCGGGCGTGTAGACTAGTCCCCCTTCACGCGCGTAGATGCCCGCGAACAAATTACTCTCCCTATCTGTCTCGCTTGAAATAGTATGATAGTAAGACAAAGTCTGAAACGAGTTTGAAGTGTTCTGAAGATCGTTCATGATTCCTTCGACCGAATCGTAAGGGACTTGAGTATTTGTTTTGCTGTAGTTCAGGTTAGCCGTCAGGTAGTCGTTTTCAGTTAACGTGTAATCGAGTTTGCCGTACAGGAAATAATCAAATCCGTGATCGTGGAAAATCTGGGATACTGGTGGATCGATTCTCCGGTCGTTTTCCTCGCGGCTGCCGGATAGAAAAACTCCGAGATTATCAATATGATCGCTTAGCGAAAGACTTTGTCCGTTGGAAGTCAGAGCTTTGAAGGTTCCCACTTTGTTCCCCAATGTATCATTTGATCCGGGAGCGTAATAACTGCCGCCATAGGTAGATGCGTCAAGATGAAACCCGCCGGTCGGAACGCGATTTTGCAGGTCTATTACCGCAGTAACCTGCCCGCCGTATTCTGCAGGCCAGCCGCCATCCATCAGCAAAGCTCTGTCGATTACTTTCGGATCGACAAGGTCGTTCAGGCCGCCGAACACTCCGAGAGGGACCGGGAGCCCGTCGACGAAATATTCATATTCTCCATGCTGGCCGCGGATGTGCACTTCTCCGGTCGGTGCTCGTGCCGCCCCCATCAGATTTTCCTGAACCAGCGTAGTCATCTGTGAGCTTGGGGGCACATGGTAGGTTTCCGCCGAAAAGACCTGGTTGCCGGTGATAAGGTCAAAACTTGTCACCGGCGTCAGTCTCTGCCCGACGACTACTTCAGCATTGAGAGTCAACGTGGAAAGGCCGACGGAATCGCTCAGGTGGTTCTTGTCGATCTTCACCGTTCCGGAGAAGTCGTTATATCCGACCGAGTGGACGATCAGGTTGTAGGTGCCGTCAGCAATGTCGGTGAATACGGCTAAACCTAACTGGTTGGTAACTTTCTCCCCGATGATAGAACCATCGCGTCGGAGAGTAACCATGGCGAGTTGTATAGGCACATTAAGAGCAGAATCGGAAACGATAACTTTATAAGGTTCCCCCTCCTGCAAAGTCGATCCGTCCCCGCTGGAAGTTGGTGCAGAAACTTCTGCGACCTGTGCTTTTAGGATGGGTGTCATTTGCAGGGCGCAGAAAATAATTAAGAACAGAAAAACGCTTCTAAGCATTGTATTCTCCTTCAGATATTATGTCTGGAATAAGGCGTCATCCACATAGATAGTGGAGCGCAAATTTTTATAAATGGATTGAGGAGTTATGCTAAAGGAGGTGCGCGGGTGGAATAGCTGTTGGTTGGTTCGATGAAATGATCAACCGTTTCGTCTATCCGCAGAGAGAAAACCGTTAGCTGAGACGTGAAGGATTGATTAGAAATCGGAGTGCCTGAAGTGGATTGCGCGAATTGGTGGGCCGGACACGTGATTTCTTCAGCACCCGAATCGAGAGCGTGGGATGAAGAACCAGCCGGTGACAATACCAGCCTGCTTTCCAGCGGGACATAATCCGTGTGGGCAAACGGAAATGTCACCGTTATGAAAGCGTAAAGTGCGAGGATCATCCTCGCAAAGGTCTTGTTTCGTTTCAAGTATTTTGCTCTCTTAGCTGCTCCGTACCGTTATAACGAGTCAACAAGAAGGCCTTATTGATAGTTCCGAAATTTGCTGGCGGCATTAAGCGAATGAGAACCATGGCTGTACATCTTCGTAGTGAGCTCGACGGATTCATCGACTTTTTTAGATGATTTGAAAAAAGACTTGCTTGTAATTCGCAGCATCGTTAAAATTAATTATTAGCGGCGTAGTGGCAAATGGGAAAAGAGACGGGGATAAACAATCCAATGTTGAGAAGTCAGGTATGGTCAGGGATTTGGTGGAGCAGTTACAAATCCGAACGTGGCGTTATTGTAGGACTAACCATTTCGAAGCCCTGCAAGGCGGTCATGAAGTTTCGCAAATAGGAGAACTTAGAACGAGCTGAAAGAGGTATCTACTTCGGCGGAAGTATGCCGTATAGTTTTGGAGCGGCGTACTGGGACCCCTGGAAATAATATTCGGAAGGATCTACGAATATGCCGTTTTTCGTGATCCCGTAATGAAGATGCGGCCCTGTCGAGAGACCGGAACTGCCGCTAAGCGCAATTACATCGCCTCGCTTTACTTTCTCTCTTTCTCTGACAAGAGATTTCTCGAGGTGGCCGTATAGCGTAACGTACCCGAAGCCATGGTCGATTTCAACGACGTTCCCGTAGCCGCCGCGCCGCCCTACGTAAGATATAACACCGTCTCCGGTCGCGTGGACCGGCGTCCCGCGCGGCGTCTCGATGTCGATACCTTCGTGCATCAAACGTATGTGGAGAATGGGATGGAACCTCATGCCGAACCCGTCCGTAATAATTCCGGCGCGGATCGGATCGATTGCCGGGAGATGGGCGAACAATATCTGGTTAGTCTTGTCCTTCTTAAGTATATCGGAATAACTTTCTTCCTGCAGTTTTGCCTCTCTGCCGAGGGCATCCAGTGTCTGCGTAGCTGCGGAGATTAGTTTGTTGGAAGTTGGAGACACGCCGTAATCTGAATTCATCTCGACACCGCCTATCGAGGCCCTCCGCACATCGGAAGAAATCGGAGGCATGTTTTCGGAAATTCTCATAAGGCTGTCGCCTATCTCGAAATTCTCCATATAATTTTGGAGTCCATCGAGCTTCATGTTTAGAGAAGCGAGCTTAGTCTTCAGCGCGGAATTTTCCCGCGTGATACCCGACATCCGCAGGTTTTTGAAACCGAGTGGATCGAATCCCACGTGTACCATAAAAATAGTAATTACCGACGACAAAAAGATTGGCAATGCAATTGCCGCCAACAGTCTAACTCCGCCAAATGTCTTATACTTCAGATCTGAATTTGATAGGTAGTAGAATTTAATCATGGCTCATCCTCAACCTTTCAGTTGTCGGATCACCGGAAGTCAGTCTATAGCGATGAGAGAAAAAAAACAATTCGCCCATAGTCTCTTCCTAAAGAGATTTGTCGAACCGTTGGTCTAATGCAACATTGCCGGCAACACCCTGCTGGGATGAATCGAAGTGAGAATTCAAAATTTACCTCTCATATTCTATTTTATCTTTCACACTAATGCCATACTTAGCGCAAAATCCACCGTTCACTTCCACGACGTATTTTGCCGGAGCTCCGGATGATATCGGATCCTCGCTAAGCGGCGTTGCTTCAGAAGATATGGAGACAATGTTTCCTGACTTATCTGCGAAAACCATATCGAGAGAAATGTACGTGTTCTTCATCCAGAATGTCAATAGCTCTTCAGTGTCGAATACAAACAGCATGCCGTCGTCTTCAGGCATCGAGTATTTCCACATAAGTCCCTGGTCTCTTTCCTGCTCGTTTTCGGCTATCTGAATCGTTATCATTTTTATTAATTTACCCGTACCATTTTGTAAAAAAACTAGCTGGCCTTGCGGCTTGAACGGAACGCCCTCTTCAGCCGATGAGCCACTTTGTGCGTTTTGTCCGCTCGCAGTCTGCGGAGGCACGAAAGAGATAATCGTGATGAAAAGAGCCGGCAGGACTGAAACGATATTGTTCACCTGTTTACTGCGACCACTTCGTTTTGTTTTTGTCGATAATAGAGATAAGCGGAACCGATCAGTCCAATAAGCATTAACGGTATCGGCCAGAGTTGTGCTTCACTGAGTCCGAATAGAAGTCGCGGATTAAGTCTTATGAATTCAACGAGGAATCTTTCCGATCCTTCAAGGATGAGATAGACCATGAATAGATTGCCTGCCTGTTTCATTTTCGTTCTCATCTTCCAAAGTACATAGAAAATTATCAAGCAGGCAAGGAATTCGTATATGGGGGTCGGGTGGCATAAGATGTTGTTCGGGACAATACCGCTTGGAAACTTTGCTTCAATATTTGGGCGGTATTGAAATGCGATCGACGGAGGAGCTACGCCGTTAGCGTAATCGACTCCCCAGGGCAGGGAAGTTGGTATGCCGTAATCTCCGTCTCCAGAGAAATGACAGCCGAGTCTTCCGACACCATATCCCAGGATAAGCGCGGGAGCCAATGCGTCAGCCACATCGAATATCTTGAAGCCATTTCGCTTGGCAGTCCATATTATGGCTAATCCGGCAAGTATGAAGCCGCCGTACCATGTTAGTCCTCCTGCCGAAAATGCCATCCCGAGTGGATCTTTAAGGAAATCCCCCCAGTCTTCAATGAGGGATAGTATCCTCGATCCTGCCAGTCCAAGAACAATGGCAAGGATTGTTACCTGGTTGGCGTAATTTGTGCCAAGACCTTTTCTTCGGAACTCCTCTAAGGCTACATGGTTTGCGATGAGGAACGCTGCTCCAATGATTAATCCGTAGCTGTACACTTTGATTGGGCCGATCTTGAAAAGGACCGGCATAACTGTGTCACTTAGAATTTTGCTTAACATTTGTCGTATCTTCCCCTTGAGACAGGGGGCTATGATGGAACCCCGTTTTTAGTTTGTTCTCTTGGCAATTTCAGAACGGGTGTTTTGTGCAACAGAACCTTTCCTTGTTCCCTCTTACGAGCAGCATTGGTTATTGAGGACATGATCTCGGCTATGGCTTCCTTACGGTCAGGACATAGGATGTCAATCTTGCGGTCATATACGGCTAGCGATACTGGAATCGGCAAACGATTTGAGAGCACACCGGCGCTAACCAGTTCTTCTTGAAGAGTGATCAAGTCAGCCCTCAGAAGTTCCGATTTGGTCGCAAGCAAACAAATTGACGGATCGTGGTGTGGGGGTCCACCATATCCGAACGCGGTAAGATAGCGTCTAAAAAGTCCGTCCGTTGACATGAAGCATATCCCTTTCTTCCATATGACGAGGAAGATTTTCTCGCTTTTGATATCGTTCAATGTCAGCCTGATGTTCTTATGATGAAGTTTCCACATAGACTCGCTCTCTACTCTTTCTTAGAAGTAAGA
>Ga0335081_10000949_pt1 | contig 46498 bp, 41 predicted proteins | sample Lox_Sample_35_FD_206713 | JGI IMG/M metagenome (GOLD analysis project Ga0335081, IMG submission 206713) | Soil microbial communities from Loxahatchee National Wildlife Refuge, Florida, United States - Lox_Sample_3.5 | ecosystem: Environmental > Terrestrial > Soil > Wetlands | place: USA... | reverse complement strand
TCACGCGCGTCGGATCGATGCCGAGCGCGCGGCAGGCGATCTCGTCCTCGCGCAATGCTTCCCACGCGCGGCCGATCGGCAGGCGCCGCAAGCGCAGGCTGAAGGCGTTGGTGACGAGCGCGAGCGCGAGGATGACGAAATAGAGGAAGTCGATGCGCTGGTCGGGGCTGAAGGATAGTCCGAAGAACTGGCTGAAGGTTGCGCCGCCATTGGGCGCGCGCGGCAAAAGGACGAGCCCGAAGAACGTGGGCCGTGGCACGCCGGCGATGCCGTTGGGCCCGCCGGTCACGTCGGTCCAGTTGAGCAGCACGATGCGCACGATCTCGCCGAACCCCAAGGTGACGATGGCAAGATAGTCGCCGCGCAGGCGCAACACCGGGAAGCCCAAGAGCACGCCGAAGGATGCGGAGAGCAGACCGGAAAGCGGCAACGCCTCCCAGAAACCCAAACCGTACCAGCGCGCGATGAGCGCGAAGGAATAGGCCCCCACGGCGTAGAAGGCGACGTAGCCAAGATCGAGCAGCCCCGCGAGCCCGACCACGACGTTGAGGCCCCAGCCGAGCATGATGTAGATAAGTACGGTCGTGCCGAGATCGACGAGATAGCGCGACGAGAACGGCAGGAACGGCAGCGCGATTGCGAATGCGACGAGAAGCGCGCCGAAAAGGCGCGCGCCATGCCGCCGCGGTCCCGCAAGGCGCGCCGGGCTGTTGCTGCGTCCGACCTTCACCAGGTGCGGCAGGAGCGCGCGCAATACCGTGAGGACGAGCCGCGCCGCGAACACGCCGGCGCCGCCCAAGAGCACCCATGTGAAGCGCGTGTGGATCGCGAGGCTTGGGCCGCCTTCGTCGTTGGTCGCGAAGCCCACGAGCGGAAACGCCAAGACGAGTGCCACGAAGCCCGCGAGTGCCGCGTCCTTGAGCGCCGCGGCAACGCGCGTTCCCATCAGACCTTCTCCACCTCGGGCCGGCCGAGCAGCCCGGTCGGGCGGAAGATCAGCACGAGAATAAGTACGCCGAAGACCGACACATCCTTGTAGCCCGAGGCGAAATAGCCTGACCAGAACGCCTCGATGAGGCCGATCAGAAGCCCGCCGAGGATTGCGCCGGGCAGCGAGCCAATGCCGCCCAGCACCGCGGCGGTGAACGCTTTGACGCCGGCCAGGAAGCCGATGAAGAAGTCGATGACGCCGTAATAGAGCATGACCATGAGGCCCGCGACGGCCGCCAGGGCCGCGCCCATGACGAAGGTGAGCGCCACGACGCGGTCGACATCGATGCCGGAGAGCTGCGCCATGCGCATGTCCTGCTCGCAGGCGCGCTGCGCCCGCCCCAAGGGTGTCGCAGAGATCACGACGCTGAACCCCGCCATGAGCGCCACGGTCAGCACTATGATCATGAGCTGGAGCCAGCTCATCTGCACGACGAAGCCGCCCTGCTCCATGATGCGGAAGCCGCCGGTGACGACGGGCGGCAGCGATTTGACGCGCGCGCCCTGCAGCAGCTGCACATAGTTCTGCAGGAAGATCGACATGCCGATCGCCGAGATGAGCGGCGCGAGACGGAACGAGCCGCGCAGCGGGCGATAGGCCAAACGCTCGACCGCCCAGCCATAGACGGCGGTGAACGCCATCGCGATGAGCAGAACGGCGAACAGCGCAAGCGGCACCGAGGCGAGCCCGAGCGCGCCCAGCACCAGGAACGCCAGGAACGAGATGAAGGCGCCGATCATATAGATTTCGCCGTGCGCGAAATTGATCATGCCGATGATGCCGTACACCATCGTGTAGCCGATCGCGATGAGGCCATAGACGGCGCCGAGGGTGAGGCCGTTGATGAGCTGCTGCAGGAAATAGGCCATCCGCCGTGAAAATTAGGCGCGTGCGCAAACGCGGGCAAGAAAATCGCCGCTTCCGCGGAGGGTGGCAACCTGACGGAGACGTGATAGCGGCAGCGCCGCCCGTGCGGTAAGAAACGGACGATGTATCCGTGGATCGACTATGGCGGCCGCTTCTCGCCTTTGCGCGCGGCGGTCTTTGCCGCGCTCTTCCTGCCGTTCCTCTACACGGCGGTGCTGTTCCCGCTCGGCTGGCTCGGCGCGCGGCCGGTGACCGAGGCGATCCACAATATGGGCTTTTGGACGATTCGCCTCATCTTCATCGCGCTCGCCGTCACGCCGATGCGCGAGATCCTTGGTTGGCGGCGGCTCATCGAGGTGCGGCGCATGGTGGGTGTCGCGGCGTGCATCTATATCCTCATCCACTTCACGATGTATATCGCCGACGAGGCGTGGGACCTCGCTACGGTCGCGTCCGAGATCGTGCTGCGCATCTATCTCACGATCGGCTTCGCGGCGCTCCTCGGCCTTTGCACGCTCGCGGTGACCTCGACCGACGGCTGGGTGCGGCGACTCGGGCGGCGTTGGCAGAAGCTTCATTACTTCATCTACCTCATCGCCTTCCTCGCCCTCATTCACTTCTTCATCCAGTCGAAGGCCGACGTGTGGGAGCCCACCTGGATGGCCGGGCTCTATCTCTGGCTCATGGGTTGGCGCGTGCTCGACCGCTGGACGAAGCACGGGCAGACGATGCCGCTGTGGCGGCTCACGGCGCTCGGGCTTGCGGCGGGGGTGCTGACGGCCGTGGGCGAGGCAATCTACTGGTGGTGGCTGCGCGGCATCCCGATCATGCGGGTGCTCGACTCGAACTTCGCCACCGGGCTGGGCGCCCGGCCTTCGTGGATCGTGCTTGGCGCCGGGCTCGCCGCCGTGCTGCTGGCGGCGGCGCGGCGGGTCATCCCTTCCCCTTCGCCCGCACGTAATCGAGCTTCTGCCGCGCGAGGCGCTTAAGCTCGGCCTCGCCCGCAGCGGGATCGCCGATGATCGTGACTTCGAGGCCGCTTTCGGGGTCGACCGCGACGACCTTCACGGCGCCGCCCACCCGCACGAACTCGAAGATGGTCTCGCGCTCCTGCGTCATCCCGCTAGAATATCGCGCGCGGCCGATTCGCCGCCAGCCGAGGAGCATGAAATGACGACTGCCCCCGCCCCGGGCCGCGCCAAGAGCGCCGAGAAGGCAGTGTTCGACTGGCGCGACCCGCTCCTTCTCGACGAGCTTCTGGCCGAAGACGAGCGCCTCGCGCGTGACAGCGCGCGCGCCTTTGCGCAGGACAAGCTCATGCCGCGCATCAAGACGGCCTTCCGCGAGGAGCGGGTGGACCGCGAGCTTCTGCCCGAGCTTGGCCGGCTCGGCTTTCTGGGCGCGACCATCGAGGGCTACGGCTGCGCCGGCGCGAGCTATGTCTCCTACGGCCTCGTCGCGCGCGAGCTTGAGCGCGTCGACAGCGGGTATCGCTCGACGCTGTCGGTGCAGTCGTCGCTCGTGATGCACCCGATCCATGCCTTCGGCACCGAGGAGCAGCGCCAGAAATACCTGCCGAAGCTCGCGACGGGCGAATTCGTCGGCTGCTTCGGCTTGACCGAGCCCGACCACGGCTCGGACGCCGGCGGCATGAAAAGCCGCGCAAAGAGGGTCGATGGCGGCTACGTACTGAACGGCAGCAAGATGTGGATCAGCAACGCACCCATCGCCGACGTGATGGTCGTGTGGGCGAAGGACGACGAGGGCCAAGTGCGCGGCTTCATCCTCGAGCGCGGGATGCAGGGTCTTTCGACGCCGAAGATCGAAGGGAAGTTCTCGCTGCGCGCGTCGTCGACGGGCGAGATCGCGATGCAGGACGTGCTCGTGCCAGACGCGGCGCTGCTTCCCAATGTCAGAGGGTTGCGCGGGCCCTTCTCATGCCTCGACAACGCGCGCTACGGCATTGCCTGGGGCGCGCTCGGCGCGGCCGAGTTCTGCTGGCAGGCGGCGCGCGACTACACGCTCGCCCGCACCGCCTTCGGCAAGCCCTTGGCCGCGAACCAGCTCATCCAGAAGAAGCTCGCCGACATGCAGACCGAGATCACGCTCGGCCTTCATGCGTGCTTGCGCCTTGGCCGCTTGAAGGACGAGGGCCGCGCCACGCCCGAGATGGTGTCGCTCTTGAAGCGCAATTCGACCGGCAAGGCGCTCGACATCGCGCGCATGGCGCGCGACATGCACGGCGGCAACGGCATCGTCGACGAGTACCACGTCATCCGCCACGTGATGAACCTGGAGACGGTCGTGACCTATGAGGGCACACACGACATCCACGCCCTCATCCTGGGCCGGGCGCAGACCGGGATCGCAGCGTTCTAACGAGAGGCCACTTGCAGGCCGTGCCCCAACCGAGGGCGAGGGAGACAAAATGACAGCAGCCGAACACTATGCCGCGCGGGTAGATGCGGTTCTGGCGCAGCGCGCGCGGCTCCGCGGGGCGGAGCCGTCGGGCGATCTTTTCGGCGATCTCGAGCCCGACCATCCGCTGCTCAAGGCCGAGCCGCGGCGTCCGCTCGAGGGTAATGTGAAGGCGCTCGCCGAGCTGATCGAGCCATCGGACGCGATTGTCGATGTTGGCGGCGGCGCAGGACGGATGTCGCTGCCACTGGCGCTGCGCTGCCGTTCCGTCACCAATGTCGATCCTTCGGCCAACATGGGCGCGGCCTTTCTCGCCAACGCCAAGGCCGCCGGGATTTCCAACGTTTCGCTCGTCAAAGGCGACTGGATTCACGCGGATGCGCCGCAAGGCACCGTGGCACTCGTCAATCACGTGACATATCTCACGCGCGACATCGTGCCCTTCATCCAGAAGCTCGAGCGCGCCGGGTCGCGTCGCATCATCCTGACCGTCAATGCGCCGCCCCCGCCCTCCTGGAACCGCGTGCTCTTCAAACTCGTCCATGGCGAGGCGGAGGAGATCGTGCCTGGCCATGCCGAACTGATGAACGTGCTTTGGGAGATGGGCCGGTTGCCCAATCTCACGATGCTGGAGCCGCAGAACGTGCGCTTTGCCGTATCGCTGCCGAGCCGCGCGGCCGCCGTGGGGTTCGCGGTCCAGCGTGTTGCCAACGAGCAATGGGCGCACTGGCCGGTCGATCCCGCGCTCGCGGCACGCATGCGCGCCGCGGTCGAGCAACATTTCGACGAGCTTTACACCCAGGGCGCCGAAGGCTTCGCCCCGCGCTGGCTCGCGATGGGCCGCGAGGTCCTTATCACCTGGCAGCCGGGCACGAACTAAAACGCAGATGGCCGGGACGAGCCCGGCCATCGCCAAATTCTTTGCCGAACGAGTTCTGAAGGATCAGGCAGCCGGAGAGAATTGCTGCGCGCGCGCGCCGAGCTCGACCGCGTGGATCCAGAAGCGCTCGAGCCGGCGCATCGTCTTGTGCGCGGCGACGAGTTCCTCGGCCTGGACGACGCCCTGGCCCAACGCCGCGACATGGCGCTCGTGCATCTTGCTGAGCTTCTTGTGCAGCGCGAGGCCCTTCTCGGAGAGACGCACGCGGACCGAGCGGCGGTCGTGCGGCGAGCGCTCCTGCAGGATGTAGCCGTTCTCGAGCATCTTCTTGACGTTGTAGGAGACGTTCGAGCCGAGGTAGCAGCCGCGCAGGGTCAGCTCGCCGACCGTCATCTCGGTCTCGCCGATATTGTTGAGGATCATCGCCTGCACGTTGTTGATGTCGTGCATGGCCTCCTTGTCGAGCTCGAGCTTGACGACTTCGAGGAACTGCCGGTGCAGCCGTTCCACGATGGCGATCACGTCGAGATAGGCGGTCTGCATGTAACCCTCGGCCAAATAAGGGAAGCGACCGAAGGTTGCCAAACCGCCGTTAAGAACGCGTAAAGAGAGAGTGCGCCTCGCCCGTGAGGAACGGAAAGATTGCCGAGAAGTCGCGCGTACCGAAGCCGGCATTTACCGCCATTTGGTAAAGCGCGGCGGCCTGCGCGCCCAAGGGGCTTGCCGCGCCCGAGGCGCTCGCCGCCTGCTGCGCCAGCAACAAATCCTTAAGCATCATCGCGACGCTAAAGCCCGGCGTGTAGTTGCGGTTGGAAGGCGCCGCCGGCACCGGCCCCGGCGCCGGGCAATAGCTCGTCAGCGCCCAGCATTGGCTCGTTGATTTCGAGGTAATGTCGAACAGCGTCTGACGTTCCAGGCCGAGCCGCTCGGCCAAGGCGAAGGCCTCGCTCACGGCGATCATGCTCACCGCGAGGATGAGGTTGTTGCAGATCTTGGCGCTCTGGCCCGCGCCCGCGGCGCCCGCGTGGACGATGGTGCGGCCCATCCCCTGCAACACCGTTTGGGCCCGCGCAAAGGCTTCGGCGCTGCCGCCGACCATGAAAGTGAGCGTGCCCGCCGTGGCGCCGGTGATGCCGCCAGAGACTGGCGCGTCGAGCATGTCGAAGCCGCGCTTTGCCGCTTCCTCGCTGAGAAGGCGCGCGGTCGTCACGTCGATCGTCGAGCTATCGATGAGAAGCGCCCCCTTCTTCGCGTTCGCGAGAATGCCGTCGGGCGCGAGATAGACCGCGCGCACCTCTGGTCCCGCCGGCAGCATGGTGATGATGACGTCTGCGCCCGCGACCGCTTCCGCGACATCCGACGCCTCGCGCGCGCCGGCATCGACGGTGCGGCGACGCGCCTCGGCGGCGATATCGAAGCCGGCGACCGTGTGTTGTGCCTTCAGCAGATTGTGGGCCATCGGCCCGCCCATATTGCCGAGCCCGATGAAGCCGATGCGCATCCCGTCCCTCCCTTTCCCCCTTGGTCCGCCGCCGGACCGGCGGCTAATGTGCGGCGTTGCGGGACGGGCCGCAACGAGGGAGGGGGAAATGCGCCTCGGTGGATTTCTGGTGGCCGTCCTGGCCGCGCTGAGCCTTGCGGTGCCGCGCGCCGACGCGGCCGAGAAGGTGATCGCCGGCACGCTCGGCGGGCAGGCGCCGCTCTGGCCCTTTTACATCGCCGTCAATGAGGGCTTCCTCGCGAAGCACGGCATCGACATGGAGATCAACTTCGCGCAGAACGGTTCGGCCGTGCTGCAGCAGCTGACCGGAGGCTCGCTCGACGTCGTCATCAGCGTCGGGCTCACCGAGGCGATGCAGGCGATCGACAAGGGCGCGCCGCTCGCGATCTTCCGCATCATCGGTAAGACCGCACCTTATGTGCTGATCGCCAAGCCCACCATCGCCTCGATCGCAGACCTCAAGGGCAAGACCACCTCGATCGGCGGCCCGACCGACATCACAAACATCTATTTCGCGCGCATGATGAAAGCGAACGGGCTCAAGGAAGGTGAATACGAGACCATCTCGGCCGGCGTTGCGGCGGCGCGGTTCGCAGCGCTGCAGGCGGGGGTCGCCGATGCCGCGCTCGTTCTGCCGCCCTTGAATTTCCATGCCGACAAGTCCGGCTTCCACACGATCGGCTTGAGCTTCGATTACGTGAAGGACATTCCCTTTACCGCCGCCGTCGTCGGGCGCGCCTGGGCTGCGGCGCATCCGGCGCTCGTGCGCGGAATCCTTGCCGCGGCCGACGAGAGCGTCGCGTGGTTCAACAATCCTGCGAACCGCGCGGCGGCGATCAGCGTACTCGTCAAGGTCGGCAAGGCGAACGACGCCGATGCCGAGGCGAGCTACGATTTCCTCCGCCACATCGATTATTTCGAAACGGGCGACACGGTTTCGCGTTCCGGCCTCAAGGACCTGCTTGCCGAGGAGGCGAAGCGGAACCTCGTCTCTCCCGGCCTCACCGTCGACAAGCTCGTCCTGACCGGCGTCACGGAGGTTACGGAGTAGAGCCGGCCGCTCTTACTTCCTCAGAAAGTGAGCTCGCGGTCACCGATCGGGGCGAAGTAGGCGTCGACTTCCGCGGCGCTCACCTCCTCCGGCGTGCGGTGCTGCCATACCGGGTTCCTGTCCTTGTCCACGAGTGCGGCGCGGATGCCCTCGAAAAAATCGTGCCCCGCCATGACGTGCTGCGTCATGCGGTATTCGAGCGTGAGCGCGGCTTCGAGATCGGGCACGGGCTCCGCCAGCTGACGGAACACGAGCTTAAGCGAGAGCGGCGAGGCGCGCCGCATCGCCGCGAGCGCCTCCCTGGCCCAGTCATCGCGCTCGCCGGCGAGCGCCGCCATGATCGCCTCGACGCTTCCGCCCGTGAACACGCGGTCGATCGCCGCGCGGAGCGGCGGCAAGCGCGCACTGCCGGGATCGGCGGCGAAGCGGTGCAGCACCGCGGCGACGGCGGCGTCGGTATTTTCGCCTTGATCGAGTGCGGCAAGCGCGCCCAAAAGCTCGTCCTCGCGCTCGTGCGCCATGAAGTGCGTGGCGAAGCCGCAATAGAGCGCATCGGCGGCGCCGATGCGTGTGCCGGTTAGGGCGAGATAGAGGCCGGTACGGCCTGGGGCGAGTGCCAAGAAACGCGTCGCGCCGACGTCGGGGAAGAGCCCGATATGAACCTCGGGCATGGCGAGGACCGTACGCGCCGTGGCGATGCGGAAGCGACCGTTGACCGCGACTCCTGCCCCGCCGCCCATCGTGATCCCGTCCATGAGCGCGATGTACGGCTTCGGGAAGCGGTGAATGCGGCGGATGAGCCGATATTCCTCGCGGAAGAAGTCTGACTTGTAGCCGCCGCTGGCAACCGCCTCGCCGCGCACCTCGTAGATGGCCACGACATCTCCGCCGGCGCAGAAGGCGCGCTCGCCCGCGCCGCGCACGAGCACGGCGCGCACATTCGTATCCTCGGCCCAGCCCATGAGCGCCGGATCGAAGCGCCGGTACATCGCGAGCGATAGCGTGTTGAGCGCCTGCGGCCGGTTCATGGTTATGATGCCGAGCGCGCCCTGCCGCTCGATCAGGATCTCGTCACTCATTTGACATGACTAGGGGTTGCATGGCGCGGCCACAATCCGCGTGATCGAATGCCTATCGCCAAATGATATGAGTGCCAAGCCGCCCGCTGCAACCAGACCCCTCGCAAGCGTTCGGAACTTTGGGCCACGCCGGAGGGTTGGCTTTCGGTCATTTCTTCCACTCTGGAGGTAGCGGATGAGAAGCGCCCTCATAGTCGGCGTGTCGATCGTTGCGCTCAGCCTTGGCGGCTGTTCGTGGATCGAGCGAGAGACCGGTCTCGGCGGCGGTAACCAAGCCACGGCATCGTCGCAACCTACGCCTGCGACCAGCATGTCGGGTACGAGCCAAGCGGCGACGCCTGTTCCGAGCGCCGGCCCCACCACTGCTCCGCCTCCTCAGGGTGAGCAGGCGCAATCGGGCTCGACCACAAAGAGCGCATCGATGCACCGCCACCATATGACGGCCTCGAATGACGTGCGTCAGGCGCAGCAGAAGCTTAAGGACGACGGCGACTACCAGGGCAAAATCGACGGCCTCGCCGGGCCGCAGACGCATCACGCGCTCGTGGCTTATCAGCAGAAGAACCAGCTGAAGCAGACGGGCCGCCTCGACCGGGCGACGCGCGATAAGCTGGGCCTGGGCGGCGCGGCAGCCTCGGGTTCGAGCATGCCGGCGCCGGCGCGCAGCGGCAGTGCGTCGGCCGGCACCTCGGGCAGCAAAATGCCGAGCAGCGGCACGTCGAGCGGCAGCGCGACCGGCGGCAGCACCGGCAGCACCACCTCGCCGAGCCCGATGGGCAACTCGAGCGGAGCTCCGGCGAGCGTCCCGCCGCAACAACAGCACTAGCGACGACGTCGGATCGTCGTGGGCGGATCAAGTCCGGCCACGACGAACCTGAGGAGTCCGCCCTCTAGACGCGAGCGCGCTCGCTGAGAGCGCCCTCGCTCCGAGCGCGTTGCGCGGGCGGAACGCCGTTCCTATCATCGCGCGCCATGTCGCGCGTCCCACGAGAGCCATTGGGCGGCTTTCCCCGCATCCGCATGCGCCGCAACCGGCGCAACGACTGGTCGCGGCGGCTCGTCGCCGAGCACAGGCTCAGCGCCGCCGACCTCATCTGGCCCGTCTTCGTCCATGACGGCCGCGTTGCGCGTGAGGCAATCCCCTCGATGCCCGGCGTCGACCGCCTCTCGATCGGCGCGCTGGTCGATGCCGCGGGCGAAGCAAAGGGGCTCGGCATCCCGCTCATCGCCCTCTTCCCGGCGACGCCCGCTGAGCGCAAGAGCGAGGATGGCGAGGAAGCGCTCAATCCCGAGAACATCGTGTGCCGCGCCGTGCGCGCCGTGAAGAAGGCCCATCCCGATCTCGGCGTGATGTGCGACGTGGCGCTCGACCCGTTTACGACGCACGGGCACGACGGCGTGGTGCGCAAGAACTATGTCGCGAACGACGAGACGGTCGAGATCCTGGGCCGCCAGGCTCTTGTGCAGGCGGAGGCCGGCTGCGACGTGATCGCGCCTTCGGACATGATGGACGGGCGCGTCGGCGCGATCCGCGACGCGCTCGATGCGCACGGCTTCGACAACGTTCTCATCCTCTCCTACGCCGCGAAATACGCCTCGGGCTTCTATGGCCCATTCCGCGATGCCATCGGCTCAAAATCATCGCTGGGCAAGGCCGACAAGCGCACCTACCAGATGGATCCGGCGAACGGCGACGAGGCGCTGCGCGAGGTGGCGCTCGATCTCACCGAGGGCGCCGACATGGTGATGGTGAAGCCCGGCATGCCCTATCTCGACATCGTGCGCCGGGTGAAGGAGCGCTTCCAGGTCCCGACCTATGTCTATCAGGTGAGCGGCGAGTACGCGATGCTGAAAGGCGCGATCGAGCGCGGTTGGCTCGACAATGCGGTGATGATGGAGGCGCTGCTCGGCATGAAGCGCGCCGGCGCCGACGGGATCCTGACCTATGCCGCGGTCGAGGCAGCCAAGGCGCTCAAGTCAGGCTGAAGACCGCCGCGAGAAAACGCACGATCGTGAGATCGTGCCAGGACGTGGACCGGTCGGTGCCGTGGAAGCCGACGTGGCCGCCGCCCTCGCACAGCATCGGTATGAGCGCAGGATTTCGCTTCCAGTCGTAGGCGAGATAGGGCTCGGCCGGGACCCACGGATCGTTGCAGGCATGGATGACGAGCGTTGGTACGCGGATCTCGCCAAGGAATTTCTGTGCCCCGTTCCGCTCGTAATAGTCGTCGGCGCCGCTAAAGCCGTTTCGCGGCGCGGTGAAGCGGTGGTCGAATTCGGGAATGCTGCGCGCGGCGAGGACAATATCCCTTTCGCGCTCGGTGAGTTCGGATTTGGGCGCCAGCGCCTCGGCCCGCATCTGGCGCATGAGGTAGGCCTGGTAGCCATAGTTGCGCGCCCGCTGCATCCGCCGGGACGTGGCATCGAGATCGATCGGGGCCGAGATCGAGACGGCGGCGCGGAGCGGCTGCGCGCGGCCGCGCTCGCCGAGGAACTTGAGCAACATGTTGCCGCCGAGCGAGTAGCCCACAGCCGCGACGCCATGTGCGAGAAGATCGGGCGGAAGCGCCGCCAAGGCCATCTCGAAGTCGGCTGTGCGCCCGGCATGGTACTGAAGCCGCGACAGCGGCCGCGACGGGCCGGCGCCGCGCAGGTTGAGGCGCAGGACCGGATACCCCGCGCGCACGAGGCTCGCGGCGCTGCGCAGCATATAGATGCTGATTTCGTCACCAGTGAGGCCGTGGATGAGGATGACGAGCGGCGCACGCGCGAGCGGGCGCGGCGGCAGGCTCATCGCCGCCGTCAACTGATCGCCGCTGCCGTCGCTGAGCGGTAGGACGAGACGCTCGTGCACGTGATCGCCGGGCAGGCGGTACGGCAAGAGATAATTCCGCACCGTCTGGAGATCGCCGCCCCACCACGGCGAGCGCGGCACAAAGGGCGCCAGCGCCAGATCGGCCAATGTGCGGACCACGTCGTCCATCAAGCTGCCTTAGAGGTCTAGGAATGCGCGCACGTGCGCAATCTGGTCGTCCGCCATGAGCGCCGGCGCGTGGCCTACGCCCGCGAACTCGACCAAGCGCGCGCGGGGCCCGCGCTGGGTCATGGCCCGCGCGTCCTCTGCGCGCAGCAGATCGGACTCCGCGCCACGCAGCAGCAGGGTCGGCACCCCGATGGCGTCGTAGGTCGCCCACAGATCGACATCCTTGGGCTCGCCTTGGCGCAACGCGTTGCCGATGCGCGGATCGTAAGCGTAGCCAAGAGTGCCGTCCGCCTTGCGCCGCGTGCTGATGCGCGCAAGGTGCTTCCAGTCGGCGTCGCTCAAGCGCCCGAACGGCGCCGCGATCCGGCGCAGATCTGTCTCGAGCTCGGCGTCGCTCGCGAAGCTCGGGTCGGAGCCGACATAGGTCGCGAGCCGGCTCAGTGCGGTGGCCGGGATGAAGGCGCCTAGGTCGTTGAGAACGAGTCGGCGGATCGGTGTCCCCGGCAACGCCGCCATGAACATGCCGATGATGCCGCCCATCGAGGTGCCAACCCAGTCGACCTCGTCCGCGCCGATTCGTGCGAGGAGCGCCGCACAGGCCGAGACATAGGTCGGATAGGCATAGTCCTCGGCGTGGTCAAGCCATTGGCTTTTGCCGCGGCCGGGCATGTCAGGGCAGAAGACGGGCGCGCCCGTGGCGAGCGCTGCCGCGAGCCGGTCGAAATCGCGCCCGTTGCGCGTCAAACCGTGAACGCAGACCACAGGGCGCCGCCGCGTCGGCCCTTCCCACGCGACATACGCCAGGCTGACGAAACCGTGCGCGGTGAGGCACGGCATCGCATGCTCGATCATGGCGGCCAACATCGCCCAAGCCTCGCGCGCGCGCAAGCGATTGCCGATGCCGGACCGCTAATGTATGAGCGGAGTCAGGAGGAAGAGCATGCAACAAGGTCCGCTGTCCGGCGTCGTGGTGGTCGATCTGTCGCGCATCCTGGCCGGCCCCTACTGCACCATGCTGATGGCCGAGCTGGGCGCGCGCGTCATCAAGGTCGAGCCGCCCGGCAAGGGCGACGACGCGCGCGAATACGGCCCGTTCCGCAACGGCAAATCGACCTACTTCGCCTCGGTCAACCGCGGCAAGGAATCGATCGCGCTCGATCTGAAGGCCCCCGGCGACCGCAGGATCTTCGAGCGGCTGCTCGAGAAGGCCGACGTGCTCGTCGAGAATTTCCGGCCCGGCACGATGGAGAAGCTCGGCTATGGCTGGGAAACGATCCACCCGAAATACCCGCGCGTCATCTATGCCGCGGCCTCGGGCTTCGGCCACACCGGCCCTTACTCGAAGCATCCCGCCTACGACATGGTGGTGCAGGGGCTGGGCGGCATCATGAGCATCACGGGATATCCCGGCGCGCCGCCGGCGCGGGTCGGGATGTCGATCGGCGACATCGGCGCCGGGCTCTATACGGCGATCGCGGTCAACGCCGCGCTCTATCAGCGCGAGAAAAGCGGCGCCGGCGCCAAGATCGACATCGGCATGCTCGACTGCCAGATCGCGCTCATGGAGAACGCGGTCATGCGCTACACGGTCCTAGGCGAGGTGCCGGGGCCGTTAGGTGCGCGTCATCCGACCATCACGCCGTTCCAGGCGTTCGCCACCGGCAACGGCAACATCATCATCGCCGCCGGTAACGACAGCCTGTTCCAGAAGCTCTGCGCCGCAATCGCGCGTGCGGATCTTTCCGGGAGCGCACTCTTCAAGACCAACGACCTTCGCCTTCAGAACCAGCCGCAGCTTCAGGACGAGCTCGAGAAGACGCTGACGACGAAGACGACGGAGGCATGGATCGATATTTTGGAGGCGGCGGGCATCCCGTGCGGGCCGATCAACGACGTGCCGCACGCCCTTGCCCATCCGCAGGTGCAAGCGCGCAACATGCTCATCACGGTCGAGGACAAGGACGCCGGCACGCTGAAGCTTTCCGGCAACCCGCTCAAATTCTCGTCATATCCCGATCCGCCGACGCGCGATCCTGCACCAAACCTCGACGGCAACCGCGCCGCGCTCTTGCGGGAATTGGGACTCTAAAGGCCTGGTGCGCCTTCCGTGCGTGACGGCGATGGGCTAAAGCTCCGGCAACCCAACGAGGGAGGACGACATGGCCGGCAACCGCCTCGAGCCCGTGCTCGATCCGCGCGCCTTGGCGCGCACGCTCTCGAACAAGCTCCTGATCAACGGCGCGATGGTGCCGTCCGTCACCGGCAAGACCTTCCCGGTGGTCGATCCGGCGACGCAAGTGCAGGTCGGCGAAGCGGCCGACGGCAGTGGCGCCGATGTCGACGTGGCGGTCAAGGCCGCTGCCAAGGCGCAAAAATCTTGGGCGAAGCTCGCGTCGCGCGAGCGCGGTCGGCTCGTCCATGAATGCGGCCGCGTGCTCTCGGATCATGTCGAGGAATTGGCGCGCCTCATCACGCTCGAGACCGGCAAAGCGATCCGCACCGAAAGCCGCGTTGAGGCCGGCGTGTTCGCCGACGTGCTCGTATTTTATGGCGGGCTCGGCTCGGAGCTGAAGGGCGAGAGCGTGCCGTTCAAGCCCGGCACCATCACCATCACGCAGCGCGATCCCATCGGCGTCGTCGGCGCGATCATTCCGTGGAACGTGCCGCTTTTGCTCATGGCGCTCAAGATCGCTCCGGCGATGGTGGCTGGCAACACGGTCGTGGTGAAGTCGGCCGAGGAGGCGCCGCTTGCCGTCCTGCGCGCGTGCCAGGTGATGAACCAGGTGCTGCCGCCCGGCGTGCTCAACATCCTGTCGGGCGACGGGCCGGGCTGCGGTGCGCCGCTCGTCGCACATAAGGGCGTCGGCAAGGTGACCTTCACCGGCTCGGTCGAGACCGGCAAGATGGTCTACCAGAGCGCGGCGCAAAAACTCGTCCCGGTGACGCTGGAGCTGGGCGGCAAGAGCCCGATGATCGTCATGGCGGATGCTGACCTCGAGAAGGCGGTGGACGGCGCCGTGATCGGCATGCGCTTCACGCGCCAGGGGCAAAGCTGCACCGCCGCGAGCCGCATCTTCGTTCAGGACGCATTGCACGATGCCTTCGTCGCGCGCTTGAAGGCGAAGGTCGACGCAATGAAGATCGGCGACCCGCTCGACGAGGCGACCGACATCGGCTCAATCATCTCGAAGCAGCAATTCGAGAAGGTGAAGGACTATATCCGCATGGGCGAGGACGCGCCGGGCGCGACCGCGCTCCGTTGCTCCGCGATGCCGAAGGATCAGCGCTTCGACAAGGGCTATTTCGTGCAGCCTGTGATCTTCACCGGCGTCCCCAACACGCACCGAATTGCGCGCGAGGAGATTTTCGGGCCCGTCACCTGCGTCATCCGCTTCAAGGATTACGAGGAGGCGATTGCGCAGGCGAACGACACCGAATACGGGCTCGCCGCCACCATCTGGACCAAGGACCTGAGGACTGCGCTCGACGCAACGCAACGGCTCGAAGCCGGGCTCGTGCAGGTGAACCAGAACATGGTGGTTCAGGCCAACATGTCCTACGGCGGCATGAAGCAGTCGGGCCTCGGCAAGGAAGCCTCGCTCGAAGCGATGCTCGAGCATTTCACGCTGAAGAAGACGGTCATCGTCAATCTGAATTAGCGTGCGCCGTCTCCTCACGCGCGGCTTTCTCGCGCTCTTAGTGCTGTTCATCGTTGTCGCGGGCGCGGCGGGTCTGTGGGTCCATTCATCGCTGCCGGTGACCGACGGCACGCTCACGTTCGACGGGCTCGGCGCGCCTGTGCGCGTGAGCCGCGACGCGCACGGCATCCCAACGATCCGCGCGCAAAGCGAGCACGATGCCGATTTTGCACTGGGATTTCTCCACGCTCAGGACCGGCTCTTCCAGATGGACATGATGCGGCGCTATGGCGCCGGGCGCCTGTCGGAAGTGTTCGGTTCGCGCACGCTTGCCTCCGACCGGACCATGCGCACGTTCGGCCTCTACCGCGCGGCCGAAGCGCAGTTTGCGGTGCTCTCGCCCGAGGTGCAGCAGGTGCTCACTGCCTATGCCGCGGGCATCAACGCATTCCTCGCGACGCGGAAGGGCGCGTTTCCGCCGGAATACTTGCTCGTCGGCGCGAACCCTGAGCCATGGCGACCGGCGGACTCACTCGTCTGGGGCAAGCTCATGGACCTGCAGCTCACGGGTAATCTTCGCGGCGAGATCACCCGCGCGCTTCTCCTGCAGCGTCTATCGCCGGACGAGCTGAGCGTGCTCTACCCTTCTTACCCGAAGGACGCACCGGTAGCACTCGAGAACGAGCGGGCAATGCTCGAGCGTCTGCCGCTGCAACGGCTTTACGCCGCGCTTCCGCCGGATCTCGGCCCGCAGCGCGCCTCGAACGAGTGGGTTGTCGACGGCGCCCATTCGCAATCGGGCAAGCCTCTTCTCGCCAACGATCCGCATCTCGATTTCTCGGCGCCTGGCGTTTGGTACCTCGTGCGGATCGTGCTTCCCGGCGAGACGCTCACGGGCGTGACCGCGCCAGGCACGCCCTTTCTCCTCGTCGGCCACAACGACCGCATCGCCTGGGGCTTCACGACGACGGGGGGCGATGTCGAGGACTTGTTCGTTGAGAAGCCCGACCCGGCCGATCCGACGCGCTATCTGACCCAAGGCGGCACGCAGCCATTCGAGCTGCGCAAGGAGACGATCGCGGTGAAGGACGCGGCACCGGTGACACTGACCGTGCGCGCGACGCGGCACGGACCCGTTGTCTCCGATCTCGGCGGCTACTCCGTCGGCGACGACGTGCTGGCGCTCGAGGCGACCTGGCTCGCGCCCGACGACCGCACGCCCGACGCGATCTATGGGCTCGCGCACGCGCGCGACTGGGACGGGTTCCGTCACGCGCTCCAAAGCTGGACCGCGCCGCAGCAGAACATCGTCTATGCCGATGTTGACGGAAATATCGGCTTCATGGCGCCGGGACGCATCCCGATCCGGGCCGCGGGTGACGGCTGGCTTCCGGCGCCGGGATGGGACGACACGCACGACTGGACCGGCACCGTGCCATTTGACGCGCTCCCCACCGCCTTCAATCCGAGGGCCGGACGCATCTTCACGGCCAACAACAAGATCGTGCCCGACGATTATCCCTATTTGCTCACACGCGATTGGGAACTGCCGTATCGCGCCGAGCGGATCGCCGCGCTGCTCGATGCGACGCCGAGCCAGTCGCCGGACTCCAGCGCCGCCATCCAGGCCGACCTTCTGTCGCTCCCGGCGCAGATCCTGCTACCGCTGATGCTGCAGGCGGTGCCTGCGAGCGACGAGGCGCGCGCAGCTATGGACCGGCTCAATCGCTGGGACCGGCGCATGGACCGAAACAAAGCCGAGCCGCTCATCTTCACGGCCTGGCTGCGCGAGCTCGGCCGCGCACTTATGGCCCCGAAGCTTGGGCACCAAGCGGCCGATACCTGGCGCCTGCGGCCCGACGTTGTGCAAAACATTCTGACGGAGCATCGCGACTGGTGCGGACAGGCGGGCAATTGCGGGACCGCGCTGTCGCAGTCGCTGGAACGCGCGCTTGGATTGCTCAGGGCGCGCTACGGCAGCGACATGGGCGCGTGGCGGTGGGGCGCCGCGCACGAGGCGGCGTTCGCGAGCCCGGTCTGGGCGCAGGTTCCGCTCCTGGCGCGCTTGTTCGACGCTTCGCTACCGGCCGACGGTGACGACGACACGGTCAATGCCGGCGGCATGTATCTGGCAGACGACGCGGCGCCCTTCCTTGACCGGCATGGGCCGAGCCTGCGCATGATCGTCGATATGGCCGCGCCGCAAGACGCGCGCTTCATGATCGCGCCCGGCGAATCGGGTAATCCGCTGTCGCCTCATTGGGGTGATCTTGCGCGGCCTTGGCGCAACGTGCGCTCGCTTTCCTTCGGCGACGACGAGAGCGGCGGCGTCCTGGTCTTCACACCCCCACCAATGCGGTGACTTGTGACAAAGGGTCACACGGGGCCCTGCGACAATCATCCGCCGCGCGCAATTCCCAAGGACTTGCGCGCGGAGCAGGCGAAGATCAACCCTCCTTTCGATCGTGAGGGAAGAAACATCCCCCGCCCGCCGTTCTCTCTCCGACGCACGCACCTTGATCCCCCGCAAGTCGCACGAGTACGGATCAGATGCGGCAATCTCCGTCGGACTCCCGGCCCGTGGCGTTCATCGCCCGCTATGTGAAACGCCATGGGGCGGCGCATGCGCTGATCCTCGTCGCCATCATCGGCGCGGTCGCAGGTTCGGTCGGCGAGCGCTACTCGATGAAGTTCATCGTCGACGGCATGGCGGCGGCGAGCAAGAGCCAGGTCTGGACCGCCGCCGGCATCTTCTTCGTGTGTGTCGGTGCCGACAACCTGCTATGGCGCGTCGGTGGATTTGTCGCGGCACGGTGCCTGCCGCGCATGTGCGCCGACCTGAAGCTCGATCTGTTCCGCCACCTCATCGGTCATTCCACTCGCTACTTCAACGGTCGCTTGTCTGGCGCGCTGTCGAGCCGCATCACCACGGCGGCGAGCGCGCTCTATACGGTGGCCAACAGCTTCATGTGGAACGTGCTGCCGCCGGCGGCGGCAACGCTGGGCGCGCTCGCGGCTCTGGGCTCCGTCCAGTGGCAGATGGCGGCAGTGCTCACGCTCGTGTCGGCAGGTGTCGCCGCCTTCATTGCCATCGCGGGCGGGCGCGGCCGCGCGCTCCATCACGACTTCGCTGACCGCGCGGCGAACGTCGCCGGAGAGATCGTCGATATCGTCGCGAACCACGCGACCGTGCGCCTCTTCGGCGCGGGGCCGCGCGAGACCGCGCGGCTTGCCTCGGCGATGGATGTCGAGGCCGGCGCCCAGCGCCGCTCGCTCTTCTATATCGAGCGGTTGCGCACGGTCCACGCCGCCGCGGTGTGGCTGCTCTCGGGTGCCACGCTCGGATGGGCCAGCTGGCTCTGGGCCAACGGCACGATCAGCGCCGGCGACGTCGTCGTGTGCGCCGCCTTCACGCTCGCGCTGCTCCAGACCTCGCGCGACCTCGCCGTGGCGCTCGTCGACATGCTGCAATACTGGAACCGCGTCACCGAGGCGGTCGAGACGCTGATGGTGCCGCAGGATTTCGTCGACGACGACAAGGTCGTTCGCCTCGAGCCGGTGAGAGGCGCGATCACGCTCGAACGCGTCTCGTTCCGGCACGGGATGGGCGAGCCGGTGCTCGATGACATCGACCTTCACATCCGCGCCGGCCAGAAGGTCGGAATTGTCGGCCCTTCGGGCGCGGGCAAGAGCACGCTCCTCGCCGTGGTTCAGCGCCTCTATCCCGTCGATCGCGGGCGCATCCTGATCGACGGACAGGACGTGGCGCGTTTGAGCCAGCAAAGCCTGCATCGGGCCATCGCCGTCGTGCCGCAGGAGGTATCGCTCTTCAACCGTTCGATCCTCGACAATATCCGCTATGCGCGGCCCGACGCCACGGACGCGGAGGTCATGGCGGCGGCGCGAGCGGCGCGGTGCGACGACTTCATCGCCGCGCTGCCGGATGGCTATGCGACGCGGGCCGGCGAGCGCGGAACCCTTCTCTCCGCCGGACAGAAGCAGCGTATCGCCATCGCTCGCGCGCTTCTCGCCGACACGCCGGTCGTGCTCCTCGACGAGGCGACGTCGGCGCTTGATGTCGAGACCGAGATCGCGGTCGAGCGTGCCATCGCGGCGCTTGCGAAAGGACGCACGATCGTGGCGGTGGCTCACCGGCTTTCGTCGATCGCGCGCTTCGAGCGCGTTCTTTTCTTCGATCACGGCCGCATCGTCGAGGATGGCACACCGGCCGAGTTGATGCGCAAAGGTGGGGCGTTCGCGCGCCTGTGGCGGATGCAGGAGGAGGAACTGCGGCGCGCCGACCGTAAGGCGGCGCCCCACGAATTCGGCCGCGCAGCGGGCTAGCGGCAGTACGGAACGGAAAGGGAGATTTTATGCGGATTGCCCAAGTCGCGCCGCTCGGCGAAAGCGTGCCTCCGGTGAAGTATGGCGGCACCGAGCGAATTGTTTCCTACCTCACCGAGGCGCTGGTGCAGCAGGGCCACGACGTGGCGCTCTATGCATCAGGCGATTCGAAGACGGCGGCGCGGCTCAAGGCCATGTCGCTGCGCTCACTGCGCAACCACCTGTCGCATGCCGACGTCGACAGCATCTTCGGCGAGGCGATGGCCGAGCTCTATCGCGCGCGCCACGCCTATGACGTGATCCATTTCCATCTCGGCTGGCACGAGTTCCCGGTGTTCGCTGACTGCAGCACCCCGTGCCTCACGACACTGCACGGGCCGTTAGACCATCCCGCGATCCATGGCCGCATTGCGCCCTATCCTTCGTTTCCGCTCGTCTCGATCTCGGATGCGCAGCGCGCGCCGCTGCCCTATCACAACTGGCTCGCCACGATCTATCACGGCGTGCCCGATCCGGGGATCGAGGTGGCGGCGGCTGGCCGCTATCTCGTGTTCCTCGGGCGCATCTCGCCGGAAAAGCGCCCCGATCTCGCCATCGCGATGGCGCGGCGCGCGCGCCTGCCGCTCAAGATCGCGGCCAAGATCGACCCTGTGAACGAGACCTATTTCGAAGATGAGATCCGCCCGCTCCTCGATGCGCCGGGCGTCGAGTTCTTGGGCGAACTCGGCGAGCGCGAGAAGCGCGCTTTGCTCGCGGGGGCGACGGCGCTGCTCTTCCCGATCGACTGGTCCGAGCCTTTCGGCCTCGTCATGATCGAAGCATTCGCGTGCGGCGTTCCGGTCGTGGCGTTCCGTCGCGGCTCGGTGCCGGAGATCGTGGAAGACGGCGTCACCGGCTTCGTCGTCACCGACGTGGCCGAGGGGATGGCCGCGCTCGAACGCGTCGGCCGGCTCGACCGCCGCCTCATCCAGGCCCGTTTCCGCGAGCGCTTCACAGTGAAACGCATGGTCCGCGATTACGGCGAGCTTTATCGCCAGCTCGCTGACACGCCGCTCGCGGTGCAGGCCGGCCTCGCATAACCGAGCCCTTGCATCCGCGCCCGTTTCGCGCGTCAATAGCGCCTTCCGAACAAGGGAGCGGACGATGAAGCTATGTTATTTCGATGATTGGAAATTGGGCGTGGTGAAGGGCGACACGGTCGTCGACGTGTCGGCCGTGGTGAAGAACATCCCGCACACCAACCCGGCGAACCTCATCAACGGCCTCATCGAGCGCTTCTCCGACTACCGCCGTCAGCTCGAGGACGCGGCGGCGAAAGGCCAGGGCGTGCCGCTCACCTCCGTCAAGCTGCGCCCGCCGTTGCCGAAGCCGACCAACATCGATTGCATGGCCGTCAACTACATGGAGGACGGCACGCGCTCGGAGCCGGCGCCGATCAATGGCTTCCATAAGTCTGGCAACGCTGTCATCAGCCAGGACGACACCATGATCCTGCCTGACGTACCTGCGAGCATCTTCGAGGGCGAGGCCGAATTGGGACTAGTCATCAGCAAGAAGTGCTCGAACGTCAGCGCCGCCAACGCCATGGACTATGTCTTCGGCTACGTCAACTTCATCGACGGCTCGGCGCGCAACCTGCCGCCCGCCGGCAATACCTTCTACCAGATGAAGTCGCGCGAGACGTTCGCGCCGATCGGCCCCTTCCTCGTCACCAAGGACGAGATCAAGGACCCGCAGAAGCTCCAAGTGAAGCTGTGGAACAGCGGCAAGCTCATGCAGAACTACAACACCGACGACATGGCGCACAAAATCCCGCGCTGCGTCGAATGGGTAAGCTCGCTGCACACGCTCGAGGCCGGCGACATTCTCGCCACCGGCACGAACCACCGCGGCCTTAACGCCTTCCAGGACGGCGACCAGATCGAGATGGAGTGCGAAGGGCTCGGCAAGCTCCGCTTCAAGATCAAGGACGACCTGAAGCGCACCTGGGGCCGCGACACGCGGCTCGAGCACGCCGACAAGAAGCTCGAAGGCGTGCACACGCCGCAACTCACCGGCAAGTACGCGCCGAAGAAGTAGGCCTACCACGGCTCTGACGACGTTTGCGAAAACACTAGTCGCGCTGGCGGTTTGCACTATGGGAGTGCTGACCGTCGGCGCGGCGTGCGCTTTGACTGACGGCGACGAATTGTTGTGCGAAGGCAATCCTTCAAATCGGCTTGCGCGTGAACTTCAATCCGATCCCGAGTGCGTGGCCGCGCGACGCAAACATGTGGAGGATGTTTGCAGCACACTGGATCGCAAATTTATCAATCCCGATATTTTGCAAGACCCGACGTGCACAGCGGTCCTCAATCACAAGAAGCAAGCAGCGCAGGCAGATGAAAAAAGGCGCCTGGCTGCCATTGGAAAGCTAAATATATCGGAGGCGGATAAGCAAACGTTGCGGGAGCGAAAAGTTTTTATCGGCGCAACTTCCGAAATGGTACGATTATCCTGGGGCCCCCCGCAGAAGATAAACCGCACATTCATGACCGACTCCACGCATGAGCAGTGGGTATATCCTTCCGGTTCATACTTATATATCGACAACGGCATCCTTTCGGCAGCGCAGATTCCAGGCCAATAAGCGGTATACATCTCGCACCGCAACACCATTGCGATCGCGAGCGCCGCTCAGCGGCTTCTCACGCCTTACTTCCGCAAATGCGGCATCACCTCGGCGGCGAAAAGATCGAGGCTGCGCCGCGCCAGCTCGTCGGTCAGCACGCCGAACTGGAACATGCCAATCAAGATGTCGAAGCCGGTCTTTTCGCGCATGCGCTCGATCGCGGCGCGCACCGTCCTGGGGCTGCCGATCACGGCAGTGCCGTTGCCGATGAGCTGATCGGCCGACATGAAGGCCGACCGCGTCGCCATGTTCTGGCGCATGCGGAAGAAGTTCTTGGTTGATTGCAGCGAGGTGTAGCCCGGCGGGATCAGCATCTCCGACGTCATGCGGAGATAGTTGTTGAAGAGCGTCTCGATGCCGCGCCCTGCCTCTTCCTTCGCGCGATCGTCGGTCTCGGCGACGTAGATGGGCGCGGCCCAGCCGAGCTGGCCGCCCGCGGCCTCATAGCCGTATTCCCGCGCCTTTTCGCGATAAGTCGTGAGATAGCGCGTGACCAGTTCCTCGCTCGAGAAGGTCACGAGGAACGGGTACTTGCGGTCGGGATGCGAGGCCCAGGCCACCGTCTCGCTCGAGCCTTGCGAGGGGATCCAGATCGGCGGATGCGGCTTCTGGTAAGGACGAGGCCACAAATTGACGTAGCGGATGTTGAAATTCTCGCTCTCGAAGCTCCACGGGCCCGGCTCTTTCCAGGCGCGCACGATGAGATCGTGCGCCTCGTGGAAGCGCTCGTGCGAGAAATAGGGATTGACGCCCGAGGAATGATATTCGGCGCCGATGCCGCGCACGAAGCCGGCGATGATGCGGCCCTTCGAGAGATTGTCGAGCATCGCGTATTCTTCGGCGATGTAGATCGGGTTGTTGACGATCGGCAGCGCGCGGCCGAGGACGGCGATCTTGATCGACTTGGTGCGCTGGATGAGTGCGCTCGCGATGAGATTGGGCGCCGGCATCATGCCGTAGGCGGTTTGGTGATGCTCGTTGACGCCCAGCCCGTCGAAGCCGAGCTTCTCCGAATAGACGAGCAGGTCGATATGGCGCTCGTATTCCTCGGCGCCCTTCACCGGGTCATAGAGCTCGTTCGGCAGCACGACCCACGCCGAACGATGCTTTGCCGCCGCCTCGAAATCGAGATGCCGATAAGGCATGAGGTGGAAGGAGAGGAGCTTCATCGCGAGGCCTCCTTGAGGAAGGCGCGGACCGCCGGGATCACCTCATCCGCCTTCTCGACATGGGGTGCGTGCCCGCAATGCTCGACCATGACGAGACGGCGCGCGTCCGGCAGCCGCTTCATCCACAGCTCTGCGTATTGCCAGGGGAAGATCTTGTCCTCCCGCCCCCACACCACCTGCGCCGGCACCTTGATGCGGTGCAGCCACTTCTCGAGGTCGGGATTGAGCCAGCGCGGCTGCCAGCCGAACTTGGTCGCGGTGAAGCGGTTCTTGAGGAGGATATCCATCTGCTCCTCGGTCGGCTTCACGGCCAGCATGCGCTCGGCCAAGGCCTGATCGTAATAGACGTTGCGCACCGTTTCTTCCGGGCCCCAGATGAAGAGATCGCCCGAGGGAAGGTCGGGCACGCGGATGCCGGCGGCCGACATCGCGGTGAAGCTCAGGAGCCGCGCGCGGTCACGCACGGCGATCTCGGCGGCGAGCCACCCGCCCAGCGAATGGCCGATAAGGTGGAAGCGGGTAAGCCCCAGCTCCTCGGCGAAATCGAGATAGAACAAGGCGAGGTCGCCGACGTTGCGGATCCACGGCGGGTCGTCCGAGCCACCAAAGCCCGGATGCTCCGGCACCAGGACCTCGTAGCCATCGGCGAGCGCGTCGAAGAACGGGAGCCATTGCGGCAGGCCGTTGGCGCCGTGCAGGAACAGGATCGGTACGCCCTGGCCGACGCGATGCAGCTTGATTGCGACGCCGTCAATGCGGACATCGCTCGTCCGTTGAGCCGGCATGGGTTCAACTCCTCACAGCAGCCGAACGAGTATAGAGCGCACCCTCTTCTTTCGCACCGGGGCATCCTGGTCTAGGCTTCCGTGGCGAGAGAGGAAGCAGCGAGGGTCCCATGAGCACGATCACGCTCGACGGCGCATCGGGTCATCTCGCCGCGGCGAAGAAGCCGCGCGCGGGCGTGCTGCTGCTGCCGACGATCTTTGGCGTCAACAAGTTCGTCACGGATTATTGCGCCGCGCTTGCCGAGCGCGGGCTTACAACGTTCGCGTGGGACCCTTATGCGGGCGACAAGCTGCCGGCCAATTTCGACGAAGCGCTCGCGCGCGCAAAAGAGCTGCGCGATGGGCCGTCGCTTGATGCCATGTCGATCGCCGTCGATTTTCTGATGGGCGAATCGCGGCTCGACAAGATCGGCGTCATCGGGTTCTGCCTCGGCGGGCGCTATTCCGTGCTGCTCGGCGCGCGCGAGACCCGGATCGAGGCCGCGGTCGCGGTCTATCCTTCGATCGAGGCGCCGCGGCGCGCGAACCAGGACGAGGACGCCGTGATCCGCGCTGGCGAAATCGCCTGCCCCGTGCAGCTCGTGATGCCGGGCCACGACACCGTGACGAGCCCCGACACTTATCTCCGCCTCAAGTCCGCGCTCGAGCGCCGCGCCGCCGACACCTCGATCGCGCTTTATCCGGCCGCGCACCACGGCTTCATGCATGCGCCGGGGCCGGAGAACGAGGCCGCGTCGCGGCACGCGCGGCCGCTCGTCGCCGCCTTCCTCGAGGCCTATCTCACCTGACGATGGCGGAACGGAAGAACCGCCAGGGCTTCGCCACGCGCGGCATCCACGCCGGCCAGGCGCCTGATCCGACGACGGGCGCCATCATGCCGCCGATCTACCAGACCTCGACCTTCGTGCAGTCGAGCCCTGGCGTGCATAAGGGTTACGAGTACGCGCGCACGCAGAACCCGACGCGCATGGCCTACGAGCGCTGTATCGCCGATCTTGAAAGCGGCGCGCGCGCCTTCGCCTTTGCCTCCGGGCTCGCTGCCGAGGCAACCGTGCTCGATTATCTCGAGCATGGCAGCCATGTGCTCGCGTCCGAGGATCTTTACGGCGGGACCTATCGGCTTTTCGCGCGCGTGCGCGCGCACTCGGCCGGGCTCGAGACGAGCTACGCCGATTTCACCGACCGCGCCGCGATCGAGGCGGCGATCCGGCCCAACACGCGCCTGATCTGGGTCGAGAGCCCAAGCAATCCGCTCCTGCGCCTCATCGACCTCGCCATGGTGGCGGAGATCGGGCGCAAGCGCGGCATCCTCACGGTTGCCGACAACACGTTCGCGAGCCCCTGGGTACAGCGCCCGCTCGAGCTCGGCTTCGACCTCGTACTCCATTCCGCGACGAAGTACCTCAACGGCCATTCCGACATGGTGGGCGGCATCGTCGTCGTCGGGGCCGAGGGCGCGCTGTGCGATCGTCTCCAATTCCTCCAGAACGCGGTCGGCGCCGTGCCCGGCCCGTTCGACTGCTTCCTGGCACTCCGCGGCCTGAAGACGTTGGCGCTGCGCATGGAGCGGCATTGCGCCAACGCGCTCGCCGTAGCACGGCACCTCTCGGCCCATCCCAAGGTCGAACGCGTCTTTTATCCGGGTCTGCCGAGCCATCCGCAGCACGGCCTCGCGCAGCAACAGATGCATGGGTTCGGCGGCATGGTGTCGGCCGTCTTGAAGGGCGGCCTCGCCGAAGCGAAGCGCTTCCTCGAACGGCTTGAGATCTTCGCGCTCGCCGAGAGCCTCGGCGGGGTCGAGAGCCTGGCCGAGCATCCCGCCATCATGACGCACGCCTCGCTCCCGCCAGAACGCCGAGCGAGCCTCGGCATCGGCGACAATCTGGTGCGGCTCTCGGTCGGAATTGAGGACGAGGCCGATCTCCTCGCCGATCTCGACCGCGCGCTCGGCTGAGCCGCGCGTTAACCATACCATTCAAGGGAAAGTTAACCCGGACCGCGCATCTTCCTTACTAAAGCGGATCGCGCGGTCTCATGTTCGTCCTCATCGGTTCAGGAATCGTCTTGGCGAGCGTCCTTGGCGGCTATCTCGCCAATGGCGGGCACCTCGAAGTGCTGATCCAGCCGTTCGAAGTGCTCATCATCGTCGGCGCCGCTGTGGGCGGCTTCATCACCTCGAACCGCAAGCCCGTGCTTAACGCGACCGCCAAGGCGATCCCGGCGCTCCTTAAGCCCGAGAAGCACGACAAGGAAGCCTATCTCGAGCTTCTGAGCATGCTCTATACGGTCTTTAAGCTCGCGAAGACCAAAGGCGCGTTGGCGCTCGAGCAGCATTGCGAGAAGCCAGAGGAGAGCACGCTCTTCCAGCGCTTCCCCAAATTCTATAGCGACCATCACGCCGTCACCTTCGTGTGCGATTATCTGCGCCTCCTCACCCTCGGCACTGACAACCATCACGAGATGGAAACGCTGATGGACGAGGACATCGAAACGGCGCAGACCGAGCACCATGCCGTCGTCAGCGCCGTGCAGTCGACGGCGGACGCGCTCCCCGCGCTCGGCATCGTCGCGGCCGTCTTGGGCGTCATCCACACGATGGGCTCGATCACCGAGCCGCCGGCCGTTCTGGGTCACCTGATCGGTGGCGCGCTCGTCGGCACGTTCATGGGCGTGCTCCTGTCCTATGGCTTCGTCGCTCCGATCGCGACCGCGATCGCGGGGCGCGGCGCCGCCGAGGAGCGCTATTTCCTCTGCATCAAGGCCGGCATCCTCGCCTACATGCAGGGCTACGCACCGTCGGTCGCGGTCGAGTTCGCGCGCAAATCGCTCAATACCGACGTGCGCCCGACCTTCTACGAGGTTGAAGAGGCGGTCGAAAACCTGCCAGCGGCGGCCTAGACCATGGCCAACCGCAACGAACAGACCGTCATCATCAAGCGCGTCAAGGTGAAGGGCCACGGCGGCCATCACGGCGGCGCGTGGAAAGTGGCCTACGCCGACTTCGTCACGGCGATGATGTCATTCTTCCTGCTGCTGTGGCTGCTGAACGTCACCACCGACGTGCAGAAGCGCGGCATCGCGGACTATTTCCAGCCCACGATCAGCTCCAAATCGGAAAGCGGCGCCGGCGGCGTCCTGGGCGGGCTCACGATCGGCCAGCCCGGCAGCGAGACCGATCCGCAGTCGCAGCCGGCGCTCGACCTTTCGCGCCTCGCGCTGCCGCAGGCGAACGATTCCGACGACGACAACAGCAATGACGGCGGCACGGTCGGCAAGGATCCGCAGCAGCAGAACGCGGGCGACCAACCGGGCAAGACAAAGCTCGACGACAAGCAGCTCGAGCAGCAGCTCGCCAACCGCGAGCAGAAGCGCTTCGAGGCCGCGGCGCAAGCCTTGCGCGAGGCGATCAAGGACGTACCCGAGCTGCAGAAGCTCGCCGACAACCTCATCATCGACAACACGCCCGAGGGCCTCCGCATCCAGCTCGTCGACCAGGACCGGCAGCCGATGTACCCGCTCGGCTCGGCCGAGATGCTCGACCCGGCGAAGAAGCTCATGGCGCTCGTGTCGCAGATCGTGTTGCGGCTGCCGAACAAGATCGCAATCACCGGCCACACCGATTCGACGCCCTATCCGGTCGCCGGCAAATACAGCAATTGGGAGCTTTCCTCCGACCGCGCCAATGCGAGCCGGCGCGAGTTCGTAGCCGACGGCGTGCCGGCCGACCGCATCGCCCGCGTCTCGGGCCTCGCCGACCAGGATCCGCTCGACGCGAAGGATCCGGCCGCGCCCAGGAACCGCCGTATCAGCATCGTGCTCCTGCGCGAGGCGAAGGAGATGCAGCCCGACGCCGACGCCGCGGCGACAAAGCCGCCACAGCCCGCGGCGACGAACGATCCGCCGTCGCCCGATCCAAAGGCGAAGTAGAACCAGCCAAGTCCCTCGCGCGTTCCCTCTGGCGCAACGCGTCGCCGCTCGCAATAATTGGGGCGGCGCACGAGGAGCAAGAATGCCGGAAGGGCACGGACGTCCGACCCCGACCCCGCCGCTCGCGGAGCGACCGTTCGCCGCGCCGCCGCAGCAATTCTATCGCACCGCGGCGCTCCCCTGCCCTTACCTGTCCGACCGCGTCGAGCGCAAGCTCGTGACCGAGCTTGCGGGCCGCGAGGCCGCCTCGTTCTACAACGCCCTATCGCGCGCTGGATTCCGCCGCAGCCACAATCTCGCCTACCGCCCGGCCTGTACCGGCTGCCAGGCATGCCTGCCGGTGCGTATCCCGGTCGCTGATTTCCGCCTCACGCGCTCGCTCAAGCGCATCGTCAAGCTCAATCGGGACCTGCGCGCACGTTTGACCCCGGCCGCCGTGTCGGTGGAGCAGTATCGCCTCTTCCTGCGCTATCAGCGCGCACGCCACACCGACAGCGAGATGGCCGCCATGACCTATGGCGACTATCGCGCCATGATCGAGGATAGTCCGGTCGCGACGCGGCTCGTCGAATTGCGCGACGATGCCGGCAAGTTCGCGGGCGCATGCCTCGTCGACATCCTCGATGACGGGCTCTCCGCGGTTTACAGCTTCTACGATCCCGACGACGGCAATCGCAGCCTCGGCAACCTGCTCGTGCTGTCGCTGATCGAGGAGGCGCGCAAGCTTGCGCTGCCGTACGTCTATCTCGGCTACCTGATCGCCGAGAGTCCGAAGATGGCCTACAAGGCGCGCTTCCGCCCGCTCGAAGGGCTGGGCGCCTCGGGCTGGCGCCGCATCATCGCCTGAACAAGCCGCCGTGCCGGAAGATCACTCCGCCGCGCCGCAAGAGGCGCCGCCGCTGAACGACGCAGCGGCCCCCTCGAACCGCCGTTTCGTCCTTGGCTCGGTCATGGCGATGATGTTCATGATCGCGATCGAGGGCACAATCGTCGCGACCGCGATGCCGACGATCGTCGGCGATCTCGGCGACTTCGACCTCTTCAGCTGGGTCTTCACCGCCTATCTCCTGACGCAGGCCGTCACCATTCCGATCTATGGACGGCTTGCCGATTTCTACGGGCGGCGGCGCGTGCTGTTCTTCGGCATGGCGATCTTCCTCGGCGCGTCGCTCCTATGCGGGTTCGCCTGGGGCATGGTGCCGCTCATTGTCTTCCGCGCGCTCCAGGGGATCGGCGCCGGCGCGCTGATGCCGGTCGGCATGACCATTGTCGCCGACATTTACGCGCCGACCGAGCGCGCGCGCATCCAGGCGTATGTGTCGAGCGTGTGGGTGATCGCCGCGCTCATCGCGCCGCTTTTGGGCGCGTTCTTTGTTGCACACTGGAACTGGGCGACTGTGTTCTGGATCAACCTGCCCTTGGGCGCGATCGCGACGGCGGCGCTTGCCTGGGCCCTGCGCGAGGTGCGCGCGCGACACGCGCGGCGCATCGACTACTGGGGCTCGGCGCTCATGGTTTCGGGCTCGGGCGCGCTCATGTTCGTGCTGGTGAACGCGACGAAGCTCAGCCTTGCGACCATCCTCGAGATTGGCGGCGCCGCGATCCTCACGCTCACGCTCCTCATTGCCTACGAGGTCCGCATCCGCGAGCCGATGCTGCCGATTGTGCTGTGGCGCGCTCCGATCACGCTCGGCGGCAATCTCGCCAATCTCGTCATCGGCGCGATGCTGATGGGCGTGACCGCGTTCCTGCCGCCTTATGTGCAGGGCGCGATGGGCCGAAGCGCGATCGTCGCGGGCTTCATGCTGACGGCAATGTCGGGGAGCTGGCCCGTGGGAAGCGCGGTCGCGGGCCAGGTCATGCAGCGCACTTCCTATCGCACGTCGGCCTTTGCGGGTGCGGCACTTGTCGTCGCCGGTGGCGTACTTCTCGCCTTCATCGCGCCGCAGCGCAGCGCGCTCTATGTCGGTTTCGCCGCGTGCCTTTCGGGCTTCGGCATGGGCCTCGTCAACAACAGCTTCCTCGTCGCGGTGCAATCGACCGTCGATGCTTCGGACCGCGGCGTCGCCACCTCGTCGATCGTGTTCATGCGCATGGTCGGGCAGACGCTGGGCACGGCCGTGTTCGGCGGCATCGTCAACGCGGCGTTGGCCGGGCGGATCGCGGGCGCGGGCGACATCGTCGACCGCATGCTCATCCCGGCCTTCCGGGATTCGCTCGCGCCGGCCGAGCGCTCGGCGCTTATGGAGGCGCTAGGCGCGTCGCTCCACAATGTCTTTCTCATCGATCTCGCGCTGGCGCTGGCGCTTCTCGCCCTCGCGGCGTTGCTGCCGCGCGGGTTGAGCCCCGTGCGCCCTACCCTTTCGGGCAAGATCAAGCGCTGACGCAAAAGGGATCCCTTCCTCGGATTTCGCTTGCTTCGGCTCGACAATGGCGGGACCATTTTCGTCAACCGCGCGCATGCCCGAAAAACGGCGCGCCGCTCGCAGCGGAGAATGCGAACGCCACAATAAAAACAAAGACAATGTCAACGGGAGGACCCCATGATCGAGCTTCTCGACCGTCAGGAGTCGTTGACAGCGAATCAGTGGAAGATCTTCGTCGCGGCTTTGCTCTCGACGATGCTCGATTTCTTCGACTTCTTCCTCATCAGCTTCGTCCTCGCCTTCATCTTCCGTGATTGGCATCTGACCTACGGGCAATCGGCAGCGGTGCTGTTCTCTTCGGGCATCGCGGCAGTGCCGGCGGGGTGGTTCTTCGGCTGGCTTGGCGACCGGATCGGACGCCGCAAGGTCTTCATCACCACGATCCTGATTTTCTCTTTTGCGACCGGGGTCATGGCGTTCGCGCCGTCGGGCGCGTGGCTCTTCCTGACCGTGATGCGGTTCATCGTCGGCCTCGGGGTCGGAGGGATGACGGTCGTCGATCAGACGCTGCTGCAGGAGTTCGTGCCGGCGCGGAAGCGTGGCTTCATTGCCGGGCTGTCGCTCGCGCTTTTGCCGGCGGGAACACTGCTCGCATCGATCCTCAGCTCGTCACTTGGACCCGTGATCGGCTGGCGGGGTCTATTCGCGATCGGCTTGCTTCCCGCAGGGATGGCGTTCGTGATCCGCATGTGGGTTCCGGAATCGCCGCGTTGGCTCGTGCGCGAAGGACGGCTCGAGGAGGCGCGCCGTTCGCTCGCCTGGGCGCTGCAGATTGATCCGGCGAAGATCACTCTGCCGACGTTGACTCCGGCGCCCGAGCGGACCTCGTGGCTCGAGCTCTTCCGCTATCCGCGCAGCATCGCGGTGTCCTGCCTCACGGGCCTCGCCCAGACCGGGTCCGTGGGCCTGCAATTGTGGCTCATCACGCTCCTGGTACTGGTGCTCAAGAAGACCCCGGCCGAGGCATCGTTCCTTGCGATCTGGATCAACCTGATCGGCATGGTTGGCCGCGTGCTGGGCGCGTGGATGTCGGACGCTCTTGGCCGCCGCGTTGGCGGGATGGTGACGGCGCTGGCATCGGCCGTGGCAATGTGGCTCGCAGGATATCTCTACGACCAATCGCTCGCCGGCGTATCGGTCTTCTACCTCCTGCTCCTTGTTCAAAGCCTCTGCAACAACAGCAACCTAGCCGTGGTGTTTCCGTACATGGCGGAGGTCTGGCCCGCCTCGCTTCGAGCGAGCGGCTTTGGCCTTGCCTACGGGACGAGCAATCTCGGCAAATTCATAGGCCCAGCCGGGCTCGCCGTGATTGCCGGCGCATCAAACCTGATGAGTCCCGGCGCCACCGTTGCCGCGATCGTTCCAGCCTTCGGCTACTTCGCGTCGTGGTACGTGCTGGGCGCACTCGTCTTTATCGTGCTCGGTATCGAAACGCGCGGCCGAACGTTCGAAGAGCTCGACCGCTCGTTCAAGCTGCCGCGGCGGCAAAGCCCGACGGTCGGCGCGGTCGAGGGCTAGACCGGTACCGGCTCGGGCTCGCGGGCCTCTCGTCGCTTACTCCGCGGCGACGGCCTCGCGTCGCCCGAGACGGCGCAGACAACGATCGACCCAGAGCTTGTTGAGTTTTTCCTGCACTGCGTTTTGGCCGAGGCGCTCGTGCAGCACGCGGAAATCGACACGGTCCAACGCCTGATCCTGGTTGAAGCAGGAGAAGACGACGGTCTCGGCGCCGGTCGCCGGATCCTTCTGCACCTGCAGGCACTGGGCGCAGATCTCCTTCATCATGCACTGCATCGGTGAGTTGACCGAGGCAATGGCGCGATGGCCGGGCTTGAGATAGGGCGCGAGCACGCCATGGCGTGCGCTTGCTACCGCGGCCATCATCACGTCGGAGCCGATGACGATGAGGCGGTCAATGTCGGCGAGCGATATGGGCCGGTCGCCGAGCGCGCCGCTGCCATAGGCGCGCATCGCTTCGACGATATTGCCGACGAAGCTCTTGTCCTGCGGCCGTGCGGGCGTAAAGCCCGGCGCCTCATCGCAGCACCACACGACGGCGTCGGCCGCGGTCTCGATCTGGTCTTCCTTGTAGCGGTCTATGACGCGCTTGTAGCCGGCGAAATAGAGGACACGTGAGCCATTCAAACGCAGCGTCTGGCCGATCGAGAACAGCACCGCATTGCCAAGCCCGCCGCCGACAAGCAGCACGGTCTCGCCGCCGGGCGTTTCGGTGGGTGTGCCGGTCGGGCCCATGAGCACCACAGGCTCGCCCGGCTCCAGAAGCGTGCAGAGATCGGACGAGCCGCCCATCTCGAGCACGATCGTGGAGAGCGTTCCCGCCTCGCGATCGACTGACGCGCCGGTCAGGGCCAAGCCTTCCATCGCGAGCGTCGTGCCGTCCGCGCGCGCGGCATAGGTCTCGTAATTCTGCAGGCGATAGAACTGCCCGGGATGGAACGCGCGCGCGGCCAAGGGCGCGCGCACGACGACCTCGACGATCGTCGGCGTGAGGCGCACGACCGCCGCCACCTCGGCGCGCAGCTCGTCGTTGAGCTTGGCGATGAGCTCTTGCGGCGCCGGCGCGCGCGGGGCAAGCCGCGCGAGCATGCGGCTCACGATGGGATACCCCTGTTTCGCCCCGCCCATCGCCTTCACGACATTGCCGGTAAAGGACGGGTGCAGGTCGCCGAAAAAGCTGATGGCGCGGCCGTCGGGCAGAAGGCTCATCAGCACGCGCACGGCTTCGGGCTTCGCCACGCGTTCGGGCCGCGCCGGGCGGCCTTCCTCGTCGTAGGCCTGGAAGTAGCGGCCGTCGAGCGCAACATGGACCGGGTCCTCGCGCGCCAAGACCGTGTTTGGCTGCGTGCCCGCGGCGACGAGGATGGTGCGCGCGGGGAGCGTCACGCGCTCCTCCGTCTCGAGCATCTTGCCGGTCGCCTCGTCGATGCGGTGCCTCGCAAGCGTCAAGGCCGTCGCGTGGCCGAAGCGGTCGATCTCCACCGCCTCGGGCGAAAGCCCTTCGGCGAAGCGGATCCCCTCCTCCATCGCCTTCGCCACTTCCTCGTGGTTCAGGGTGTAGCTCGGCGCGTCGATGAGGCGGCGGCGATAGGCGATGGTGACGCCGCCCCACTGGTCGAGAAGATCGACGAAGCGCGGCTTGTGGCCATCGCGCTGGGCCGCCTCGCGCTCGGCGCGAAGCGCCTTCGCGTGGGCGATGAGCTCGTCCGCCTCTTCGCGCTCCTCCTCGCTCCAGCCGGCGCGCACTTTCTTCTCGCCTTGCTCCTCGGCGAGCCGCTCGAAGCGCGCGAGGAATTTCTCGACCTGCACCATGTAGTAGGCGAGCGATTCCGTCGCCGTGTCGATCGCTGTCAAGCCGCCGCCGATCACCACGACGGGAAGCCGCACGGTGAGATTGGCGATGCTCTCGCTCTTGGCGGCACCGGTGAGTTGCAGCGCCATGAGGAAGTCCGAGGCCTGACGCACGCCGCGCGCAAGCCCGTTCTTCATCGGCACGATCGTCGGACGCCCGGCGCCGGCGCAGAGCGCAATATGGTCGAAGCCCAAAGCGAACGCGCTCTCCACCGTGAGCGTGCCGCCGAAGCGCACGCCGCCGAACATGGCAAACTCGGCGCGCCGCTCGATGATGAGGCGCACAAGCTTCAGGAAATTCTTGTCCCAGCGCACGGTGATGCCATATTCGGCAACGCCGCCGAAGCCCGCCATGACGCGGTCATCGAGCCGCTCGTAGAGCGCCGCAACGTCGCGGACCGGCTCGAACGGCACGCGCACGCCGCGCAATCCTACGCCGGAGATCTCCGGCGGCAGCGGCTCGATCTTGAGCCCGTCGATTGCCGCGACAGTGTGCCCGTCGTTCATCAGATGATGCGCGAGCGTGAAGCCCGCGGGGCCGAGCCCGACGACCAACACCTTCTTGCCCGATGGCTCTTTCGGCAGCGGCCGGCGCAGATCGAGCGGATTCCACCGCGTCAGCAGCGCATAGATCTCGAAGCCCCACGGCAGCGACAGCACGTCTTTCAAGGTGCGCGTCTCGACCTGCGGGATGTCGACCGGCTCCTGCTTCTGATAGATGCAGGACTTCATGCAGTCGTTGCAGATGCGGTGCCCGGTCGCGGCGGCCATCGGATTGTCGACGGCGACAATCGCAAGCGCGCCGATGCTGTGCCCCTCGGCCTTGACGAGGTTCATCTCGGAGATTTTTTCCTCGAGCGGGCAGCCGGCGAGCGTGACGCCGAACGGGCTCTTCTGGAACGCGCCGGTCTTGCGGTCCTTCAATCCGCGCGAGCAGCTGTCCCTGCCCTGGTTGTGGCACCAGATGCAGTAGTTGGCTTCGTCGAGCGCGCCGGTGAGATCGGTGCCGGGATCGGTGAGCGCGAAGCCGTCGCGGAGACGGCGCTCCTCTTCCGGCAGGCGCAGCATGGTGACGCCATGCTCGACCACGGTCTCGGCCGGCACGAGATGATAGGGATCGACCTTCGCCGGCACGTGGAAGAGCACGCCGGCCTTGTGCCGCTTCTGCCCAGCCGGCGCGAGCGTGGCCCAGGCGGCATAGCGCGCGGCCCGATCGAGTGCGTCCTTGTTCGCAACTTCGTCGGCAAGCCAGCGCTCGACCGCGGCGGCGAAGCTTTCCTCGGTGAGCTTCGCGCCGATCAGCACTTCGAGCGCGCGGGCCTCGGCATCGCCGTCGGTCGCGGCGGCCTGCTCCGCGGATATGCCCTTCACCGCGCGGCGCTGCACGAAGAGGCGCTTCACGGAATAAAGCGGGGCGAGCGCGTTGTGGCGCGCGGCGAGTGCGCGCACCTCCGGCACGATGCCGAAGAGATCGGCGATGAAGTCTTCGAGGTGCGGCGCGAGTTCCACGAGAAGATCGGACTCATCCTTCGCCGCAAGCGCAGCAGGATCGCGCCGCGCGGTGACGAGGCGGTCGTGGAGCGTGACATCGGCCGCGCTGAGGTGCGCGATGAATGCCGCGTCGAGCGCCGACAAGCCCGCGCGCGTCCAGAGCGCGTCGAACGTCAGGCCGTGTTTCAGAGCGAGCTCGGGCACCAGTCTCTTTCGACATATTAGAGTTGTACTTATTTCTAAATCACATTAGCATGCCGTGGTTTGTCCGCCAATCCGTTCCAAGTGGGTCCTGGCCCGCAAAGGTTGCGCGGAGGGCCGTTGAAATCGTTCGATAAAATTGGCTTCGTTTTCTCATTTTCCTGCTGTCGCGCCAGCCGCGGCAAATTGGCTTCGTTCGGCGGGTTCGGACAAATTGGGTTCGTTCGGTAATTTGGCCCTTCGCGGCGGCGGCGCAACTGCGACATGCAGCCTCCTCTAACGCTCTGTGCGTACGCTCGGCGTTATGGCGCCCGCGCCCACAGGGGTCAAGACAGCCAGCTCAATAGCCCGCCGCGAACCCGTCTTTCCGCGGGTCGGAGCCGCCGATCAGGATGCCTCGCTCGCGGTCAATCCAGATCGCCTGCGCGCCGCCGAACGGGCGCTCGGCATAGCCGACGCGGTGCCCGCGCCGCGCCAGCTCCTGCGCCACGCTCTCGGGCACGGCGTGCTCGAGCCCCAAGGCGCCATCGAAGCAAAAGCTGCGCGGCGTTTCGACCGCAGCTTGCGGATCGAGGCCGCGGTCGAGCATGTGGGAGATAAGATGGGCGTGGCCGATCGGCTGGTAATTCCCGCCCATGACCCCGAACGGCATGCGCGCCTTCCCGTCCTTCATGAGAAAGCCCGGGATGATGGTGTGGAGCGGGCGCTTGCCCGGCGCGATCGCGTTGGGATGGCCGGGCGTGGTGCGGAACATCTTGCCGCGGCTTTGCAGCATCACGCCGCATTCGGGCGCGAAGATGCCGCTGCCGAAATCGTCGAACAGCGAATTGATGAACGAGACGGCGTTGCCGTCGCGATCGACGACGCAGAGATAGACCGTGCTCTTGTGCTCGGCCGCGTCGTAGACGGGCGCGGGCGCCGCGCGATCCATGCGGATGCGCGCGCGATTTTCGGCGGCGTGCGCATCGGACAGAAGATGCGCCACCGGAACGGGCACCACGTCGGGGTCGCCCACGAGCGCGTCGCGCGCGGAAAACGCGCATTTCGTCGCCTCGGCGAGGAGATGGATGCGGTCGGCCTCGTCGAGATCGCGATCCGCGAAGCCTTCGAGGATGCGCAGGATCATGAGCGCGGCGATGCCCTGCCCGTTGGGCGGGCATTCGAAGACCTCGTGGCCGCGATAGGGCGCGGAGATGGGCGTCACGTATTGGCCGCGGTGGCGGGCGAAATCTTCCGCCGCGTGGAGCCCGCCGCGCGCGTTGAGCGTCGCTACCAGCTCCTCAGCGACCGGCCCTTCATAGAACGCGGCACGGCCCTCGCGCGCAACGCGGCGCAGCGTTCGCGCGAGCGCAGGATTCCGCAGCCGGTCGCCTTCGCCGAGGATGCGGCCGCCCGGTGCGAAGACGCGCATAGCTGCTTCGTTGCCGAGAATGCGATGCTGAAACGCGGCGAAATCGTAGGCGACGCGCGGCGTGACGATGATTCCGTCCTCGGCGAGCGCAATCGCCGGCGCGAGCAGCGCGGCCAGTTCCTTCGTGCCGTGATCTGCGAGAAGCCGCGACCACGCCTCGACCGCGCCGGGCACGGTGACGGCATGCGGCGAATCCGCCGGGATGACGCGGATGCCGTGCTCGACATACCAGCCGACCTCGGCTTTCGCGGGCGCGCGGCCAGAGCCGTTGTAAGCGACGGGTGTTTTGCCGTTCTTCACGTAGATCGCGAAGCAGTCGCCGCCGAGGCCGGTCATGTGCGGCTCGGCCATGGCAAGCACCGCGATCGCCGCAATTGCCGCATCGACGGCGTTACCGCCGCTCTTCAGCACATCGAGCGCCGTGAGCGTTGCCGCCGGATGGGAGGTCGCGGCCATGGCGTTGGCTGCCATCGCCGCCGAGCGCCGGGGCAGTTGGAAATCGCGTGCCATCGCCCTACTTTCGGAGAAGGCAGGAACATATACAAGGCCGCGACCCATGGACGCCTATATCTATGACGGGCTCAGGACTCCGATCGGCCGCCACGCCGGTGCGCTGGCACCAGTGCGGCCCGATGATCTTCTCGCCGGCGTCATCAAGGCGGTGGTCGAGCGCAATCCGTTCAAGGCCGCGCAGTACGAGGATACGATCGTCGGCTGCACCAACCAGGGCGGCGAGGACGCGCGCAACGTGGCGCGGCACGCGGCGCTTCTCGGCGGCCTGCCGATCGAGACGGGCGGCCTCACCGTGAACCGGCTCTGCGGCAGCGGGCTTGCCGCCGTGCTCGATGCATCGCGCGCGGCTACGTGCGGCCAAGGCGCGCTCTTCATCGCCGGCGGCGTCGAAAGCATGAGCCGCGCGCCGTTCGTGCTCGGCAAGTCGGAATCCGCCTATGGCCGCGAGGCCAAGATCTTCGATTCGACGATCGGCCCGCGCTTTCCCAACCCGAAGATCGCGCAAGGCTTCGGTATGGATTCGATGGCCGAGACAGCCGACAACGTCGCGCGCGAGCACGCCATCTCGCGCGAGGAGAGCGACCGCTTCGCGCTTGCCTCACAGCAGAAATACGCGCGTGCCAAGGCGGATGGCTTCTACGACAAGGAATTGCTGCCGGTCGCGGTGCCCGGCGCCAAGAAGGGCGCGAACGCGACCGTGAACGAGGACGAGCATCCGCGGCCGACGACGACGCTCGAGCGGCTCCTCGAACTGAAGCCGCTCAGCAAGGACGGCGTCGTGACGGCGGGGAACGCATCCGGCATCAATGACGGCGCCGCGGCGCTCATCGTCGGCACGAAGGCCGCGGGCGAAAAGGCCGGCGCGAAGCCGCGCGCGCGCGTTCTCGCGGCGGCAGTCGCGGGTGTGGCGCCCCGGGTCATGGGATTGGGGCCGGTGCCGGCCTCGCAGAAGGCGCTTGAGCGCGCCGGGCTCGCCTTGAAAGACATGGACGTGATCGAGCTGAACGAGGCGTTCGCGAGCCAGGTGCTCGGCTGCCTGAAGCTCTTGGGCGTCGCGTTCGACGACGCGCGCGTCAATCCCAACGGCGGTGCGATCGCGATCGGGCACCCGCTGGGCGCGTCGGGCGCGCGGCTGGCGCTCACCGCGCTGCGCCAGCTCGAGCGCATCGACGGCCGCTACGCGCTCGTCACCATGTGCATCGGCGTCGGCCAGGGCATCGCGTGCGTGCTGGAGCGGATGCAATAGCGGACGCGCCGCCGCGCCTTGCGACCGAACGGCTCATCCTCGCGCCGCTGACGCTTGCGGATGCGGAGACGGCGCAGGCGCTTTTCCCGCACTGGGAGATCGTGCGCTATCTCGCGAGCCCACCGGTCCCCTGGCCCTTTCCGCGCGACAGCGCCCTCACCTTCTTTCGCGACGCGGCGCTGCCGGCGATGGCGCACGGCGAGGCCTGGATCTGGACGATCCGCACGAACGACGCGCCCGAGCGCACGATCGGCGTCATCGAGCTCAGAGACGAGGACAGGAACAATCGCGGCTTCTGGCTCGGCCTGTCGTGGCACGGACGCGGCTACATGACCGAGGCGTGCGAGGCGACGGCCGACTTCTGGTTCGAGAGCCTCGGGCGCGGCATTCTTTATGAGCCGCGCGCCGCCGCCAATATCGCCTCGCGCCGCATCGCGGAAAAGACCGGCATGCGGCTTGTCGAGACGGGGACCGAGAGCTTCGTCGCGGGCACGCTGCCCTCCGAGCTATGGGCGATCACGCGCGAGGAATGGCGCGCACACCGTGTCACGCGGCATCGGCCGGCCGGACCCTCCGGCTGATCTCCCGGCCGCGATCACGTTCCACCACGGCGATATCGTATTGGCTCTGAAGATCGAGCCAAAACTGCGCATGGTTGCCGAAGTAGCGGCCCAGCCGCACCGCGGTGTCGGCGGTGATCGAGCGCCGCCCGTTCAGAATATCGGTGATGCGTCCGGACGGGACACCGAGATCAAGCGCGAGGCGATTGGCGCTGAGCTTGCGGGCGGCAAGCTCCCGCTTCAGCAGACGGCCCGGATGAGCGATGGGCGGCATAACGATCACGATTTGGTACTCGGTGCAATGGTTCTTATAATAGCTTGATGGGGGAGGCACATGACTTTGCCACCGACCTTTGGAGGCACGTGGGCAGATTTCCGAAACCGCCTGAAACCGGGAACGCCAGTCAGGTTATGGAGCATCAATGGAGAGCGTGGCGGTGGCTTCAAGGTCGACTGCTACGATCCGGCGGCGATTACTGTCATCCCTGAGGGAAAAAAACCGCGCTCGATCTCCCGTGAGGACTTCCACCGAGTCTATCGCCAATGGCCCGCCTACAAAGCGGGAAAGATAAATCGGAGCGAACTGGGAGAGATCACCCGCTCGCAGAACACGAGCTACATACTAAGCCTCTTTCACTGGTTGGAAGGTTAAGTTCGGCTTTCCTCGCGCCCGCTTCCCGGCACGATCTGGGCACGGACGTTGAACATGCATGTTTCCATTCCTATCGCTGCGTGCTTTGCTTCCCCAAATGACGGCGATCACCGATCTTGACGAAGCATTGCGGCTCGTCCCGGACGGCGCGCAGGTCGCGATCCCGCCCGATTATTCGGGCGTGCCGATGGAGGCCGCGCGCGCGCTCATAAGGCGCGGCGCGAGGACCCTGCGCCTCGTCACGGTGCCGGCGTCGAGCCTTTGCGCCGATCTCCTCATCGGCGCAGGCGTCGTCAGCGAGATCGAGACCTCGGCCGTGGGCTTCGGCGAGCTGGGCCTGGCGCCGCGCTTCACCGCAGCCGTGCGCGCCGGCCGCATCAGGGTGAAGGAGGCGACCTGCCCCGCCATCCATGCGGCGCTGCGCGCGTCCGAGATGGGCAATCCCTTCGCGGTGCTGCGCGGCATTTTGGGCTCCGACATCCTTGCCGTGCGGCCCGACTGGCGCGTCATCGACAATCCGTTCACGCCGGGCGACGCGATCGTCGCATTGCCGGCGCTCCAGCCCGACGTGGCGCTCTTCCATGCGCCCTTGGCCGACCGCCACGGCAATGTCTGGGTCGGGCGCCGGCGCGATTGCTTCACGCTGGCGCACGCGTCGAAGACGACGGTCGCCACTGTCGAGCGCGTCGAGGATGCGAATTTCCTGCTCGACGAGGTGCGCGTGGCGGCGACCATCCCCTCCTTCTATATCGGCGCCGTGGCCGAGGCGCCGCGCGGCGCGTGGCCGATGCGGCTCGACGGGCCCGACGACACCGCGCATCTGCGCGAATACCTGGCGCTCGCCCAAAGCGAGGACGGGTTCGCGCGCTATCTCGAACGCTATGTCCATGGCCGGCGCGCCGCCTGAGCTCAAGATCGAGGAGCTGCTGATCGAGACGGTGCGGCGCCTTCTCGCGGGCGCGCATCACGTCGCCGCCGGCGCCAACTCGCCGATTCCCTTGGCGGCGGCACTGCTGCAGCAGTGGCGCGAATCCAGCATGATCGTCTCGCTGCAGCAGTCGCCGGAGCTCAATCTCTTCACCGACGGCGGGCGCGAACTCTTCGACGCGGCAGGCCAGGGCCGCATCGACGTGTTCTTCTTCTCCGGCGCCGAGATCGACGGGCAAGGCAACATCAACCTCGTCGCGATCGGCGATTATGCGAAGCCCACGGCGCGCTTTCCCGGCACGTATGGCGCGGCCTTCCTCTATTTCACCGTGCCGCGCATCATCCTCTTCCGCACCGAGCATTCGCGCCGCACGCTCGTCGAAAAGGTGTCGTTCGTGAGCGCGCCCGGCGTCTCCCCGCCCGACGTGTGGCGGCGCGGCGGGCCGGTGGCGCTCGTCACGCCCCTCTGCCTTTTCGCCTTCGACAAATCGAAGGGCCGCTTCCGCCTCGCGAGCCTGCACCCAGGCCACACGCTCGAGGAAGTGCGCGACCGCACCGGCTTCGCCTTCGATGCCGACGCATCCGTGCCGGAAACGCCCGCGCCCACGCCCGAGCTTCTGGCCGAGCTGCGCGGGCCCGTTGCGCGCGAGCTTGCGAAAGCCTATCCCAAGTTCGCCGCCGACGTGTTCGGCGTGACGGTACGGGCAGGAGCGAGTGCATGAGCGGGGCGGACGGAGCATTGGCGGGGCTGCGCGTCATCGACTTGTCGCGTGTGCTGGGCGGACCGTTCTGCACCCAGATCCTCGCCGATCACGGCGCCGACGTGGTCAAGGTCGAGCCGCCGCAGGGCGACGAGACGCGCCAATGGGGTCCGCCCTTCCGTGGTGATGCGGCCTCCTATTTCATCGGCATCAACCGCAACAAGCGCGGCATCGCGCTCGACCTCGCGGCGCCGAAGGCGCGCGAGGTGCTGTTCCGGCTTTTGGAGGGCGCCGACGTCCTCATCGAGAATTTCAGGACCGGCACGCTCGAGCGCTGGGGCATGGGATATGAGGTGCTGTCGGAGAAATTCCCGCGCCTCATCCATTTGCGCATCTCGGGCTTCGGCGCCGACGGGCCCCTGGGCGGCCTCCCCGGCTACGACGCCTGCGTCCAGGCGCAAGCCGGCCTCATGAGCCTCAACGGCGAGAAGGGCGGCGAGGCGCTGCGCGTCGGCCTGCCCGTCGTCGATCTCGCGACCGGCTTCAACGCGGCCATTGGGATCCTGATGGCGCTGCGCGAGCGCGAGCGCTCAGGGCGCGGGCAATTCATCGAGACGACGCTCTATGAGAGCGGGCTCATGCTGAGCCATCCTTACGCCACCAACTGGTTCATGAGCGGTGCGGCGCCGACGCGGATGGGCAACGGCCATCCGAACCTCTACCCCTATGACCAGTTCACGACGAAGACGAAGCCGATCTATGTCGGCGTCGGCAACAACCGGCAGTTCCAGCGTTTTTGCGCCGAGATCGGGCGCGAGGACCTCGCCAAGGATACCCGCTTCACGGAGAACCGCGACCGCCTCGCCAACCGCGCGGCGCTCCGCGCCGCGATCGAGGACATTTTGGCGGCGCAGGACGGCGAGGCGGTGTGCGCGCGGCTTCTTAAGCGCGGCGTGCCGTGCGGCGTCGTCGAGACCATTCCCGACGTCTTCACCCATCCGCAGACCTTGGCGCGCGGCGCCATTGTGGAGATGGGCGAATACAAGGGCGTCGCCAACGCGATCCGCATGTCGCGCACGCCCGCGCGCGTGCGCAAGACCCCGCCTGCCTTCGGCGAGGCGAACCGCGACGTGCTCGCCGAGGCGGGCTATAGCGCCGGCGAGATCGACGCGCTTCTGGCCGAAGGGGTTGTCGTCGCCAAGATGCGCAAGGCGCCGGCGGATTGAGCGACGAGCAGCAGACCGCCGTCGCGCTTTTCCGCGCCCTCGCCGAGCGCATGAGGACGGGCGATGTCACGCTGCGCTACGACTTCAAGCGCCTGCGGCACATGGACTCGCCGGTCGCGGTCGAGGCCGAGGCCACGCGCTGGGCCTATGCCACGATCGCAGCGCTTCTCGCCGCTTTGTGGTTCGGCGGGTGGCTCGTCGGGCTTGGCGTCGCGCTCGCTGTTGCCATCCTCTACTACGCGGTCGGCACGCGCATGATCGAGCGCAACATCCGCCGCCGCATTGATGAGCACTCCTTGGGCGGCCTCGACGATTGGCAGAAGCTCTGGCGCTTCGGCGGCGTGACTCTCGTTGCGCGTGACGGGACGACCTGCGCCGCGCCCGACGGCAACTGGATGGCTTTCGTGCGCGGCATGGGCGCGGGCTAAGGCGTCATTCGACCAAAACGAAACACGGTGCGTCCTTCGACTTCGGCCCTTCGGGCCTACGCTCAGGATGAGGAATTTTCTGCGAGCTTCACCTCACTTCCTCATCCTGAGCGGAGCGTCCTGAGCCTGTCGAAGGACGTGCAGTCGAAGGACGCACGGAAAGCCGCCTAGACGTTCGGCGCGCGGAGCGGGGAGAAGTCGTTGGCGAGGGTGAGTGGCGGCTCGGTCAGTTTCTGCAGCGCGGCGAGGTCGAGCCCCTCGACCATCTCGCGCACGACGCAGCCGTCAGCCGTGATGTCGATGACGGCAAGGTTCGTGTAGACGCGCTTGACGCAGCGCGGCGCCGTCAGCGGATAGGCGCAAGATTTGCGCAGACGCGGCGCACCGTCCTTCGTCGTGTGCTCCATGAGGGCGCGCACTTCCTTGGCCCCCACGGCGAGGTCCATGGCGCCGCCGACGCCCGGCGCGAACAGCGGATCGTCGGTCGTCCAGTTGGCGAGATCGCCCGCCGCCGAGACCTCGAACGCGCCCATGATCGAAAGATCGAGATGACCGCCACGGATCATCACGAAGGCGTCGTTGTGGTGGAAGAAGGCGCCGCCCGGCAAGAGCGTCGTCAGCCCCTTGCCGGCATTGATGAGGTCCTTGTCCTCTTCGCCCTTGGCCGGCGCCGGGCCCATGCCCAAAATTCCGTTCTCGCTGTGGACGACGATCTCGCGGCCCGCCGGCAGATAATCCGAGACGAGCGTCGGCAGGCCGATCCCGAGATTGACGTAGGCGCCGTCGGCGATGTCTTGCGCTGCGCGCCACGCCATCTGGCGCCGGGTGAGCGGGGTCATGCCGGCTGCTCCACGCGGACGATGCGGTCGACGAAGATGCCGGGCGTATGGATCGCCTCGGGGTCGAGCGTGCCCAACTCCACGACCTCGTGCACCTGCGCCACGGTGAGCTTCCCTGCCATCGCCATCACCGGATTGAAGTTCCGCGCCGATTTGCGATAGACGAGATTGCCCCAGCGGTCGCCGCGCTCGGCCCTGAGGAGCGCTACGTCGGCCTTGATCGGCGGCTCGAGCACGTGGAGCGCGCCGTCGATCATGCGGCTCTCCTTCCCTTCGCCGACGCGCGTTCCGGCCGAGACGCGGGTGAAGAAGCCGCCGATGCCGGCGCCGCCGGCGCGGATGCGCTCGCTGAGCGTCCCTTGCGGTACCAGCTCCAATTCGATGCGGCCGGCGCGGTAGACCGCCTCGAACACGTGCGGGTCGGACGAGCGCGGGTAGGAGCAGATGACCTTCTTCACGCGCCCCTCGCGGATCAGGAGGGCGATGCCGCGCTCGCCGGTCCCGGCATTGTTGGAGACGATCGTGAGCTCGCGCGCGCCCAGCCCCACGAGCGCCTCGATCAGCTCGATCGGCTCGCCGACATTGCCGAAGCCGGCGCACAACACGGTCATGCCCGACTCGATGCCGGCGACCGCGGCCACAAGACTCGGCACACGCTTGTCGATCATCAGAAGCTGACCCGGTCGCCGCCCTTCAGGTCGAGCATGGTGCGCGCCTCGTCGGGCGAGGCGATCTCGAGCGACAGGTTCTCGAGGATGGTGCGGATGCGCTTCACCTGCTCCGCGTTCGACTTCGCGAGCTGGCCCTTGCCGAGATAAAGCGAGTCCTCGAGTCCGACGCGCACATTGCCGCCCATGATCGCGCCCATGGTGATGAGCGGCATTTGATGACGTCCTGCCGCAAGAATGGACCAGTAGTAATTGTCGCCGAACAATTTGTCGGCGATGTGCTTCATGTGGGTGACATTCTCGGGATCGGCGCCGATGCCGCCGAGGATGCCGAAGATCGTCTGCACGAAGAGCGGCGGCTTGACGAGCCCGCGGTCCAAGAAGTGAGCAAGATTATAGAGATGGCCGACGTCGTAGCATTCGAACTCGAAGCGCGTGCCGTGCGTCTCGCCCAGTTCCTTTAGAATTCGTTCTATATCTTTGAATGTATTACGAAAAATGAAGTCACGAGTCATCTCCAGATGATGCCGCTCCCACTCGTGCTTGAACTCCTTGTAGCGGTTGAGCATCGGGTAGAGCCCGAAATTCATCGAGCCCATATTGAGCGAGCACATCTCGGGTGCGGCGCGCAGCGGGGCGGCCAAGCGCTCCTCGAGCGTCATGCCGTGGCCACCGCCCGTCGTGATGTTCACGACCGCCTTCGTCGCCTGCTTGATGCGCGGCAGGAACTGCATGAAGACGGCGGGATCGGGCGTCGGCCGTCCGTCCTTCCCGTCGCGCGCATGGAGATGAAGGATCGCGGCGCCCGCCTCGGCGGCGCCGATCGCCTGCTCCGCCACCTCGGCCGGCGTCAGCGGCAGATGCGGGCTCATGGTCGGCGTGTGGATCGAGCCCGTGACGGCGCAGGTGATGATGACTTTGCCGGATTTCGCCATGCGTGCCTCCCGTTGGGGAGACTCTAGCAGCGCGTTCCGGCGAGAACAGCCCTTGCGCCCGCGCGCCCGAAGCGGGCGGCTCAGCGCATCTTCAGGATGATGACGCGGTCGCTGCTCGGATCGGTGACGGGCCGCAGCATCTTCACCTGATCGGCGCTGACCGGTCCGGCGCCATTGCCCCAGTTCGAGCGCACGAAGCTCAGAACGCTGGCAATCTCGTCGTCGGTGAGCTGCACGCGGTATTGCGGCATGCGGTAGCTGTCGGGCGCGCCCTTCGCGATGAGCGGCTGGGCGCCGTTCAGCACGAGATTGACGAGCGACACCGGATCGCTGTCGAGCACCACGGGATTGCCGGCGAGCGGCGGGATGAAGGGTGCGTGGCCCTTGCCGTCGGCGCCGTGGCACGAAATGCAGCTGCCGAGATAGATCGCGCCGCCGGCGTCCGTGGGCTTGCCGGCGACGAGCGCCTTCGCGGCCGCGTCGTTATAGGCATAGGCCGGCTGCTGCGCCGCCGCCGGCAGCGAATGCAGATAGGCCGCCATGGCGTTGGCATCGTCGGCGGTGAGATAGGGCGTGCTGTTGTTGATGACGTCGAGCATCG
>Ga0335081_10000948_pt1 | contig 46501 bp, 33 predicted proteins | sample Lox_Sample_35_FD_206713 | JGI IMG/M metagenome (GOLD analysis project Ga0335081, IMG submission 206713) | Soil microbial communities from Loxahatchee National Wildlife Refuge, Florida, United States - Lox_Sample_3.5 | ecosystem: Environmental > Terrestrial > Soil > Wetlands | place: USA... | reverse complement strand
TATTGGCAATGCGTCGTGACATCTCGTAAGTAATCAGCACCACCGCGATGGCGTACACGCCCGTGGCCGCCGCGTTCACGCTGAGCAGCAGGTTCAAGTTGCCCACCGCGCTATGGAAATGCGCTCCGAATAACGACTGAAACACCAGTTTCGGAAAGGCCGCCAGCAAAAGAACGAAGACGACGGACATTCCGGTAACCAGCAGAAGCGGGATCGCCAGCAGCGATCCCGATGTGTTCCCCTCCCCGCTTTCGGCCGATACCGGGAACATGGCGCTCACCACCGACCAGGCGCCGAAGTAGAGCAGCCGTCCCACCAGTGCTATGGCTGCATACAGGCCGGCATCCTCCGGCCGGAAGAAATGCTTGACCATCAGGATGTCGATGTTGCTGATGATCACCTGTCCGATAAAGAAAACGATGGCCTGCCGGCCCTCGCCGATCGGCGACGACTCGCCAGCCACCGCTGGACCGCGCAGCTCGGCGGCCTTATCGGGCAGGCAGAAGGCCAGTATTACGGAGCCCGAGATCGCCGATACCGCACCCAGCACGCCCAGACCCAGAGCAATCAGCACGAGGGCCCCGACGAACTTGGCAACCGCCTCGGCCGCCATGTTCCACGCCAGGCCGCGAAAGCGGCACGTCCCCTGCAGACCGCCGCGCTTCACCCCCAGCGGCACGTAGATGGTCAGCCCGATGGCAAGGAGGATGACGATCCAGGGAGTCGAAAAACGCAGATACGAGGTGAGTACCGAGTCGGCCAGCAGCATGAACGTGCCGAGGCCGAAACCGATCACCCAGGCGCGCTTCATCAGGTGCTGATAGACGGCCGCTCTGGCTTCCACCGAGCTGGCTTTGGCCACCAGTTTGGTGCAGACCAGTTGAAATGCCAGAGTGATGGCCGAGATGAGCATCAGCATGGTGACGGCTGCGGCCGCATGGCTGAAGTCGGAGGGACCCAGCAGCCGGGCGACGCCGATGTTGTAGCCGAAATTTGCCAGGCTCACGAAAATCGAGCCAATCAGCAGGATGATGCTGCCGTTCAGGATCCGGGCATGGGTAGCGTACTGGGGGCAGTAGCGTGACAGAAGCTGGCGCCAGCCGCTCTCCCCGGCAGGGCTCATGACCGACAGCGAATCGGGGCTCACGCTCATGCTGCGAGGTTGGCTCCTTGTGGATCTTCGCTGGCTGGCACGGGCTCCGGCGCGAGCATCGGCACCAGTCCCTGCTCCGGCTGCGGCTCCAGGTTTCGCAGTGCGTTGGGCAGGAAGCTGCTGAAGCTCTTCACCGCGGCAGTGGAAGTGTCGTAAATCTCGAAGAGCCGCCCCGTGCGAGTGAGCTCCAGCACGACAGCGGATTGCGGCGACAGCGCGGCCAGTTTCAGATCGCCGTCGCGCTTCACCGCTTCACGCATGCATTGCAGCAGCACATCGATGCCAGCGGTATCGATGTGCCGTACCTGCGACATGTCAAAAACCACCTGGGGCCGGTCCGAATTCAAAAAAGGCTGTACTTCCTTAAGGAACTTGCGGGCCTGTCTGAGATTCATCCTCTCCGGCATTCGTTTCACAACCACGGGCCGACTAATGCTCTCCATATCTCCTCACGACTGCCAAACTGGAGGGGAACCCGGAGCTCTCCCCGCCAGATGCGGGAGACTCCAGAACCGGGACCTCCAGCACAGGCTGCGCCTGCTCCAGAGACTCCGGGCTTTCGGGGGCACTCTTGCGATGGGACGGCGCAAAGAAGCCCCGATAGATCTGTTTAGGTAAGAAGGCAAAAAGCGCAGCTGTGCTGCCTGCCAGACGGGAAAGCGGGCTCAGCGGCACCATGTCGACAAAGCGCCGGTCGCTGATCTCCACCTCCACGCCCCGCGCCAAGTGAGCCAGACGGCCCAGCCCAACCACGGAATGCATGACGTCGAGCCCCGCCCCCAGGCGGGTGAAAGGCAGCACGCTGGAGTTTTCCACGACCGTGCCGCAGTCGATTTCGGCGTGATGTTCGACTACCGAACCGCGCGTGATCACCGCCAGGGCGCGGACCGTGGCACGCGCTCCGATAAAGGCCGGCGCCACCACGCGCGCCTTGCGATGAATGCGGGCCGCGGCGCCCACCCATACGCCAGGTTTCAGCTCGAAACCGTGAGGACGAATTTCATTGCGTGCCAGCAGCCCATCTGCCGCAAGCCGCCGAAGGTCCGACGGGCTCTGCAGCCGGTTGACATAACCAGTGACCTGAAACGCCTGACAGTCGTGGCGCAGCCGTTGCAGCCGGCTCTGAAACAGCTCTCGGGCGTCCAGACGGCCGGCGGCGTTCAGGACGAACACATCCAGGCCCGGGTTCTCCGCGTCGACAGCCGTCGTGACCGCGCAGCGATGGTCCAGATGGTGCTGGATCATCTCTTCGTAATCGATTTCGGCGTAAGGCCCGATACGCAGCACCAGGACCAGGTCGGCGCCGTCCTGTCCGTACTGCTGAAAGGTGTCGTCCGCGGCCTGCCAGAATTGCTCGCCGGCGGCATCGATGCGCCGCATGTCGCGATGCAGGGCGGAGCACTGCGTAAAGGCCGCGGCCGCGTCGCCGGGCGGAACATCGCTGACCAGGGTGGCCCGGCGGATGCCAAAACGCGCGAGCCTCTGCCGCACCCGCTCGACCACCGGCAGGCCGAGCACGTCGAGGTAGGCGATGGGTACGCCGCCGACGCTCTCCGCGGGTCGGGCGCCATCCCGCGCAATCCTTCCGATCAGCAGGATGGCCCTTATGTCCATGACTGCCACCTCGGCGCAGCTGCCCTGAAGATTGCCGAGCGGGAAGGGACCCACGCGGGGATGCGCCGGAACCGCGAAATCGGTTCCAGCGCCCGGCTGCGCTGCTGCAGATCAAACGAACGCAGATATTGCCGGATGATCTGTGGCATGGTCATACGCAGCGCGGCGGAGAAATTCTGTTCGGCCATTTCGCGAGTACGCTCCGGATCGGCGAGAAGCTCCCGCAACTCCCGGGCCAGACTTTCAGCGCTTCCGGTTTCGTAAAAGGCAACCGCCAGCCCCTCGTCCAGAGCCATCTCGCGAAAGTCGTCGATACCCGCCGATATGATTGGGACGCCAAATTCGCACGCAAGGTGGGCTACACCGCTGGCCCCGGTTGCCGAAGAGTATGGGAGTACCAGAACGCTGGCGCTCCGGAACAGAGCAGGAATGTCCTCTTCTGCCACGTAGCCGGTAAATTCGACCTGCGGATGGTCTTTCATACTCTCCGCGACCGACTCGATGTATCCGGGAGTTTGCGGGTGATTACCCCCGGCAATGATCAACCGCACATTTGCCATCCCGGCCAGCAGCCGGTCGAAGGCCTCGATCAGAAGGTCCAGACGCTTATAGGTGCCCCACTTTCCAAATGCGAGGATCCGGTGCTCGGGGTTTCCGCGTTGCGAAAAGTCGGGAGGTTCCGGACGTCCTCCGAGGATCCCGTGAGCCCGGAAGTGCACATTTTCGCCGCGATATTTCTCGATGAGGGTCCGGCGATACACCGGTAACAGCACCGAAATCGAGTTCGCCATCAGCAGCATGCGGGTAGCCACCGAGCCGGCGGTGCGGTAGAGGCGCGGAAAGCGGACGCCGGAGTCGGCCAGATTGATGTTGTCTATCAGGTGATGCAGGGTCACATGCGTGTAGTGCCCGCTCAGGCGCGAAAGCGCCGGCTGCGCCAGACCCAGGAAGGCGGGCACCGGTCTGCTGCCGAAACTTGAAAACAGCAGATTGAACCACACCACATTGGGCCTGATGTCGTGGATGACTTTCGTCAGACGGCCGGCATTGGAGACACTGTCGAAACGCCAGCAGCGGATCACGTCGTACTCTTCCAGCTCCGGCTCGTCCGCGTCCAGTTCGTCGGCCAGTATGCTGAGGCTCAGCAGTTGGTCCCGCCGCAACTCCCGCGCAAGGTGATAGCCATATTCGTTCAGGCCTCTCCGGCTCGGCGGAAAAGCGGTGACCAGGCAAATCTTCATGGGCTCCCCTGAGTCAGAAAATCGAAAGGCGAAACACAGGACGAATCAGAGTCCCGCTCTGGGCAGTTCCCGTGAAGGAAGGAAACTGCTCTGCCTCAACGCCAACAGAAAACCGCAGGGGATAAACGAGCTTGAATTCCCCGGTATCGTCGGTGAAGGACCGGTGAAACGGCCTCACGTAAGTGATGAAGAAACTCGTGTACATGTTGTCATAGTCCTGGAACGATCGGCTCCCTTCATAGGCGAACTGGCCGTTCACGCTCCAGGAAGGATTCAGGTTGTACTGGATGGTTCCGACCGGACGCAGGATGTGCGCCGTGGCCCAGAACGTGTCCTGCACGCGGAAGGCGCGAATGTACTCCGCCAGAACGCTGGCCGTAAGTTCTTGATCGAGAAATTTGCGCTGAATCCCGCCGTACGTCGAGGTGGTGAAGAACTGCCGCACCAGGGGACTGAACGTAAGGTCGCGACGGGTGTATCCCGTGATCAGCGCCGTCTTGCCCCACGGACGTCCCACCGTGAACTGTAACGTGGTGCCAACATCACTGGAATCCAGCTTGTAGCCCGTCGCGGTGAAGGGCCCGGCTTCGTGATACAGGCTGGCATTGAACGACAGCCAGTTGCCGAACGAACTGCTGTTGGCGTACACGAACTGGCGAAACAGGTTCTGGTCCTCGTACTGCGGCGCTGAGGTGTCGCGGCGCAGCGTGAACTGCAGGCCGGTATTCAGCGCGATCCAGGCATTGCCCAGATGCAGCACCGGATTCAGGGCGCTGTTGAAGTTGTAGTCGAAGGTGTTGCGGTTGATGATGAGGGCCTCCTGCGGCAACGACTCCTGGCCTGTGGCATTGCGGACCTGAAAGAATCCGCTCAGCATCGGAAAGTTGTTGTCGAAGTGGTAGTGATAGGCGGTGGTCCACAGCGATTCCTGCTCGGAGCGCGGCGGTGGCAAATTGGGACTCTTGCTGGTCAACCCGAAGATCTGCTGATCGAGCACGTAGACCGTCCAGTCGTCGTAGACGCCGCCCGTGGTGAAGTTGGTGAGCAGGCTGAGGTGATCGGTCACCCGCATGCCTTCCTCGCTGGCTACCTGCAAACCTTCCAGCTGGGCGATTTCACTGCCGCCGCCCAGCTGGTCCGCCTGCGAGAGAACCGTCAGCGCGTTCCAGCTCTGGTGACGCTGGCGATAGACTTCGCCCTCCGCCAGCAGATAGTCGTAATTCTGGTTCGCGCCGGGGTCCGCTCCCAGCATGGCGAGCTGCTCGTCGGCCTGCTTCGTCTTTCCCTGCGCCAGATAGGTGTTGGCCAGGCCGATGGCGACCACGTCTTGCGAAGCTCCTGCCTGCTGCGCCTTCTCGAAGTAACTGCCGGCCAGATCGAAGTCGTGCATCGCCAGCAGCAGGTTGGCCGCTTCGATGAGGTTGTCGGCGGTGACCGGGGGTGCCTCGCCGATGCGGCTTTCGGCAAAGCCCAGGCTGATCTGCTGCCGGGCATCGTCGTCCTCGCCGTAGCGCACCATCAGGCGCGCAATGGCCAGGCGGGCATCCACGCGGTTGGCGTCGGGCGCTTCCAGAGCCCGGGCGAAGCGGTCCATCGCCGCCTTGCGGTCCCCGAGCGTCAGCAGGGCATCGCCGGTATCGAGCAGGATGGCGGACTGGTTTCCACCTGTCCGCTCGGCGGCCTCTACATAGCGCAGGGTTTCATCGCGTCGGTTCAGGTGCGCATACGCATGTGCCATGCGGCCATAGATCAACGGATCGTCAGGCGAGATGCCGAGAGCGGCATTCAGCGCCTCGATCGACTGCTGGTAGCGGCGCATGTCGTAGAGCGTGTCTGCCAAAGCCAGTTCCAGGCCCAGATCGTTGGGCGCGAACTTCAGCGCGGTGCGGTATTCCTGCTCGGCGCTGGCAAGCAGGTGCTGCTGGCGATAGGCAGTGGCCAGCGCGAGGTGGGTGGCGCCCGATTCACCCATGATCTTCTGCGCCTCACGGGCCTGCTCCAGCGCATCTTTCGACTGCCGCAGCTGCAGGTCGCTGAAAGCCAGACCCAGATGTGCGATGCCATTGTTCGGGGCCAGCTTCAGCGCGGCCTGGAAATCCTGCGACGCCTGCTCCGCGTTCTGCATGTCGTTCAGCACGTAGCCACGGTTCACATAGGCGTCCACCATCTTCGGGTCGCGCTCGATGGCCCGGCTGTAATCGTCGACCGCCTCGTCGAGCAGCTGCGAATGTTTGTGTACGTGCCCTTGCAGCAGCGGGAAGTTCGGCTCCCGGGGCAGAATGGCGCCGTACTTGTCCGCGATTCGCAGCGCGTCATCGTAGCGGCCCAGATTGTAGAGATCGTAAGCGAGGTACACCGAGGCGTTGCGGTCCTTCGGCAGCTGCTGGAGCACCCGATAGCCCAGCTTGGCCGATTCGGCATAGTTGCCTTCGTGCAGCAGATAACGCTCGCGCTCCCGCATCACCCGCGGGTCATCGCTCACCTTTCCCCGGGCGCGGTTCACCCATTCGCCTGCCAGTTTTATCTGCTGCGCCTCAATGGCGGCGTTGGCGGCGTTGGCAATGATGACCGGATTGTCCGGCGCGCGTTTGTATGCCAGCTGATAATTCTGGTCGGCCCGCTGAAACTCTTTCGTCTGGGTGTACAGATCTCCCAGCGCGAGATAGGGAATGTAATCGTCGGGGTAAGCGGCCGCGAGGCGGTTAAAGTATTCCGCGGCTTTGGCCGAATTGTTGTCTTCACGATACAGATAGCCCATCGCCTCCAGGGCGTAGCGGTTTCCAGGATCCTTGCCCAGGACGTCGCCATAGAGCTGGCGCGACTCGTCCTTGCGCCCCTCCTTCCAGAGCAGGTTGGCGTACTGCAGCTGGATATTCGTGTTGTCGGGGTCGAGCTTGCGCGCTTCCAGCAGATCGGCTTCCGCTCCCTTCAGGTCGTCATCCGAGAGCTTCAGGGAGGCGCGGACCCGCAGGAACTCGGCTTTGGCGGGCCCCTGCACGTCGAGGTGGCTGATTTCCTGCTCCGCCGTTGCGATCTGCCGGTGGGCGGCCTCGTCATCGCCGGCGTCGCGGTAAAGCTCGGCGATGTTCAGCCGCAACTGGATGGGATAGAGCTGTCCTTCCGGGACCCCGCCGGCGGGAAGGGCCGCGATGGCGGCATTGTACTCGGCAATGGCATCCGCCTGGCGGTCTTCCTGCTTCGCCAGCAGCGCCCGGATGGCATGCAGCCGGTAATGGTTTGCGTTGATGGCCGCGGCACGGTTAAGGAACTGCCTTGTCCTGTCCGGGTTTCCGACCTGCAACTGAGCTTGCGCGGCGCTTAACTGATAGCCAATTTCCTTCGGCCTCTGGTTCGCCGCGCGGGTATAGGCGTCGGCCGCCTTCTCCTTGTCACCGTCGAGTTCGTAGGTGTAGCCGAGGTCGGCCAGCACGGAGGGCGTCATGCGCGGCGCGCTCTTCAGCGTGGTGATGGCGGCTTTGTAATCGTGTTCTTCGCGATAGTAGTTCGCCGCCGCCTGGAAGATTTCCACATTGCCCGGCGCGTGCTTCCTGGCCAGATCAAGCATCTGTTTGGCGCGGTCGGGCTGCTTCAGCTTCAGGTAGGCGACTGCCAGCATCAGCTCGGCGTGGGCGTTGGGCTGCTTCGACTCCGCCCGTTGCAGCAGGTTGATGCCCTGCTGCGTTTCGCCCGTGCGCATGTAGAGTTCGCCGAGAATCAGCAGGTCGCTGGTGCGTCCCGGGTTCGCGCGTATCACCTGGGCAAGCAGATGTTTTGCGTCGTCGGTGCGGCCCATCCTTTCGTATGTCTGGGCCAGGCCGCTCATGCCGTCTGCATTTCCCGGAGATCCCTGCAACCCATGCTGGTAGGCATCGACCGAAGCCTGATAGCGACCGGCCAAACGCGACGTGTAGCCGAGCAGGAACCACAGCTTGTTGTCCTGCGGAGCGGCCTTCACCGCACGTTGCGCATAGTCGGCGGCTGCCGCCGGATTGCCATGCCGCAGCGCGTCTTGCGCCGCTCTCGCCAGGCGCCCGACTTCGATGCTGCTCCCCCAGCCGATCCCGTTGTCACCGCCCGAAGAGCCTGGCGCCGACTGCTGAGCTTTCTTCGAACGTTGTTGCGAGGCAGCTGCATTGGAGGCGGGCTGCGCAGGCTGGCCATTCACTTCGAAGGTCTGCGCCGCCGCCACAAGGGAAACAGACAGGGAGCCGAGGATCAGGAGAACAGTTTTTGCCTTCACGGGACGACTCACTGTAATTGCAAAAGTGTGCGGGAACTCCGCTTGTAAGCTGAATTCCATGTCGTCGGATGCGAATTACTGCTCTTTGGCTGTTCGGCAGCTTCGGACACCAGCTACTCCGGCCACGATTGGGCATCGCACTTCTCATTTGTGGCTACCAAAGTCTGCACAGCGGGCAGCGTTATGCCTGGCTGCATCCCTGAGGGAGGCGCAGCAACCCTGGCTCAAATATGGGAATCGAACAGCTCTGAATGGTCACGCGGGAGGCAGTCCCTTGATTTCGCAGTCGTCCACCTTTCCGTCACGCGCGATTCCCCTCTCTGCCATATTGCTGATTGCCCTGGCGGTGCATGGGCCGCTTCTGCTGATGCAGTTGCCTGCCGGCTCCTATGATGCCAACACGCACATCTTCTTCGCCGCGCATTATGCCCAGCACTGGTTCGATCCATGGAATGCCAAGTGGTTCGGCGGCTTTTCCCAGACAACCTACCCGCCGCTGACACACCAGTGGATCGCACTGTTCTCGCACATCATGGGGCTGAAGATGGCCTACATGTTCGTGCAGTTTCTGGCCATCCTGCTGCTGCCCATCGGCATGTACCGCTATGCGGCGCTTTGGGTGGATGAAGTCTCGGCCAGCTACGCGGCCCTGGGTTCGATCTTCCTGGGCTCACTTTCCCTGCTGGTCTATCAATCGGGCCAGTTGCCGACCACGGCGGCGGCGGCGCTGACTCTGAACGCGCTGCCGTTCTTCTATCTGTGGTTGCGCCAGGCGAAGTTTATGGCGCTGCTGAAAGGCGTGGCGCTTGCCTGGGCGGCGGCTGCGGCCCACCACGTGACTCTGCTGTTCGGGGCGGTGCTGTTCGCGATCCCCGTGCTCGTGCTGGCCATTCTCGACCGCAAGGAGCCCGACCTGCCGGAAGAGGAACATGCTTCGGTAGCCGGTGTGCTGGGACGCGCGGTGATCTTCGCGATTGTCGGCATTGCCGGGGTGGCGATCGTGCTCGGGCCGTATTGGATCGCGCTTCTGAAGAACCCCATCAACCAGATGCCCATCCCGCACGGCTCGCGCGACAACTACATTCTGCATCCGTTTAGCGGAATCAACTTCTGGATCATCCCCATGGGCGCAATGATCCTGGCGCTTCCCTTCATCGTCATTCGCGGTGCGGCGGTGCGCCGTCTGCGGCCTCTGCTGATCGGCTGGTATGTCACCGCGCTGCTCGGATTGGGGGGGACGACTCCGGTCGGCAAGGTCTTGCTGGGACGCGCCTATGAGGTGCTGACCTACGAACGCTTCACCTTCTGGGCCACGATAATGGCGATGCCGTTCGTCGGGCTGCTCGCCCTGGAACTGATCCGGCGCTTCCGGGTGAAGGCCGTGGTTGGCCTGGCGATAGCCGCCGTTGCCACCATGGCCTCTGCAGTCTCCTGGATCACCATTCATCCCATCAACAGTTCGCCCTTCAACGTGGACCAGGTGATTGCCTTCCTCAATCGCGATGACCACGCGAGGTTCCGATATCTCACCCTTGGATTCGGCAGCAGGTTCGCCGTCGTATCTACCTATGCAAAAGCCGATTCGGTGGACGGCGACTACAACTCAGCCCGGCTGCTGCCGGAGATGACGGCCTATGGCGCCGGCCAGCTTTATAACGCCAAATATTTCGGGCTGGCGGGCATGGAATCGCTGCGCGCGATCCTGAAACATGCGAACCAGTATGGGCTGCGTTACATTTTCGTGCGCGACCGTTACTACGAACCCCTATTGGCATTCGCGGGCTGGAGACAGGCTGAGACGTACGACAACGGCAACGTGACGCTGTGGTCCAAAGACGACGTTCCTCCGGCGAAGCCGCTGGAATTCGTGGGCTTCATGCCCACTGCGACGGAGGGGATCGTGTGGGGCATTCTTCCCGTGGGCAGCAGTCTTCTGGCCCTGTTTCTGGTTCTTCTGGTTCCGGAGCGCCGCCGTCTGGGAACCACGCTGGAGTTCCCTGCCCCGGAGACGGTCGAGCCCATGGTTCTGCGGGAGGCCAAGTAATGAGACGCACCGTACCCATCATCATTCTGGTGCTGACCGTGGTCCTGGTTGCGATGGCGACCATCCGGCCGAATCAGCTGCTGCCCGCGCAGTCGCCCGACACCGCGGTGCAATCACTGCTGGACCATGTAAAAGCGCGCGACTACAGGGGGGCGTATTCCTACGTCGCCGGCTCAGCCGCTTCCGACGAGCAGGCGTTCGCCCGCGACCTGTCTGGCCGCGATGGCAGCCTGCGCACCTATTCCTCGCTGCAGCAGGTGGACACCAAAATCCTGCACGCGACGGACAATGAGGCCCTGGTGCGCGCCACCCTCGAGTATGCGACTGCGGTCGGCGCATTCTATGACACGCGCGACCTCAAGGTGGTGAAAGAGGACGGAAGCTGGAAGGTCGAATGGCCGGTGGTGAAACAGCCCAAAGTCCCGCCCCAGGTCATCCAGGAAAACTACCTGCGCTGGGACGTGGTTACCCGCGGCTCGGGCGACGACTGGGGCGCGCAGAACGTGGAGGCGCCACGCGTGCGCATCGTCTCCATGAACGCAATCCCGCAGGGCAACAACACCATCATCGTGGGTGAAATTGAAAACGAGGATACCGTCCCCGGTTTCGTATCGGTGGGCGCGACCCTGATCGGCAGGGACGGAAGCGTGCTCGGGGAAGAAACCAGCTTCGACAAGATTTCTCACACCCTGCTGCCCAAAGAAATCTCACCCTTCCGCATCGACTTCCCGAGGGTGCGGCTGGCAACCGTGAAGAGCGTGCGCATGCAGCCCAACTCGATGCTGGTGCCCGCCTCCGCCGATCCGGTCATCGGAGTGCTGCATCAGCGGGTCGAGACAGATTCGCGCGGCCGTCATGTGCTGAAAGGCGAGCTGATCAACCAGACCGGCGAGGTGGTAAATATCCCGCATGTGCTGGCGACGTACTACGACAACTCCGGCAAGGTGATCTGGGTCTCCGATGGATATGTTGACCAGGCGCTGCTGCCGCAAACCCCGGTGCCATTCGCCGTGGACCTGAACGACGATCTGGCCTCCAACGTCCACAATTACCGGGTCACGGTAAACGAATACATGCTCAACCACCAGGATTAACCCATGACCCGACTTGAAAATGCCATTAAATACGGCGGCCTATCCGCCATCGCGCTGCTGCTGGTGTGCTGCTTCGTCATCGCGACCCACGCGGCCGATATCCCTGTCCCGGCAACCGTTACCGCCGGCGAGGGCTTGACCATCCCAACCTCCGGCAACGGGCCGGCAACGCTGTACGTTGTGGGGCCGGGGACGGCGATCAAACGCAAAGTCCAGCTCGGGCAGGCGATTCAGCTCAGCGCCGGCGACCTGCAGAACGCCGGCCGCTACGTTGTCTCCCTGAATGGCGACAGTGCGATTTTCTTTGTCACCGCCGGGCCGGTCTGCTCGATCGCCTTTCTGGCCCGGCCTTCCCGCGTGCCGGCTGATACTCCCGGCGTCATCAACGGCACGGTTTTCGTCTTCGACCGGCACGACAATCTGGTGCTGCAGCCGCAACCGATGAAATTCGAACTGAGCGTGAACGGGCAGAGCGTGGCCCGCTCCGCCAGCACCAGGGACGGGGTCGCCTACGTGAAGCTGGATTCGACCAGGAAAGAGGGCCCGGCGCAGTTCGTCGCCGCCAGCGGCGGGGTTTCGGTGCGGCGCGTGGTGCAGGAAGTGGCCTCCGACCCCTGTAACATCCGCATGGTTGCCCAGCCCGACAAAAACGGCATTCTGGTGCGCACCGAGCCCATTCACGACTGCGCCGGCAATCCCGTCCCCGACGGGACCATCGTTACTTTCACATCCACGGATTCCGAGGGCAAGAGCACGGTAGATGCAAGAATCAAGCGGGGCATCGCGGAGGCGGAGCTGCCCGATTCGAAGAACGCAACCATTTCCGTCGCCTCCGGCGTCGTTGTGGGCAATGAAATCCGCTGGGGGAGCGAACGATGAGGTCCGTGCTGCAACTTGCCGCAATCGCCACCTTAGCCGCGCTCATGCTCTTTACGCCACGGCCCCAGTTCGACTCTGTCCTGGCCGCGAGCGCTCCCTCAGTTTCGCTGAACGTGGATGACTCCGCGCCGCGCAAAGTGGAAGAGACCACCCAAATGGCAGTCCGGCGCGATTACGCCGCCGCATGGCAGGCCATGGCCGAAGCTCTCGACCAGAACCGCACCGGCCTGTTAGACGCCAACTTCGTCGGCACCGCCAATGAAAAACTGTCGGCAACTGTCCAGCAGCAGCGCAAGTCAGGCCTGCACCAGCGCCTTCGGGACGAGGGACACAACGTCGAGGCCGTCTTCTACTCTGCAGAAGGTTCGGCCATGGAGTTGCACGATACCGTGCACCTGGAGATCCAGCTGCTGGATGGGAACAGGGTCGTTCATTCCGAGCATGTGACGCTGCACTACCTGGCGCTGCTGACCGCTGCGGAAAATTCGTGGAAGGTGCGGGTGCTGGAGGCGGTCCCTTCGTTTTGACACACTTCTGACCTTTTCAGCGGCATCGCGTCCAACCTCAGGGAAATGCCGACTGCAGCAAGTTATCCGTCTCCGGGGGCGGCAGTGGAAGGTATCGTTTCCCCAGGAACCGGAGAACGGCTAAAATATCTGTACACTCCGGTGTGAAGCGCAGCATCCAATCGCTGTTGAGTGGCTGGTCCGTCAATGATTGTGAATCGTACCCCTATTACTATCCTCGCACTGCTGCTCGCCGGCTCCATGGCCGGTGTCGCCCAGAATCCGCCGGCCAATCAGGCTCCGACAATCATCCTTCAGCCGAGCTCTCCGGAAACGGTCGCGCCGCAAGCGAAGCCATCCGATAGCGCTGCGGAGACGGCCGCGACGCCGGCCCAGTCCCCGGCGGCGCCGCAGAAGCCGCCCGACAGAGCGGCCGCGTATTACCACTTCATGATGGCCCACATGTACGAGGAGATGGTCTCGATGTACGGCCGTTCCGAATACGCCAACAAGGCCATCGAAGAGTATCGGCAGGCCATCGACAACGACCCCAGCTCCGACTATCTGAACGCCGGGCTGGCCGAACTCTATGCCAGGACCGGACGCATACGCGACGCGGTGCTGGAAGCGCAGGACATTCTCAAGCGCGATGGCAACAATCTGGAAGCGCGTCGGCTGCTGGGCCGCATCTACCTGCGGTCGCTGGGCGACATGCAGGCGGGAACCCAGTCGCAGGAGATCCTGAAGCTGGCCATCGAGCAGTACGAGCAGATCGTGAAGCTCGATCCAAATAGCGTGGAGGACCACCTCCTGCTGGGGCGGCTGTACCGGCTGAACAACGAGCTGCTGAAGTCCGAGAACCAGTTCAAAGCGGCGGTGAAGATCCAGCCGGATTCGGAGGAGGCCGTCAGCACGCTGGCATACCTTTACAACGAGGAAGGCGATTCCACGCATGCCCTGCAGGTTCTGAACACCGTGCCGGACAACCTGCGGACGGCGAAGCTTTATTCCGCGCTCGGCTATACCTACGAGCAGCAGAAACAGTACAAGCAGGCGGTGGCGGCTTATCGCAGGTCCACCGAGCTGGACCGCGACAACCTCGATGCCGTCCGCGGCCTGGCGCAGAACCTGATGAACGATGGTCAGACCGAGGCCGCGCTGGAGCAATATAAGGCCATCGTCGACGCCGATCCCTCCGATGCCCAGACCTACATGCGTATCGCCGAGATCGACCGCCGCAATGGCAAGTTTGACCAGGCGCTGGAGGCGCTCAACAAGGCCAGCGCGATTGTGCCGGATTCGCTGGAGGTGCAGTACAACGTCGCCGTCATTGATGAAGCGCAGGGAAAATACGACGAGGCTATCCAGATCATCAACGATCTGCTGCAAAAAACCGGGCGCGCCGACGGCGACTACTCCACCGCCGACAAGAATAATCGTGCGGTCTTTCTGGAGCGTCTGGGCACCGTCTACCGCGAAGCCAACAAGTACCAGCTGGCGGATGAGACCTTTCGCAAGATGCTCGACCTCGGCGATGACAACGCCGTCCGGGGTTATCAGCAGATCATCGAGACCTATCGCGACAACAAGCAGTGGCAGTTGGCCACCAATGTCGCCGAGGACGCAGCCAGAAAATTTCCCGCCGATCGCGGCCTGCAAATGGTGGCCGCTTCGCAGGAAGCCGACATGGGCAACTCCGCGCCCGCCATCGAGCGCGTCAGGGCCCTGCTGAAGGGCAATGCGGACGACCGCGATGTTTACATCGCGCTTTCCCAGATGTACAGCCGGGTGAAGCAGTGGGACAAGGCGGAAGAGAGCATCGATCGCGCGATCGAGCTTTCCACAAAGGAGGAGGACAGGGATTACGCCATTTTCGTTGCCGGCTCCGTTTACGAGCGGCAGAAGAAGTACGACAAGGCTGAGGAGTCCTTCCACAAGGTGCTGGCCGACGATCCCCATAATGCCATGGCACTGAACTACCTCGGCTACATGCTCGCCGACCGCGGCACGCGCCTTGACGAGGCGCTGGGCTACATCCGGCGCGCCGTGGCGCTCGATCCGCAGAACGGCGCCTATCTCGACTCGCTGGGCTGGGTCTATTACAAGATGGGCAACTACGATCTGGCGGAGGAGAACCTGCGCCGCGCTTCGGAGCGCATGAGCAACGATCCCACTATCCACGACCACCTCGGGGAGCTGTACCAGAAAACCGGACGCCTGAAGCTGGCTGCCACGCACTGGGAGCGGTCGCTGGAGGAGTGGAACCGGACCATCCCCGCCGAGGTGGATACCGACAGCGTCGCCAAAGTACAAAAGGAGCTGGAGTCGGCGCGGGTCAAGCTGGCCCGGCAGAGTGGGACGACCACCAAACAGTAAGCTCTCCGGTCGCTTCATCAACTTCTCAGGTTCGAAAGGCGCCGCCGGCGGCATCCCTTCTGCTGCACGCCAAAGCTGGGCTGACCTCCCATCCGAGTCCCTCTTCAGGGCAGCGCCGGTAACCACTCTTCATCGGTGCCGCCCGGCGCTGGCCCCTGGTTTTCTTGCTGGTGAGAGCTCTCGCAGTCGTCTTACTGGTAAGATTTTTGGCTTTTCTTACCAGTAAGATTTTCGATTTTGGTTTTGCCAGTAAGATTTCCTTTCGAGCAGGCCGGGCCCGCAGCCCTGCTCCCGGAACTCCTCTCGCCGCCTCTTCGGCAGGCGTTCCCCGCACCGCCTAAATCCGTCGCTGCGGCTGCGCAGAGCACCACTACTGAAAAAGTTATGACACTCGCGAGAATGGCCTTGCCTTCTGCAAGATGCGAGAAGAAAATGGGCAGAATTTTTGGGGCGAGTTGATGGCCAGAAGGGGTAAACCTCCGGCCATCAGGTACGAACAGCACCATCTCCGACACCGCTGAAAGGAGGACCCATGAAGCTTTCGCTGACCTGCACGACCCGCCCTATGTTTTTCCTGGCTGCAGGATTGTCCGTTCTGCTCCTGCTGTCCGCTCGCCACGTGATGGCCCAAGCCACAGTTTCCACCTCCAGTATTCAGGGCACAGTGACCGATCCCTCCGGTGCCGCCCTGCCTGGCGCGAAAGTCACCATAACCAATGTGGCGACCAGCGCGAAAAGGGAACTCATTACGAATGCGGAGGGGTTCTATAACTCCGGCTCCCTTATCCCTGGGAACTACAGGGCCCGGATTGAAGCCAAGGGTTTTCAGGCCACCGAAACAGAAGCGGTCGCGCGCGTAGGCAACGTCACTCCCCTGAACATAAGGCTGGAGGTTGGCTCGGAGAAACAGACCGTCAACGTGGAAGCCACGGCGGTGACGGTCAACACCGAGCAGGCCTCAGTGCAGGGCGTCCTGACAGCACAGCAGATCGATCAGCTTCCCGTCAACGGGCGCAATTTCCTCGATCTGGCGCAACTGGAGCCCGGTGTGCAGATTCAGGACGGCACCAACTTCGATCCCACCAAGGCGGGATATGAGTCGATCTCTTTCGGCGGCCGCTTCGGGCGCACCGCCCGCATCGACGTGGACGGCGTGGACATGTCGGACGAGACGGTCGGTACGACAACCGGGGGTCTTCCGCAGAGCGCCATTCAGGAGTTTCAGCTCACGCAATCTACCATGGACCTCTCCAATGACCTGACGACCTCGGGCGCGGTCAATGTGACCACCCGCAGCGGGACCAATAGCCTGCACGGCGAGGTCATAGGTTTTTTCCGCAGCAGCGATCTGGGGGCAACGCTGCCGCACCCTGCCGGGCTGAACAGCAGTTTCCAGCGCAATCAGTACGGCGGCCGCCTCGGCGGCGCCATCATCAAGGACAAGCTGTTCTTTTTTGTTGACAGCGAGAATACGATCCAGCACCAGTTCTCGCCCGTACAGTATGGTGCCCCGTTCACGCCCTTTTCGGGCGGCTTCCAGGCACCTTTCAAGGAGAATGACGTCATTGCGCGCGTCGACTTCAAGGGGCCCGGAAACTCCAACTTCTTCTATCGCTACAGCTATTCACAGATCAAGGCGGTGGCAACGTTCTTTGCTGACAGCCTGCAGCCCTACAACAACAAGAACTACGTCCGGCAGCACGTGGTGGGCGCCGATTTTGTAACCGGAAGCTACAGCCACAGCTTCCGCTTCGGCTACATGAAATTCCAGAACGAAATCAGCGATGCCGCTATCGGCAGCGGTCTGCCGCTCTCCGATTTTCCCGGCAATGGTCTGTTCGTGAATATTGCCTCGATCAGTGTCGGTCCCTCCACCGGGCCTAATCTGCTGGCGCCACAGAGCACGCCGCAGAGCAACAAGCAGATAAAATACGACGGCTCCAAAACCGCGGGCCGGCACACCCTTCGCTACGGTATCGCGTTCAACCACATCCAGGGCGGCGGTTTTGCCAGCTTCTTTGGCCTTGCCCCGCAGATTCAATACGACCCCAGTGCGCCGATCATCACGAATAACTGCCTTCCCGGCACTAACATTTGCGGCACCGCCAACCCGTTGAATTACCCCGTCGCGCTGGTAATTCTGGGCAACGGGCAGGGATTTTCCACGGAAAAGCCGGCGTTCGGCTTCCCCGCCGGAGGGCTTGGCCCCGACAACCGGCTCGGCCTTTACGTTTCCGACACCTGGAGGATGCGGCCCAATTTCACGCTCAACATAGGTCTGCGCTACGATCGCGATACCGGTCGAACCGATAGCGATCTTCCGGGCATCAGTGAACTGAATGGGATTCTCCCCAACTTCCCCAATCTGGGAGCCCCCATTCCGAATCCCAACCTGAATTTCGCGCCCCAGCTCGGCATCGCCTGGGACCCAAGGAACAATGGCAAAACGGCAATCCGCGCCGGCATCGGCATGTTCTATGAGAACGTCATCTACAACAACATCCTGTTTGACCGCCCGCTGCGCCTGGCGACCGGGGCGTTCCTGCAAACCCCGACCCCTTGCGTTTTCGGCCAGGTACAGCCCATTCCCGGTTACAACATCGGGGCCACGCCCGCGATGTGCACTGGATCCATCGGCGACGAGGCCCTCGCAATCGCCCAGTTGCAGCAGCAGTTCCAGGCGCTGACCCCATTCAACCTGAGCGTACCGAATCCGGGCTACGTGGTGACAGCGCTGCAGCAGGGCGCCAACTTCGGCGGCACGGTATCCGGCATGTTCGCTCCGAACTATCGCACCCCGCGCTCGGTGCAGATGAACGCCGGCATCCAGCGCGAACTGAGGCCTGGCATGGTTCTGAGTGTGGACTACGTCCGCAACGTCGAGACCCAGTTGCCCCTGAGTATCGACCTGAACCATACCGGAGATGTCCGTTATTTCAACGCCGCGGCGGCCAATTATGCGATCAACACCACCAACGCGAGTTTTAATTGCCCTGCTGGAATGGCTGGAGTTCCCTGCGCCATCGCTGCCGGCGCCAGCATAAACTCGTACGCATTGAACGGCCTGGATTCACAGATCGATTTGGGCGGAACCTGTACCAATTCCGTGACCGGAGGGGTGACCAATCCTTTCGGTTGCGCTTTTGGCGGCATCAATCCCCATGCCCCCAGGATGGAATTCCTCGTCCCTGCCGGCCGCTCCGTGTACAACGCGCTGGACATCAAGCTGACGCAGCAGATGCAGCATGTAATGCCGGGCATTCACAGCCTCAACCTGACCGCCTCCTACAGCCTGTCGCGATTCGATAACTGCGGCGGCGCTAACCCCTCAACTACAGGGAATTCCGACCAGGACTTTGTGATTGGAGCCGTGGACAACTCCGATCCCTGTCGCTTCTTTGGCCCCTCGCTGTTGGACCGCACGAGCCAGATTTCGTTCGGTTTCATCACGGATGTGCCGAAGGGCTTCCGCATCAGCGTGATCAGCCACTTCTACTCACCGTTGTCGACCGCGCTGGTAGTTCCTAATACCGGATTGGGAGCAGGTGAGATCTTCCGCACCGACTTCACCGGCGACGGAACGGTACAGGACCTGGTACCGGGAACCGGGGTGGGCTCGTTCAACCGCAGTATCAGCGCCGGCGGACTGAACGGGGTGATCAGCAACTACAACAGTACCCAGGGTCTGAATCTGACGCCTGCTGGTCAGATGCTCGCCGCAATGGGATTTACGCCCGCTGAGTTGGGCGTTGGCAATGCCCTCTGCTACAACAATCCGAACAATCTTCCGACTGGCTCATTGTGTGCTGTGGCGCCGACGGTGGCGCTAGCGCCAAACGGGGAAGTCGGCCTGGGCTGGCTGCGCGCCTTCGACCTGAAGTTGAGCTGGATAGGAAAGATTCCGGTCGGCGATCACATCATCGAGATTGAACCCAGTGCGGGTCTCTTCAATCTCTTCAACTTCGCCAATTTCGATCTGCCTCCGAACACCCTCAGCGGCCTGTTGACCAATACAGCAGGTTCGATCAACGGCACGACCTATGCCGGTCGCGTCAACAACCGCGTCGGTATCGGCACCGGCGTATATGGACTGGGTGCGCCGCGAGTCGCCGAATTCGGCCTGCGGGTCGGCTTCTGATCCGAGATTGTGCTCTGGCAGCCGATGGCTGCCGGTTCTTACGGCCACTCGCGGAAGCGGGTGGCCTTTTTCGTGGAGTGCTCACTCCGGCAGACCTGGACACCTTTGGTGATGGCGCTGATCCAGGCTGCCCGTTGAGCGCGGCCAGAAATCAGGTTTGTGGCCTCCGGTCCTGCACATCGTATCGGCAATTTACAATCGCAGGCGATGTCCTTCGGCTTCGAGATTGAAGCTCGCGACGGCAAGGCCCGCACCGGACGCCTCCTCACCCCGCACGGCGTGGTCCGGACACCCGTCTTCATGCCTGTCGGCACCGCAGGCAGCGTGAAAGGTGTGCCGCAGGAAACGCTCGAAGAGCTCGGCGTCGAGATTCTGCTCAACAATACCTATCACCTCTATCTCCGGCCAGGGGTTGAAACGGTACGCCGGATGGGCGGCGTGCAGGAATTCATGTCCTGGAACCGCCCCATCCTCACCGATTCCGGCGGTTTTCAGGTATTCAGCCTCAGCGATCTCCGCAAAGTGACGGAAGAGGGCGTCATGTTCCGCTCACACCTGGACGGTTCGTCGCACTTCTTCAGCCCGGAGGGCGCAACCGCGGCGCAGATCGGGCTGGGGGCGGACATCATCATGGCATTCGACGAGTGCACCGAGCATCCGGCGGAGTATGCCCGGACCCGGGCGTCCATGGAGATGACGCTGCGCTGGGCGGCGCGCAGCAAGGATTATTTCGCGCAGCACCAGCGCGAAGTGCCGTGGTTTGCGGAACGCAGAGAGAGGACCCAGGCGCTGTTCGGCATCGTGCAGGGTGGAATGTTTGCCGACCTGCGGCGGGAATCGGCGGAACGCACGGTGGAGCTGGACTTTCCAGGATACGCCATTGGCGGCCTGAGCGTGGGAGAGCCGCGGCCCCTGACACATGAAATGGCGGACGCGGCGCTCCGGTTGCTGCCCGAGGACCGGCCGCGATATCTGATGGGTGTGGGCACGCCGGAAGAAATCGTTTATTACTGCGCCCAGGGCGTGGACATGCTGGACTGCGTCCTGCCGACACGGGCGGCGCGGCACGGGCTGCTCTTCACTTCCCAGGGGCGCCTCACCATCAGGAACGCACGTTATGCAACCGACGATGGTCCGCCCGATCCCAATTGCTCCTGCAGGGTCTGCGCCCGCTACTCCCGTGCCTACCTCCGCCATCTCTACTCGTCCAACGAGTTGCTGGCGCAAATCCTCAATACCATTCACAACCTGGCCTATTACCTGCAAACAGTGCAGAGCGTGCGGGAGGCGATAGAACTTGGGCGGCTTGCAACTCTTCTGTCTGGCATCCGGCCGCCACATTCCGGAGCCCTGGCCGGCGAGCCGCATGGCCCGAGCTGAGCTGTGACGGCATCTGCCGAGCCGGCGGGAGTACAGGTTTTCGTAAAAGCGCGATACAATAACACTTCAGGGAAGAACCTTCTGAGGTCGTGCCCTTCAGGTACGTGCGCTTCAGCCTGATCAGCTCGAACAGGTCTTTGGGCCTGCATCAGCGAGGGCAAACAGAGCTTTTGTCCTCGAGGTCCGGCGGAGCTCGTCGCGGAAGGCAAATCAGGCGACGGTCACGAACGCGGTCCTGAAGGTCCGCTCTGCCGGCAAATGAATCTGGTAGTCAGTTGGAAGTCCCCGAAAATCCCAGGGCGCCCCGGATGCAAGGAATGCAGTTGTGCGCTGTCGCGGCTACCCACCTAGTTGGGGGCTGAAAATCTTCCTCATGGAGCTGGCGCCAGCGGGCGTGGCTCCGCGAAAGTTAGGTAATGGCCGGATTAACGGGTTTACTGGTTCAGAGCATGGGAGGATCAGCTCCGATCCTCCTGATGGTTGCGATCTTCGCAATCTTCTACTTTCTGCTCATCATGCCGCAGCAGCGCCGGCAGAAGAAATGGCAGGCCATGCTGTCGCAGATCAAGCCGGGCGACCGGGTGGTCACCAGCGGCGGCCTGACCGGCGCCATCATGTCGGTGAAGGACGATGCCGTGGTTCTGCGGGTGCCTCCCGACAACCTCAAGATTGAAGTCACGCGTGCCTCCATCGTTACCCTGACCACGGCGGAGGATCGCCCCAAGTCCTGACAGGCTGCTTTTTCCATGAACAAGAATCTTCTCGCCAAGACCATTCTGATCATCGCGGTGCTGATCGTCTTTCTGTTCGGCATCGTTGGTATTCCGTCGAGCTTCAGCGGCGCGGGGCTGGGGCAGGCCATCCAGAACCGCATTCACCTCGGACTCGACCTGAAGGGCGGCACGCACCTGATCCTGCAGGTGCAGGTGAACGATGCCATCACTGCCGATACCGACCGCACGGTCGAGCGGCTGAAAGACGCGCTCAAGGCCGGCAATATCGGTTTCGGCGAGATCACCAAACCCGATCCGCAGAACCATCCTGAGCTGATCGCCATCCGGGGCGTGCCCCCCGAGACCTCGGGAGAACTGCGCCGCATTGTTACCGACAAGTTCCCCGAGTATGACCTGACCTCCGGTATTCAGAATCAGTGGACGCTCACGCTGAAGCCGGCGGTTGCGAACGAAACGAAGACCAAGGCGGTGCAGCAGGCCATCGAAACCATCCGCAACCGGATTGACCAGCTCGGCGTCTCCGAACCGGTCATCCAGGAACACGGCCTCGGCGATTACCAGATTCTGGTGCAACTGCCGGGTGTGGACGATCCCGCGCGCGTCAAGGAGATCATGCAGTCGACAGCCATGCTGGAGATCCGGCAGGCCATTAGCGGCCCCTACCCCAGCGAGCAGGCGGCGATGCAGGCCAACAATGGCGTTCTCCCCCCTGACGCGTTGCTGATGAAGGGCACCAGCGGCAGCCATGGCCAGGACAACACCAGCGAACCCGAGGCGTACTGGCTCATCAGCCGAACCTCGGCCGTGAGCGGCAGCGATTTGCGCTCGGCCGATTCCGGCACCGATGAGAATGGCCGTCCCGATGTCAACTTCACGCTGACCGGGGACGGTGGCCGGCGCTTCGCGGCCTTTACCGGATCGCATGTCGGCGACAAGCTGGCGGTGGTGCTCGACAACCGGGTGAAATCGGTAGCCACCATCCAGGAGCAGATCCACGATCAGGGCCGCATTACCGGCGCCTTCACTCCCCAGGAAACCCAGGACCTGGCGCTGACGTTGCGCTCGGGTGCGCTGCCGGCGGGCATCAAGTATCTGCAGGAAGTGACGGTTGGGCCGTCGCTCGGCGCCGACTCCATACGCGAAGGCGTGCGCGCGGCAATTATCGGCATAACCGTAGTCATGATCTTCATGCTGATTTATTACCGCGCGGCGGGAATTAACGCCGACCTGGCGCTGTTCCTGAATCTGGTCATCCTGCTGGGGTTTCTCGGCTTCAGCGGCGCGACGCTTACATTGCCCGGCATCGCGGGAGTCATTCTGACGGTCGGCATGGGCGTAGATTCCAACGTGCTGATCTTCGAGCGTATTCGTGAAGAACTGCGGCACGGCAAGACACCGTCGTCAGCCGTGGACCAGGGATTCGCACATGCGTGGACGACGATCCTGGACACGCACGTGACCACGATTGTCTCGGCGGTCATCCTGTTTCTGTTCGGGACCGGCCCGGTGAAGGGTTTTGCCGTCACCCTCAGCTTCGGTCTGGCGGCCAACCTGTTCACTGCCGTTTTCGTTTCGCGTGTGATCTTCGAAGCCGTTCTCAACCGCCACAAGCGTGGCGAGGCACTAAGTATCTAGGGGTCTGTGTCTCCATGGTGAAAAAGATTTCTGAAGGGGCTTGCGGTGGAGTTATTTCGTAATACCAACATCGATTTTCTGGGCAAGAAGTGGTACTTCCTCGCCTTCTCACTGATCTTCAGCGTGGCCGGCATCTGTTCGATGCTGTTCTGGCACCACATTCCGCTGGGCGTCGAGTTCCGCGGCGGAACGCTGGTTTACATCAAGTTCGCACAGGCACCCAACCTCGACCAGATCCGCAAGGACATGGACCGCGCCGGTCTCAAAGATCCGAAGATCCAGAACTTCGGTCCGGCGTCGGACAATGAGGTGCTGGTGGACCTCGGCATCCAGGAGACCAGCGAAGCGTCGCTCGACCGGGGCAAGAACACCATCATCCATGCCCTTGAATCGAGAAATGGCGCGGGCACGCAGGACCTGAACAACACCGGCGCCGCCGGCCTTCAGGCGTACCTGATGCAGAAAGATCCCATGCATCTCGGCACCGACGCCGACCAGCGCTACACGCAGATCGCTCACCAGATTGACGACTTCCGCAACAAGCAGCGCGGCGGCATCCTCGGCTCCGTCGACGAACTGCGCGGAGTGGCGCCGCCGGAAGTGATCAGCGCCCTGCAGCAGGATTTCTTCACCTCGAATTTCGTGGTCAGAAATGTCGAGATTGTCGGTCCCCAGGTTGGTTCGCAGCTCCGCCATCAGGCCATCATGGCCACGCTGTATTCTCTGGGCGGAATGCTGGTCTATCTGTGGTTCCGCTTCGAGCTGATCTACGGCGTGGGCGCGGTTGTGGCCTGCTTCCACGACACCATTATCACCGTGGGCTTCTTCTCCCTGCTGGACAAGGAAATCAGCCTGACGGTGATCGCGGCGATTCTGACTCTCATCGGCTACTCGATGAACGATACCATCGTGGTGTTTGACCGCATCCGCGAGAACATCAAGCTGCTGCGACGCGAGCCGCTGGCCAACATTGTCAACCGGAGCATCAACCAGACCCTGAGCCGGACGATTCTGACCTCCGGTCTGACCTTTCTGACCGTCCTTTCGCTCTATATCTTCGGGGGCGAGGTGCTGCGCGGATTCTCCCTGGCGCTGGTGATCGGAATCCTGATCGGCACATACTCCTCCATTGCGATCGCGGCCCCAATGCTGGTGGCCTATCAGGATTGGCGCGCCAGAAGAGCTGGTCAGACGACGGTCGAGCGCATGACCCCGGCACGTGGCAAGACGGGCGAAAAGGTCAAGGTCAAGGCCTGAGGCGGAGAGTGCTGGTGCAACCTGTAACCGGAACGGGTTTCGCGGGACTGCTCAGGGGGTGCTGTCGTTATCGCCGGTCCGTGTCCTGCCGCCCTGCAGCTCCCGGCCCGGGAACCTGTCCAGGTCTGGCATCAGGGGTGTATACTGCGGGACGCCGCTTTTCTGAGCAGCCAACTTCGCTCCGGGTTGTTCCTTCGGGCCACAAAATTCGAGGGGCTGCTTTGCTTTTCCGGGCACAAATACCCGAATTCCGGTGTCTAAAATAAACAGGGAGTTCTCGGAGACCAGGTATGTTCGAAGACAGCCTTGTTGAATCGGGAGGCCGGATCAGGACGCGACGTGGGGCGACCACGGTTATTTCGTTCATTCTGGAGTTTCTGTTTCTGGGCGTTCTGGTGCTGCTGCCGCTGATCTTTACGGAGGCGCTGCCGGCCAAACAGCTGATGACGCTGATTACCGCGCCGCCGCCTCCGCCGCCGCCACCGCCACCGCCCGCCGCCGCTCCGGTGAAGATCGTGAAAATACAGAGCGAACTGGACAACGGCCAGTTGCGGACGCCGACCGCCATTCCGAAGAAGATCCAGATGATCAAGGAGGATGAGCCGCCTCCGACCGCGGGACCCGCTGGAGTGGTTGGCGGCGTACCGGGCGGAGTTCCGGGAGGCGCCATGGGTGGCGTGCTGGGCAGCGTCATGAGCAGCGTGCCCACGGCGGTGCCCAAAGTCGCGGCGCCGCAACGTGTTCGCGTGTCCCAGGGCGTCTCGCAGGGACTGCTCATCCATAAGGTGACGCCGCAATATCCCCCGCTGGCCAAACAGGCGCGCATTCAGGGCGCCGTGGTACTGCAGGCGCTGATTGGCAAGGACGGCAGCATCCAGAACCTGCACGTGATCAGCGGCCACCCGATGCTCACCACGGCGGCGCTGGAGGCCGTCAAGGAATGGCGGTATAAGCCCTACTACCTGAACGGCGAGCCGGTGGAGGTGGAGACCACCATCAACGTGAACTTCACTTTAACGGGTGAGTAGGTTGCAGGGAGGGTCTCTGTCTGCATCTAAGCTTCTGACCGGTTCTGCTGCTCCGCGGAGGGCCCGGTCGGATCAAGACTTCGTAAACTGCACCTCCGGCTCGCTGCCGCGAGGACCAGGGGCGGGAGCCCCGGAAACACCGCAGTACCTCATGTGTTCTGCTATAACCGAAAAGTTCCGAGGAGGAGAACCTAACTCATGCTTGTAGCTAACCTTGCAACCTACACCCTCAGCCATGTGTCCCTGGCGGCCGCCTGGATCCTGCAGGAAGCGACCATCGGCTGGGATCCGGTCTCCCTGTGGAAGCAGATGGGCATTCTGGCGAAGATCGTGGTCGTCATTCTGTTCATCATGTCAGGATGGTCCATTGGCGTGATGATCGATCGCGCCATGGCGTTCAGCGCCGCGCGCAAACAGTCGCGCGCCTTCGCTCCTGCCGTTGCCGGCGCTCTGCGCGAAGGCAAGATCGACGAGGCGATCAAGGTCGCCGAGCGCAACAAGAAAAGCCATCTGGCCAAGGTCGTCACCGCCGGTCTGCAGGAGTTCAAGGCCCACGGCGACTCCAGCGACATCCCCGGCGAGCAGATCGAAGCTTCCAAACGCGCCCTGGAACGCGCCGAAGCCATCGTTCACGCCGAGTTGAAGCGCGGTCTGGGCGGTCTGGCGACCATCGGCTCCACCGCTCCTTTCGTCGGACTGTTTGGCACGGTAGTCGGCATTCTGAACGCGTTCAAGGAAATTTCCAGCCAGAAAGCTACCGGTTTGGGCGCCGTCGCGGGCGGCATCTCCGAGGCGCTGGTCACCACCGCTATCGGGCTGTTCGTCGCGATTCCGGCGGTCATGATGTTCAACTACTTCACCGGCAAGGTGGAAGCCTTCGACGTGGAAATGGACAACAGCTCCAGCGAGCTGATCGACTATTTCCTGAAGCGCCGCGGGGTTCGCCGCTAACGGTGAGCCTGGCCTGCCAGGTGGATGGAGGTTGAACATATGGCACTCGCAGTACGCAACGAAGGCGCAAAGGTCAATTCCAACATCAACGTCACGCCCATGGTGGACGTGATGCTGGTGCTGCTCATCATCTTCATGGTCATCACCCCCATGCTGCAGAAGGGCCAGAGCGTGGACATGGCCAAGGTCAACAACCCGACGCCCATGCCGGATGCCGACAAGGAGGACGCGCTCCTCGTCGTCATCATGCGGGATGGGCAGATTTTCTTCGGCACGGACCGCATCCGCATGGATGAACTGACCAACAAGGTAAAGGACCGTCTGGCCAACAAGGTGGACAAGCGGATCTTCATCCGGGCGGATATGCGCGCCAAGTACGGCAACGTGGTGGACGTGGTGGACAACGTCCGGGCCGCGGGAGTTGACGACGTTGGTTTATTGACCGAGCAGAGACACGCGGGCCCGTCGAGCCAGAAGCCGCCCACAGGCGGCGCCACGCCGGCCGGCGCCGGCGAGTAGGAGTGTAGTTATGGGAATGGCAGTGGGAGGGACCAGCGGACCCTCAGCCGATATCAACGTAACTCCGCTGATTGACGTGTTGCTGGTGCTGCTGATCATTTTCATGGTGATCACGCCGCTGACGCCGAAGGGCCTGGACGCGCTGGTTCCCCAGCCGCCCAAGGACCAGAAGCAGCCACCGAGCAATGACCGCACCATCGTGGTACAGGTGTTGAAAGGGCCTGGCGATCGTCCGGCCCTCAAGATCAACCAGGATGATGTCACCTGGGAGAATCTGGAAGGCCGTCTTAATGACATCTTCAAAACCCGCGCCGAGAAAGTGATGTTCGTGAAGGCTGATACCGAACTTCCATTCAACGACGTGGCCCAGGTCATTGACATTGCACACTCGGCCGGTGTGGACAAAGTCGGGCTGATCACCGCCAAGATCGAAGCTGGTGGTTAGTCAGTCATGAGGGAGCGTCCTGTGCTGGCACGGGAGCTCATTCGGGCGGTACTCCTCCCTGCTGGGGACGGCAGAACGCCGATCCCGCGTTCTGCCCCTCCGGCGCCCGAAACCAGTTACGGAGAGTGATATCAGACATGAACAGATGCGGACGCGTACTGACGCTGTTTGCGGTTCTGCTCGCGCTGTTTTCTGCCGTCGGCTGCAACAAGCTGAGGGCGCGCGATCAGCTCAACAAGGGCGTTCAGTCCTACAAGAATGCGAAATACGACGACGCGATTGATCATTTCCAGAAAGCGGTTGAACTTGATCCCAGCCTAATCAATGCCCGCCTTTATCTCGCAACCGCCTATATGGGCCAGTACATTCCAGGAGCCGATTCGCCCGACAACAACCGCTACGCCGACCAGGCCATCGAGGTCTTCAAGCAGGTGCTGCAGCAGCATCCTCCCAAGGAGCAGCAGATCCACAGCCTGAAGGGCATCGCCTCGATGTACTTCCAGCAGAAGAAGTTCGAGCAGGCCAAGGAATACTACCAGAAAGTAACGGAACTGGATCCCAACGATCCGGAAACCTACTATTCCCTCGCCGTGATTGACTGGATGGAAGCCTACCAGCCCGACCAGAAGGCCCGGGCCGAGCTGGGGCTGAAGCCGACCGATGAACTGAAGGACAAGAAAGCCTGCGCCCAGCTCAAGGACGAAAATTCGCAGAAGGTCGAAGATGGCATCCGGAACCTGCAGAAGGCGCTGCAGATTCGCCCTGATTACGACGATGCCATGGCCTATCTGAACCTGCTTTACCGCCAGCGCGCCGAGTATGAGTGCGACAGCCCCGATGCACGCAGGGCCGATCTCAAACTGGCCGATGACTGGGTCGACAAGACCATGGCGACAAAGAAGGCCAAGGCGGAGAAGGGTGGCCCGAGCGGCATCCTGACGACCGAAACCACCCAGTAAGCCGGTTGTGCGCCTGCCGCCCCGGTGCTCACCGCCGCGGTTTACTTTGCCGGAACGAGATCAGTTGCCACTCGCCGGCGGGCGTGCTGGTCTGCTGCCGGAGGATATAAAAATTGCCGTCGTCCGCCAGAACCTTGTAGAAGACGCCATCGGGGTCGTACCACTGGTCCACGATGTCCTCAACCAGATACTCTCTTCCTTCGAGCCGGAAGCGAACCGGCCGCTCGTCCGCTTTTCGGCCCGAATAGCACTCCACTTCCAGCTTCATCAGTTCCATTATTGACCAGATACGCGGATGCGCCTACTGGTTGCAACCCCCTGCTGCCTATGCTACTTTCAAAGATGATCAGAGGTACGCCTTGCGCGCACAAGTGCCTGCCGGGCTGAACCGCCGAGAGGCCGAGATTTACGCCCGCCTCGATTCTGAGCGGCTGCCCCATCACATCGCCATCATCATGGACGGAAATGGCCGCTGGGCCAGACGCCGCCATCTGCCCCGCATCGCGGGACATCGTTCGGGGGTGGCCGCCGTCCGCTCCACCGTCGAGACTGCCGCACGCATCGGCATTCCCGCGCTGACCCTGTACTCGTTCTCCGTCGAGAACTGGAAGCGGCCGAAGTCCGAAGTGCACTACCTGATGAACCTGCTGCGCCGCTACCTGAAGATGGAGCTGCCCACGCTGATGGAGAACAACGTCCGGCTGCAATACATCGGCCGGCAGCATGAGCTGCCGCAGGAGGTACAGGAGCGCATGTCGTGGGCGCGCGAGATGACTGAACGCAACGCCGGCATGGTGTTGACACTCGCGCTCAACTACGGCTCCCGCACCGAGCTGGTGGACTGCTTCAATGCCCTGGTGCGCGAGGCCTCGCGCAATGGCGGTATCGAGCACCTGAAAGTGGACGAGCGGTCCATCGCGCGTCATCTCTATACCAGCGGCCTGCCCGAACTCGATCTCGTCATTCGCACCAGCGGCGAGATGCGCCTCAGCAACTTCCTGCTGTGGCAACTGGCCTATTCGGAGATCTACGTCACCGAGACGCTGTGGCCGGACTTCCGCGGCACCGACCTGCTGGAAGCCATCGAGGCCTTCCAGAAGCGCGAGCGCCGCTTCGGAGGCCTGATTGACCACGACGGACCCCTTTCGTGAAGCGCGTCCTCACCGCGGCCGTTCTTATTCCCATCGTGATCGTGGTGCTCTTCCGGGCGCCGCTCTGGCTGTTCACCCTGCTGGTGCTGGGCGTGGCGCTGCTGGCGGCAAGGGAGTACTTCGATATCGCGGAGAAGACGGGATTCCGGCCGATGCGGAACCTCGCCTTTATTGTGGTTACGTGCCTTTTCCTGCTCTTGACCCTCGGATTCGTCAGCGACTCGAAACTCGTCGGCGCACTCGGCTTCGGAGCCATGCTCACGGGCATCGGGTTGGCCCTAGCTTTGCTCCTCTGTCCACTCGCTTTTCTCGCGTTAGGAATGAAGGGCGAACCGCTGCGAGAAGGCCTACCCGATGCTTGCGTGTCATACATGGCTTTGCCGTACGTCGGCATGACTCTGGCTTGCCTGCCGCTACTGCGCGCGTTGGGAAATGACGGGTTATTTCTGTTGTACGTATTGCTTCTGGTATGGACGGGCGACATCGCCGCACTATACGTGGGGCGCACAATAGGTCGACACAAACTAGCGCCGCGGGTTAGTCCTGGAAAGACGTGGGAGGGAGCAATTGCGTCTAGTATCGGGACTATCATTACGGCGCTTCTGTTGTTCCGCTACGTTCTACCTATTTACAAGTTTCTAATGTCGGTTCACCTTGTTCAGCCGGCCGACGACCTGTTTATGCGAACGGTGACCGCCCGTTTCGTTGCTGCGCCTGGTTGGCTCGTGAGCGTTTTCGCAATTTGTATTAATGTTGCCGCGCAGCTTGGCGATTTAGTCGAATCCTCGATGAAAAGGGGTGCCGGATTGAAGGATTCGGGATCTCTCCTGCCCGGCCACGGCGGAGTACTTGATCGTATTGACGCCCTGCTCTTCGCAGCTCCTGTTGCGCTGCTGTTTTACTTGCTAGGAGACCTTTCGAACTACTTCATGCTTCAGAGATACTGACCAAGTGAGCTAGAGGGCGAAGGTTATTAGCCCAGCACAGGAGCGCTGGTTCATGAAGCTTTCAGAGCCCCTCTAGAAGCGAAACAAAACGTTGCGCGCCACGAAAACCGTGCCGTCCCTGAAGGTGCTCACCTCTTCAAGCAGCTCCTCTGACCCAGAACTCACGTCCTGGGCTAAGACTGTGTCGCCCTGTGGGCTCTCGTTCTCACACCTTGGCCCGCTCCGTTGGCAGGGTCGCAATTCCCAGTTAGTGAAGATGTGGATACGCTGCGGGCGAACAGCAGGTCCCTCCACTCGGTCGGGATGACAAAATTTAGGAAAGAGGAGGTACCGGCACGGCTGAAGCCGTGCCCTGTTACAAAGCGAGACTCAGCGCGCCCCTCAGCTCTATCAGAAGCCCGCAGGGCGGCACAATCGAAGCCCTCCGTGTTGGGTGGAACTTCACGCGAGCATCATGCGCATAGGTTGCAGCTTGCGTGTGAAGGGATTCAAGACGAGGCCAAGCTCTTCGAGGGTAATCGCTCCCAGCAGCGCCTCGTCGCCAGGTTCGCCCAGAATCACAGGCGTGTGGCCGTCGCCTTCCGGGAGCGAGAGATGGCATTCCGACACGCGGCGCTCGATCATGGTTCCGTCAGCCAGGCTAAAAACAACCGCCCGCTTCGGTTGCAATTCGAGCAGGCGCGACTCTTCAGCCGGCACGAGTGTATAGCTCGCACCGCTGTCGACGAGGAACTTGACCTTCGCCTGTCTTCCGGTGGGCCCGGTGAGGAGACCTTCAATATATGTAAGCCCCATTACGAAACTCCTTCGCGGCGGATGTGGATGCGGCTGCTGTGGGCAACACTCCTGCGCTTCAAGGATACAAGACGGAACGCAGCCTGGCCTAGGCTCGCGGTATTTGTGGCGATGCGATGTCCCGCGACCAGATACAATCAGCTTCTGGGCACGCACACGCCTTATTCGTGCGAACAATGACGAAATGGCTATCGCGACGGCGGCGTGCTCCATCCGCAGCATGAAGCGCATCGCCATTCTCGGCTCGACCGGCTCCATCGGCAGGAGCACCCTGAGCATTGTCGAGAGCTTCCCTGACCGCTTCTCGGTGATCAGCATGGCGGCGGGCAATAACGTCGAGCTCGCCTTCGAGCAGGCGCGGCGCTGGCATCCGCAGGTAATCTCAATGGCTTCGGTGGCGGCCGCTGACCGGCTCCTGGACAGGTTGCAGCGCGCCGGTCTGGACGACGGCATCGACGTGGTGCATGGTCCGGCCGGAACCGTGAAGGTCGCCACTCATCCTGACGCCGATTTTGTGGTCAGCGCCATCGTCGGTGTTGCCGGCCTTGAGGCTACCTACGAAGCGGTAAAAGCCGGCAAAGCCGTCGGCCTTGCCAACAAGGAATGCCTCGTGGCAGCCGGAGATCTGATTACGGCCGAAGCACGGAAGCAAGGCAAGCCGCTGCTGCCCATCGACAGTGAACACAATGCCATCCACCAGTGCATGCGCGGCGGGCGCCGCAAGGAGGTCCATCGTATCTGGCTGACAGCTTCAGGCGGACCGTTCCTCAAAACCCCGCTGTCAGAATTCGCCGGCATCACGGTCGAGCAGGCGCTCAACCATCCTACGTGGAAGATGGGTCGGCGCATCACCATCGACTCGGCAACCCTGATGAACAAAGGTTTCGAAGTCATCGAGGCCTGCCGCCTCTTCGACATGCCGCCCGAGCAGGTCAGTGTGCTGATTCATCCCCAGAGCACCATCCATTCCATGGTGGAGTTCGTGGACGGCAGCCTGCTCGCGCAGCTCTCGGTCACGGACATGCGGCTGCCCATCCTGTACGCACTCACCTGGCCGGATCGCATCGAATCGGAGCTGCGCTTCCCGGTGCAGGAGCTGCACCGCCTCGACTTCGGCCGCCCCGACTTTGACAAATTTCCCTGCTTACGTCTGGCCTACCAGGCAGTCGAAGCGGGAGGAGCCCGGACCATTGCGCTGAATGCTGCCGATGAGGTGGCGGTCGCCGCATTCCTCGAAGGCGCTATTGGCTTCCAGGATATTCCGGCTACAATAAAGATGGTGATTGATGAAACGCCAGTAGTTGTGCCGGAATCTATAGAACACGTACTGAAAATGGATCGGGAGGCGCGCCGCCGGGCGGAGAACCACATCAGCCGTGTGGGGCGGGTGAGGACGGTTGCGCCAGGCCGCCAGTCTCCTGCATAGAAAAGCTTTATGGAATCCTTCCTGATCGCGGTAGCTTCCATGACCGTGGTGCTCGGGATCATGATCCTTGTGCACGAATTCGGTCATTATGCCGCCGCCAAGTATTTCGGCGTCCGGGTGGATGTTTTCTCCATCGGCTTCGGAAAACGCGTCGCGGGATTTCGCCGCGGCGACACCGACTACCGGATCAGCGCCCTTCCCCTGGGCGGCTACGTCAAAATGGCGGGGGAAAACCCGCTGGAGTCGCGCAGTGGCGCCCCCGACGAGTTCATGTCACATCCGCGCTGGCAGCGCTTCGTGATCGCGCTGGCCGGACCGGCGATGAACGTCCTCCTGGCCATCGCGCTGCTCACCGGCGTCTACATGGTGCACTACGAACGCCCCGAGTTCTTTGACCAGCCGGCGGTGGTGGGCTGGGTGCTGGACAACTCTCCCGCTGCCAAAGCCGGCATCGAGCAGGGCGATCGCATCGTGCGCATCGATGGCCATAACAACCCTACCTGGGAAGATGTGGTCCTGCGCGTAATGATCAGTCCCCGCCAGCCGGTCGATATCGCCATCCAGCGCGGTAATACGATTCTCGAAAAGCAGGTCCGCCCCGACCTTGAAGGTTCCGGGATAGACGAGTATGGCAGCGTTGGCTGGCAGCCGGAGCAGACCGTCACCGTAACCGAACTGCTCCCCGACATGCCTGCCCAGAAAGCCGGCATTCAGCTGAACGACGCCATTCTGGCCATCAACGGCACGCCGATGCGCTCGGTTTTTTCGGTGATTCACTACCTGCAGCAGAACGGCGATAAAGCGGTAAGTGTCATGGTTGCGCGGAACGGCCAACAACTGCACTTCACAATGAACCCCGTGCTTACGGACCAGAACGGGCAGAAGGCTTATCGGCTGGGTTTCGGCATCTCGGGGCCTGTAAAAGTCGAGCGGTTGCCCTTCGCGAAGGCACTGGATCTTTCTCTTCAGGAGAACAAAAGGTTCTCGCTGCTGATGGTTGACCTGATCCACAAACTGGTGGAGCGAAAGGCTTCCCTCAAGCAGCTTGATGGGCCGATTGGGATAGCGCGCGCTTCCGGCGATGCGGCGCGTCAACCTGGCTGGACGCCGTTGCTGGGGCTGATGGCGATGATCAGCCTGAATCTGGGCGTAATTAACCTGCTGCCGATTCCGATCATGGACGGCGGCGTCATTCTGCTGCTGATCATCGAGTCGGTTATGCGGCGCGATATCAGTGTGCGCATCAAGGAACGCATCTACCAGACTGCCTTCGTCTTTCTGGTGCTGCTGTTTGTGGTCGTCATCTACAACGACCTGATGAAGGCCCTCCCCGGACTGGCACAGCGGCTGCCGTAACGGAATCTGCTATTCGGAAATGCGGGGTGCGTCAGCACCCCGTTCTTTTTTGCACAGAATTCAGGAGGACGGCGGCGGCCGGTCATCCAGCAGTTTAGTGGGCATGGTGAGCGGCTGCGGTCTCGGTTCGCCCGGTCGTGCCCTCCGCCTGCAAATGTGACTGGCACTGTTTGAGCAGTGGCTGGGCGGCTTTCTCGCCGGACTTTACGGCTTGAAGCAGGAGGCTGTACGCCTGAGAGTAGTCTCGGGGTATTTGCGTGCCTTTCATGTACAGGATGGCCTCGTTCACAAGGGCGCGTGACAGGCCCTGCCCTGCGGCTGTCTGGAACCAGCGCATCGCTTCCTGTTCATTGCGCACGACGCCCTGGCCCAGCGCATACATTACTCCCAGATTTCGTTGGGCGATGCTAAAGCCCTGCTCCGCCGCCTTGCGATACCAGGACACGGCCGTCGCGTAGTTCTGGACGACCCCTTCGCCGTGGTTGTACATGAAGCCGATGTTGCTTTGCGCCTGCGCGTCGCCCTGTCGCGCCGCCACTTCGTACCATTTGGCCGCCTGCTCAGGGTCGCGAGCCATGCCACGTCCGTCGCGGTACAGGTTCCCGAGGTTGCATTGCGATGGCGCGTAGCCGAGCAGAGCCGCCTTGCGGTACCAGCTTGCGGCTTCCTCCAGATTCTGCGCGATGCCGCGTCCTTCCTCATATATCAGGCCAAGGTGATGCTGCACTTCTACATTGCCCTGCGCAGCGCCCTGGCGGTACCACCTGACCGCCTCGTGCACGTCCTGCTGCACACGGATCCCTTCCTCATAGGCGCTCCCCAGCACCGTTGCCGCACCCGGGTCACCATGGCGGGCCTCGTCCTGAAGTTGCCGGAATTCGTTATCGCTCAGGCTGGCCAATCTTTGCTTTACGGTCTCAGCCGCCCGGACCGCTGTACCTGCGATGAGCAGAAATGAGCAGAGACACAGGAATGATGTGACCGCCAAAACCCGTCCACGCGGCATCGCCATGCTCACCCCTGGAGAACGCGAAAGCTTGCGAGCCTGAGAAATTGGCGACAGTTTAGTTCGCGCAAGAACTTTTTTCCACAAAAATGCTCCGCTTTTCAGTAACATGGCGGGGTCCGCGACTGCACCAAAGACAGGGCAATTGTCCTGTGGGTCGGAACACGGCTTGCCGGTCGCCGCTTTGTCCGGCAGTCCGAAGCTGCTAATCTCCCTCGAACATCATGAAGGAGCAGCAAAGTGAGCTTCGAGGCTCCGGCGCCGACCATTGGCACGCCATGGGCGCCGGCTTTCTGGGCTGGACACTGGACGCCTTCGATTTCTTCGTCGTCATCTTCCTGTTCGACACGCTTGCCGCGCACTTCCAGGTGCCGAAGCGCGACATTGTACTGACCGTCACCGCTACCCTGGCCATGCGGCCCGTTGGCGCGCTGCTTTTCGGGATGGCGGCCGACCGCTATGGCCGCCGCCGCCCGCTGATGGCGAACGTCCTGTTCTTTTCAACCATCGAGTTGCTGTGCGGCTTCGCGCCGAATTACACCGTCTTCTTCGTGCTGCGCATGCTGTTCGGCATTGGCATGGGGGGAGAGTGGGGCGTTGGCGCCTCGCTGGCCATGGAACACGCGCCGACGCGATGGCGAGGCGTGCTTTCCGGCATTCTTCAGGCTGGTTATCCCATCGGCTATCTGCTGGCCGCGGTGGCGGCACGGCTAGTGCTGCCTAACCTGGGCTGGCGCGCGATGTTCTGGGTCGGCGGCATTCCGGCGCTGCTGGCGCTCTATATCCGGACGAAAGTCCCCGAATCCCAAGCCTGGCAGCAGCACCGGGTCGCCCGCACCATCGATGGGCCCCACATCGTTTGGCAGGCATAAATGGCTGTCGCTGTATCTGATTGGGCTGATGTTCCTGATGAATTGCCTATCCCACGGTACCCAGGATTTATATCCCGACTTCCTCAAGCACGGCCATGGCGTCGCTCCCAATACGGTCGCCTACATCACAATGCTGTATGACGTGGGAGCGGTCGTGGGCGCCATCATCTTCGGTCTGCTCTCCGAACGCATCGGCCGCTGGCGGAGCATGCTCGCTGCGCTGGCACTCTCGCTGATCGTTATTCCTGCATGGGCATTTGGCAGCGCGCTCGCGGTACTGGCCGCCGGCGCATTTCTCATGCAGATGGGCGTGCAGGGCGCGTGGGGAAGCATTCCCGTGCACCTGAACGAGCTTTCGCCGGACGCGGTACGCGGCCTGCTGCCCGGCTTCACCTATCAGATCGGAATCCTGTTTGCTGCCTCGACGCCCACCGTGGAGTTCGCCCTGCGCAACCGCTTCGGATATCCGTGGGCGCTGACGGCGTTCGAGCTGTGTATCATGGCCGCGCTATCGGTCATGCTGGTCTTCGGCGCCGAAAAGCGCGGACGCAGCTTTCTTCGCCAGAGTGAGGAACTCGCGGCCTGAACCGATTTGCCTCGCAATGCTTCAGATCGAAGCAGGGTTTGGAGCGGGAGACGGGGATCGAACCCGCGACCAACGGCTTGGGAAGCCGTGACTCTACCACTGAGTTACTCCCGCTCGGCGAGTCGAATCAGAGTGTAACACCGTGGAAATGGCCGGGCAATTTCGCGTGGATGCTGCGCAATTTCGCCAGCGCATTGCAGAGATTATCCTGCTTAGGTCTGCTACGCCAATGTCACTGCCGAGCGGTGATTGCGACTGACACGGGAGCAGCCGCACGCAGCCTTGGCTTCAGCGCCGCTTCGGTAATCGCGCGGTCCGGACCGTCGCGCTCCTTTTGACATGGGTTTTTGGCGACTGTTACTATCAGGTGTTCGTCCCGCCTCGCACACGTCCCCGTCGTCTAGCCCGGCCTAGGACATCGCCCTTTCACGGCGGTAACACGGGTTCAAATCCCGTCGGGGACGCCAACAAAATAAAGAGCTTCCGGGAACCGCCGCTTTTCTTCATGGTCCAATTTTTTTTGATCCACTTACTTGGACCCGCTTTTCTTCAGCACCACCTTCACAAGGTTGCTCGGGGCTTCCCGCTTCTGAGGACCGCCTGCATATGCACGTTGGCCGTCACGTTCAGACTTGCGTGTCGGAGGAGTCTCCGGAATGCTGCGTGATGGACGATGCCGCCCCCGGGCCTCCCCCAACGGAGCTCTCGCATCACATTCAGCACGTTGGGGACTGGCAATGAGCGCCGGGATACGGGAAAGTTCGCTATGCCGCCGTCGGCCTTGGATACATTTCGCAGATTGCTTGTCTTGCCTGCATCTGCTCATGCCCGCTCAAATTCTGTGCTGGCGGCACTTGTCTCCGGAGACCCTAAGAAGCTCAAGAGCTCTCCGCCTGTGAGGAAACCGCCGCAACTGGTCAACGCGCAGGTTCATGGGCGTGGAGAAAAGATATCGAGCACAATTCGATGCTCAAGGGGTGATCTGTTAAGGAGGAAACGTGGCTAAGTACGGAAAGTCGGCTGGGAAGAGCGTTAAGAGCGCCATGCACCGAAGAAAGAAGGGCACGCTCCGTTCTGGCAAGGGTGGGAAGGGTGGAAAGGTCAAGAGCCGGAAACAGGCCATTGCGATCGGACTTTCTGAGGCGCGAAAAAAGGGGGCAAAGGTGCCAAGAAAGAAGAAGAGCAGGAAGAAGAGCAGGAGCTGATACCGGAGAAGCGCATGGGAACTGCGGCGATGACCTTTAGCAGACCATTGGCCGGCTGGAATATCGCATCCAACAGGGGTTTACGGAGGTCCAGCAACTTTTCATAGAAGTTGCGCGCCTCTCACTCCACCGCCTGTGCCCCACTGCATGGAAATCCCAGGTTTCAAGGACTATGCGGATCGAAGATAACGATTGTGTCTCCTGAGTTCGCGCTTCGGAAGACGCTCCAAGACTTCCTCGGCTGCTCTCCGTCCAGTGGCAAAAGCTCCATGAACGGTGGCGTGATATCCGCCGCTGGACGCGACTTCTCCGGCAAAACACAACAGTTTATCGCCAACCGGCTGTGACAATTCCTCCTGTGCCCCCATTCCTCCTGAAAGCACATGGCTCGGGCAGAAATGCTCACCGCAAAATTCCGCAAGGGTTGTGGAGGTCAGGTGTGATCGGCTTCCGAAACCCGAAAACGGCAAGAGGCGCGGCATCGCAATGCCTCATGGTCTATCGCATTCCTGAATCTGCGCGCATATATATCGTACTACGATATTGGCGCCAGCGATTCCTGCCAGCTTGGGTGCTCGGGCCACTCTGCTTCCAATGCAGGCCGACGGTTCCATTGGACGCCCTTACCTGGTCATGCCTATCGGCGCAAGGGGAAGCTCTTCCCTTTTCCTGCGAAATTGCCCCCAGCCCAGCAGGAACGGTAAACTTAAGCGGTTTACAAGGGGTCTTGCATGCTTATCGTCATGAAGGCGCACGCCACCGAAGACGATGTGCGCCGTGTCTGCGAAAAGATCGAGAGTCTCGGTTTTCGCGCTCACTCTATCCCGGGGGCGCAGCGCACGGCCATTGGCATCACCGGAAACCAGACGGACCTCGATCCCGGAACCTTCGATGAAATGCAGGGAGTGCAGGAGGTCATCCGCGTCAGCAAGCCGTACAAGCTTGTCAGCCGCGACCTGAAAGAAGAAGACACGGTCGTCCGCTTCGCCAACTCCGACGCCACGATTGGGGGCGACGAAGTAGCGGTCATTGCCGGGCCCTGCGCCATTGAAAGCCGCGAGCAGGCGTTTACCACCGCCGAGCATGTCGCCCGCGCGGGTGCAAAGTTCTTCCGCGGAGGCGCCTACAAGCCGCGCACGTCGCCCTACACGTTTCAGGGACTGGCGGAAAACGGCCTCAGGATCCTTGCCGAAATCCGCGACCGCTTTGGCCTGCTGATCGTTACCGAAGCTGTGGATAACGAGTCGCTTGACCTGGTGGACAAGTATGCCGATATGATCCAGATTGGCGCGCGCAACATGCAGAATTTCTCGCTCCTAAAGCGCGCCGGCCGCGCGCACAAGCCGGTCCTGCTGAAGCGCGGCATGTCGGCGACGCTGGAAGAATTCCTCATGGCAGCCGAGTACATCATGAGCGAAGGCAATTACAACGTCGTGCTCTGCGAGCGCGGCGTGCGCACCTTCGCGGACCACACGCGCAACACGCTTGACCTCAGCCTGATACCCGCGGTGCAGAGGCTCAGCCACCTGCCCATCATCGTCGATCCCAGCCATGGCACCGGCGTGCGCAACAAGGTGACGCCTCTTTCACGCGCGGCAGTGGCGGTGGGAGCCGACGGGCTCATCATCGAGGTGCATCCCGACCCAGATCGTGCCCTCAGCGACGGCAAGCAGTCGCTCTATCCCCAGCAGTTCGATGAACTCATGGTCGAGGCACGCCAGATTGCCCGCGTGCTCGGCCGGTCAATTGCAGGGCCGGGGGCCCGCCCGCCCGCTGCGGTGGAGGCCGGCAGGGGCACGGCTGCCGCTCGCTGATGCCGGTTTCGCGTCAGAGGCGCAGCAGTGCCCCACGGTGCGCACTTTTGGTCCTGCTGTCCGCGATTGCCTCCAGCACAGCCTGCCGACAGGACAGTACCGGGGAGCCGGGATACCACGAATATGCCTACGTTACCAACGGCAGGAGCAGTTCGGTCAGCGTTATCGATTTGGCTCCTGGCGCAGGGCAACTCCGCAATGTAAAGACAATTCCGGTTGGCGCGGGGCCGACCGGCATCGCCGTCAGCCCGACCCGCAACGAGATTTACGTCGCCAATGCCGACTCGAACAACGTCAGCGTCATCGACGCCGAACATAATCAGGTGGTCGCCACCATTGGCGTGCATGCCCGGCCCTACTACGTTTCGGTCTCCGGCGATGGAAAGCGCGCCTATGTCGCCAATGCGGGTTCGGCCAATGTCTCGGTGATTGATCTTGCAAAACGGACTGTGATCGCCACCATTCGCGTTGGAGGCGGGCCGGGTCTTGCCCGGGTGTCCCCGGATAGCAGACTGGTCGTTGCCAGCAATCGCGCCGACGATACGGTCTCCATTATCGACACGGAAAAGCTTGCTGTGCGCAGCACCGTTCCGGTGTGTCATCAGCCGCAGGACCTTGCCATACTTCCCGACAGCAGCAAGGTGTTCGTCGCGTGTCCCGGATCGAATCAGGTCGCCGCCGTGGAGCTGAGATCGGGCCAGCTTCTGACCTATCTGGACGTCGGACAGCTGCCGGTCCAGCTCGCGCTCAAGCCCGATGGCGGCGAGCTGTTCGTGAGCAACTTCGACAGCAATAACTTCTCCATCATCGAAACGGGTAACAATGAAGTCGGTGGCAGCTATCTGAGTGGCGATAACCCGGCGCGCGGGCTGGTCACTTCCGACAACAGCCTGCTGTACCTGAGCAACTTCGGGTCAGATACGGTGAGCGTGTATGCCATCGATGAGGGTCACGTGATCGGCACCGTGCAGGTGGGGAGGCATCCGGATGCGCTGGCGCTCACCCCGGACGAGACGCACCTGCTGGTGGTGGATGCCGGTTCGGGTGACGTGGCCATCGTACGCACGGTCAAAACCCGTCAGAACTCGAAGGTCAGCGCCGAGCGTGCGCTGGTGACGCTGATTCCTGTCGGTAGTCAGCCCAACGACATTGTCATCAAGGCGTTCACCGTCGGACGCCAGTAAACGGTCTGCATGTCAGGGATATTGCATGCTGAGCTCCGGCAGCATGCCCTCATTCAAACCTGCGCATTGCTGGCGGCGAGCAAGTTTGCGGCGAGCTTTCAATGGACAGCCGAGCACCGGCTGGCGCGATGCCCGAGCAGCCGCCCTCACATTCGGCGCCAACGTTCCACTCAGATTGTGCGCCACCGTCCGGACAGGACGTTGCTGCCCGGGTTGCTCTGCTATAATTTTCTTCTGGCAAGTCGCGCCGCAATCTGCGGAGCCGTGCTTCGATCCCGCATGTCGGAGCGCTGACTTTGGCCTGTGTCGGGGAGTGGCTCAGCCTGGTAGAGCACCTGGTTCGGGACCAGGGGGTCGGAGGTTCAAATCCTCTCTCCCCGACCAATCTTTTCAATAACTTCCGGCCGTTTTGAAGTCGTCGGAAAATCCACTGTAGTCAAAATTGTAGACATGCCGATCCTCTTGGATCGTTAGCCCGAGAGCTTCGCACCACTTCTTAGGCGTGTGCTCTTGGGGCAGTCAAGTAGTCAAGTAAAGGTCCGCAACATCGGCAACATCGAAGCCGGCGATGGGGAAAGTGGCTGACATCGAGTCTTTGATGCCCCGAGACCTTGCGTCTGCTTACAGTTCAGAATTGCCAACGCGTCGCCCATGTTATGCCGGCTCGGCATGCTTACTGAAGCTGCCGCAGCTCGGTCGCCCGAAAGACTTACCTTTCCCCGAGCGGCTGCTGTATGCTGGTGATTCGCAAGCACATTGCAGCAGGTTTATGTTTCTGGGGAGCTATTGTGGTCCTTTAGAGGTACCTTTCGCCCAGAGATTCAAACAGCATATCTGGAAGTATCACCGGGCCGCATGGATATTGAGAAGACGGCGTCTATCGCTTTCGAGAGGGTGAAAAGAATCTCAGAACTGTACAACCGCCTGCTCCTGGTAGCGGGTCCCGTTGCGAGTGGAAAGACGACGCTGCTTCGCAGGATGAGCGCCCTAAGCGGCTATCCGATGCTGAACGTTGGCATGGAACTATCCAGGCAGATGCTGGAACTCACAGAGCGCCAACGAATTATCGAACTGCCGAAACGACTCGAAGATCTGATCTCAGGCCCAGGCTCAGATGTCGTACTTTTGGATAACACTGAATTTCTGTTTTTTAGCGATCTCAAGCAAGATGCCTTGGCACTGCTTAAGGGCGCGTCAAGGAGCCATACGATGGTTGTCAGCTGGCTGGGGACTTGCGACAGCGAGCATCTCACGTTCGGAACGCCGGACCACAGAGAATTCAAAACCTACTCATGCAGTGGTCTGGAGCTGATCGAGCTTGCTCGGTAATTAAAGAGCATAAAACATGAAATACGGAGATCTAATTCAGTTCGAGCCGATTGAGACAGTTGTACAGCTTCGAAATGCTGATCAACTGGAAACGGCAAAGCGGCTGGTTGCAACCTATGTGATTTCCGACGAGATGGCGGAGAAAATCACGACCTTGGTGATTCCAGACCTGCAGTTCGACAAGCCCGCTGATAACAAGGGCCTGATGATTGTCGGTAATTACGGCACGGGCAAGTCGCACCTCATGTCCGTGTTGTCAGCCCTTGCGGAAGACGAGAGCTCTGTTTCACTGATCAGAAATGAATCCGTGGCGACAGCGGCTCGCCGGATCGCTGGCAAGTTCGATGTAATCCGGACAGAAATCGGCGCCGTGACCATGCCGCTACGCGACATCTTGGTTGCCGAAATCGAGGAGCATCTCGCGAAGCGCGGCATCAGGTATTCGTTCCCGCCGGCCAGCACTATCGGTGCTAACAACAAGCGTGCTTTTGAAGACATGATGGGGCACTTCCATGCCAAGCATCCTGATAAGGGTTTGCTGGTCGTGGTCGACGAGCTGCTGGACTACTTGCGTAGCCGCAAAGATCAAGAATTAGTCCTGGACCTAAATTTCCTTCGGGAAATAGGGGAGGTCTGCAAGGACCTACGTTTCCGGTTTATGGCCGGCATTCAGGAAGCGATTTTCGACAGCCCAAGATTTTCTTTTGTCGCCAACGACGTTCGAAGGGTAAAGGATCGGTTTGAGCAGCTCTTAATTGCGCGGAGCGACGTTAAATTTGTTGTCGCCGAGCGCTTATTGCGTAAGACTCCCGACCAACAGGCCAAAATTAGAGAATACTTGCTACCCTTTGCCAAATATTACTCAAATATGAACGAACGCATGGACGAGTTTGTCCGCCTTTTCCCGGTTCATCCGGATTACGTGGACACATTCGAGCGCGTTACCGCGGTCGAAAAACGCGAGGTCTTGAAGAGCCTCTCGATTGCGATGCGCAAAAAATTGAGTGACACGGTCCCACCGAACGAGCCTGGGCTAATCGCATATGACAGCTACTGGACGACCCTCAGAGAAAACCCTTCATTCCGGGCGGTGCCCGACATTCGGCAAGTCATCGATTGCAGCCAGATCCTGGATGCACGAGTAGATGGATCTTTTGGAATCAAGTATGCCAAGCCCATGGCGCGACGTATCATTCACGCTCTGTCAGTACATCGGCTAACAACAGGTGATATTTACGAGCCATTTGGCCCCACGCCTACAGAGTTGAAAGACTCGCTGTGTTTGTACCAGCCAGAAGTTGCAGGCATGGGTGGGGACGGCGCAGCCGACCTGCTGACACATGTCGAAAGCGTTCTGCACGAAATCAAGAAGATGGTCAGCGGCCAGTTCATTTCGGAAGATCCCGACAACGGACGGTGGTATCTTGACCTAAAAAAGATGGAGGACTATGACGCGCTGATTGACAAGCGCGCGGAGACCCTAGACTCGACGCAGCTAGACCGGTATTACTACGAAGCCCTGAAGCGCGTTATGGAGTGCACTGACCAGACGTACGTAAGTGGCTATCGGATTTGGGAGCACGAACTCGAATGGCCGGAAAGAAAGGTAGCACGCCGTGGATACCTGTTCTTCGGTGCTCCGAATGAACGATCTACGGCCGCGCCGCCGCGCGACTTCTATTTGTACTTCATTCAACCGAACGAGCCACCTCCCTACAAGGACGAGAAGAAAACCGATGAGGTGTTCTTCAAGCTCAGGGATGCCGATGATGCATTCCGCAGCACCTTGAGGAGTTATGCTGCTGCGCTGAACTTGGCATCCACGTCGTCCGGAAACGCCAAGGACACTTACGAGAAGAAGGCCACCGGCTTCCTGCGGGACTTGGTGAAATGGCTGCAAGAGCACATGACAACCGCGTTCGAGGTGACGCATCAGGGCAAGTCAAAGCCGCTGCTTGCCTGGGTTAAAGGCAGAGCGCTGGGTACTGGTGGGCGCATTAACGTGCGCGACGTAGTGAACGCCGTTGGCTCGGTGTGCCTGTCGGCCCACTTCGAAGAGCTCGCACCTGCGTATCCGATGTTTTCCGTATTAATCACCACTGCAAGTCGAGATTTCGCGACGCAGGACGCGCTCAAGGCAATTGCTGGTGGCCAACGAACCAAGCAAGCCAGCGCGGTTCTCGACGCGCTGGAACTGTTGGATGGCGAACGTGTTGAGCCCTCGCGGTCTAAATGCGCAAATCATATTTTGGAAATCCTCAAGAGGAAGGGCCACGGGCAAGTCGTCAATCGAGTAGAGCTAATCAGCGAGGTGCACGGCGTCGAGTATTTTGCCCCCGACCGGTTCCGGCTAGAGCCGGAATGGGTTGTCGTGCTCTTGGCCAGCCTCGTTCATTCAGGAGATGTTGTGTTGGCGGTTCCTGGCCGCAAGTTTGATGCAACGAATTTGGCACAGTTGGCAACGACGCCGCTGGACGAGCTAATCGCCTTCAAACATATTGAACGGCCGAAAGATTGGAACCTGCCAGCTCTGAAAGCTCTCTTCGAACTGCTGGGGCAGCCTCCAGGATTGGCACAAGCGTTGACACAGGGCGGCGAGCCCGCTGGCGGCGCCGTCCAGACACTAGCCAGTGAATCTAAGAAGCTCGTAGACGGGATCGTCCAGGCTGAGCAAGTGCTCCAGTCTGGACTCAAATTGTTCGCACGGAATTTGCTGTCCAGCGAGGATTCAGAGGCACTTCGTACGAAGATAGCCGAGACGAAGCAGTTTCTTGAATCTCTTCAGGCATACACAAATGCGGGACAGCTGAAGAATTTCCGGTACGAGGCCCAAGAAGTCTATTCAAAGCGCGAGGGGCTCGAAGCACTCAAGCAGATTGAAACGCTGCAATCGGTCGCGTCTGACCTCGGACCTCTGGCGTCTTACCTTTCGATAGCCGAAACGTCGCTGCCGAGCGACCATGGGTGGGTCAAGAAAGTCCAGGGAGCACGAGCCGAGCTTCTTGCAAGCATCGGCAATCCCGCCAAGCACGAGGCACTCTCGTTCCGACAGAAGGCAATCCTCTCAGAACTGAAGAAAGAGTACATCGCGCTCTACACCGGGGCGCACGCCCGCGCTCGACTCGATTCGAAGGGCGATCGGACTAAAGCCCACCTGTTGCGAGATCCACGGCTCGTTCAGTTGCAGAAGATATCAACCATCGACCTAATGCCGCGACAGCAGCTCACCGACTTTCAGAATCGGCTTGCTTCGCTCCAAAGTTGCTTTGCGCTCACACAGCAAGATCTTGATGCCTCGCCCGTCTGCCCGCACTGCAATTTTCGATTGGTTTCGGAGGAGGATCGCGCTTCGGCGCAACTGCTCAAGGGATTTGAGGCGGAACTGGACCGAATGCACGAGGGCTGGACAAATACGCTACTTAACAACCTTGAGGATCCGACCACGCAGCAGAACCTGGTACTGTTGAAGCCAGCCACCCGGAAGATCATTGATGCCTTCCTAAAGTCTCGCACTCTTCCGGATGAGATCACCCGCGAATTTGTTGCGGCTCTGCAGGAGGTGCTGTCCGGCCTCACGAGAGTGTCTGTGTCGGCAGGGGACATCAAAGGGGCTCTTCTCTCCGGCGGATCACCGGCCACCATTCCGGAGCTGAAAACCAGGTTTGAGGATTACTTAGTCCAGATCAGCAAGGGCAAAGATCCTGTAAAAGTACGCGTTGTGATCGAATAGCTACTTTATGAGGCCGTGCGGACGTGATGCACGGATGAGCACAGCAAATGGGGCAAAAGCAGACAGGAACACAACAGTCATTTGCAGATTCGCTTCAACAGCCCGAAGCATCGCCCGTCGAGTGTCTTGGGATGCACTTCAAGAGCGATGCCGAGCGTCGCGATTGTTTCACAGCAACGTTAAAGGAAAAACTACAAGACCCAAGCTTTCGAAAAATTGCCGGGTTTCCGATCGCTTCTGACGAAGATATTTTGAGGGTGTCTGACCCACCGTACTACACCGCATGTCCGAATCCGTTTCTCTTTGATTTCGTTAGAGAGCACGCCAAGCAGTACCAACCTGATGTGCAATATAGCCGGGAACCGTTTTCTGCCGATGTGCACGAAGGGAAGAACGACCCGATTTACAACGCCCATACATACCATACGAAAGTCCCGCCCAAGGCAATAATGCGCTACATCCTAAACTACTCGGACCCTGGGGACATTGTGCTTGACGGTTTTGCCGGTACGGGAATGACTGGCGTCGCAGCACATCTGTGTGGTGATCGCACGGCCGTTGAGAGCATCGGGTACGGCATTGACCGTGAGGGTAGCGTTTTGGATGAATCCGGACAAGTGTTTTCCAGGCTGGGGGCGAGATATTCCATTCTGAACGACTTGTCTCCTGCGGCGACGTTCATCGCACAAAACTACAACACGCCATCTGGCCTGACAGGCAGCGAGTTTCGTAGAGCTGCTACTGAGATTTTAGACCGTGTCGCTATTGAGTATGGCCATCTCTTCGACCTTTCTGATCAGAAGCACCGTCATGCAACGCTTCTTTATTCGGTGTGGTCAGACGTGTTCTTTTGTCCAAACTGTACCCAAGAGCTGTGCTATTGGGACGTGGCAGTAGACACTAAACA
>Ga0335081_10000947_pt1 | contig 46502 bp, 41 predicted proteins | sample Lox_Sample_35_FD_206713 | JGI IMG/M metagenome (GOLD analysis project Ga0335081, IMG submission 206713) | Soil microbial communities from Loxahatchee National Wildlife Refuge, Florida, United States - Lox_Sample_3.5 | ecosystem: Environmental > Terrestrial > Soil > Wetlands | place: USA... | reverse complement strand
CCTGGATGCGCTTCTGCCGCATCCAGACGTAGCGCGCGTCGAAGGTGATGTTGTAGCCGGTGGTGCCGGCGCAGAACACGACCATGCCGCCGCGTTTGACCACGAGGCACGACACCGGGAACGTCGCCTCGCCCGGATGCTCGAACACGACGTCGACGTCGCGCTTGCCGGTGATGTCCCAGATCGCCTTGCCGAAGCGGCGCGCTTCCTTGACCCAAGCGTCATATTCGGGACTGCCGACTTTGGGCATGGCGCCCCAGCACTTGAATTCGTTGCGGTTGATGACGCCCTTGGCGCCGAGATTGAACACGTATTCGGACTTCGACTGGTCCGACACGATGCCGATGGCGTTGGCGCCGGAGGCGGCGACCAGCTGCACGCCGAACACGCCAAGCCCGCCGGAGGCGCCCCAGACCAGCACGTTGTCGCCGGGCTTCAAGATGTGCGGCGGATGGCCGAACAGCATGCGGTACGCCGTCGCCAAGGTGAGCGTGTAGCAGGCGGATTCTTCCCAGCTCAAATGCGCGGGCTTGCGCATCAGCTGGCGCGACTGCACACGGCAGAACTGCGCGAACGAGCCGTCCGGCGTCTCGTAGCCCCAGATGCGCTGGGACGGCGAAAGGAGCGGATCGCCGCCGTTGCAGTCCTCGTCGTCGCCGTCGTCCTGATTACAGTGGACGATGACCTCGTCGCCAACTTTCCAGCGGTTGACTTTGGAACCGACCGCCCAGACCACGCCGGACGCGTCGGAACCGGCGATGTGGAACGGATGCTTGTGGCCGTCGAGCGGCGACACCGGAACACCCAAGCCCGCCCAGACGCCGTTATAGTTGACGCCACCAGCCATGACGTAGACGAGGACTTCGTCCTCGGCGATCGGCCAGGTCGGCACCACCTCGCTCTGCATCGCCTTCTCGGGCGGACCGTGGCGCTCCTTGCGGATCGCCCAAGCGTGCATGTTCGCCGGCACGTGGCCGAGCGGGGGGATCTCGCCGATCGCGTAGAGGTCCTTGAGCGGCGCAGGTGAGGGCTTTTTCTGTGCGACGGCCATGATCGACTCCGTCTCAACCGATGGTCGCGGGCGGCGTCGCGACCGACGCTGGAATAGTCTGCAGCAGTTTATGTTGCGGTGCAACAAAAACCTGTGCGGAGCAACAGGAAAGGAGCCGGCGCGCCAAAGTGCTGACAGTGCTCCACCGAAGCCGTAAGTTCGATGCGGGGCGATAGCGGCACGTTCCGTGCACCTTGCACGCAATCAACCGGCTAGCGCCGGGACAGGGAGGCTTGGCGAATCATGGGCATCATCATTTGGCTGATCGTCGGCGCGATTGCCGGTTGGCTTGCCGGCATGGTGGTCAAGGGCGGTGGCTTCGGACTGATCGGCGACATCATCGTTGGCATCATCGGCGGCTTGATCGCCGGCTGGCTGCTGCCGCGGATCGGCATTTTCATCGGCGGCGGCTTTGTCGGCGACGTCATCAACGCCTTCATCGGCGCGGTGATCCTGCTGATCATCCTCAGACTGATCAAACGCTAAGACGTCGGAAAGGAATGCGCGGTAGACGAGGCGCGAAGGCCGAACGAGCCTTCGCGCCGAGTTGACCTTTTGACCGCGCATTCATGGCCGTTACTCACGATCTCGCACCGCGCGCCGCGCAACCTTCGCCGCAACGGACGATCGGCCTGATCGGGCTGACGCTCGCGCTCGGCTATTTGATCGTTCTCGCCGGCACCTATCTGCAGGGCGATTTTCTCATCGACCGGCTTGGCCGGCCGATCGCCAACGATTTCGTCAATGTGTGGGCCGCGGGCCGTCTCGCGCTCGACGGCCAACCCGCCGCCGCCTACGACTGGACCGTGCACAAGGCCGCCGAAGTGCGCGCTTTGGGGCATGACTTCGCGGCCTATTACGGCTGGCATTATCCGCCGCCGGCTTTGTTCTTCGCCATGGCGCTGGCAACGCTGCCGTATCTCGTCGCGATGCTCGGCTGGCTTGCGGCGACGCTCGCGGTCTATGCCTTGACCATCGGCCGCATTCTCGGCGGCCGCTTCGGCGTGCTGTTCGGGCTCGGCTTTCCCGCCGGTATCTGGAACATCACCGCGGGCCAGAACGGTTTCCTCACCGCCGCGTTGATCGGCGGCACGCTCGGTTTTCTGGAACGCCAGCCGGTGCTGGCGGGATTTTGTCTCGGGCTTCTTACCTACAAGCCGCAATTCGGCTTGCTATTTCCCTTGGCGCTGATTGCCGACCGGCGCTGGTTGACGCTGGCTGTGGCGGCCGTGGTGGCAATCGCGCTTGCTGCGACGTCGTGGCTCGCCTTCGGCAGTGCTGCCTGGGAAGCCTTCGTCCATTGGCTGCCGATCACGAGCCGCGTCGTGCTCGGCGAAGGCGCTGCCAGCTGGTTCCGGCTGCAGAGCGTGCTCGGCCTGATCCGCGCCCATGGCGGCAGCGAGACCTTGGCCTGGACCGCGCAGATCATCCTCACGCTGACGCTCGCCGCCGGCATCGTCGTGCTGTGGCGCAGCCGCGCCGCCTTCGAGATCAAGGCCGCGGCGCTCGCAGCCGCGACGCTGCTCGCGACGCCCTATCTCTATATGTACGACCTGCCGACGCTTGGTGTCGCCGTGGCGTTCCTGCTGCGGCTCGCGCTGCGCAACGGCTTCAGCACGATCGAAACCGCCGCCCTTGCCGCGGCCGGCGCGCTGATCCTGATCTACCCTTACGTCGAGACCCACGTCGGCTTCGCCGCGGCCTCGATCGTCATGGCCGTGGTCGTGCGGCGCGCCTGCACCGCACCCGCGACATAAATTACAGACGAACGATTATTCGGCGCGCAGAGTGGCAGGAATCAAGGCGCCTTCGGCAGCCGTGTCTTCGGCAGCCGCAACTGCCGCAGCCGCGATCTGGCGCCGCGCCACCATCTGCCCGATCGTATGGGCGGCGACGATCGCCATCACCGCGACCGCGAGGCCCGCGATCATGTCGATGAGATAGTGGCCGCCGTTGATCGGCGTCGCCGCCAGCATGGCGGAGAACGCCAGCACCGTGACCGGCCGCAGCCATTTCACCGGCCACAACGCCCACGCATAAAGCGCGGCTGACGCCGCATGAAAACTCGGAAACGTGACGATGCCGCCTAAGCCCAGCAGATCGAGATGACGCAGCACGCCGGCGCGGGCCGGCGGCAGATCGCGCAGCTGGTCGAGATAAGGCTGCACGTTGAGATGCTTGATGCTCGCCGGATCGAGGCCGATCTGCTGGAACACGCCGATCGCCGGAACAAGACCTGACACGATCGTGGTCGCCACCAGTGCGAGACCGAACGCAAAAGTGAATTCCTCGATGCGGTGATAGCGATGCTTCGCCGCCAGCACCACCGGAATGGCGAAGATCGGCCAGCGGATCATGGTGTAGCCGTAGTTCAGCCAGGCGGCGAGCGCCGGATGGCTGTCGACATAAGTCACGTAGCCGGCCCAGTCGAAACCGAGCGCGCGGTCGATGGCGAGCAAGTTGGCGTCCTGCATCGGCATGTTCGCCGCCGCCACCACGTAGGTCAGCGGCGTCATCACGGCGGTGATGAGCACGATCTGCGCGGTGCCGCCGAGCACGAACATTACCTGCGGATCGCGCCGCTTCGGCGAAACCGCATTGGCGTGGGCAAAGCCGGCGTAGAGCCCGACATAGCCGATCGCAACCGCGAGCCCCGTCAGCTCGAGGGAGAAATCGGTGAGCATGAGGCTCGCCGCGAGCGCCACGCCCATGCCGCCGATGAACATCCAGTTGATCAGGAGGAACCGCCACGCGGTCTCCACCTCGATCGTTTCCGAGGCGGTCGGCGCTTGGGCCGGCATGCCGGCTATCGCTTGGGCTTGCATGACGGCCAATGTGGCCGCCGAGCCGTTAAGGCGGCGCGAATCGTAACGGTTAAAGTCGTGTGTACACTGCAGTTATTGTTAATGTTGCATTGCAGCAAAATCCGCGGCACACTGGCGCTGCCGGGTTACGTGCCCTGCGCGGCCAGCCGACGATGGGCGACAAGCCTTTGCGCAAAGATATCCTGCGCGACAAACCTTGGATTTTCCGCACCTATGCGGGACATTCGACTGCCGCGGCGTCGAACGCGCTTTACCGCAAGAATTTGAGCAAGGGGCAGACCGGCCTTTCGGTCGCCTTCGATCTGCCGACCCAGACCGGCTACGACAGCGACCATCCGCACGCCAAGGGCGAAGTCGGCAAGGTCGGCGTGCCGATCTCGCATCTCGGCGACATGCGCATGCTGTTCGACGGCATCCCGCTCGGCGAGATGAACACGTCGATGACCATCAACGCGACGGCGGCGTGGCTGCTGGCGCTCTATGTGGCGCTCGCCGACGAGCAGGGCGTGCCGCGCAAAACGCTGCAGGGCACCACGCAGAACGACATCATCAAGGAGTATCTGTCGCGCGGCACTTACGTGTTCCCGCCGGCACCGTCGATGCGGCTGACCAAGGACGTGATCCTGTTCACCACCAAGGCCATGCCGAAGTGGAATCCGATGAACGTCTGCTCCTATCACCTGCAGGAAGCCGGCGCGACGCCGGTGCAGGAGCTCGCTTTTGCGCTCGCCACCGCCATCGGCGTGCTCGACGCGGTGAAGGCCTCGGGCCAGTGCGCTCGGTCAGAATTCGGCGAGGTGGTCGGCCGCATCTCGTTCTTCGTCAATGCGGGCCTGCGCTTCATCACCGAAATCTGCAAAATGCGCGCGTTCACCGAATTGTGGGACGAGATCACCCGGGAACGCTACGGTGTGACCGATGCGAAACAGCGACTGTTCCGCTACGGCGTGCAGGTCAACTCGCTCGGTCTGACCGAGCAGCAGCCGGAAAACAACGTCACACGCATCCTGCTCGAAATGCTGGCGGTGACCCTGTCGAAAGGCGCCCGCGCCCGCGCCGTGCAGCTGCCCGCATGGAACGAGGCGCTCGGCCTGCCGCGGCCGTGGGATCAACAATGGTCGCTGCGCATGCAGCAGATCCTCGCCTACGAGACCGACTTGTTGGAATACGGCGACGTGTTCGACGGCGCGCCGGCGATCGCCGCCAAGGTCGCCGCGCTGAAGGCGGCGGCGAAGGAAGAGCTGAAACAGATCGAACAACGCGGCGGCGTCGTTGCCGCGGTCGAGCAGGGCTATCTGAAGCAGCAGCTCGTCGAATCCAATTCGCGCCGGGTCGAGGCTATCGAGCGCGGCGAGCAGATCGTGGTCGGCGTCAACCGCTTCGTCGAGACCGAGGCTTCGCCGCTCGCCGACGCCGCCGAGGCCGTCGTCACCGTGTCGGAAGAAGCCGAAACCGATCAGATCGCCCGGCTATCCGCCTGGCGCGATGCGCGCGATGCAAAGGCGGTCGCCGCGGCGCTCGAGGACCTGCGTAAAGCCGCGAAAAGCGGCGCCAACATCATGCCGCCGTCGATCGCCTGCGCCAAAGCCGGCGTCACCACCGGCGAATGGGGCTTTGCGCTGCGCTCAGCGTTCGGCGAATACCGCGCGCCGACCGGCGTCGGCACCGCCATGCGCAACGACGCCGAAGGCCTCGACGACATCCGCGCCGAAGTGGACCGGGTGTCGAAGAAACTCGGCCGCCGTCTGAAATTTCTGGTCGGCAAGCCCGGCCTCGACGGCCATTCCAACGGCGCCGAGCAGATCGCGGCGCGCGCCCGCGACGCCGGCATGGACGTGGTCTATGACGGCATCCGTCTCACCGCCGAAGCGATCGCCGCGGCGGCGGCGGAAAAGCGCGTCCACGTGGTCGGACTGTCGATCCTGTCCGGCTCGCACCTGCCGCTCGTCCAAGACGTCATCGCGCGCATGAAGGAGGCCGGCCTCGACGACGTGCCGGTCGTGGTCGGCGGCATCATCCCGCCGCAGGACGCAAGAGTGCTGAAACAAGCCGGCGTCGCTGAAATCTACACGCCGAAGGATTTCGAATTAAACCGCATCATGAGCGATCTGGTGCGGATCGTGGAAGGCGCGGCCGACGCGGCCGTCAAGCCGGCGGCGGAATAACCGCCGCGATCGCTTCGCTCAAGCCGCTCGGGCTCAAAGGCTTTCGCAAATATGCGTTCATGCCGGCGGCGCGGGCGGCCGCCTCGTCACCGGTTTCGCTTCGCCCCGAAATGCCGACGATCGGCGTGCGGCCGGCTGCCTCGGGCAGCGCGCGGATGCGACGGCTCGCTTCAAGGCCGTCGATGCCGGGCAAAGTCACGTCCATCAGCACGACGTCGTAGCCGCGTTTGACCGCATCGAGAGCCTCCTCGCCGGAGCCGACAAAGTCGGCGCGATGGCCGAGCTCGGTGAGGATCGTGTTGAGAATGACACGGCCATACGGATTGTCCTCCGCGCACAGCACGGCGAGACGCTGCGCCGGCACCGCCGCCTGCTGGGCCGGCAAGCGTCCCGGCGTATCGGCAGCGGCGAGCGGCAGCATTCCGGCGCGGCGGACCGCCGCGCCGCGGCCGGGCTTGCTCGTGACGGTGAGGTCACCACCCATCAGCTTGGCGAGCGCCTTCACCATGGCGAGGCCCAAGCCGGCGCCGCCGTAGCGCCGTGCGATCTCGGCATTGGCCTGCGCGAACGGCCGGAACAGCTGCTTGATCTCGGTGCCGCTCAGTCCAATGCCGCTGTCGGTGACGGTGATTTGCAGCTTCACCCGTCCGCGCGCCGCGGGGGTGGCGCGCGCCTCGAGCCGCACGCTGCCGCGCTCGGTGAATTTCACCGCATTGTCGATCAGATTTTCCACCGCGGCCCGCAGCCGCACTGCGTCGCCTTGCAGAAGCTCGGGCAGATCGTCGGCGACGGTCGCCTCGACGGCGAGACCTTTGGTTTCGGCGCGCGCCGTAAGCGATTCCGCCAAAGCCTCGATCAGGCGCCGCGGCCGGAACGGCCGTTGCTGCAGCGTCAACGCGCCGGCATCGTTCTTGGTGTCGATCTTGGCTGAGTCGATCGCGAGCGTCGTCAACGCCGCCAAATGCTCGGCGCTGGTCTTGATCCCGGCGGCCCAGCGCCGCTCGCGCTCGCCGAGATTGGAGCTCGACAACAGCTCGCCGAGCGCCAGGATGCCGGTCAGCGCAGTGCGGATATCGTGGGCGAACGCGGCGAGCGCCGCGTCACTGGCACGTCTTGCGGTGCGGGGCGGCAGCCGGCGCCGCGACGGTTTGGCCGCGAACTTCCGCTTGCGCTTTTTAGGTTTGGCTCGCGCCATGGCAGCCCCACTGCGCCAAACATGCCACGGCGGCGCAGCAAACAAAACCTGTTCGCACGCCCTTTTGCAGAATGCCTCGCGCTAGCGGCCGAGCCCGACCATGCGGCGGATATCTTGGGCGGTTGCGCCTTCGGCGCGCAAGTCGCGCAGGCTTTTCGCTTGCGTCGATTTGGCGAGCTTTTTGCCCTCGGCATCGAGAATGAGCCGGTGATGATGGTAGATCGGCTCCGGAAGGCCGAGCAGCGCCTGCAGCAGGCGATGGATGCTGGTCGACCAGAACAGATCCTGGCCGCGCACCACGTCAGTGACGCCTTGCAACGCGTCGTCGACGGCGGCCGCGAGGTGATAGCTGGTCGGCGTCTCCTTGCGCGCGACGATGACGTCGCCCCACATCAGCGGCGCCGCGGTGATGGTGCCGGTGTTGTCGTGCGGACCCAGCCCGGTTTCGGTCCAGGTGAGAACGCCGGTCCGCGCCACCGCGGCATCGATGGCGAGCCTAAGCGCATAGGCCTCGCCGGCTGCGACGCGGCGCTTGCGCTCGGCCGCGCCGAGCTTGCGGCCGCGGCCGGGATAGAGCGGCACGCCGTCCGGATCGCGCGGCCAGCGGCCGTGGAGCTCGCGCTCGGCAATGAGCGCCGCAATCTCGCTGCGGCTCTCGAAGCTCGGATAAAGAAGCCCGAGCGCGTCGAGCTTGAGCAGTGCCGCCTCGTAATCGGCGAAATGCTCGCTCTGGCGGCGCACCGGCTCGGCCCAGGAAATGCCGAGCCAAGCGAGGTCTTCGTAGATCGCGGCCTCGAATTCCGGCCGCGACCGCTGGGCGTCGATATCCTCGATGCGCAGCAGCAACCGGCCGCCGAGTTCGCGCGCCATGTCGTGGTTGAGCAGGGCCGAAAAGGCGTGGCCCAGATGCAAATAGCCGTTCGGGCTGGGCGCAAAACGCAGGATACGGGTGTGCATCGAAACGCTGCCTACGTTGCGCCTTCCAACATCCGAACCTTGACCGCGGCCGTCGTCTCGATCAATCCAATAACACCGAAGTTCGGCCCCTTGGAGACGAAAACCCGGCGACGGCGGGTTACCATCATGGTGTCGCACATCCATACCGAGACCGATCTCGACCATGGTCTTGCGGCGCTGACGCAAGCCGACCCGCGCTTTGCCGCGCTCATCGCCAGGGCGGGTCGGCCGCCGCTGCGGCAACGCTCCGACGGTTTTGCCGGTCTCGCATCGACCGTAGTGTCGCAGCAGCTATCGACTGCGAGCGCCAGCGCGATCTGGGGCCGGCTCGTCGCCGCGATCGACCCGCTTACGCCCGACGCGGTCATAGGCGCACGCAAGGAGCGGCTGATGCGCGTCGGGCTGTCGCGGCCGAAAATCCGCGCGCTGAAGGAAATCGCGCGCGCCATCGTGCGTGGCGACCTGGCACTGGCGTCGCTCGGCGACATCGACGCCGACGCTGCGCACGCGGCGCTCACCGCGGTACACGGCATCGGGCCGTGGACCGCTGACATCTATCTGCTTGCCTGCCTCGGCCATGCCGACGCCTGGCCGGCCGGCGACCTCGCGCTGCAGGAAGCGGCACGGCTTGCCTTCGGGCTGAAGACGCGACCGACGACCAAACAAATGGGGCCGCTCGCCGAACCGTGGCGGCCTTGGCGCGCGGTGGCGGCGCGCGTGCTATGGACCTATTATCGCTCCGTCAAAGGGCGCGAGGGTGCGCCTGTCCTGCCGAAAAAACCAACCCACACGAAAGAATCCGCCAAGCCGAAGCAAGGAAAAAATCATGGCCGCTGAGCTCGACGGTCCTCGGCTTGCCCCGCACTCCGGAACCGCGCGACAGCTCGTCGTGTTCCTGCACGGCTACGGCGCCGACGGCAACGATTTGATCGACATCGGCCGCGCCTGGCAGCAATACCTGCCGCACGCCGCCTTCGTCTCGCCGCACGCGCCCGAGCCGTGCGGCCAGGCGCCGGTCGGCCGGCAATGGTTTCCACTCACCTTCCGCGAAGCCAACGAGCGCTGGGTCGGCGTCAACAAGGCAGCTCCAGTGCTCGAGCGCTTTCTCGACGCCGAGCTTACTCGCCACAAGCTGCCGCCGGCGGCGCTGGCGCTGGTCGGCTTCAGCCAGGGCACCATGATGGCGCTGCATGTGGGCTTGCGCCGCGACGCGGCACCGGCGGCGATCGTCGGCTATTCGGGCCTTCTGGTACTGCCCGAGAACGTCGACCCCGAAAAGTTCGCCGCCGAGATCAAGTCGCGGCCGCCGGTGCTGCTGGTGCACGGCGACCGCGACGACCTGATCCCGCCGCAAGCGCTGTTCCAGGCAACCCAGGGCCTTGCCGCGCTCGGCGTGCCGGTCGAATGGCATTTGTCGGCCGGCATCGGCCACGGCATCGATGCCGAAGGGCTTCGCCACGGCGGCGAATTTTTGGCTCGGCGGCAGGCCGCGCGTTAACCGTAAGTCATTGTATCTATTAACGTGTTCCTAGTAAATTCGCCCTAGAAGCGCACCTATTGGAGGGTGCGCTATGATGACGATCATAACGCAGAGGCTGGCCGGAAGCGCAATCCGGCGGCAGGCTTCGCGCAACTTCCTGCGTTGTCGCAAGGGCGCCACCGCAGTCGAATTTGCGCTTGTGGCAGCACCGTTTATTGCCCTTCTTGTCGCCTTGCTCCAGACCGCGCTGGTGTTCTTTGCCGAGCGGATGCTCGACGAGATCACGGAAGAGGCGAGCCGATACATCCTGACCGGGCAGGCTCAAACCTCGAACATGAGCGCGGCCCAATTCGCCACTTACGTCTGTACGGGAGATCAGACCCTCACCAAACTGGTGAGCACATTATTCACGTGCAATAACCTCCTGATCAACGCGCAAAGCTATGCGAACTTTTCTGCGGCCAACACCAACGATCCGATCGCCGGTTTCAACGGAAGCAATCAGCCAGTCGACTCGAATGGCCATGCGATTGCCATGACATGGGCGCCCGGCAACCCGGGTGACACCGTTGTCCTGCAGATCATGTATCAATGGCCGGTAATGGGCGGCCCGCTTGGCCTCAATCTGTCAAACCTCAGCAACGGCAAGCGTCTCTTGATGTCGACTGCGGTTTTCAAGAACGAGCCATACTGACGAGCCTCATGAAGATGACAACGCGCGCCGTATCAAATCTGCCGTCGACCCTGCGCAGCTTCGCTTGCGATCGCGACGGCGTGTCGGCGACGGAATTCGCGCTAATTCTGCCCTTCATGCTCACGCTCTACGTCGGTGGCATCGAGCTCGGCGATGGCATCGCTATCAACTTCAAGACGACGCTGGCCGCCCGCACCGTCGCCGACTTGGCGTCGCAGTGTGGCGTGTGCACCGTCCCTCCCGGGAATAACGGCGTCATCGATGCTGCGAACATGCAGAGCATCCTGAACACGTCCGCCAAGGTGCTGTCGCCCTATAACCAGGCGCCCTATTTGACGTCCAACTTGCTCATTACCACACTCTCGGAACTCAAAGTTTCTCCTAACCAAACTCAAGGCGCGGTGCAGTGGAGCTGCTCGCTGAACGGTACAGCGCATTCGTTCGGCTCGACGATCAACATACCAAACAACACGCAACTCAATCAGCTTACAACGGATATCTATATTCTTTATAGTGAGGTGAGCTTTCCGTACACGCCATCGTTGGGTTACGTGATCAGCGGCACAATCTGGATCAATCAGGGCGTATTGTTTTCTCCACGACTGGCGACACAAATAACGCCGCCGACTTCATCGCAGCTCGCCCTCTGCAAGCCGTAACGTTCGAATCGCAGAAGGACAACGAGCCAGCCGCGCGCCGAGTGTCGCGCTGGACTTCCCGCAGGCCGCTTTCTTTTCATTCAATTGTCGCGTCGCGATCGCGGCTGCCGGGACGCAGGTCGTGCAAGCTTCACTGCGTCAATCGCGCCGTAGCAACCGAGGCTTGGAACAATGCCGTCATCGCTGAGGTGATGTCCTGGTCAGTCGTCACCGCGAAATAAAGGCCGGGCGACGCGCAGCTCTGCAGGTTTGGACCGATCTTGCTCTGATAGGGCGACACATAGGAATTGTACCAGGAATTGCTTCCGTTGCCTGTCGCCGGCAGCGGCTCGTAGACCGTGTATAGAATGGCGATGAAGATGCCACGATTTTTGATCGTGGTGCACAACGACGTGTCGAATTCCTGCTGACAGCGGCTGCCGGTCTCCGTCTCCTTGCAGATTGTCTGCCACGTGTCAGGCAGCTTCTTGTCCTCGACGCCATCGGTCACGATGAAAAGCACCTCTTGTGGCGTACTATTCGCCGCGCCGGTGCCGGGATTGGGCATGAGGGCGCTCATCTGAGACATAGCCTTATCGAATTCGGTATCCTCGTCGCTATTGTTATTTTGACAGGCACCGTTCTGGTAGGGCCCGAGGTAATTGTTGCTGCACACCACCATCACGTCGATCGTGCTCGCCGCCGTCCCCGCCGCCGTAAGATTGTTGGAGGGCGTGCAGCTCGTGGTGGTACAGCCGGTAGTCGGGAAAACCGGAACGATGCCGTTATTGGCGAACGTGAAGATCGCCATATTATAGGCAACGTTGTACTGGGAATTGGTGGTCTGATATTGCTGGGCAGAGTTCATCAGCGATTGGGTGGCGGTGGCCACATTCTGAATGCGCAGCACCACGTTGAGGTTTTTGGCAAGAGTGTAATTATCTATCTGCTTTCCGTTGACGACAGGATTGCCGGCGACATCACTCGCCGTCGGATTGGTCTCGTGGCAACCGAACGCGCAGCCACCCTGGGCCGTGGTGTTGTTGTTCATCGTAGTGATGCCGGCCGTGGTGGCGGCCAACGCCATTGACGGTGAGTTGTCGAGTAACAGATAGAAATTTATGTTAGGCGGGATCGTCGAGCTCGATTGGGACGAGCCGCTGATCGGCCAAAATTGCTGCGCCGACCCGCCGGTGAGCAATCCGAGCACATTCGGAAACGCGTTGATCGAGTTTGCGGTATAGCTAACGTTTACGTTCCGCGCGAGACCGGTGTGACTGATGGCAATAGTCGGCTGCGATGCATCAATGTTGAGTTGCGACACGGTGGCGGCTTGCGCTCTGAACATGCTTTGCGCCGCCGTAGTGGCGCTCGCATCCGATTGATTCATCATGCCCGGCGCCACCGCGGCAAGCGCCGCAGCGTCGGCTGCGGCGTTGAGCTTCGCACGCTTCTGTGTCGCCGCCGCAAAGTCCAACCCCATCCCGGCAAAGAAGATGATTGGGATGATCGACAGCGCAAAGATCATCACGACGTTGCCGTCGCGATCGCGGCAAAGCCGACGTATGAAATCGTTAAGCATGACCTTCACTCGTTTGGCGATACGAAGTTCAGGATTTTGCAGATTTCGTTAGTAGTAGAAACACATTGATTAATTATTGCCCCGCTCGCATAAACTGCCGGCACTCGAAGCGGCGAACGGTGTGACATCATTAACCAATCGGCGCGGCTACACCGACTGTCTCCTGGCGTTCGCTTGAACGCTGCGGCGTTGAAATTTGCGATAGCTTCGGCCGGCAGTCATCCTCGTGGCATGCCGCCAGGTATCCTGGTCATCTATTTCAGATGTTTGGCCATCACGTCTCGCCGGTTTTTCGCGGCTCTGCCATCCTCTGAGCCGAGGACCTCGCGGGCGCGCAGCCGGAGCATGATTTGATCCGGATATGTCGGGCGGATCATGCGGCGCAGCCTTGAACAGACGCGTTTCCATACAGGGACCCAACGGTCCCAGGTGAGCGCCGGAGATGCAATCTTGTGTCGCCCTGCTTCGGAGCAGCGGGTAAGATGATGTTGCTTGGGATTACATCATCATGCCGAACCGCAAGGCTTACGATTACGTCATTGTCGGTGCCGGTTCGGCCGGCTGCACGCTCGCCAACCGGCTGACCGAGGACAAAGCCTGCCGCGTGCTGCTGCTCGAAGCCGGCGGCTGGGACCGCGATCCCTGGATCAAGATCCCGCTCGGCTGGCCGCGGCTTCTCATGCAGCGCAAGCACGACTGGATGTATTTCGCCGAGGCCGAGACCTCGACCGGCGGGCGCGGCCTGGAATGCGCGCGCGGCCGCATCGTTGGCGGCTCGTCGTCGATCAACGCCATGGCCTATACGCGCGGCAACCGCGGCGACTACGACCGCTGGGCGGCGTCGGGGCTGGCGGCATGGTCCTACGCGCACGTACTGCCCTACTTCCGCCGCCAGGAATCCTGGAAGGGCGGCGCGAGCTTCTATCGCGGCGGCGATGGTCCGTTATCGACGCAGATGACGCGGTTTTCCGATCCGCTGGTCGACGCCTTCGCCGCGGCCGGGCTCGAGGCGGGCTACAAATCTACGCCCGACTTCAACGGCGCCCAGCAGGAAGGTTTCGGCGTGTTACAGATGACGGTGCGCGATGGCCGCCGCTGCAGCGCCGCCGACGCCTATCTGCGCCCGGCACTCGCACGTGACAATCTCACGATCGAAACCCATGCGCTCGCGCAGCGGATCGTCTTTGCCGGCACGCGCGCCTGCGGCGTCGAATATTTCAAGGGCGGCGAGACCGTCACCGTGGAGGCGGAACGCGAAGTCATCGTGAGCGGCGGGGTCATCAACTCGCCGCAGCTCTTGATGCTGTCCGGCATCGGCGAGGCGGACGCGCTGCGCGACCACGGCGTCGACGTGAAAGTCGCGCTGCCCGGCGTCGGCCTGAACCTGCAGGACCACATCTCGGCGAGCATCGCCTACGTGCGGAAAGAACCCGGACCGTTCCATCGCGCCATGCGGTTCGACCGCATCGTTGCCGAGCTGGCCAACGCCTATTTCAACGGCGAAGGCATCGCCTCCGATCTGCCAACGGGGCGGATCGCGTTCCTCAAGAGCCGCCCGGACGCGGCGCTGCCCGACGTCGAATTCATCTTCAATGCGGCGCCGATGACGGCGCATCCTTACCTGTCGCCGTTCCGTAAGCCTTATACCGACAGCTATGCCTGCCGCGCCGTGGTGCTGCGGCCGGAGAGCCGCGGCCGTGTCGAACTCGCGTCCGCCGATCCGAGACGGCCGCCGCGGATTCGCCAGAACTTCCTCGCAACCGACCACGACCAAAAAACCTTGCGCGCCGGCTTGCGCATGGTGCGCGACGTCTGCCGGCAGCGGCCGATGCAAGCCTTCATGGACCGCGAGATCGCGCCGGGCGACGGCAGCAACGCCGACGCCGATCTCGACGCCCATATCCGCTTGAACGCCATCACCGTGCACCATCCGCTCGGCACCTGCAAAATGGGCGTCGCGTCCGATGCGCTGGCCGTGGTCGATCCGGAGTTGCGCGTCTACGGCACGCAAGGGCTGCGCGTGGTCGACGGCGCGGTGATGCCGGATCTCGTCGGCGCCCACATCAACGCGCCGATCATCATGATCGCCGAGAAAGCCGCCGACCTCATCCGCGGCCGCGCGCCGCTCGAGCCGGCGCGGCTCGCCAGCGCCGCCGAACTGTCGCAGCACTGAGACCCGCGGCACGGCCGCTGCTCCAGGCCGGCGAGCCAAACCGCCGATTTCGTATAAACCCCGGAACGGGCTTCACAATCCTGTCATGCCCGCCTATAAACTACGGCCACCGCCGCACTGCGGCATTGAGTCGAGGTAGGAGCGTCGGACTTGAACGCTCACGTGTCGCCATCGGGCTTTCCGGCGCTGGTGCTCAACGCCGACTTTCGCCCGCTGAGCTATTACCCGCTGTCGCTGTGGTCGTGGCAGGACGCGATCAAGGCGGTCTTCCTCGAGCGGGTGAACATCGTCGCCAATTACGACCGCGCGGTGCACTCGCCGAGCTTCGAGATGAAGCTGCCGAGCGTTGTGTCGCTGAAGACCTTCGTTCGGCCGTCGACCCATCCGGCGTTCACGCGGTTCAACGTGTTCCTGCGCGACCGCTTCTCGTGCCAGTATTGCGGCGCGCGCGACGATCTCACGTTCGATCATCTGCTGCCGCGCTCGCGCGGCGGCCACACCACTTGGAGCAATGTGGTCGCCGCCTGCTCGCCGTGCAATCTGCGCAAGGGCAACCTGACGCCGGAAGAGTCGCGGATGTTTCCGTCGCAGATGCCGTTCCAGCCGTCGGTGCAGCACCTGCACCGCAACGGCCGGCTGTTCCCGCCGAACTATCTGCACGACAGCTGGCTCGACTATCTGTACTGGGACACCGAGCTCGATCCGTAAGCCGGATCGTCATCCTCCGCGAAGGCGGACGACCCAGCAATCACCCATATTTGCCGCACGAACTGTGAATACTGGATGGCCCGCTGGAGCCTGGCATCGGGCCGGCCACCGTTGGCGGACCACGACAGAAACTACTCCGCGGCCACTTTGGCAGCGCTGGAGAATGCCGGCGCCACTTCGCTCATGAAGCGCGCCATCTCGTCCTTGACCTGGTTGTGCGGCTTCAGGCCGACGTTGAAGTAGAGGATGACCTCGTCGAAGCCCGCGGCCTGCACCTTCTTCAACGTCTCGGTGATGCGTGCCGAAGAGCCGAGCAGCACCGAGTTTTCCGTCAAATCCTCGGGCCGCACCTTGCTCAGCCGATCCACCATGTCGACAAAATAGCGGTAGCTCGGCGGCGCGGTCTTCGGATCGCCCGGCAGCGCCGGGATCACGCACTCCTTGTAGTAACGGATCTGGCGGGCGCGCGCGGCATCCTCCTGCGGCTTGGTGTCGGCGAAGTGGATGAAATAGCTGCACATCCGGCCGATCGGCTTGGTGCCGTGCTTGGCGCAGGTCTCGTGATAAAGGTCGGCGACCTGTTTCAAACCGCCGTAGCTCATGGCGGCGGCGAACGGCGCCACCAGCAGGCCGCAGCCGAGCCGGGCCGCAAGTTCGATCGAGGGCTTGGAGAACGAGCCGACATAGGTCGGGATCGGCCGCTGCACCGGCTTTGGCGTGATGCGCACGTCGTCGAAGGAATAATGCTTGCCGTGGTGCGAGATGCGGTCGTCGGCCGCCCACAGCCTTCGCACCACTTCGAGGCCTTCTTCGAAGATACCCTGATTGTCGTCGAACGACACGTGGAACGGCAGATACTCGCGGCGGTCGTAGCCGCGGCCGGCGGCGAATACGACGCGGCCGTTGGAGAGAAGGTCGAGCGTCGCCCATTGCTCGGCGACACGGATCGGATTGTGCAGCGGCAGCACCGTGACCGCCGGTGCGAGCTTGATGCGTGAGGTGGCGGCGGCGACGTGCGCCAGCACCAGGTCCGGGCACGACAGCACGCCGAGCGAATTAAAATGATGCTCGCCGATCCAGGCCGAGTGCATGCCGAGCTTTTCGGCATGCAGCGTTTCGGCGGTGATGTCGGCGACGAACTGGTTCGAGGTGCGGGCGTTGTTTTCGTAGTGATTGTCGCTCAGCGTGAAATAGCCGAATTCCATGGGCGCCTCCCGCGGATGACGTTGGCACGGCCGCAACGCGCGACGGCCGCGATTTTCATTGCCAGCCGGCAGAATAATTGATAATGCATCAGTTGTAAATGCATTAATCGACGCAGATCTGACCATTGGATCACCCGTGGCAAAGCACCCGCAAAAACTCGATCTCGCCGACTACCTGCCCTATCTGGTCAACCGGGTCGGCACCATCATCGCCGACCAGTTCGGGCAGGAAGCGTTGGCAGCGCATGGGCTTAGCATCGCCATGTGGCGGGTCATGGCGGTGCTGTCGAGTGCCGGGGCGCAGCGCCAGATCGACCTTGCGGAGCTGACTTCGACCGACGCCTCCACCCTGTCGCGGCTGGTGACGCGCCTCATTCGGCTCAATCTCGTCACCCGCACACGCTCGGCCAGCAGCAGCCGCGAAGTCGTGGTGAAACTGTCCGCCAAGGGCTACGCGCTGGTCGGCCGCTTGATCCCGATCGCCAGGGCCTACGAAGCAACCGCCATCGCCGGCCTGCCGCCGCGGGAGCTTGCCGTGCTCAAGCGCTGCCTGCGCCGCGTCTATCGCAATATGCAGGACAACGGCGCGCGGGCCGGCCAACGCGAAACGCGTGGCGGCCGCGCCGCGTGAACGTGGGCCAGCGAAACCGCGCTGACGCTTAGTCCGGGCCGTCCGCCCCGTTGCGATTGAGCTGGTCCTTCATCTCCTTGCCCATGCGAAACGCCGGAGCGACTTTCCGCGGCACTTCGACCACCGTGCGGGTCTTGGGATTGTGGCCAGTGTGTGCATCACGGACCTTCACGGAAAAAGTTCCAAAGCCGCGCAGCTCGATGCGATCGCCGCGCGCCATGGCCGCGGTAATTTCGTCGAAAATGGCGTCGACGAGCTTTTCGACTTCGGCTCGATAAAGATGCGGGCAAAGGCTAGCGACACGCGTAATGAGCTCGGACTTGACCATCGCGACTCCCCCGATACGCCACAAAAATCCCCGAGCAATCAGGCAGCCAAACGTTGATGGTCGAAAGCGGGCCGCCAAGCGTTCGACGTCTGGCTTTGTTGCGGCCGCCACAAAATTTCCGGAGGTGCGCCACGAGTGGCGCAGGTTCCGCTCAGCGGACTCCTAGGCCTATGGCGCCTTGCAGGCGACAATGCTGTCCGGCCGCGGGCGGCCGGCGACGGAAGGCGGCGCAAAGATGGCAAGATAGGCGTCGCTGCCCGTCAGTCGATTGAAGCTTAACTCGCGATAGCCGACGGCCTGAAGCTCGCAGCGCAAGAGACCTGGCGGCGTGCCGTGTGACTGCGTCGCCGCGAACGTGTCGACGATACCGATCCGCCCGCCGGCTTTGAACGCGGGGACGAGGTTGTAGAGCAAGGCATAGGGCTGCGCGATCTCGTGATACATATGGACCAGGATCGCCAGATCGAGCGCCTGCGCCGGCAGCTTCGGATCGTGCGCCTTACCCTGGACGATGTCGACATTCTGCAAGCCGAACGTGTCGATACGCTGACGCAAGCCTTGCAGATAGTCAGGCGCCACATCTTCGGCGATGATGCGGCCGTTCGGACCGACGATCGGCGATAGCCGCACGACGTAATAGCCGCTGCCCGCGCCGATATCGGCGATCGTCATGCCGGATTTGATGCCGAGCAGGGAAACGAGCTGCTGCGGCTCGCCGGCCGCATCGCGTTCGTCTTCGCTGTGCCAGATCGGGCTGATGATGTCGGCCACCGGGCGGTCTGGCTTCGGAAACGCGGCCGCCGGAGCAGCCGCTACAGTCGCCTTGTCTCGCGCGGCGGCGGACAGCGCGAATGCGACAGCGAAGACGACGGCAAGTGCCGCCCGTAAGACCGTGCCGGGAGTCATCGATAACAATCGGTTAAACGACGCGGGCTTCACCAGCCGTCCGGACGCGTGCGGCACGGCGGCCCGACGGCGACATGGGGACACTGGTCGGTGATGATGCCGGGGCCGGCGGGAGCGACATTGTAGGCCGGCCCATTGCCGCGGACGACACGATGGCCGGTTGCGGCGAATGCCGGCGCGGCGGCAGACAGAATTATGGCAACGCAAAGCGTAATTTTGCCCATGCTGAACATCTCGGTGCCTCCGGTTGAGCCCTTCGCTAGCAGATAGGCACTAAAATGTTGAACAGCCAGACGGCCCGCATATTCCCGCGCGGCGGCGCAGATAAGGGCGCTGCTCCACCTTCGAGCCTGGCCCTCAGTCCTCGAACACCGAATGCGTTGTCGCATCATGGGCAGGCCGCCAAGGCACAGCGATAGCCATTTGCTGTTTGGCGGCAGCGCCGAGTCATGCCAGCATTGCGGCGCAAGGGAGAATGTCGCCGATGTCAGTGAACCCGAATTTGATCGGAGGCGGCCAGATCGGCCGCTCGGTGCCGCGGCTTGAAGCGCGCGAAAAAGTCACCGGCCGCGCCGAATATACCCACCTGATGCGGCTGCCGGGCATGCTGTACGGCAAGATCTTCCGCTCCACCGTCGCGCACGGCCGTATCAAGTCGGTCGACACGTCGGCGGCAAAGGCGATGTCCGGCGTCTTCCGCGTCATCACCGCCGACGATGTGACCAAGGTGATTCCGAATCCCTATTACGGGCCGGCGTTCCACGACCAGCCGATCCTGGCCATGGAGAAGGTACGTTTTGTCGGCGAGCCGGTCGCCGTCGTGCTTGCCGCCGATCCGCACGTCGCCGAGGCCGCGACCCACGCCATCGTCGCCGAATACGAGGAGCTGCCGCCGGTCTACGACGAAGTCGAGGCGATGACGGCTAACGCTTACGTGCACGACGAGCTGAAGCCGGCCGCGACCTTCGCCGATCTGAAGCATCTGAAAGGTCAGAAAAACACCAACCTCGCGCTCAATGCCAAGCTGCGCCGCGGCGACGTCGATAAAGCTTTTGCCGAAGCCGCGCAGGTGTTCGAGCACGAATTCCGCACGCAGAAATGCCTGCACGTGCCGTTCGAGCCGTTCTGCTCGATCGCCGACTACAAGGAGTCCGGCCTGACGATCTATTCGGGCGCGCAGGGGCCGTCGTTCGTGCGTGCCGAGATCGCGCGGCTACTCGGCTGGGCGGAAAACAAGGTGCGCATCCGCGTGCCCTATCTTGGCGGCGGCTACGGCGGCAAGCTCTACATCAAACTCGAAGCGCTGGTGACGGCATGCTCGATGATCGCGCGGCGGCCGGTCAAGATCGCGCTCACCATGGAGGAGCAATTTTATCAGATCACCAAGCACCCGGCGACGGTGCGCATCAAGAGCGGCGTCGACAAAGCCGGTCGCATCACCGCGCGCAAATGCGAGGTGTTCTGGAACGGCGGCGCCTATGCGGATATTGGCCCGCGCGTCACCCACAAATCCGGCTTCACCGCGGCGGGGCCCTACGACATCGACAATGTCTGGATCGACTCCTACGCCATGTACACCAACATGACGCCGGCCGGCGCGCTGCGCGGCTTCGGCATGCCGCAGCTCACCTTCGCCTACGAAAGCCACACCGACATGATGGCGCGGGCGCTCAACGTCGATCCGGTCGCGTTCCGCCGCAACAATATGCTGCACAACGGCCGGCCGCAGGCGACCGGCACCATCCTGAAAGACGCGGCGCTCGAGCCGATCCTCGATCATGTCGCCGACCGCATGCGCTGGACGGAAAAGTTCGACCGCGGCAGCGGCGCGCTCAAGCGCGGCCGCGGAATCGCCTTTGCGCTCAAGGCCTGCGTGTCACCGACGACGTCCGTCGCCATCATCAATGTCAGCGCCGACGGCAGCCCGACGCTTTACATCTCAACCGTCGACATGGGCCAAGGATCCGACACCGGCATGGCGCAGATCGTCGGCGAGGTTTTGAACGTGCCGGCGGAATCCGTCCGCGTCATCGCCCGCGACACCGACATCACGCCCTACGATATGGGCACGCTCGGCTCGCGCTCGTTGTTCCATATGGGCCATGCCGTCAAGCTCGCGGCCGAGGACGCGTGCAGCAAGATCGAGGCGCTGCGCCGCGAGGTCGGCGAGCCGGAAGGCAGCAACACGCCGATCTCCGGGCTGTTCATCAAGAAATACGGCATGAAGGCCGGCAACATCGTCGGCTCAGGCAGCTACCGTCCGGATTACGTGACGCCCGATCACGACACCGGGCTGTCGACCGAGATCACGCCGTTCTGGATGGTGGCGGGCACTGGCGCCGAGGTCGAGGTCGACACCGAGACCGGGCGCGTGCGCATCCTGCGGCTCGTCAACGCGGTCGATTGCGGGCGCCTCGTCAATCCGCGCATCGTCGAGACCCAGATTTCCGGCGCCGCCCTGATGCAGCTCGGCTTCACCATGTACGAGCGCATCAATCTCGATAACGGCCAGATCACCAATGCGTCGCTCGCCGACTACAAGATTCCCGGGATCGGCGACGTGCCGCCGATGGTCAACGAGGCGATCGACGCGTTCCAGCACAACGCGCCGTTCGGCGCCAAGGGCGTCGGCGAATCCTCGACCATGCCGCTGTCGCCGGCCATCGCCAATGCCATCGACGACGCGGTCGGCGTGCGGCTCACCGAACTGCCGCTGACGGCGGAGGCGGTGTTCCGCGCGCTGCGCGAGAAGGAAGGAAAACCGCTCGCGGCGGAGTGACGGGCCTCCGCCCACACGCCGCGCCCGATTGCCGCTTTCCTTGAGCACGCGGCTGCCATAGGCTTCGCCCCGCAATAAGAAACACCGGGGAGGAAACGATGGCCGACGCAGCGGAAGTTCAAGTCTCGCATTTTCTCGACGAGCACGGCGTCGGCGCGTTCCAGATCAAGCTCATCCTGTGGTCGGTGCTGATCGCCTTCATCGACGGCTACGACATCGGCGCCATCGCCTTTGCGGCACCGAGCCTGATCAAGGAATGGCACGTGGCGCCGAAGGAGCTCGGCATCGTGCTCAGCGCCTCGAATTTCGGCGTGCTGTTTGGCTCGCAGATTTTCGGCTGGATCGGCGACCGCTACGGCCGCAAGACCGCGCTCATCCTCTCCAACCTGCTGTTCGGCGTGCTCACATATTGGGCCGCCTATTCGACCAATCTGAACGAGCTGTCGCTGCTCCGCTTCGTCGCCGGGCTCGGCATCGGCGGCGTCATCCCGAATATTGTGGCGATCAACGCCGAATCGGCGCCGCGCAACGCCCGCGCCACGCTCGCCATCATCGCCACCGGCATGGTGCCGATCGGCGGCGCGCTCGCCGGCTTCGCAGCGGCGACCTTGGTGCCGCAATACGGCTGGCCGATCCTGTTCAAGATCGGCGGCGTCGCGCCGATCGTGTTCGCGCTGATCGCCATCTATGGCCTGCCGGAATCGATCAAATTCATGACCCTGCACGAGAGCCACCGCGGCAAGATGGAGGCGCTGCTCAAGGCGATCCGGCCCGATTACACGGTGCCGCCGAACGCGCGCTTCGTCATCGAGGACGAGAAGCAGGCGCCGAGCAACCCGATCTACCTGTTCGGCAACGGCCTTCAGGCCATCACGCCGCTGACATGGCTGCTCTTTGCCTGCAATTTGATGGGATATTTCTTTCTCATCAGCTGGACGCCGACGCTGATGGGCGCCGCCAAGGTACCGCCGCAAATCGCGGCGCTCGCCGGCGCGGCGCTGCAGGTCGGCGGCACGGTCGGCTCGCTGCTGCTGTGCTGGTGGCTGCAGCGGGCGCGCTTTCTCGCAATCGCCATCCTGTTCGTGATCGCGGTGCCGGTGGTGTCCTCGATCGGCTACGCCGGATTGTCCTCGACGGCGGCGCTGTTGTCGGTAACCTTCCTCGCCGGTGCCATCGTGCTCGGCATCCAGTCCGGTATCAACGTGATCGGCGCCATGATCTATCCGACCTCGCTGCGCGCCAATGGCTCGGGCTGGCAGCTCGGCATCGGCCGGCTCGGCGCCATCGCTGGGCCGTTCATCGGCGCGTTCTTCGTCGGCCTGCCGGTGCCGCAGCTTTACATGTGGTCGGCACTGCCGTTCGCCGTCGGCGCGGTGGTGTGCTTCACCATCTACAAGCTCAACACCGCTCGGCTTGCCGCGCATCCGGAGCTGGCACAGGGGCAGTAGCCTTACGGTCGCTCCAGATTGCGACGAAGTCGCGGTCCGAAATCTATAGACACAGATGTCCAGGACGGCGGCCGCTAGAACGGCTCGAAGTCGCGCAGCGCCGGGATCACCTTCTCGCCGAACAGCTTGATCGAGCGCATCAGGTCGGCTTCCGGCAAATCGGCGAAATTGAATTCGCCCATGAACACGTTGAACACGCCCTCACTCGCGGCAACGTGGATTTTTTCCGCGACTGTCCGCGGCGAGCCGACGAAGACGAGATCGTGCTTATGGAGATAATCCGCGTCGAACAGGTGCTGCATGATCTCCGAGGCGCCGGGCTCGCCGCGGCCGACGAACATCTTGGCGTGCTCGGCCGCGCGTTGCTCGAACGTTTCGCCGGGCTTCGGTGGCGCCAGAAAGCCCTCGTAGGCGCGGCTCGCCCGGAACAGCGCCGTCTCCAGTGCCTTGTCGTCGGTCTCGTCGACATAGACCACGGTGCAATAGGCGATCTGCGGTGTTTCCTCATGGCCGACACGTTTCCAGTCGGCCAAGAACTTGCGGTAGCGCGGCGCGGCGTCGTTGCGCGGATAGACCAGGAAATAGCCGGGGCTAATGGCGTTATAGGCGCAGAATTCCAGCGTCTGTGGATCGCGGCTCATCATCCATAGCGGCGGATGCGGCCGCTGAACGGGCGGCACCGAGATCTGCGCCTTGTCGGTGTGGAAGTCGCGGCCGTGATAGGAGAACGGCTGCGCTTCGCCGAACGCCGCGCGCAGATAATCGACGAATTCGAGCGTCGGCGACTTGCGCTGGCCATAGTCCAGGCCGAACGGGCGGAAATAATCGGGATTGATGCCGGGCACCAGCCCAAGCTCCATGCGGCCGCCGAGCATCTGATCGACGATGGCGATCTCCTCGGCGAGCCGCAGCGGATGATAGAGCGGCACGATATAGCCCATCGGCCCGATGCGCAGACGCTTGGTGTGCGCGCCGGCGCCGACGGCGTAGAGGCTTGGCGACGACATCCAGCTTTCGTCGGGCCGGAAATGATGCTCGACGCAGAACGAATAGTCGTAACCGAGCGCATCGCATAACTGCAGCTCGCGCCACAGCTGCTCGTAGCGCTCGTGCGGCGTCATCCCGGGCCTGGCCCAGATGTGGGAGAAGTGGGAGAATTTCATGGTTCTACCGGTCCGTTACGGAGCTGGGGGCGCTCCGGCCTTCCAACTTACTTGCTGACGCCCAACACCGCTTCGACCGCCTCCATGACCGGCGTATCGAGATGCATGCGGCAATAGTCCTCGACTTTGTCGGCCTCGCGCGGCAGCGCGGCGAAGTCGACGACGGTGCCGCCGTGCTTGCCGTGATAGTAGCCGCTCAGCCACATGGTGACCGACTTGGTCGGCGCCACCGCATCGAGCAGGAACTGCCTGCAGGTGATCTTGCCCACGTCCACCGCAACCTGCGCCTCGCTCGCTACCGGCATCAGCCCGACCACAAGCACAGCCGCCATCGATAACCGAACCTTCATTTGCACGTTTCTCCTCGGCACCGCGCCTTGCCATGGTGGGCGCGCCCACACCGATTGTAGCGGGCTTGAACCTGCTTCGTCCAATCGCGCGAGGGTCGTGGACCGTAAGGCCTGCGCCAAACCAGGCTACCGTTCAAACGGATTTGCGGCGGCTGCTTGATCCAGGAGCCGGCGGGAAGGAGCACCCAGCAGTACAAAATCCCAATTCCAGCCACTGTGCATGAGCGTCTTCATCCGATCGCGCGGTCAGAATTCTCCGGTCTTGGCCGCGTCCTGGGCCGAGACCGGCGACGTCTTGGTTCCGGCCTTGAGCTGCTCGAGCAGCACCGGATTGAGCCGCAACTCGTTCGCGGTCCGCACCGCCTTGGTGACGCCGATCGCGTCGTAGATCTGAAATAGACCGGCACGGTCCGTCATGTAGCCGTCGGCGACCTTGACCGGATCTTCCGACTCCAGATGCAGCATCGTGATGGCGCGGCCGAGGCCGTCCATGTGGCCGACCAGCATCGCAAGCTCCGCGACCTGATGATCGACCAGACGTTGATAGGCGGTTGCGTCGGCCAGGTTGGGCGAGGTGTCGAGCTTGCGAATGCCCGCCGCGACCTCGGCCTTGTTGCTGGCGTCGAGCGCGTCGCGCAACTGTTTCTCGTGCAGGTATGCCGATTGCGGCAGCGTGATCAGCGCCTCGACCCAATCCATCACCGCGAGATCGAGCGCGGTATAGGTGCCGGCCGGCGCGTCGCCGGGATTTTGCGCATAGAGAATGACATTCTCCACGTGCTGCATCGCGCGCTGGTGTGCCGCGGCCTTCTGCGGGTCGGTGAGCGGCGGATTGGGCGGCGCTCCGACCCCGTACTCGTCCAGGAACAGATTGGACAGAATCATGGTGTGATGTTCGAGGCCGTAGCGCGACCGCGTGGTCGTGTAGATCTTCATGTAGGAAATCTCGCGAACGTGGCGCGTGACGAAGCCGCCGGTCTGCGTGCCATTGCGCCATTCGTCCTCGTTGAACAGCACCGGCAGCGAGTACGGCGCCTCGAAGCGCGCGAGCTCCGGATGCTTCAGCATCAGGTAGATCAGCCCGCCGGGGAAATAGCTCCCGAACGACCAGCCCCAGACGCCGACTTGGACGCCGCCGACGGCAAGCCCTTTGTCCCGGGTGGCCTGTGCCGTATCGATCTCGTACGACGTGAGCGACACGCGGGCGCCCTTGAGCGGCGCCGAATCGACTTGAATGCGACCGGAGCGAATATCGTCGATCGGTAACGTCACCTTCGGCGGCACGAGGCCGGTGAGGCCGGTGCCGCCCTGGCGGTTGAGATCGTTGAGATGGGCGATAACCCTGGGCTGCAGCAGCTGGGTCATGGTGCCGGCCAGGAAATCTTCGTCGTAGATATTCAGGCCACTGAACACGTCGGTCAGCGCGATGAACTGCAGGGCGACGAAGGCGAGCTCGACGAGCTGGGCGTTGACCATGCGCTCGTTCACATCGTCCGGCAGATCCGGCTTGACACGCGCTGCCGCCTGCGCCGCGTTCTGCGCGGCGTGCTGCAGATCGCCCTGCGCGACGCAGCCGCGCCACGCCGCACGCGCGGCGTCGAGCTTGGTCATCCATAGGCCGTCGTCGGCGTAGCGGCGCTTGTTGTCGACCCCGAACGCGGCTTTAAGCGCCTCGCAATCCGCGTCGCTCCATGATTTCGGATTGGTCACGAACGCTTCGCAGAACTTCAGGATCCCCATTTCCAGCGGACTGAACGTCTCCGGGTGCTTGTCGTATTCGGTGAGGTACACCAGCTTGTCGGCGAACGCGTCGTCCGGCATGCCGTGCTTCTTCGCCGTCAGCGTGCCGAGGATCGCGTGGTGCGTCGTCGTGTACCAGGAGCGCCGCCGCTGACCGACGTAATTGGTAACCAGCTCCCGCATCGGCCGGTAGATGAAGCCGGAAACCTGGATGCCGTTGCGGAACGACGGCTCGTCGAAGATCAGCGTCGTTGAGTAATTGAGCTGCTGCTCGAAGATTGCTGGGACTTGCAGGAAGTAGCGCCCGAGATTGTTGGGAAAAGCTTCCGGATTGAGATTGCCGCTCCAGATCCAATCCGTCATCACCTGCAGGCCTTTGATCCAATTGGCATTACCCAATTTCAGATCGGCGTCCGCGATGGGGATGGAGCACGGCGGACGGCCACCTTGGCTCAGTGGAACGACCGGTGAAGTAGCCACGTCAGCGCCTCCTAAGACTTAAATGATCGGCTTCGATGGGGACCACCGGCCGCGCGGGCCGGCTCGCCCGCTGCATGTCACAGCCGTGCGTCTGCTTTTTTCGCCGCGTCCAAACGACGTCGACATGGTGCTTGCGGTCGTGACCGTGAGCTTGCGACTTGTGACCGTGACTTCGCGCTCGGGACTCGCAGTGCAGCACGCGGGACGGCTACGTCCAGCACTAGTGCATAAATACAATCTATCATCGTTAGGTTGTAGGCTCAACACCCCATGGCGCGGCAAATTCGCAAGGGCGCCACCGCGTTGCGGGGACGCCCTTGCCGCCGCCCCTGCCGGCGGTCACAAGGCGTAGTCGATAAAGCCGTCGCCGGCAGAAAATGGCTTGCCCAGCGCCCCGACGTCATCCGACGGCGGTTCCATATTCCCCGCCTCGGTCTTGACCTCGATCTGATCGCTCCGCGCCAACTGGTTGTCGCTCTTCTTCTCGATCGCCTCGAGCAGCGGAATGCGCGGAACTTCGGTGCCGCTTTTCGTCGAGCCGTAGCAACCCGGCTGGGTCGAGACCATGGCGACCACGCCCTCGCGCATGGCGTCGAGCGCGTCCTTCGGCGTCGCATTGGTGCTGCCGTGGTGGCCGACTTTGTAGAAGTCGAGTGACGAAAGTATCTTTCTGCTGGAGTCGGTCAGCGTGTTGTGACCGGTTCCGATCTTGCCGCCGTAGAGGAAATTCTCCCAGTTGCCCCATTGGGCGTCGCCGGCGAACAGCAGATTCTTGCCGTTAAAGGTGAACAGCACCACGAGGCTCTGGTTGTTGAGCGTGTTGTCGGCCTGCCGCGCCTTGGCGGCGAGCATGTCGGGCTGCGAGTCGATCACGGCGTGTTCGATGGCCTTGCGGCCATAGACCTGGAACGCCGCCGGCGGATAGTTATCCCCTCTGACTCGCAGGGTGACATCGAAGGGCTGGATCGGTGCGGCAACGTCGGGATCGTACGCGGCGAGAAACTCCTCGTTCTTGCCGCTCATTTGCTTGACCAGATCCAGATCGTGCGGCGGGCCCAGAATCTGCGCTCTCAGTCCGGCATCGACGAGAGCCTTGGGCAAGGTCGGTGCATCGCCGGCCTTGTAATACGTAACCGGGGCCTGGTTCTTGAAGCCGCCGTGCAGCACCTTGAGGGCAACCCCGTTGCTGCCGCCGTCGCCGGCCGCCGCGGCACCGAGCGGCTGCGCCTCTCCGGTTATGTTCTCGGCCATGAAATGAAGTTCGTCGTCCTCCGGACCGCTGCGAGCCGCCAATGCCATCTTCAATTGCTCGGCAACCATTGCCAGGCTGCTCTGGAATTTCGAAGCGTCTTCGTCCTTTGGATCCTCGAACCACGACATCCAAACCTGCTCGACGTTGAACTGGGCGAAGATGTCCTTGCATTTGGCAAAGCCGGAAATGTGATCGGCATGGCGGTGCGTCATGATGACCAGCGACAGATTACGCCCGGTCTCCTCGGCCATGTGGGTGACCGCCTCGTGGATGGTCTTGATGTCGCAGGCGTGAACGCCGCAATCGATCAGGATGTGCTTGGGGCCCGCCGGCGTCCGCAGACTGAGCAGGAAGAAGTCGCCGAAACCGACACGGTACATTCGCACCCGAATCCCGCTCGGACCGAGGCTGCCGTCGCCCGCCGCGGTCGATTGGTTGTTGACGGGCGGATTCGTCGTCGCAGTGCCGCCACCGGCACGCGGTCGCCGTGAGCCGCCACCCGCGCCGCGGCGCGGGGCCGCCGTGCGCTTCTTCTTGGCCGGACGCTTCTTCTTGGCCGGGCGTTTCTTTTTGGCGGAGCGGCGCTTCGTCGCCGGTCGCTTGGTCTTGCGTTTCGCCGGCCGTTTCGATGTGCGCTTGGCTCTGGTCGCGGCCATGGTCACAGCCCTCCGTGAATGAGCCCGAAATTGATCTGGAAGCGGTCATGATCGTGCTCGTGCGCGTCGGGCTTGCCCTTGTCGCGATGCGCTTCCTCATCGCCGTGAAAGTGCTTCACCAGGCCGCTGGTGAAATAATGCATGCGTTGCCGCTTCTCGCGGTTCTCGTTGATGTGGTTGTGAATGACATAGCGGATTTGCGGATCGGGACGGTGGCCGCCTTCGTCGAGCGGCTGCTGCGACACGATCAGCGTGACGCCGCCGCGCACCGGAAACTCCCCGAGCGCGTCGTTGTCCTCGTCGAGCTTGGCCATCCGCGTCTGCACCGCCTCGATCACCATATCGACTCTCAGCCCGCCGTCGGGGCCGACCCGGAAGGTCGGGTGGAAGGACGGAACCTCGATGTCCTGGCCCTTTTGATCCATCCAGAAGCCCAACAGCTTTCCGTTGCCTCTGATGTATTCGCGCAGGATGTCGCCGTTGGCGTCCTTCTCATCATGGCTCAGGCCGTTGGGATCACCGAACACCAAGTTCGAGATCGGCGGTAGCGCATCTTGCTTCACCCGGTCCCAGCGCAGCGCATCGTCGGAAAAGAACTTGGCGCTGGTGGCAACGATGCCGCGCAAGCGGAACGCCTGCATGAACGCATCGCGGATACCTTCGGGATCGACCGGATCGATGTCGTAGTGGGCGGTGATCAGCGCGCGCAGGAAATCGCCGTAGGTGATGTCGACGGGCGGACAATAGTCGAGCGAGCGAGCGCAGATGGTGAAGAAGTCGCTGGCGGTTCGGCTCGCCTCAGCCGCCAACCGCTCGGCGAGCGGCTGCGGCAGATCCTGCATATGCTTGAGGCCATAGCCGCCGCCGGAGCGCACGATCCTGAAGATATTGTCGGTGCGCCGCAGGTAGATCGTGAAATAGGCGTCGAAGATCGCGGCGACGAGGATGGAGCCGCGATCGTGCGGTTCGGTCTTGGTCTTGATGTCGTCGGAGTTCGGCGGCGTCCCGAGCGCGCTGCGCAGACCGGCACGCATGCCGGTGGCCTGGCCGAACTGCTGCGCCAGCTGAATGAGCGGATTCGGTTGTGCGATGTCCGCCTGGATGACCGGCTTCGGCTGGGCACCGTTCGGCGGTTCATCCGAGCCGGCGACGTTGGCGTCCGGCCTGACATAGTCGCGATAGAGAAACCCGCCGGTCTTGCGCAGCGTATCGATCAATATTTCCTTGTGGGAGAAATGGCGAAACAGCGCGGAAACGTCGGCAAACGCCTCGTGGAACGCCGCTACGTCGACATTGGTCGGCTCGGTGAAGTATTTGCGGATGCCGTCAATGACCGCATGCGTCGTCTCGTGGGCGATGATGTCGTGCGACAGACAGGTGAAAATGGTCTGGCCGGGAAAACTCTTGCCCGGCTGCGTGGTGCTGGCGCGGAAATAGCCGAACAGGATGCCGCGCGCCTTCGGGCTGTAGAAGGCGTTGGCTTGGTACATGGCATGGGGCATCAGCAGCAGCACCGGGATGCCGTCATGTGACTTGCTGTCGTGTGACTTGCTGTTGGGGGCTTTGCCGCCGGGCTCACCGTGATGATGCTCGCTGGAGCGCCAGTGAATGCGCCGGCCAAGAGCGGCCTCGAACCGCTGCAGCGTTTCAGCGGCGACCGCATAGACCATCTGCTGATGGAACTGCGGGTCCGACTCGGTCGGATCGATGCCGCCGTTGATCAGAATCCGCGGATCGTCGAGGTTGACCGGCTGGTAATACGTGCCGTTGGCGCCGTCGAAGTCGACGACCGCCAGCTTCTTGCCGACCGGGCCGGGCGCGAGCTTTTCGTAATTCAACGAGATGCTCATGAAGTTGCCCATCAGGTAGCCGGCGCTGGGATCGAAGGCATAGACCTTCAGCGGTCGCTTGCTCGGTTTCGTGACCGCGGTCGTGGGTTCGTAAATGCTGTTGTCGGAGTCAGCTTGAGGGCTCGCCGCTCCGCGTTGCGAAGCACGCTGTCGTTTCGCCATTTGCTGTCCCTTTGCCGCCAACTCGCGCACTGCGCGAGTACAACCTCAGAGTTATTCTTTCTGCCTTTCAATTTGATGTCAATCGCGGGCCACGCTCCGCTGTGACGCGCGTCACTGGCGCACACCGCAGCGTCGGAGAACTATTCATACGAAAGTGAAAAAGAGATCAGCCGCGTCGTGACGCGTCACATCCGTCGCATGACGAACGCTCCATGCGCCGCTCGAAACGTCGTAACAAAAACGCGACACGATGATAGCCAATGGCATCGCGCCGCGCGTCGAGACATTGAGATTTTGCCGGCCCCGACTCGACTCCTTGCATTCACCCGATGTACAATTAAAAATTGAAAGCGAAGGCGATTACGCGAGACCGCGGCCATCACGGGAGCATGGAGGGGAGACAGCCTGTGACGCGCTACACGGACACCGATCCAGCCGGCACCGTCGCCAAGGGGCCCGAGCTGCCCCCCGTCAACTGGCAGCGCATCAACCAGAAGGCGCCGCAGCGGCTGCCGATCGGCCCGCGCTCGCCGAACGATCCGTTACCCGCCGCCGACATCGTGGTCGTGACCTGGACGTCGGCCGAGTGGTCGGCCATGGACCACGTGTTCGGCGGCAGCGACGAAGGCATGGGCCGCGGCGTCCACGACTGGTCGTGGAAGCAGAACTGGTTTGCCTATACGCCCGGCGGCTCCGCCTTCACCGCCGACCCGAAATCGGGCGCGCTGTGGGGCTTCTTCCGGTTGGTGCAGATCACCGATCGTTCGGGGCGGCCCTGGCGCGTGCTGCTGTTCAAGTCGAATTCCCATCTCGCCCATCCGCCGTGGATCGCGGGCTTGAGCGCCATGGTGCGGGCACTGCTCGCCGACACCGGCGCCGACCGCATCTACTCCATCGGCACCGCGGGCGGCGGCCGGCTCGTGGCCCGGCTCGGCGACGCGGTCGTGACCAACGCGGCGCTGCTCGATCTGCGGCGGCCGCAGAACGTGAGCGATCCCGACAACGGCGCCATGTTCCGCTGCCAGACCTGGTATCCGGCGTCGGCGCTGAAGACCGACGTCGAACAGAACCTGATGTATCCGCTCAGGGATACGCTGACGCCCGATGCGCTCAAAGCTTTCTTCGACGAACTGCGCACGCGCGATCCGGACGATCCCGGACAGTACGTGCTCGACGACCTGCTCAACGATCCGATCCGGCCGGCCAATCTCGGAACTCCGTTCATTCATCTGTTCGAGGACATCCCGCTGCTGACCACGGACTTTTATTTCATCGGCGCCGACGACGACGCGGTAGCGTATTCGTTCCTCGAAATGGACGACGCCGTGATCGCCCGCGAGGCCGAGCGTCTCGGCGTCCGCTACGCCTTCATCCGCAATATCTCCGATCCCATCGTCGGCACCCGCACCAGGAACGGCCAATTGCTCACCGACGCGACCCGCAGCGCCTGGTCCGCGGTGATCTACGAGCAGTGCGGCTTCTTCACGAGCTACAACGGGGCGCTGGCGACGTGGACCACGATCGCCAGCGAAGGCACGCCGGTCTACGATCCGCAGCGTTTCCCCGCCATCGTGCCGTCGCCGGACACCGCCAACGATCCGCTGGAGGTCAAGCTCGTCCGCCAGGTGCGCTCGTGTGGCACCTGCAAGTTCTTCTGGCCGGACGACAAGAGCAAACAGCCCTACGGGCCCTACACCGCGTTCGATCTGGAACTGAACACGCCCTACACCGTGCCCGGCGGCGAAGGCAGGGATGCTCACCCTTGGCTGCTCGGGCGCAGCCGGCCGCCGTCGTTCCCCGATCCCGAAGTGTCGGACGGCTGCCGCAAGGCGCCGATCATGACCATCGGCATCAACCCCAACCTCACCGCGTTCCTGCCGAGCCAGCGCGGCGCCGCCTGGGCCTATCCGAGCTTCTCGAGCGACGCCAACACCGACGCCTGGACCAAATACGCGTGGTACTACCGCTACCGCTCGATCTATCAGGAGCGCTTCACGCTCGACTTCATCCGTAAGTTCATCCTCCCCGAGGGCCGCGTCTATGCGCCACGCAACGGCCGGCTGACCGCGGCGCTGCGACCGGACGACAACCCGGCCTGGAAGATCACGGTCCGCTACGACGGCGACGCCGTCGATACCGAGATCGATCTCCCCGGCCGCCTCGGCGACTTTCCCTATATGGTGCTGTTCGACCTGTTTCCGCCGAACAACGCGTTTGCCGCCGGCGACATCATCGCCGGACGCGTCGCCGTGCCGGGAGGACTGCAGATGCAAGTGCTGCAGGAGCCGCAGGGCTACTACACGCAATTCCAGCCGGCACTGCACCGCTTTCAGGACACGCTGCACGCCGCCGGCCATACCAGCGCCAGGCTGCAGATCGGCGAAGACGTCAGTCAGCTCGATATGGTGGCGTGCGCGTCGCCGCACTGGAATCCGGGATTCCTCGGCGGCACCCCGGCCTCGGTCGTGGAAATCGTCGACAACTGCGTCGGCCGCAATGCCTGGGCGTTCAAGCAACTGGTCCAGACGCGGCCCGCAGTGCTGTTCATCGTCAGCCAGTCGAGCTGGAACATGTTGCGTCAATTCCTCGGCGCCCATGTCAAGCGCGCCCAGCCGCTGCCCGACCGGCCCGAGGATCACGACTTCACGCTGCTGCGCGCGACCACCGATCCGACCCAGCCGTGCAACCTGGTATTCGACGTCGACATCGACGGCATGCGCTACCAGCAGACCGTTCGGCTGGTGATCACGCCGCACTTCTCCTACGGCACCAACTTTGTGCCGCAATTCCGGCTAGCGCCGGCGGCATGGGCGAGCTTCGCCGCCTCATACAGCGATTGCGTCGACGCGCTGACCGAAGACAACGGCTTCCGCCTGATCGAGCCGGACCCCGACAGGCCGGATGCGTACGTTGTCGTGCGGCTCTCCGGCGATCCGGAGAACGCGGCGGCGGCGCGAAGCTTCCTCGAGCAAAAATTCCCGGCTGCCGCGGCGGCGTTGCTGCCGTCCTACTGCGATGCCAACGCGATGATGGCGTCGGTGCTCGACGACCTGTACCGCCAAGGCAAGCTGGCCTGGTCCGACACCGACGATGGCCACGGCTACCTCACGCGCACCGAAGGCTCCTGCCAGTTCTGCGTCAATCGCCACTGGCGATTCCCCAACGAGTGCCGCTACGGCAAGAACAAGGAAGCGCCGCCGCCGCCCGATTTCCTCGAGCGCGTCGCCGACAAGATCGTCGCGACCGGAAAACCGGCGCCGATCTCGGCGCAGAGCATCATGGCGACGACCACGGCGCCCGGCGCCATGGCACCCCTTCCACCGCCGCTCTAGCGCGACAGCGGCAGCTACCAGCGCCTGCGGCGCGGAAAGAGTCGAACCATGAGCACCAAAGCGAACCGCATTTACGCCGTGCAGACCGACGCGTCGGGCAAGGTCGTGCTGGCGCAGGCCTGGTCGCAGAACGGCGGCGCCGGTTTGCCGGCCGGCTACTCGAACATTGTCGTCGTGACCGTCGGCGATCGGATCGTTCTGGTCGCTTACGACAAGACGACGCAGAAGACCTCCACCTACGGGCTGAGCGCCGGCGCGCCGTGGTTCAAGCCGCTCGACAGCCGCATCGATCTGACCGGCGGCCCCTGGGACGTCCTGCGGAGCTTTCTCTACGGCAACGACACGTATCTGATGACCTACCGGGCCGATCATGGCACCTTCGGTTTCTTCAACATCGCAAGCGACCTGTCGGCTTCGCCGCCCTACACGGTCGCCTATCCGCGCAATTGGCCGACCAAGGATTTCACTACGGTGGCGCCGTTCGCCTCGCTCGGCGCGCAATATGTGCTCGGCTACAATTTCGAGCACGGCACGGTTGCGATCTACGTCGTCGCCACCGTCACTTCGGCGCCGGACGGCATGCCGGCCTTGCTGATGACGAACAGCTGGTATCACACCTGGGCCAAGGGCTGGACCCATTTCGCCTTCTTCCAGCTCGGCGGCGCCAATTTCTTTTTCAAGATCAATTTGGACAAGCTCAACGTCAACATCGACCACATTCAGGACAACCCCGCGGCCGGCACCGTGGAAGTCGGCAGCTGGCTGCAAGGGCAATTGCCCGATGCGCTCAATATCAATGCAGCAGCGCCGATCCCCTGGGCGCACGGCGAGCCCTACCTCGTCACCTACATCGCGGCGAGCGGCAAGACCGACGTGCTCCACATCCACGCCGACTGCCAGGGTTGGGATCACGTGTGGACCGGCCCGACCGTCGCCGGCGCGGATCTCGTCGTGCCCTATCGCATCGGCGACGCGAGCTACGTGCTGCTCTACAGCGGAAAGGCTTAAAGCGAATGCCCGCCAGCAACGTTCCGACGAGCGTCGCGGACTCCCAGCCGGTCGCGCCGGATTCGGTGCGGGTGTGGCGCGGCTACGCTCTCGACCGCACGCAGATGGACGCATTCCATCAGGCGCTCGGCGCCACCTTCATTCCGATCACCGCCCAGGTCATGGGCAAGCTCGGGCTCACCGCCTATCTGCCGGCGATCGTTCCGGGCGACGTCGCGAAAAGCGTTCCGGATGAGATCGCGCTCATTTGGTACCGCAGCCAGGCCGAGTATCAGCAGAACGCCAGCGGCACCACCGCCGGCCGCGCCTATCAGAAGCTGCACGCCGGCGTCTTCGTCCTCGGGCCGCCGAAGCCCGGGCAACCGAGCAGCGCCACGACCTTTCCGGTCCCGCTCAAGGACGCCTGCGTCTCGGGGCAGCCATATCACCTGTTTACCGACACCGTCGATTGGTATCACGGCACGAGCGACGCCTTCGTCGGCGTATTCGACGGCGACGGCGCAAAACTCGCGGCAGCGGTGCTGCAGGCGTCGACCGCGCTGCAGAAGAGCCGCCCTGCCGGCCTCGACGGCTGCATCCTCGTCGTCGTCGACAATGTCCTGATCTATTGGCGGCACTGGCAAGCGGCGGCGAACGCGGGCGTCTGGGACGTGGGCGTGCCGCTGCGCACCGTCTTGGCGACGAGCGCCCAGATCGTCCACATCAACCCCTCCGAATACGCCTCGTATCCGGGCTTGAGCGCAAAGGCCGGCCAATTCTTCAACGTGCATTTCCAGCGCTTGACCGCCTGAGCGGCGCGACCGCATCGCCGGCGGGACGTTTGAGGGCGATGTCGAGGAAAAAGTCGCATGGCTGAAGTCCTGATCAGCTACGTGTTCGAGCAGCCGATCGACGTGGTGTGGCGCCCGTTGCGCGATTTCGGCTCCATGTCCTGGCTGCCGACGGCCGGCGATTGCCGGATCGAGAACGGCCTGGCCACCGACCAGATCGGCGCCATCCGCTGCTTCCCGCTCGGCGACTCGACGGTGCGCGAAAAATTGCTGGCGCTGTCCGACCTCGACCACGCCTGCTCCTATCTGTTGCTGCAAGGGCCGCTGCCGGTGCAGAACATGACCGGCGCCTATCGGCTGTGGACCATCACCGAGACTGGCGGGACCTTCGGGATCTGGCGCGCCACGTTCGACGTTGCCGACGCGCAAAAGGACGGCGCGGTCGATCAGATCACCAAGCTCTACGCCAGCGGCTGGACGAACTTGAAGAAAATTCTCGACGGGCGGAGTAAAAATCCCTGAAGCGATCGATCGACGCGTAATGCGCTGCGCTTCGATCCTGACAACTCAAGACTTACACCGGTCGCCCTGGCTGGCTTGCCAGCCGTAGCTGCGGAGCAGCGAAGGCTGGTGCCGTGGAGGAATCCCAACACAGCTTTTAAGGCTCAGATACTACACCCAAATTCGGAGTTGGGAAAATCGGCATATACTCGACCCTATACTCAAGCATCTGGTCAGCTGCGAGGTGTCATGGTGCGCCATGAACAAAGGCGACGTGACCGCAATCGTGGCGAGCCTATGCCCCCGATTGTGTTGCAAAACTCAGCTGCTTTTCACGCGAGTGGGCTGGCTTTGTGCTCGCCATGAGCAATCCGGCCTGAATTCATCCAAGGTAAACTGACATCGGCCAATCCAGATGGTACGATGAAACTGCTTCACGGTGGAGAATTCACAATGCTGCTGCGGCGAGGCGAGGTGCTGGGCTACGATTTCAATCGGATGGTCGTTGAGTTTACGATGCTCAATCAGGACGAGGTGATTCAGTGTGCGATCAGCACCGCGGCGATGGACGATCTTGAAGGTGAACGTCACGTGCAGCCACACCAGCGCGTAGATCAGTTCCTGCGGCTGCGCGATGCAATTGAAGAGCAAGCATCACGGAAGTTCTTCGAAGAACCGATCAGGGTCGACCGACCCGTGATATTACGATCCAACGATTTCTCCATAGTCGCTTCGCTAAGGCGGCCTGACCTCAACTAAACGTCGACTCGGCAAGAGGCAATCAGACAAACGCCACCACTTCATTCACCGCTTTTACCGGACTGCAATTCTGTCGTGGTTTTTTCTGAGATAGTTTTTTCGCTACCTGTAAACGACTGGATGTTGTATAGGCTCAGGCAGCGTTCGCGCATATCTATGCGCCAGTGGCCAGACGCCTTGGCCGTTGGGGCGATCAACCGTTGAACTATAGAGGAGTACCGCGTGCAAGTTCTCGTCCGGGACAACAATGTCGACCAGGCTCTCAAGGTGCTGAAGAAGAAGATGCAGCGCGAGGGCGTCTTCCGCGAGATGAAGCTTCGTGGACACTACGAAAAACCCTCCGAGAAGAGAGCTCGGGAGAAGGCAGAAGCCATCCGTCGCGCTCGCAAGCTAGCCCGCAAAAAGTTGCAGCGCGACGGTCTGCTGCCGATGAAGCCCCGAGTAATTCCAGGGACCGTCGGAAGAAGCGGTCCCGCTCGGACACCTCGTTTCTAATCTGGACTGCGTGATAACCGCGAACCGCGAACCTCGCCTTAGCAGTGGGCCCAGCGTCGGCGGTGGAGATACATGTTGGGTAAGATCTAAAGTGACGCCGCGGAAGAACGAGATGCTGGAGAAAGAGGGTCGCCAGGCCCGCCCGCTCCTCGATCTTTCCGACGCGGCCGTCAGGGAGTTGGTTCGTACGGCCGAGAAGCGCGGCTATATTGCCCACGACCGGATTAACGCGTTACTCGCATCCGAAGAAGTCAACTCCGAGCAGATCGAGAACATCTTGGCGAAGTTCAGCGAGATGGGCATCAACGTGGTCGATACTAAAGAAGCTCGGCTTGAGGAGGAGGAAACGGCCGACGAAGAGGCGAAGGAGGAAACGGAAGGCGAGAACGATTTAGTCGAAATCCAGCAACATAAGGCTCCGACCAAATCCAGGGCCAAAGAACCCGCTGAGCGAACTGATGACCCTACGCGCATGTACCTTCGCGAAATGGGCTCGGTAGAACTTCTTTCGCGTGTCGGTGAGGTCGCTATTGCCAAACGCATTGAAGTCGGCCGCGAAGCCATGATCGCTGCGCTCTGCGAGAGCCCGCTCACCTTCCAGGCCATCACCATCTGGCGGGACGAGCTCAACGACGGCAAGGTCTTGCTGCGCGAGATCATCGATCTTGATGCAACCTATGTCGGCCCTAACGCGAAACCCCTGCCGACACCCGAGAATGGCCCCGACGGCCAGATGATCGCGACGATCATGGTTCCGGGCCAGCCCGGGCTGCCGCCGCAGATACCGAGCCCGGACACTGCATCTGGGACCACTATCCCGCTCGTATCGGCCGGTGAAAACACCGACGGCAACGAGCCAGCGGCGCGCGGGATGCTCAGCGAGAACAACCTCGACGATGACGACGACGAAAAGGAGGGCTGGTTCTCGATCGCCGCGGTCGAAGCTGAGCTCAAGCCTAAGATAGTCGAGTCTCTCGATAGCATTGCCAGCACCTATAAGCGGCTTCGCCGCCTGCAGGACCAAGACATCCAATTCCAGCTTAGAAGGCTGTCACTCTCTCTCGCTCAGCAGCGCAAGTATAAGAAGCTGAAGAAGGAGATAATCGGCAAGGTAAAATCGCTGCGGCTGAACCGGGAGCGCATCGACGCGCTGATCGAGCAGCTCTATGACATCAACAAGCGGCTCGTCGGTTACGAGGGACGCCTGATGCGGCTTGCTGAAAGCCGGGGTGTCGTTCGCGAGGATTTCCTCACCAACTACCTGGGCGCGGAGCTCGACCCGCTTTGGCTCAACCGCGTATCGAAGCTGTCCGCCCAGGGTTGGAAGAACTTCGTCGCCGGCGACAAGGACGGCATCAAAGACCTGCGCACGCAGATCCATGCGCTGGCGAGCGAGACCGGCCTTGAGATCGGCGAGTTCCGCAAGATTGTACACATGGTGCAAAAAGGCGAGCGGGAAGCCCTTCAAGCAAAGAAAGAGATGGTGGAGGCGAACCTGCGCCTCGTCATCTCGATCGCAAAGAAATATGTCAACCGCGGCCTGCAGTTCCTTGACCTGATCCAGGAAGGCAACATCGGCCTGATGAGGGCGGTCGACAAGTTCGAATACCGACGTGGCTACAAGTTTTCGACCTACGCGACCTGGTGGATTAAGCAGGCGGTCAGCCGGTCGCTCTACGACCAGTCACGCACAATCCGTGTTCCCGTTCACATGACCGAGGCCATCAACAAGATGGTGCGCACGAGGCGGCAGATATTCAACGAGATCGGCCGTGAGCCAACCCCGGAAGAGCTTGGAAAAAAGCTCGGTATGCCGATCGAGAAGGTGCGCAAGGTTTTGCAAATCGTCAAGGAACCACTGTCGCTCGAAACGCCAATTGGCGATGAGGAAGATTCCCGTTTCGGCGATTTAATCGAGGACAAAAACGCCGTCTTGCCGGTTGACGCCATGATCCAGTCAAATCTGCGCGAGACTACGACACGCGTTTTGGCATCACTAACGCCACGCGAGGAGCGAATTGTGCGAATGCGCTTTGGTCTCGGCATGAACAGCGACCATACGCTGGAGGAAGTGGGCCAACAATTCTCGGTGACGCGCGAGCGGATTCGGCAGATCGAGGCCAAAGCGCTCCGAAAGCTTAAGCACCCAAGCCGCTCGCGGGTACTCAGGAGCTTCCTCGATAATTGAATTTGCCAAGGAGCAAGACGCGGTCTGACGCAATAGCCGGTGGGGGCCTTTTACACTATCAGCAGTACGCGCGTAGTAAAAAGATGGCCATCTTCAAATGTCCTTATTGCCGGGCCGAGTACGAGATGACGACAGTTCGTCAATCGTCGCGGCAGCGCAATTTCGCTAAGTGCCAAATTTGTCGTCGAACGATGTACAGCTGGAATTCTCGAAACGTTCCTAAGTTCACGCTCATAGATGCATCCAAGGGCGAGAGCGCCCGACACGAACCCGTAAATTGAGTTCGGGATTGATGCACCGCGGGTACGGTCGTTAGGCAGGAAACTCGGTCAAGAGCTGCTTGAGGGCCTCTTTTCCGGCCCGGTTAGCGGCCTCGACGGTTTCATAAAGGACCGATGAGCATTCTATCGGGCTTTTCCGACCGGCCCGATATATCTCCCATCTCCACGGTCGTGGAAGGGGCGCGCGGTTCTTAACAATGACCGAAAAATCGGTTTGGTCGAACAGAATACTCATACCTGTTACTATGCGCCCGATAGCCGCTGGATGCCAACCATCTTCACGCCTTTAGTTTAATGCTATGCTTTGTCTCGATCATGATGAAGCGTGAGACTTTCGCAATCGCCGACATCTACGTACCAGTCAAACGGCGCGCAACCGTCGAGCAACAGCGCGTTGACGAAATCGCGATGAGCATGCTCGACAAGGGCCAGCAGACACCGATCCTGGTACGGGCGGACGGCGCGCGTTTCGTGCTCGTCGAGGGCCTGCACCGGCTAGAGGCCGCTAAGGCGCTTGGCGAAAAGACTATTGTCGGCTTCCTTGTCGATGCGCGGAAACATTGAATGGCCGACGCCTTGGCAAGGACGGGTCTCCAGTCGGGACGGCTCGACTGAACTCGATCGAGGTAGCCGTCGATGTACGGCTTCGGCAGCCTAGAGAGATGATACGAAGGCCGCCCGGCCAGCTCGGAAGCGACCCCTTCAAATCGCGGTTCGGACACTTCAAAGCCAAGCGGCCAAGATCAGGCTTGGGATTTGTCCGTGCCCGGTCAAGGCCACCGCTCAACCCGATTGCGCCCGAGTTGGGACAAGCAGCGGGATACTCTTTTGTTTCAGATCAATGCAGCCTTTCGCGCTCGTTCCCGATATTGAGCAGACACAAGTTTTTAACAAGTTGTAGTTTGCCGCATTACATGCTGACCGAAAACCAGATAGAAAGCTCACATGGACGGCCGCTTCCAGCTCTGGGCAACATGGATGGTCATGTTTGGGATTTGCGCCCTATTGGTTGCTGCATATCTGCGCTACTAGCCAGTTGTTGAACCTTCTGCCGATGATCTGCCGGGCAAAGCCCACCGACCACAAGCTACGCCGCGAACTTCAGTTCTTTGGTTGGCCGGAATGCAACTCTCTTACTTGCCTTAATCTTGATCGTCGCGCCGGTCGCGGGATTGCGCCCCATGCGAGCCGCACGCTTCTTGACCTGAAGGATGCCCAGATGCGCAATCCGGACTCGTTCGCCTTGCTTCAGATGCCTGGTGATCAGGACAACGAGATCATTGAGGAGCTCTTGCCCCGCCCGTTTCGTCAACTGATGTTCATCGGCTAGGCTCGCCGCCAGCTCTCTAAGTGTAACCGAACTAACGGTTTTTTTTGAGTCACCTGTGTTTGCCATGGAGTTTCTCCCGGCTTCGAGTAAGTTGCTCCTCCAAAGGAGAGGTGATTCGGACTTAAAAGGAAATGGTTTTTCTTACTAGCAGCAGTGCTCGCTTTCCCTAAAGCGGCATTGGCGGCCCACCGCGCGGGCCCCGCTTTTTGATCGCGGAGCGACTAGTGCTGACGGCCTCAGCGCCGATCGCGCGATCCATGAATTACCCACGAGGCTGAGCCGACCTCGCATTCTCTCGGCCAAGCGAATACTTGGAGGATGTGCCAATACAAGGAGATTCGAATGGCCCCGCGCCAAATGAAAATGCCGGAGAAAACCGAAGCCGAACCTGAAGAACATTTGTCGCAGCGTAAGCGGCCGGAGTTGGGCCGCTATCTGCTCCAAGTAGACCGGCAAACCAAAGGCTCATACCAGACGGCAGAATCCGCCGAATCGGCAGGACTTGCGATCAAGAGGGAATTTCCGATCCTTCACGTCACTGTTTATGACAGCGTTAACTCCGCCAGCACAGTGCTCGCATCGCCCGCGCCAAAGTGAAGAACCTTCGAACGCGCCCACGCTGCTGCTTCGATTTCAGACAGGACCTGAGCGTAACGCGGCGGCGGATTTCTGAGATCGCATCGCGCGCCAGATGTCATATGGTCCCGGGAGTACTTTTGTCGAAAATGCCGAGCTGTTTTTGCGCCTCGACGGGCATTTCGGGTACACGAATGACGCGACCCATGAATGTCGCCCACGGCTTCTCGGCGACCGGCTGAAGTTGGGCAAAGTTCCAAAACTGCCTCTCGGTCATCTCGATTTCGCTGACCTCGTGGTCGAGCACCCAGCTTCGCAACATGGTGAGACGACTTTTTTCGGGATCGGTGAACATCGTGTCCGGCAAAATCTTCCTCACGGGATGCTCCTTTTGCCGGGGCAGCTGGTACCCGGGCTACTGAAATCGCCGATGGCGGCAGCCGTCTGGCCTGGACAGCCGGTTGTCCGGCCCAGCCGTATCGCACGCTATTCGTAACCTTTCTGTTAGTACGATGAAGCATGCGCAATCAGAACGATAACTCCGGCCCGCGCTGTCACCAGCACGCTTCGGAGCGGCGCAGATTTCCGAGCGGCACTGTGACTGGAGCAATATTGCTAGGAGAATTTTTTGCCGTGAGAGCCCGTGCCAATGAGAGGGCTCGACATGAACGGCGAGGCTGCTGGCGTGCTTTTTTTCTTGTTCTTGTCGGCTTTCGGCTTCTTCTTCTCGCGGTTGCTTCTCAATTGTCCCTTTGCCATTTCATCCTCGCTCTGGTGAGTGCTCGCATATTCTTGTTCTTCAAGCCTTGCGGACGTCCGCAGCAAGTCCCTTGGCCCAAGTGACCATTACGGTACTGCGTTGAAGACATAGCAATCAAGGCTGGGAAGGCGCATAGTCTAACCATGGATACTGCTTTCCGCTACGCCTTTTGGGCGCTCGTATTTGTTATCGTCGCCGAGATCGTGGTTGCCATTAAGGTGTGGTGACGTGGACCATGCCTAGCGAGTCAATCCAAATGACAGTGATTGACTATAAGGGATATCGAATTGAGGTCTGCCCTGTAGGGAAGGGATGGAGAGCATCTATCTTTTCGCCAGGTTCGAGCTCTCCCTGGCCAAATAGTCCAGTCAATCTTGAAAAAAGTAGCGCAGAGGACATTGTTGCCGAGGCCAAGCGCGTTATTGAGGTACGTCTAGGCTCGCGACTCTTATAAGATTGTGCCTGACAAGATTCAAATGCTGCCTAGGTGCTAATCCGCTCGGCGTGGTAGAGGATAGTCATCGCTCTGGTACAAGTGATAGATTTCGTCGCTGTCGAAACGCTCGTCTCCGACCTGCATCCACGCTCCAAGCGTGCGCATGGCCGGAAATTCCTCGACGGCAAAACGGACGGCTTCCGCTGCCGTGGCGAAGCGACGATAGCCGACCCGTTGCCGCGGGCTGCCCTTACGCTTTCCCATAAACAGTTCGGCCGGCGCACCGTAGTCGAATGTTATCATCCCGCCTCTGCTGCGCCACACCTTGCGGTTCGAACGACACGTGCCGTCCCTATAGATGTCGAAACACCGCGGCTTTTCTCGCCATTGTTCTTCTCTATTTCGTATTGAGTAGGACGAAAACGACATTGCTCTTCGCGGGCGTGCCGCGTTCCGAATTATGGGCGAAAACGCCAACGCCACTATGACACCGAGCGCGACGCCAAAACCGTCAATTACGCTGCCTGCAGATTGGCGGCCGCAGATTTGCCGCTGCGCCGGTCGGCTTCGATGTCGAAGGTAAGCTTCTGACCCTCAATCAGACCGCTCATGCCAGCGCGCTCGACGGCAGAGATATGCACGAACACATCGGGACCGCCGTTGTCCTGTGCGATGAAGCCGTAGCCCTTTTGGGCGTTGAAAAACTTGACGGTACCTTGAGCCATCATGGCCCTCCTTTTGAAACGATCATGCGTTTTGCGTCCCGCGCGAACCATTCGCGCGGTCTTTAATCCGGATTTTGCGTGTTCTTGGGGATAACCCTCTAAAAGTGCCGGGCGATACGGCAAGGCAGGCTAAATCGCGAATGCCCGCATATAGCGATGCTTCGCCGACTTTGCAATCGCGCGGGCAATTAAAAGCCGGGTGTTTAACTGCTGGGCCACCTAGCGAAATGACTATCTAGAGAAATCACTGGATCGCAAGACGACGGGTTGGTCGGCCTGAACTTGTTCTTCTAAAACTTCCGCAATGCTCGTTCTTCGATTACTTCGCGCAGCAAATACCGAGTCGTGACTTACTTAGCTGCCCCGGGCTCACACGTTCCGGCGTGACTCTTCAAGGCTCATTGAATCTGCCGCGCGGCGGCGCATCAAGTCGAGTAGGCAGCGGGCACCACCTGCATACGATCTATCTTTGGCAAGACCTTCCATCAGGTCCTGGTCCCCGGCGTTCAAGAAATACATCAAACTTCCCAGAAGATCGGCGGGCAGAGCATCGTTATGTTCGACGACCAAATTGCAAACTTCGCTGATTGTGTAGCGCCGACCGTCCACCATAACCAAGGATCCATGATCGCGGGAGGTCCAATTCGGATAGAGTTGCACCGCTCCATAGAACGCATCGCGCAGGTGACGCGACATTGGTTCTGACTGCGGCACGTTCATTTGAGCTTGTCCGCGCTGCGTTGAACGGAATTATCTCTGGAGCGAGCAAGGCACTTTCGCCTCATCCACTGTCCTCCAGGCCGAAGGCCAAAATCCTACCACATCATCGGGCGACGGCGGTGTTGTGCGCCACCGCAAAATGGCGCGGCCAATGACCGTTCAGGTTCATTTTCGACAATTTCGGTGAGTTGGCCTGATCTCGGCTAATACTCCAAAAGCGTTTGGAAGAGCTGACGTGGTAGAGCCTGCACTGATGTCCGCTCCTTCCACGAAAGCGTCGTTGACGTCGCTGAACCTTGATCAGCTTCCACAAACTCCTGCCCGCTGAGCCTCGCGTGGCTCGCGAAGCACGCCGTTAATGCGAAGGCTTCTCAGCATGACGTGGAATTCGCGGAAGCAGGAACGCTATACTCATTCCTATACTCACCCACTCTCCGTTGGCGCTTTTTTCACGCGCAAAATCAAAGTGCGAAACGAAGTTCGATTCCCAAATCAAAGACTTAGTCTCCGTGTAAGATATTGATAATATTATGAAATTTATCCTGGTGCCCGTGGAGGAACCCCCGAAGAACTCCTAAGGTGCAGATACTACAACCAAAATCGGAGTTGGGAAAATCCCCATATACTCAACCTTATACTCAAGCGTCTGGTCAACTGCGAGGTGGCATGGTGTGCCGTGAACAAAGGCGACGTGTCCGCAATCGGTGCAAGCCGATATTGCGGCCAAAAGTGCCTATTGATGCCGCCGCGAGCAACATTGTAGATGTTGCGCACTGTCGGCGTCAGTGAGCTCGCAAAGGTCCCGGCGCCTGCAATAGTATAGGTGTAGCTAATCGTTGAACTGGTCTTTCCCGAGTCGACGTAGAGATATTCAGCCTTCAAACCCTAGTGCGGCGCGAACATCCGTTCGAGACCGCCGCCGATCGCACCGCCGACGCGGGTCGAGTTGGTCGTATTCGCCGTCGAAGCCTCAGTGAAACACGATTTCCGAGACCGCGCCGCGTGCGGGGCGTTATATCGCGCCGAAACTGCGTTTGTCGAAAATACCGAGCTGTTTTTGCGCCTCGATGGGCATGTCGGGCACGCGAATGACACGGCCCATGAATGTCGTCCACGGCTTCTCGGCGACCGGCTGAAGCTGGGCAAAGTTCCAAAATTGTTTCTCGGTCATCGCGATTTCGCTGACTTCGTGGTCAAGCACCCAGCTTCGCAGCATGGTGAGACGGCTTTGTTCGGGATTGGCGAACATCGTGTCCGGCAAAGTCTTCCTCACAGGGTGATCCTTTTACCGGGCCGGCAGACGCCTGCGGCTGCTGAAGCCGTCATGGACGTCGCCGGAGCTGCACCGTCGATTCAGTATTGGCACACCATTCGTAAGCTTTCCGTTAGGAGGACGTCGCAAACGGTCGCCGCGACAACTTCGGCCCGCGTCGTCGCCGGCGCGCTTTTCGGAACGGCAGCCAGGCTCAAGGACGTTTTTGGGTGCACTCGCCGATGTCGCGTGGACCACAACATAAACAAAGCTTGCTATTGCGGCGAATAGAGCGTCTAGTGAACGAACCTAGAGCAGAGCTGGGCTATTCCCGCTCAAAGCTGCCAGCAAAACGACGACCCCACCGAAGTCGCCGCTCAATAACAGGCAGCTACCGCCGTCGGTTGGCACAAATCGAACGTGGCGCGGAGCGTCTGGGACTCATGGAAGCATTTTTGATCGCGGTCGTTATTATCGCTTTGTCCATTGGTTGCTTTTTCTTGTTCGTCATTGAGCCACGCCGGAAGATTTACGATCGATGAATGAACGAAGGCTGCGCGTTCGACCCCGGCGTTGTGGCATTTGCGTTCTTTCTGCTCGGGCTCTCGCCGCGCACGTCCCTCTCACCGAAAGGCTGAAAAGCCATGCAAACTCCTTCAATGCTGCAGGGCGAGTCGCGGACTCGTCTCCTCCAAGGGATAGCTATCGGCGCAATCGCGTCGATGGTCATCGGATTTTCCTGGGGCGGTTGGATGACCGCTCGCACCGCCGTCAAATTGGCGGATGAACAGGCCAACACCGCGGTCGTGGCGGCTCTCACGCCGTTCTGCGTGGAGAAATTCCTGCAGAACAGCGACGCCAAAGCGAACCTCGCACTGCTGCAAAAGATTTCCAGCACTTGGGAACAAGGCGATTACTTGCAGAAGGGCGGCTGGGCGACACGGCCTGGGG
>Ga0335081_10000946_pt1 | contig 46532 bp, 43 predicted proteins | sample Lox_Sample_35_FD_206713 | JGI IMG/M metagenome (GOLD analysis project Ga0335081, IMG submission 206713) | Soil microbial communities from Loxahatchee National Wildlife Refuge, Florida, United States - Lox_Sample_3.5 | ecosystem: Environmental > Terrestrial > Soil > Wetlands | place: USA... | reverse complement strand
GGAACGTAATAGAATCCCACACCATACAGACTGCAAATCTTCACGTATTGGACTGGCTTGGCCTTTACGGGAAGATCGGCGGCCTGCGCCCCTGCTATCGCAACGAGTCCCGCTGCGGAGCCAAGGAGAAGGCTTTTCACCATCTTCATCTTGAACCTCCAAACATTGTTTCTCTGAGAGGGTTCAGTGTCCGCAGTGCGACGAGCACCAATGGAACTTCCCCTTGCTCCCCGCCATTCGGAAAACTTTGCGCTCGCCGAACAGCACAACAGGGGGATGCCCCCTCCGTCGCAAGGGCCGAGATTAAAGGATGAGGGCTGGCAAGCAATGAAGAAGCGCTTCGCCCACAGGCCTTTGGAGCAGTTTTCGGGCGACTGTTGCGTAAAAAACACGCAGTCGCGGCGGGCCCCGCCCGCGTCGCCCGGGCCGTTCCATCAAGCCGAGCATTTACATTATGAATTCAAATAGTTAAATGGTATATTCTTTGCAAAAATATCACCGCGCCGAAATATGGTTTGTAAAGACTTAATCCCAATTCGAATGCCGCGCCGCCGATTTCGCGCCGTTGTGCTCAAAAATTGCAGCAAATGAGACCAATCTGCCGGTGTGTTCGGCATCCCCTACCAAAGGCGATTTCTCGCAAAGGCGTGGCCCGATCCAGACTTGAGGTACCTCTCGAATTGCTCGGCCTTCGCTCGGCTGGAGAATGCCAGGTAGGTTACAAAATGCCATGGTCCAAATTTTGCAGTGTGCAGCGATTTTCCTGAATTGTGATCACGCAAACGTTGTTTGAGGTCCGCTGAAATTCCCACATATCGCTTACCCGGAACCGAATCGTTTTCAATTAAGTACACGTAATACATGATATTTCAGCCCTTCTTCGCTAAAGCTTCGAAGGGCATCCTGCTTCGCGAGGCGCGCTGCATCCTGCAAAGCGCGTCAGCGCGAAGCAGGATGGCGGAGACGGAGGGATTCGAACCCTCGATACGCCTTTAGAGCGTATAACGGTTTAGCAAACCGCCGCCTTCAGCCACTCGGCCACGTCTCCAGCGCGAAAAATGCGTATAGAAACCGCCTTGCACGGTCAAACCACGAGCGAGATGTCGGACGATCGGCGATGAATCGCAAGCAGCGCCGCGCCGCGCAAAAGCAAAATTCATCCGTCTCGTCGCCCTCGCCGACAACCGGCGATTCGATTCGGCCGTTGCTGGCGCAGGCCGCGCAAGCGCAGGCGCACAACAAGCTCGCCGAGGCTGCACGCGCGTATCAGCGCATCCTCGCGCTCAAACCGGACCACGCAGAAGTCCTCAACAATCTCGGCTGCGTGCTGCAGGCGCAAGGCAAGCTCGCCGAGGCTTCCATTTGCTTTGCGCGCGCGCTGACGCTGATGCCGCAGCTCTTCGATCAGTTCGGCGGCGTTATGTCCGCGCTCACCATGGTGTCGCCGCCGCTTGGCGAGGCGATGCGTCGCGCCGAGACGGCCTGGCCGCAACGGCTTTCAACGCAAGAGCTGCTCGACGGCGGTCTGACACCGATTGCCGCGGATCCCCTGCTCGCTTGCATTCTTGCATCGGCGCCCGTGCGCGACATCGCACTCGAGCGCGCGCTGACGTCGCTGCGCCGGTCGCTGCTGCTGATGCACGCACCCGACGACGCCGCGCTCGTCTTTGCCTGTCGCTTGGCGAAGCAGTGCTTCATCAATGAGTATGTTTTCGCCACCACCGACGAGGAAGACGCCGCGGTCGAGAAGATCGCCGCGCAAGTCGACGGCGCGCTCGCATCGGGTGCCGACCTCGCGCCGCTGCAGATCACACAGCTTGCCATGTACCGCCCGCTGTTCACGCTCGCGCAGGCACTATCATTGCTCGATCGTCCCTGGCCGCGCCCGCTCAACGAGATGCTTACGCAGCAAGTGCGCGAGCCGATGCAAGAGCACGCGCTGCGCGATACGATTGCGCGGCTGATGCCGATCGACGACGTGGTATCGCAACGCGTGCGTGCGCAATACGAGGAGAATCCGTATCCGCGCTGGGTGCGTGTTGCGGGGCAAGTGGAGCCGACCGCTATTGAGCGCTATCTGCGCGATCTATTTCCGACCGCGGGCTTTACCGCGCCCGGCAAGACCGCCGACCTCGACGTGCTGGTCGCCGGCTGCGGTACCGGCTGGCAAGCCATCGGCACTGCTCAGAAATTCGCCGGCGCCAGGGTGCTGGCGGTGGACTTGAGCTTGAGCAGCCTCGCCTTCGCCAAACGGCAGACACCCCCCTCGCTCGCCGCCCGCATCGATTACGCCCAAGCCGATATTCTCGCCCTCGGTGCGCTCGATCGGCGTTTCGACATGATCGACGCGAGCGGCGTCTTGCATCACATGGCCGATCCGCTCGCCGGCTGGCGCATCCTGCTCACGTTGCTCAAGCCTGGCGGGTTCATGCATGTCGGCCTCTACAGCGAAGTTGCGCGCCGCGACGTCGTCGAAGCCCGCGCCTTCATTGCCGAGCGCGGCTATAAAGCAACGCCGGCCGATATCCGCCGTTGCCGGCAGGACATCCTGCAAACGCAGCTGCGCAGCCTCGCAAGCGCCAATGATTTCTTCTCGATGAGCGAATGCCGTGATCTCCTGTTTCACGTCCAGGAGAGCCGCATGACCATTCTGCAGATCAAGGAGTTCATCGCGGCGCAGAAATTGAAATTTCTCGGCTTCGAATTCGCCGCGACGGCGCAACGCCGTTTTCGCGCGCTGTTCGAGCAGAACGGCTGGTCGACCGGCAATCTCGATCGCTGGCACGAGATCGAGACCGCTCATCCCGAGACTTTCGCCGGCATGTATCACTTCTGGATGCAGAAACCCTGACCGTGCAACAACGCGGCTTCGATATCGGTCAGGCCTTGCAGGAAGCGCTCAGCCTGCACCGGCAGGGTCGGCTGCGCGAAGCCGAAAAGCTGTACGCCCGCGTCTTGAAGGCGGCGCCGGCGAACTTCGACGCGCTGCATCTTTCCGGCCTCGTCAAAGCGCAGGCGGGCCACATGGGCGAGGCGCACCGGCTGATGGCGGCCGCGCTCAAGATCAACAGCCAGGCGCCTGATGCTTGGGTCAATTTCGCCAACGTCCTGCATGCGCTCAAGCGCGATGGCGAGGCGCTCGCCGCGCTCGACAAGGCGCTAGCGCTGCGGCCCGGCGATACGGAGATCCTGCGCAACCGCGGTAATGCGCTGCTCGCCCTTGGGCGCGTGGAGGAGGCGTTCGGCCACTTCGACCGCGTGCTCAAGGCCAATCCGCGGCAGGGCGAGGCCTTGCTCAACCGCGGCACTGCGCTCGCCCGGCTCGGCCGCGCCGACGAGGCGTTACGAGATTTCGACGCTGCGCTCGCGCTGGCGCCCAACCATCCGGCTGCGCTCTACAACCGCGGCACCGTGCTCAACGATCTCGGTCGCCATAGCGAGGCGCTCGCCACCTTCGATCGCGCGCTTGGTCTCGCGCCAAACAACGCTCAGGCCTGGAACAATCGCGGTCGTGCGCTGCAGGCGCTCAACCGGCACCAGGAGGCGTTCGAAAGCTTCGACAAGGCGATCGCGCTCGACAAGACTTACGCCGACGCCCATTCCAACCGCGCGCTGTCGCTGCTCACGCTCGGCGATTTCGCCCGCGGTTTTGCCGACTATGAGTGGCGCTGGAAGCGCAGCGGCATGGCCGACCTGAGGCGCAATTACCACGCGCCGCTCTGGCTCGGCGAATTTGCACTCGCGCGCAAGTGCATCCTGCTGCACGCCGAACAGGGTTTGGGCGACACCATCCAATTCGCGCGCTATGCGCCGTTGCTCGCGCGCATGGGCGCCACCGTCATCCTCGAAGTACAGCCGGAATTGAAAACGCTGCTGAGCGAGCTCGACGGCGTCGCCTCGGTGCACGCGCGCGGCGAGGCACTGCCCGCCTACGATGTGCACTGTCCGCTCGGCAGCCTGCCGCTCGCGCTCAAGACCGCACCTGACACGATCCCCGCCGACATCCCCTATCTGCGCGCCGACGCGGCCCGCATCGCCAAGTGGCAGCCGCGCATCGCACCGCTCCGCGGCAAGCGCGTGGCTTTCGCCTGGGCCGGCCATGCCCGGCACCCGAATGATCGCAACCGCACGATCGAACTGTCGTCGCTCACCCCCTTGCTGGCCTCTGCCGGGGTTTCCTTCATCAGCATCCAGCGTGAGCTGCGCGGCGGCGATGAGGCCCGCCTCAAGCTTTGCCCGAACGTCATTCACGTCGGGGACGCGCTCGAGGACATGAGCGACACCGCCGCCGTGCTCGCGCTCGCCGATCTACTGATCGCGGTCGATACGTCGGTTGTGCACCTGGCCGGCGCGATGGGGCGTCCGGCCTGGGTCATGCTGCCGTTCGCGCCGGATTGGCGCTGGACGCTGCGCGGCGAGCGCAGCCCCTGGTATCCGCAGGTGCGGCTTTTCCGTCAGAGCGCGCTCGGCGATTGGCCAAGCGTAATTGCGCTGGTCGCCGCCGCGCTCGGCGAATTCGCCGGCGCGGCCTAAACGCCGGCTCAGGCCGCCGCGCGGATCGCAACCGGAGCCTGCGGCTGCGGATGGCCCTTGAGCCAGTCGCGCGCCGTGCGCTGGGCGCAGCCGATCTCGGCATCGCTCATCAGCTCGGCGATCTCGCGCCGCAGACGCGCGGCGTCGCAGTGCCCCCGCATCGCCGCGATGTTGAACCACTTGTGCGCCTCGATGAGATCGACAGGAACTCCCGCCCCCGCCGAAAAGATCATGCCGCGCGCGAAGCAGCCGTTGGCATCGGCCGGTTCTGAGGCGGACAGTGCCGCAGTGTCGATGTCAGCCATTTTTGGCCTCCCCATTATTACGCGCATTGCCCCATGCGCGTTCCTGTCGCCCGTCGCAGACTTCCGGTCGAGCAGCGTCACCATGGCGCGGAAAATTTGAATGGCAGTTTAAGCGTCGCGATGAATCGAAAGTGAACGATGTGGCTCGGATTTTCCGGAAGCGCCGGAATACCGCTGCAAAACATATGTTTCTACAAGATGGTGATGGTTCGCTAACCGCGCCGATTCAGCGCGCACTAACCACCGCGCCACGTCGCACAAATCGTCAGCCGCTGCGCGCGCGCTGACCGAACAACACCGCCTGCACCTCCGCCGACTTCATATCGATGCCTTGGCGCAACTCGAGACCGAGCGACATGCCGCGTTGCACCGCCGGCCGCGCTTTCACGGCCTCCAGCCAACGCTTGAGGTGTGGAAACTGCTCGATGTCTTGCCCCTGGCGCTTCCAGCCATTGGCCCAGCCGACGATGGCCATGTCGGCGATCGAATATTTGCCGGCGATGAATGCGCGATCCTGCAACCGGGTGTTCATCACGCCATAGAGCCGGTTGACCTCGTCTTCGTAGCGCTTGATCGCGTAAGGCAGCGTCTCTCTGGCGTAGTGCTTGAAGTGATTGAGCTGGCCCGCCATCGGACCGATACCGCCCATCTGCCAGAACAGCCATTGCTCAACCTCGACGCGTACGCGTTCTTCACGCGGATAGAACTTACCGGTTTTGCGCCCGAGATATTGCAGGATGGCGCCCGACTCGAAGAGCGAGATCGGTCGTCCGCCCGGTCCGTCGGGATCGACGATCGCTGGCATGCGGTTGTTCGGCGAGATTTTCAGGAAGTCGGAATTGAACTGCTCGCCCCTGGCAATGTTCACCGGGATCATGGTGTAGGGCAACTTGCACTCTTCCAGCATGATGGAAATCTTGAAGCCGTTTGGCGTCGGCCAGTAATAGAGCTCGATTGGCTTAACTCTCGTCGCCCTCTTTCTCGCGACACTTACTTTTTGTTTCCGCTGCGCGCGCGCCATATCGCCACTCCCGTTTCTGCAACGACAGGCCAGACCTAGGCGTGCCGATCACAAACCGCAACCGGGCCCGCTGCCAGCGAGCCCCGGCCTGGACCAATACAACCATTACGTTATAGACTTTCGATCCGGTTGTAGATGAAGGGGGCAGTCATGATGAGACCAGCGTTCGCAGCCGCAATTATTGCCAGCCTCATGGCGGCGCCGATGCTACCGCCGCGTGCCGCCGCGCAGACCGCAAGCACCGACGTTGCGGCGAAGCCGAAGAAGCCTTTGACAGCGAACCAACTTGCCGCGCGCGACCGGCAGGCAAAGTGCGCCGCCGAATGGAAGGAGGCCAAGGCGGCCGGCAAGATTGAAGAGGGAATGACCTGGCCGAAATATTGGCACGGCTGCAACGCCCGCCTGAAGGCGGCGGCGCTGGCGGCGGACCGCCAAAAACAGTGAGGGCATCGGAGAGACTTCACGTCTCGCCGACGCCCTCTGTCATCATCCGAACCGGGGCGCCCCGAAGCAACCGCGTTGCGCTCAACTCCGTGACGCACACCGGTCCTTATGACGCAATCTTCGATCGAAGAGGTCGAAGATCGGAAGAAGCTACTAGAGCCTCTTCTTCTTCTTCGCTGCCTTCTTCTTTCTACGTTTCGCCATTGCTGCCCTCCTAGCCATATCGATATGGCGGGTGTCGCATCAGTGCGTTCGCGAATCGAAGCGCACTGCATTCCGTTTACTACAGCACAACGAAAAAAGCAGCGATCCACTTAACGAAGAGTGTATCCGCGTGCGCAAAGAGCGCGCCACTGCGCGCGCAAACGATGCGCGCGCTGGCGAGCGACCCATATGCGCAAGTGAAATTGCGTGCGTACAAACGCAAATGACCGAGACTCGAAAAGTATCGATAAAATAAGTGTTTTCACGTTGTTGGTTGCGGCACCGACTGCCTCGCGACACCGAACGCAACTTGCATCCGCGCTATCGTTTTTCTTCAGCAGTGTCCTTGATGCACAGGCGGAAGCAACGGCCGAAAAATTTTGCACAGGCGTGTGGTCAAGCGCCTCTTCGAGTGTTTGAACCGATCAAAAACGCGCGAATCGGCGCCCGGTGATTCGGCTGGATTGACCTCAGCTGCGCCTCACAGCCCGAGCTTTTGCTTGAGCAACATATTCACCGCTTGTGGGCTCGCCTTGCCGCCTGACGACTTCATCACCTGACCGACAAACCAGCCGATCGCCTTCGGATTGGTCTTGGCATCGGCGACCTTGTCCGGATGCTTGGCGATGATGTCATCGACCGCTTTCTCGATGGCTCCGAGATCGGTGACCTGTTTCATGCCCCGCGCCTCGACGGTCGCGCGCGGATCGCCACCTTCCGTCCATAGGATCTCGAACAGGTCCTTGGCGATCTTGCCGGAGATGGTTCCGTCGGCGATCAAGTCGAGCACGCCGCCGAGTTGCGCGGCGGATAAAGGTGAGGCGGTGATGTCCTTGCCCTCCCTGTTCAGGCGGCCGAACAAGTCGTTAATGACCCAGTTCGCCGCCGCCTTGGCATCACGTCCTTTCGCCACCGCCTCGAAGTAATCGGCAGTCTCACGCTCGGCTACCAGGACGCCGGCGTCATAAGACGACAGGGCGAATGCGCGCATGAAGCGCGCTTTCTTCTCGTCGGGAAGCTCCGGCAGTCCAGCCTTCAGGTCCGCAACGAATTGAGGTTGTAGTTCCAGCGGCAACAGGTCGGGATCGGGAAAGTAGCGATAGTCGTGCGCCTCTTCCTTGGTGCGCATGGACCGCGTCTCGCCCCTGGCCGGATCGAACAGGCGCGTCTCCTGCTCGATCGCGCCACCCTCCTCCAAAATGTCGACCTGTCGGCGCGCTTCGTGTTCGATGGCCTCGCCGATGAAGCGGATCGAGTTCATGTTTTTGATCTCGCAGCGGGTGCCGAGCGGCTCGCCGGGGCGGCGCACCGAGACGTTGACGTCGGCGCGCAAATTGCCCTTTTCCATATCGCCGTCGCAGGTCCCAAGATAGCGCAGGATCGAGCGCAGCTTGGACAGAAACGCCTTGGCTTCTTCGGCCGAGCGCAGGTCCGGCTTTGACACGATCTCCATCAGCGCAACGCCCGCGCGATTGAGATCGACGTAGGAGAACGTCGGGTGGCGGTCATGCAGGCTCTTGCCCGCATCCTGTTCGAGATGCAGCCGCTCGATGCCGATCGTCACCTGTTCGCCATCGTCGAGATCGACGGTGACTTCGCCTGCGCCGACGATCGGCTGCTTGTACTGGCTGATCTGATAGCCCTGCGGCAGGTCGGGATAGAAGTAATTCTTCCGGTCAAAGACCGACCTGTAATTGATCTTGGCCTTGAGGCCGAGCCCGGTGCGGATTGCCTGCTTCACGCACTCCTCGTTGATCACTGGGAGCATGCCGGGCATGGCGGCATCGACCAGCGAGACGTGCGAATTGGGGGCGCCGCCGAATTCGGTGGAGGCAGCGGAGAACAGTTTGGCCTTGGAGGTGACTTGCGCATGCACCTCCATGCCGATGACGACTTCCCAGTCGCCGCTCGCGCCGCGGATCAGCTTGGTTGGCTTGGATTTTGCGCTCATGCGCTATGCCTAGCGGCCAGCGCACACTCCGGCAAGCCGCCGTCAGAGCTTCAGTTCGTGGCCGAGCGCCTGCTCGACGACGTCGAAACTGTTGGTGAATTCGCGGAATTCAATCAGCTGGCCATTCTTCAGCAGCATGAAATTGGCCACGCGGAAGCGCAGGACGCGGTCGCTCGAGCGCTGGCGGAAGCTCACGTCCGAGACCACCGCGGCGCGCTCGCCTTCGATGATGACGATCTCCGGCTTATAGCTTTCGAGCCTGTAGACGGCGGCGATGTCGGTCAGCACTTGAATCACGGCGGCGCGGCCGCGGCGGGCGCCGGCGAAGGGAAAGACCGTGATCGGGCCGTAAATGATCCAATCGATATCATCGTGAATAAATTTGGCGACCGTCTCGAAATCGCGTCGCTCATAGGCATCGTAAAGTTCGCGCACGATTACGCGCGTCTTGCTGTCGAGGAGAGTGGTCGTCATGTACGAAAGTATGGCGTCAACATCCTTACTCGCCAAGGACTTAGCTGTCGCTTTCAACCGCAATTGCGCGCCGGGTCATGCGCCACTTCAATTGCTGCGTTGCCATGGCGGCATAGAGTCATCACGGATTGGCCCCATTTATGCAGGGAATTGCCCGCTGGATTCTGGGAACAAGCCTGCGGTCATTCACGTTGCAAGGCAGCGTTTCCCAACCGCGAAAATGCGCAGATGAAGAACGGTCATTTTGGTCTAATCCTTGGCGGTGTCGTCGCGCTTGTCGCCGCGATCTTCATTTTCAGCGGTGGCACGCTGGGCGGCAAAACCACCATCTCCGGCGACGAGGATCTGCCGCCGATTGCAACGGCCGACCCTGACTAGCCGCTCACCACCAGCGCTGCGGTGCAAAGTGCCCCGCCGCTTGCTCGATCACTTCGGCAAGCGAGAACAATGTCTCTTCGTCGAAGGGCCTCCCGATCAGCTGCAAGCCGAGCGGCAACCCCTGTCCGTCCAGGCCCGCCGGCACTGAAATGCCCGGCAGCCCCGCCATGTTTACCGTCACGGTGAACACGTCGTTGAGATACATCTCGACCGGGTTGGCTTGGCCCTTCTCGCCGAGCCCGAAGGCGGCCGAGGGTGTGGCCGGCGTCAGCATGGCGTGGATGCCGGCGGCGAAGGCCTGTTCGAAATCGCGTTTGATCAGCGTGCGCACCTTCTGCGCGCGCAGATAATAGGCGTCGTAATAGCCGGCCGAAAGCACGTAGGTGCCGATCATCACCCGTCGACGCACCTCCTTGCCAAACCCTGCCGCTCGCGTCGCCTCATACATGTCGGTGATGTCACGGCCGTCGACCCGCAAGCCGTAACGCACGCCGTCATAGCGCGCGAGATTGGACGAGGCCTCCGCCGGGCAGACGATGTAATAGGCCGGCAACGCGTATTTCGTGTGCGGCAGCGAGATATCCACGAGCTCGGCGCCGGCGGCTTTCAGCCATTCCTGCCCCTGCGCCCATAGCTTCTCGATCTCGGCCGGCATGCCATCGACGCGGTATTCCTTCGGGATGCCGATGCGCAGGTTCTTTACCGATTTGCCGACCGCGGCTTCATAGTCCGGCACCGGCAGATCGGCGCAAGTCGTGTCCTTGGCGTCCGCTCCCGCCATCGAGCGCAGCAAGATGGCGGCGTCGCGCACCGTGCGCGCGAAGGGGCCCGCCTGATCGAGCGAGGAGGCAAAGGCAACGATGCCCCAGCGCGAGCAGCGGCCGTAGGTCGGCTTTAGCCCGACCGTGCCGGTGAAGGCCGCCGGCTGACGGATCGAACCGCCGGTGTCGGTGCCGGTTGCGCCCAGACACAAATTCGCCGCGACCGCGGTCGCCGAGCCTCCCGAGGAGCCGCCGGGCGTCAACGGCGTGTTCGCCCCCTTACGCCGCCACGGCGAGATGACGTTGCCGAAATACGAGGTCTCGTTCGACGAGCCCATGGCGAACTCGTCGCAATTGGTCTTGCCAAGCAGCACTGCACCGTCGCGCCAGAGATTGGCGGTGACCGTCGACTCGTAAGTCGGCGTAAAGTTGCCGAGAATGTGCGAGCAGGCGGTCGAGCGCACGCCCGCGGCACAGAACATATCCTTGACGGCGAGAGGGATGCCCTCGAGCGGTTTGGCCTCGCCCGCGGCGATGCGCGCGTCCGACGCCTTCGCCATCGTCGTCGCGCGCTCCGGCGTCTCCAGCACATAGGCGTTGAGCGCGCGCGCCGTTTCCATGGCGGCAATGTGCGCTTGCGCCAGCTCAACGGCGGAGAAGCTCTTCTTCCTCAGCCCGTCGCGCGCCTCGGCCAATGTCAGCGCGGTCAAGTCGCTCACGGCTTGCGCTCGTCCTCGGCCGGCTGCGGCGCCGGCGTGGCGGCATCGCAGGCAAAACGCGCGGCTTCCGCCTGCTCGCGCAAGATGCGCTCGCGCACGTCTTCCGGCAGCGCGTCGAGCATGCTCCAAAAGCTCATCTCACAGGCGATGCACATCACTCGACGACCTTGGGCACGAGGAAGAAGTTGTCGTCGCTCGTCGGCGCGTTCTGGACGATCTGGCCGGGGATACCGCCATCGGTCACCGCGTCGGTACGCATTTTCATTTTCATCGGCGTGACCGACGTCATCGGTTCGACACCGGTGACGTCGACCTTCGATAACTGTTCGACGAAGGCGAGAATGGCGTTGAGCTCACCCTGCAAATGCGTGACTTCGTCCTCGGCGACGGCGATGCGGGCAAGGTGCGCGATACGACGGACGGTGTCGGCGTCAACGGACATGCGAGACCTTTGGGTTGCGCCGCATATAGCAGACGCTTGTTCGCGGCTGCAACGATGCTTCTCACGCCGCCTGGCTATCGATCCGCGCAGGCATGCACTTCAACCGTTACATGCGACAGCCCAGCGACGCCGGCGAGTCGGCGCTTATAGGCCGTCGGCGTCTGTGGGCGGTCCGCCACCACCGCCGCAATCACCCCGACATGGCCGGGGCCAAGTCGCCACAAATGCAAGTCGCTGACGCGGTCGCCGTCCATCTCGAGCCGCTTGCGGATAACGAGGGCGAGTCGCCGGTCCGGCACCATGTCGAGGAGCGTGGCGCCGGAGCTGCGCAAGAGGCCGAACGACCAGCTCAGGATCACGCCCACGCCGAAGAGCGCCATCAGCGGGTCCATCCAAACCCAGCCAAAGAAATGCCCAGTCAACATGGCGACGATCGCCAGCACCGAGGTCAACGCGTCGGCGAGAACGTGCACATAGGCGGCGCGGAAACTGCTGTCGTGCGTGCGATGGTGACGGTGACCATGTTCATGGTCGTGATCATGCGCGTGCTCACGGTCGAACAACAGCCAAGCGCTGGAGAGATTGACCGCAAGACCGGCCACCGCGAGCCAAGTCGCCTCGGTGAAATCGATTGCGACCGGCGCATAAAACCGCCGCACGGCCTCGTAGGCGATCAGGCCGGCGATCAGCGCCAAGATCATTGCGCTGGCGAAGGCCGCCAGTTCTCCGACCTTGCCGGTGCCGAAGGTGAAGCGCGCGTCGCCTGCATGCCGACGCGCGAAGCGATAGGCGTAGCCCGCGATCAACAGCGCGCCGGCATGGGTTGACATGTGCCAGCCGTCGGCCACGACCGCCATGGAGCCGAACATAGTGCCGCCGACGATCTCGGCCACCATCATCACGGTGGTGAGCGCCACCACGAACAAGAGCTGCTGCTCGTGCCGTTTGTGCTTGGCGCCGAGATAGAGGTGGCTGTGCTGCCAGGGCTCGACGGAATCGGTGTGCATGGGGCTTATCCTGTTGGCGCTGATCCGGCACGTTGCTGCAAAGGATAGACCCGCGCGCCTAGCGCGCAAACCGTCACGGCGTGTCATGAAATGCGCGTCGCGTGGCGGAAAGCGGATTTAGGACCCTGGCCGCCGGCGCAGGACGTCAAAATCGCCGACCGTCTTGAACTTCTCGTACAATTTCATTTCCGCCGCCAATGGCGGGTAGGAGTTCGCCCACCCCATCCAATCGAGGTCGCGGCCTTTGTCGACGATGATGACGTCCGGGCGATTTTTGGCGACATCCTCCGCAAACATGGCCTTGTCGCGGGCGATATAATGATCAAGCAGGGCTTCGGTCTTTGGATCCTGCAAACCCTGCTTACGGCGATACCAGATCGTGCCCGTCACCCAAAGCTGGGAAGCACGGCCGACAAATGTGCCGCCCACCATGCGGGTCAACGGAAAACTGACACAAAGAACGTCGGAGAGCACCATGATCTTTGGATGGGCCTTGACTGCCTCGACCGCTTGCGCCAGCGGCCGCGGATCGAGCATACAGATGGACAACCAGGTCTGCGCGACCGCGACGATCACTGCGGCGGCGAATGCACTGCTAAGCCGCTTGAGCCGACCGACGGCGGGAGGAACCACGTGTTCGCGCCACTGCTCGATCAGTGCCATCATGAGCGCGATCAGCGCAAGCGCGAGCATCGGATAGGAGTGATAGTTCCAGCCCTTCTGCTGCACGTAGAATTCGATAAAAAAACCGACCGACCCGGCCAGCAACAGCGAATAGGGCAATTCGACCATGGCTCGGCGTTTAAGCAGTGCAGTCAGTATGACCGCCGCGACCCAACAGGGGGTCGCGAACGCTTCCAGCATGATCAGGTAAGGCGTCTTCGAGGGCAGATACGACACCATCGCCATCGGCAGAATATCGGAGATGAATTCCGGATAGGCGAACACGACAACCGCGACGTAAACAGCCAATAAGGCGGCGGCGATCCAATTCTCCAGTGCGAATAACGGGCGCCAAGACCGGGCGTGAAGCGCAGCCACCGCGCTCACGCAAACGATCGGAATGGCAAAATGCGGTTTGATGATCGCGACAATGCCGCCGCAGACCCCCGTCACGATCGCCAACAACAGGTCGGGGTGTGCCCGTCTTGCACGCACCGCGGCCGTCGCGAGCACCGGCAAAAACAGAATGAGCGCGATGTGCTCGCGTTCGCCGAAAGTATAGGCCGGCAGGATGAGAAGGGCCGCCGCACACAGCGTCGCCAGCGTCCAGCGCTGCTGATCGCTCAGTCCGACCGGTCGTAAGATGCGGCCGCAGAGCCAGAGACTCAAAGCCGCCGCCAGAAATACCAATGCATCGGCGATATATTCGGCCGGGATTCCTGAAAGCCGCCCGAGCATTGCCGGAACGATGAAGAGAAACACCGTGGCCGGTGGGTTGACGTCGATGATATCGACGTAAAGGCGCTGCCCATCGAGCACCTTCTCGGCCATCGTTAAACACCAGCTGGTATCGAGGTTGGCCAAGGTAAAGCCGCGCATAGTGACCGCGACCAGGAATATCGATAGCAGAGGCAGCCATCGTGGCAGTGCAAGCGTGAGCCGCCGGTGCGCCGGCGGCAGCGCCGCGTCGACGGGCAGAGCAGCGATGCCGGGACGGACCGGGTAGTCACGATGGAATGGCATAGCCGGCCTCGAAACAGAAAATCGGCGGCCACGCTAGCCGTGGGGCATTAACAGGCCCTTTCCCTCCCGACCGGCGCGCTGAGACGCTGAGTTCTGGTCTGAGCGGAAGAATCGTCAAATTTGAGCGAATTGCGCTGAGGCCCCAGGCAATCGAGCCGGGCTGCTTAGCTCTGCTACAGTCGCCGGCCTCGCCCTTGCTGGAGATCACGTTGCCTGCCGGCACCTTGATGGTGGCACCGGCGTCCTTGGTACTGCCGGCGGCACACGGAGAACAAGCCAGGATCGGATCGATGGCTGACCGGCGATGCACCGTCACGGGCGATAGTTTGGGTTGAAATAAAGCGGCCGGGCGCTGCGTTAATAACTTATGGTTAGCGTCCACCCGCTAGGATGCGTCCCGAAGCTTGGTTTATTCGCGGGTTTCTTGTGGTGACGGCTGTCGCCCAGTGTGGTTTCCAGCTTACGCCGTCTGATCGGAAGAAGGCGGCTGCGGCCGTTGCCTTCTGTGTGGTTGGCGTCACAATTTTTGTATGGCTGCTCGACTGCGTTTTCTTTCGTGCTCAGCTGCCGGCTAGCTATGTGGCATTTTACACAAGCCCGCTTATGCCACGAGTACCGGCTATGTGCCTTCTGGCTATTTTCGAGGAGGTCAAATACCGCCTCCTGCTGATGACCGTTCTAATGTTGGCCATCACGGCGCTGCTCAAAAGGACGCCTTCTGGCTGGTGCGTCCTGCTGATCATCATTGCCGCACAAGTTGCAAATGTCGGATATCTGGTCGCAGATGATCCTGCGTACGGGTCACTTCGCTATCTTGCGATCGGCTGCACTTGGGGCTGGCTTTATTGGAAGCATGGTTGGCTCTCTGCGATGATGGCTCATGGAATCACCCATGTACTTTTAGATCCAATGCTTCTCATCGGACTTAGTTGACAGCAATAGCCCGTCCCGGCAGTTGAGCTGAAGGGCCTTCGCCGTTTGCCCAGACCGGTATTTCAATGTCGCTCTAGTTCAGCCGGTAGCTCAATGATGCAGCGTTGAGCCTCGTGGTCATACCCACGCGTCCTATGCCAACATCGGCCCCAGCGCACCAGAATGTCTGGCGGTTCATGCGCGATAGCTGGCTCTCGAACCGTATCTTCAAATCCTCCGATGACCTCGTCGATCACTGCTGCAAGGCCTGGAACAAGCTCGTCGACCAACCCTGGCGCATCATGTCCATCGGTGTCCGTCAATGGGCGCACGGGTTCCGACCGATAGGACTCGATATTAAGGCTCTGGAGGAGGCCGCCGCCGACACGGGCTATTCCGAGTAAGAATTCAGCGAATTTTTGAAGCGCGATGCGGCGGCGCTGTCCCGACACTCGGTTTCGAGCGACAATCGGCTTCGTGCATCGGCGCCAGCGTCGGCGCAGCCGTCTCGGGAAGCGCTGCCTCACCCGCCGACGGCGGACGGGATGGCCGGAACGGACCGAGCAGCAGGTCGAAGACACCGCGCCGACTAAGTTCGCCGGTGCCGAACACCGCCGCCCGCGGCCGCTCAGGCACGTACAACGTGCCGAACAACCAGTCCCAGGCCACGAACAGCGCGCTGAAATTACGGTCATAGGCGGCACGCTCGTTAGCGTGGTGCCAGTGATGAAAGCGCGGGTCGACCAGTATCCGCCGCAGCGGCCCAAAGCCAAGCGCGATGTTGGCATGGCTGAGCAACGCCTGTGCGCCATGGATGGTCTTAGCGACCGCGACCGCCTCCATCGACAGTCCCAACATCAACAGCGGCACCGAGGTGAACACCGCAGTGAGCGTGAGGTCCAGCGGATGGAAGCGGTAAGCCACCAGCCAGTTCATCTCCTCGGCGCTGTGATGTACCTCGTGGAAGCGCCACAAATAGTGGGTGTGCATCAGACGGTGGCTGACATAGATGCCGAGATCCGCCGCCACCACGGCGGCGATCACCTGCAGCCAGAATGGCCAGGCGCCCACAACGGCGCCGAGGCCGGTCGGCACCACGGCATCGACACCAACATAGATGAGGGCTGCGACGGCCCCGCTCACGAAGGTGGTGACGATAACATTAAACAGCAGCAACATTACGTTCTGCCGCCACTCATGGCTCATCAGCACCACCGGATAGACGCAGAACAAGTACTCCGCCGGCGTGAACACCGCGGCCCAGACCAGCGGCTGCAGATAGGCGGATATCGACATCGGCCGGGCCTCCACGGCGCGCGGATTTGATGCGCACGCCAACGCCCGCATCCCGCAGGCGGCGCGGCAGATTGCCTCCGCGGCGATTAAGAAAGAATTAGCCTTCCCGAGGCAGCAGCAGCGGACTCACATCGCCTGGCTCATGCCGCGGATGCGGCGGGCCAGCACGCCCATGATATAGGTGGCGAAATTCGGCACCTCGTCCACCATGAAGCGGAAGGTGCGCGCGTCGACCAGCGATAACTCGCAGGCTTCGCGCGCCCGCGCCGTCGACGACCGCGGCAGATCGTCGATCATCGACATGAAGCCGAGCGCTTCGTTCGGCCCCAGCGTCTCGATCACCTTGTCGCCGATCACCATGTCGATGACGCCCGACTGCACGATGTACATACAGTCGCCGGTTTCGCCTTTACTGAAGATCACGTTGCCTGCCGGCACCTTGATGGTTGCTCCCGCCCCTTTGGCGAAAGCGCGCATGTCGATATCGGCACGCTGACGCTTACTGCTGCTGACGCTCATCCATCCCCCCATCACCGCCCGGCAACACTATGACACTTATTTGACGGCGTTTTTCGGCGCTAGGCAAGCGGCTGCCGGCGCAGCCGGCAAAGGCGGCCACCCCCTGCCTTGGCGTGGTAAGCTGACGCCCTGCCGGCAAGGAGATCCGCCATGAACACATTTCCCTTCAACATCTTTCCCGGCGCGGGCGGCAATTGGCAGACATTCGACACGCGCTGGTGGTCGCCGAACATCTCGGTCAGCTTCGCCGGCGATCCAGGCATCGAGCGTGAGGTAAGCGAGGATGTCGCGAGCTACGGGACGCAGATCGGCTGGCTCAACGACATCGTGGTCGCCCTTACCAAGCCCGGTGGCGTCGCCGCCGACCCCGCGGCCGAAGCCGCATTGAAGAAGCTCGACAACGCCCGCGCCAAGATTGAAAAGATCAAGAAGCGGCGCAAGGCGACCGCGCTTGACAAGGCGCGTGAGGCGCTCGCCGATCTCGGCGCCAGCGACCGGCAAGCCTATGCGCGCCTCGTGCGCTCGCTTGATGCCGACAAACCGCTTGGTTCCGGCTGACCATGGCGGTCGGCACGCTCGCAGACATCGCCGCCCAGTTCGGCGCCCGCGGGGCGCTGATCGGGCTCGACCTCGGAACCAAGACCATCGGCGTCGCGGCGAGCGACCCCGACCGCAAACTCGCCGCCGGCGTAGAAACCATAGCGCGCAAGACCTTCACAGCGGACGCGCGGCGGCTACTGATGCTCACTGCCGAGCGCCAGGGGGTCGGTTTTGTGCTCGGCCTGCCGCTCAATATGGATGGCTCGGAAGGTCCGCGCGCGCAATCGACGCGCGCCTTCGCACGCAACCTCGCCACGCTCACCGAGCTGCCGATCGCGCTGTGGGATGAGCGGCTCTCGACCGCCGCAGTCGAACGCGAGTTGATTGCCGCCGATGTGAGCCGGGCCAAGCGCGCCGCGGTGATCGATCAACACGCCGCCGCCTATATCTTGCAGGGCGCGCTGGACCGGCTCGCCAAACTCAATTGCTGACACCCGCGGCCACAAGGAAAGGGCGGGCCAATGCCCGCCCTCGCCGTCTGCTCATCAGTCAACCAACCCTAGTAGCAAGCGCCGTAATATCCGTAGCCGCGATCGCTGTCGGTCGCATGCCAGCAGCGTTGCGGCGCGGGAGTGACATAGACCGGGCCCGGCGCCGGCTCGTAGGCATAGCCAGGCTCATAGGCATAGCCCGGGCCATAATAGTAGCCGTTATCCGCATTCGCGGCCGCCGCGCCGAGAATCGCGCCCGCCGCGAAGCCGCCGATGATCGCCGCGTTGCGGCCGTGGCGCGCTTGGCTCGGCGCTGCCGTGGCAACGGCGAGCGCACCGGTTAACGCAATGGCGGTCGCAAATTTGATGATCGTCTTCATGGTGCCTCCTCCATGCCCGCATGCGGGCACAATTTACGCCCGCCGCATGCGGGCCCTCCTGGCCTTAACCATGGAACAAGCATGCCGGTTCCGAGCGCAGGCTCACCGTTCGACCTTGTGGACCGGCTCCGGCGCGGGCCTTGCCGTAACCGGCGCCAACGCCTATAGGGATTGCTTTAATGAACATTGCGCCGAAATCGTCCTTTGTCCTCAGCAGACGGCACCTGTTGGGGATCGAGGGGCTTTCCCGCGACGAAATTTCCGGCCTGCTCGACCTTGCTGAAGAATTCGTCGAGCTCAACCGCCAGATCGAGAAGAAGCGCGCCTCGTTGCGCGGGCGCACGCAGATCAATCTGTTCTTCGAAGTCTCGACGCGCACGCAAGCCTCGTTCGAGCTCGCCGGCAAGCGGCTCGGCGCCGACGTCATGAACATGTCGACCGCGTCCTCCTCGATGCGCAAGGGCGAGACGCTGATCGACACCGCGATCACGCTCAACGCCATGCATCCGGACATCATCGTCGTGCGCCATCACGCCTCCGGCGCGGTCGAGCTGCTGGCGCGCAAGGTCGATTGCTCGGTGATCAATGCCGGCGACGGCGCGCACGAGCACCCGACCCAGGCGTTGCTCGACGCGCTCACCATCCGCCGCAACAAGGGACGGCTGGAGGGTTTGCTGGTCGCGATCTGCGGCGACATCATGCACTCGCGCGTCGCGCGCTCCAATATCATACTGCTCAATACCATGGGCGCGCGCGTGCGCGTGGTGGCGCCATCGACGCTGCTGCCGCCCGGCATCGAGCGCTGCGGCGTCGAGGTCGCGCGCGACATGCGCGAGGGCCTCGCCGGCGCCGACATCGTAATGATGCTGCGCCTGCAGCGCGAGCGGATGAACGGTTCCTACGTGCCTTCGGTGTCGGAATATTTCCACTACTGGGGCCTCGACGAGAAGAAGCTCGCCTACGCCAAGCCGGACGCCCTCGTCATGCATCCGGGGCCGATGAACCGCGGCGTCGAGATCGACTCGATCGTCGCCGACGGCGCGCAATCGCTCATCCGCGAACAGGTCGAGATGGGCGTCGCCGTGCGCATGGCGGTGCTGGAAGCGCTCTCCAGGAATCTGCCGAACGCGTGACATGATGTTGTCCGACCGCCGCCCGATCTTGCTCGCCAACGCCCGGATCCTCGATCCCTCACGCGAATTGGATTTCCCCGGCGACCTCTTGATCGCCGACGGCGTGGTGCGCGAGGCCAAGAAGGGCATCGGCGCCGCCGGCGTGCCGGAAGGCACCGAGGTGATTGACTGCCGCGGCAAGCTCGTCGCGCCGGGTCTGATCGACATGCGCGCATTCATCGGCGAGCCGGGCGAGGCAAGCCGCGAAACCTTCGCCTCGGCAAGCCAAGCGGCCGCCGCCGGCGGCGTCACCACCATTGTCTGCCAGCCCGATACCTCGCCGGCAATCGACGATCCGGCGACCGTCGATTTCGTGTTGCGGCGCGCGCGCGACACGGCAATCGTACATGTGCATCCGATGGCGGCGATCACCAAGGGCCTCGAAGGTCAAGAGATGACCGAGATCGGTCTGCTCAAGGCGGCCGGTGCGGTCGCCTTCACCGATGGCGACAGAAGCGTGACCAATGCCCAGGTCATGCGGCGCGCGCTGACTTATGCCGGCGACTTCGATGCGCTGATCGTGCATCACACCGAGGATCCCAACCTGGTCGCTGACGGCGTCATGAACGAAGGCGAATTCGCGGCCCGCCTGGGCCTGCTCGGCATCCCGAAGGCGGCCGAGACGGTGATGCTCGAGCGCGATATCCGTCTCGTTGCGTTGTCGGGCGGGCGCTATCACGCCGCCTCCGTAACTTGCGGCGAGTCACTCGATGTACTGGCGCGCGCCAAGGATGCAGGGCTCAGCGTCACGGCTTCCGCTTCGATCAATCACATCACGCTCAACGAGAACGACATCGGTCCCTACCGCACGTTCCTCAAGCTGGCGCCTCCCCTGCGCGCGGAGGACGACCGCAAGCGCGTCGTCGACGCCCTCGAGTCTGGCCTGATCGATGTGGTGATGTCGGATCACAATCCGCAGGACGTCGAAACCAAGCGCCTCCCCTTTGCCGAAGCGGCGCCCGGCGCCATCGGCATTGAAACGATGCTCGTCGCCGCGCTGCGCCTGGTGCACTCCGGCGAACTGCAACTGATGACGCTATTGCGCGCAATGTCGACCAAGCCGGCGGAACTGCTCGGGCTGCCGGGCGGAAGTTTGCGCAACGGTGCGCCCGCCGATGTCGTCGTTGTCGATCTCGACTTGCCCTGGGTGCTCGACCCCGCCGAGCTCAAGTCGAAGTGCAAGAACACTCCCTTTGATGAGGCGCGTCTCACCGGCCGCGTCGTACGCACCGTCGTCGCCGGGCGCACCGTCTACGAATACGTATGACGCTCGCGCTTGCCGTCCTCGTCGGTTACCTGTTCGGCTCGATTCCGTTCGGCATCGTGTTGACGCGGCTTGCCGGCGGCCCCGACCTGCGCGCGATCGGCTCCGGCAATATCGGCGCCACCAATGTGCTGCGCACCGGCAACAGGCCGCTCGCGGCCGCGACCCTTGCCGGCGATATGCTCAAGGGGACCGCTGCCGTGCTGCTCGCAGGCTCTTATGCCGGCCACGACGCCGCGCTCGCGGCTGCCCTCGGCGCCTTTCTCGGACACTTGTTTCCCGTCTGGCTCAAATTCAAAGGCGGCAAAGGCGTCGCCACCTACATCGGCCTCTTGCTCGGCCTCGCCTGGCAGGCCGCCGTCATCTTCTGCGCGATGTGGCTCTTGGTGGCCTGGCTGTCGCGCTATTCCTCGCTCGCGGCATTGGTGGCGAGCGCACTCACCCCGCTCACCTTGTGGCTGCTGGGGCGCATGCCTGAGGCGATGTTGTTTTTCCTGCTCACCGCGCTGTTGTGGACCATGCACCGCGCTAACATCGCCCGTTTGCTCAACGGCAGCGAGCCCGAGATTGGCGGAAAAGCGTCGGCCTGACGTCCGGTTGTAGGCGCGCCGTTCTGGTTGTACCCGGCCACGGCTTAAGCGATGCTCCTGCCGGCAAGCGGTGGGGGCGGCGTTGAGCGACGGCGTTCGATTGAGCGAGGAGCAGCGGCTCGATTGGCTGCGGCTTATCCGTTCGGAAAATATCGGGCCGCGCACCTTCCGCGAACTCATCAATCATTTCGGCGGCGCACGCGCCGCACTTGCCGCCCTGCCCGGCCTCGCCCGTCGCGGCGGCGCCGCGGGACCCGCCCGCATCTGCACGCGCGAAGAGGCTGCGACCGAACTCGAAGCCGCGCGCGCGCTCGGCGCCGAGTTCATCGCGCTGCGCGAGCCGGACTACCCTGGGCGCCTGCAGATGATCGACGATGCGCCGCCGCTCATCGCCGTGCGCGGCAAGAGCAATGTCCTCGACCGTCCGCTGGTCGCCATCGTCGGCTCGCGCAATGCCTCCGCGGCCGGAGTCAAAATCGCCCAAATGCTCGCCCGCGAACTCGGCGAAGCGGGCTTTGGCATCGTCTCCGGGCTTGCGCGCGGCATCGACGCCGCCGCCCATCGCGCCAGCCTTACGACCGGTACTGTTGCGGTGCTCGCCGGCGGTCATGACCGCATCTATCCGCCCGAGCACGCCGACCTTCTCGAGCAGATGCTCGTCGACGGCGCCGCGATTTCGGAAATGCCGCTCGGTTGGGAGCCGCGCGCACACGACTTTCCCCGCCGCAATCGGCTCATCTCCGGCCTTTCGCTTGGCGTGGTGATCGTGGAAGCGGCGCGCCGCTCCGGCTCGTTGATCACCGCGCGTCTCGCCGGCGAACAGGGCCGCGAGGTCTTCGCCGTGCCGGGCAACCCGCTCGATCCGCGCGCCGAAGGCACCAACGGCTTGATCAAGCAGGGCGCCACGCTCGTGACCTCGGCCGCCGACGTGATCGCGGTGCTGGAGCCGATCCTCGGCCGCGGCCTCGAGCCGCCGCCGGCGCGTGAACCGGAAGCGCCGGTTCCTGCCGAAACTGAACCGGCCGCAGACGAACGCGCGCGCATCATCGCATTGCTCGGCCCCACGCCGGTCTCGATCGACGACCTGGTGCGTCTGTCGCAGACGAGCCCCGCGATCGTGCGCACCGTGCTGCTGGAGCTCGAGATTGCCGGCCGGCTCGAGCGCCACGGCGGCGCCCTCGTGTCGCTGCTATAAGCAAGTCGCGAATCGAGATGCGCCAATGCGACTGACCGGCCTCATCTGCATCGCTCTGCTTTCCTGTTGCTCCGCCGCGCCGGCGCAGCAGCAAAGCTTCGCCGCTTTCGTGCAAGAGTTATGGCCGGATGCGCAGGCCAAGGGCGTCACGCGCGCGACCTTCGATCTCGCGCTGCGCGGCGTCACCCCCGATGCGCGCGTGATCGCGGCGACCAAGCGCCAGCCAGAATACGGCAAACCGTTCGGCGTCTACGTCAATTCCATCGTTTCCGCCGACCGTCTCGCACGCGGCAGGGAAAAGGCACGCGAATGGAGCGGGACTTTCGATGTCGTCGAGAAGCAGTTTCAGGTCGAACGCTGGGTATTGATCGCGCTGTGGGGCATCGAGAGCGATTACGGCGCCGAGAAAGACCACTGGGATGTGTTCCGCTCGCTCGCGACGCTCGCCTATATCCGTTATCGACATCCCTATTTCCGCAACGAATTGCTGGTCGCGATGCGCATTTTGCAGGACGAGCATCTCCCACGCGAGAAAATGGTGAGCTCCTGGGCCGGCGCCATGGGCGAGACGCAATTCATGCCGTCGAACTTCATCGACTTCGCCATCGATTTCTCCGGCGACGGCCGCCGCGACATCTGGACGAATGTGCCCGATGTACTGGCCTCGACTGCCAATTATCTGCACAAATCGAATTGGAAGCCGGGATTACCCTGGGGCTTCGAGGTCATCGTCCCAAAGGGCTTCGATTACATGAACAGCCGGGGCACTTTCGCCGAATGGCAGACGCTCGGTCTTGTTCGCGCCGACGGCAAACCATTTCCGCGTGAGGGTATAGGCTTTCTGTTTTTTCCCGCCGGTGCCAGGGGGCCGGCTCTCATCGCCACCGAGAATTTCGCCGTGCTCAAGGAATACAATAACTCCGATGCCTATGCGGTCGCGGTCGGCCATCTCGCCGACCGCTTGAACGGGGGTCCGCCCATCAAGGCGCCATGGCCGGCCGATGATATCCAGCTGTCGCGCGACGCGCGCATTGCCTTGCAGAAGAAATTGGCGGCGCTGGGCTACAAGGTGAACGACTTCGAGGGTCACATCGATTTCGATCTACGCGACAATATTCGCACGGAGCAGAAGAAATTCGGCATGTTGCCGGACGGCACGCCGACACTGCTGCTGCTGCAACGCCTGGATGTGAACGGCAAATAAGAGCTAGGAGCCGCCATTCGACCGCTGTGCACTGCCGTGCACCTCGCTTTCCGCCTCGAGCCGCGCCATTTCGAGGATATAGCCGAGCGCATCGAGACCGTTGCGGCGCGCCATCGCCGACAGTTCCGCCGTCAGCGCCGCGACATAGCTTGCCGTCGCCGCACGGGTCTGGGCTTCGATCTTCGGTTGGCCGTTCAATGCAAGGTCCAGCAGCGTGTGCGAGTCGCGTTCGAGGCGTTAAGCGAAAAAATACACGGTCCCGGCAAAATGGAAACGTGTAAATTGCGATTACTTAAAATAACTCTCATAGGTTGTAATGCTGTGCAAAATCTCACGTAGACCGGCCCCCGTGATGCCCTATTTGGCTGCTTCGGAGGGCCACCTCAGGCGGCCAGATTTGACAGCCGGTACCCGCTTTCCCATGTTCCGGCCGAAGCAGACGGCCAAATTCGCCGCAAAACGCGGCGGATTTTGCGCGTAACCGATTGGAATTGCATGAATATCGTCGTTGTCGAGTCTCCGGCCAAGGCCAAGACCATCAATAAGTATCTCGGGCCCGGCTACGAGGTGCTGGCCTCCTTTGGCCATATCCGCGATCTGCCGGCCAAGGATGGCTCGGTCGACCCCAATCATGGGTTCCGCATGCTTTGGGAGGTCGACCCCAAGTCGAACCAGCGTATCAACGACATCGCCCGGGCGCTCAAAGGCGCCGACAAGCTCATCCTGGCCACCGACCCCGACCGCGAGGGCGAGGCGATTTCCTGGCACGTGCTGGAGGTCTTGAAGCAAAAGAAGGCGCTCAAGGGCCACGCCATCGAGCGCGTGGTGTTCAACGCGATCACCAAGCAGGCGGTCGCCGATGCGATGAAGCATCCGCGCGCGATCGACGCCGCGCTGGTCGACGCTTACCTTGCGCGCCGCGCCCTCGACTACCTCGTCGGCTTCACGCTCTCGCCGGTGCTCTGGCGCAAGCTGCCGGGCGCGCGATCGGCGGGCCGCGTGCAATCGGTGGCGCTGCGACTCGTTTGCGATCGCGAGCTGGAGATCGAGAAATTCGTCGCCCGCGAATACTGGTCGATCGCGGCGACGCTGGCGACGCCGCGCGCGGAGACCTTCGAGGCGCGCCTTGTCGGCGCCGACGGCCAGAAGATCCAGCGGCTCGACATCGGCTCCGGCGCGGAGGCGGAAGCCTTCACCCGCGATCTCGAGCGCGCGAGCTTCAGGGTCGTCAATGTCGACGCCAAGCCGGCGCGGCGCAATCCGCCGCCGCCGTTCACGACCTCGACCATGCAGCAGGAGGCTTCCCGCAAGCTCGGCTTCTCGCCGGCGCACACGATGCGATTGGCGCAGCGGCTTTACGAGGGCATCGACATCGAAGGCGAGACGGTCGGCCTCATCACCTATATGCGCACCGACGGCATCGATGTGGCGCCGGAGGCGATCGCCGCCATCCGCGCCATGATCGGCAAGGACTACGGCAAGGACTATGTGCCGGAGGCGCCGCGCAGCTATCAGCAAAAGTCGAAGACCGCGCAGGAAGCGCACGAAGCCGTGCGCCCCACCGATCCCAACCGCTCGCCCAAGGACGTCGCGCGCTATGTCGACCGCGATCAGGCGCGGCTCTATGAGCTGATCTGGAACCGAGCGGTGGCGAGCCAGATGCAGTCGGCCGAGCTCGAGCGCACCACCGTCGACATCGAGGCCAAGGCGGGCGCGCGCACGCTCGAGCTGCGCGCCACCGGCCAGGTGATCAAGTTCGACGGTTTCCTCACCCTCTATCAAGAAGGCTATGACGAGCCGAGCGAAGATGACGACAGCCGCCGTTTGCCGGCGATGAGCGCCGGCGAGCCACTGACCAAGCAAGCGATCACCTCCTCGCAGCATTTCACCGAGCCGCCGCCGCGCTATTCGGAAGCCTCCTTGGTGAAGCGCATGGAGGAACTCGGCATCGGCCGGCCCTCGACCTATGCCGCCATCCTGCAGGTGCTGCAGGACCGCGGTTATGTGCGGCTCGAGAAGAAACGGCTCATGCCCGAGGACAAGGGCCGCGTCGTGGTCGGTTTCCTGGAGAGCTTCTTCCAACGCTATGTCGAATACGATTTCACCGCCAATCTGGAAGAGCAGCTCGACCGCGTCGCCAATCACGAGATCGATTGGAAGCAGGTGCTGGAGGATTTCTGGGTCGACTTCATCGGCGCGGTGAACGAGATCAAGGACCTCACCATCACCCAAGTGCTCGACGCGCTCAACGATCTGTTGGCGCCGCATATTTTTCCGCCGGTGCCGGGCGGCGGCGATGCGCGCGCCTGCCCGCAATGCGGCAGCGGCAGGCTGTCGCTCAAAGTCGGCCGCTTCGGGGCTTTCATCGGCTGCTCGAACTATCCGGACTGCAACTTCACCCGGCAGATGACGCCGGGCGCCAACGGCGGCATGAACGGCACCAAGGTGCTGGGCGAGGATCCACAGACCGGGCTTGAAGTGTCGCTGCGCGCCGGACGCTTCGGACCCTACCTGCAGCTCGGCGAGCAATCGAAGGAAAAGGACGCGGAAAAGCCCAAGCGCGCCGGATTGCCCAAGGGCGTTGCGCCGGACGATATCGATCTCGAAAAAGCGCTGGCGTTGCTCGCGCTGCCGCGCGAGGTCGGCCTGCATCCGGAGGATCGCGAGCCGATCGTCGCCGGCGTCGGCCGCTTCGGTCCTTACGTCAAGCACGGCAAGACCTACGCCAATCTCGAAGCGGGGGACGACGTGCTCAATATCGGCCTGAACCGAGCGGTCACACTGCTCGCCGAGAAAAAGGCCAATCCCCGCCGCGGTCGCCGCTTCGGCGCCGAGCCCGGCAAGGCACTGGGCGAGCATCCCGACAAGGGCGGGCCGATCGTGGTCAAGAACGGCCGCTACGGTCCCTATGTCAGCCATGCCGGCATCAACGCCACACTGCCGAGCGACATGACGCCGGAGACCGTGACGCTCGAGCAGGCGGTCGGTCTGTTGGACGCGCGCGCCGCCAAGATGGGCAATGCGCCCAAGGGGCGCCGCGCGGCCGGACGCAAGACCGCGTCGGGCAAGGCCGCCAAGGCGCCCGCTAAGCCAAAGAAAGCCGTCGCCAAAAGCAAGAAGATTACGGCCGCCGAATAGGCGGCTGGCGCGCACTGCATCCGATCATTACATTTGTCTCACAGCGCCTTCTCGGCGCAGGAATTTGCATTTTGAATAAGCCATCTAAACAACCGCCTTCCCTTCCCTCCAAAGCCGAACTCCTCGCCTTCATCCGTGAACGCCCGGGCAAAGTCGGCACCCGCGAAATCGCCCGCGCCTTCGGGCTCAAAAACGCTTTACGCGCCGAGCTCAAGCGCACCTTGCGCGAGCTCGCCGACGAAGGCGAGATCGAGAAGCGGCGCAAGAAGCTGCATCACGCCGGCGGCCTACCCTCGACGGTGCTCGCCGATGTCACCGCGCGCGACGCCGAGGGCGACCTCATCGCCGTTCCCGACGAATGGGACGAGCAGGCGCACGGCCCGACACCGAAGATTCGCATTCCCATCCCGCGCAAGCAACGCCCCGGCGAGGCCGCCGGCCTCGGCGACCGCGTGCTGCTGCGCCTGGCCGAGCGCGACGAGGAAGGCTTAAGCGGCCGCGTCATTCGCATCCTCGATCATCCCAAGCACCGCGTGCTCGGCATCTTTCGCGCGCTGCCCAATGGCGGCGGCCGACTCGAACCGGTCGACAAGAAAATGCTCGGCAAGACGCTGACTATCTCGCCGGGCGCCAGCGCGCGGGCGAGCGACGGCGACCTGGTCGCGGTGGAAACAAGCCGGGCGCCGCGGCTGGGCCTGCCGACCGGGCGCGTGGTGGAAACACTCGGCTCGCTCAAGTCGGAGCGCGCCGTGAGCTTGATCGCCATCCACGCCCACGGCATTCCCTCCGTGTTCAAGCGCGAGACGCTCTCCGAGGCGGAAGCCGCCAAGCCCGCCACGCTCGCGCATCGCGAGGACTGGCGCAAACTGCCGCTCGTCACCATCGATCCGCCCGACGCCAAGGACCACGACGACGCCGTGCATGCGCAGCCCGACACGGCGTCCGACAACAAAGGCGGCTTTATCCTCACCGTCGCCATCGCCGACGTCGGCCACTATGTGACGCCGGGCTGCGCGCTCGACCGCGAAGCCCTGGTGCGCGGCAACTCGGTCTATTTTCCCGACCGCGTGGTGCCGATGCTGCCCGAGCGCATCTCCAACGATCTCTGCTCGCTGCGCCCGCACGAGGACCGCGCCGCGCTTGCCGTACGCATGGTGATCGGCGCCGACGGCCGCAAGAAATCGCACAGTTTCCACCGCATGATGATGCGCTCGGCGGCCCGCCTCTCCTATCAGCAGACGCAGCTCGCCATCGGCGGCCGCACCGACGAGGACACGGACGTTTTGGTCAAGCCGGTGCTGGAGCCGCTTTACGCCGCCTACGCGGCCCTGACGCGCGCGCGCAGCGAACGCCAGCCGCTCGATCTCGACCTGCCCGAGCGCAAGATTTTGCTCACCGCGCATGGCACCGTCGACCGCGTCATCTCGCCGGAACGGCTGGAAGCGCACCGCCTGATCGAGGAATTCATGATCCTCGCCAACGTCGCCGCCGCCGAAACCTTGGAGAAGGCGCGCGTGCCGCTCATCTACCGCGTCCACGACGAGCCGGCGATGGAGCGCGTGGTGGCGTTGCGCGAGTTCCTGCAGACGCTCGACATCAATTTCCCGAAAAGCGGCGCGCTGCGCCCGGAAGCCTTCAACCGCGTGCTGGCGCAGGTCAAAGGCCGTGACGCCGAACAGCTCGTCAACGAAGTCGTGCTGCGCAGCCAGGCGCAGGCGGAGTATTCCGCGGACAATTACGGCCACTTCGGCTTGAACCTGCGCCGTTACGCGCATTTCACCTCGCCGATCCGCCGCTATGCCGATCTCGTCGTACATCGTGGCCTGATCCGTGCGATCAAACTCGGTCACGGTGCCTTGCCGGAGAGCGCGACGCGCGAGCAATTAAACGAGATCGCCGCCGAAATTTCCGCCACCGAGCGCCGCGCCATGGTCGCCGAACGCGAAACCGCCGACCGCCTGATCGCGCATTTCCTCGCCGACCGCGTCGGCGCTTCGTTCGACGGCCGCATCTCCGGCGTCACCCGCGCCGGCCTGTTCGTCAAGCTCAACGACACCGGCGCCGACGGCTTGGTGCCGGCGCGCCTGATCGGCAACGACTATTTCCACTACGACGAGGCGCATCATTCGATGGTCGGCCGCCGCAGCGGCGAGACCTATCGGCTCGGCGATCCGGTGACGGTCAAGCTCGTGGAGGCGGCGCCGGTCGCCGGCGCGCTGCGCTTTGAGCTCCTGTCGTCCGGCCGGCCCGGCCGGCCGCCGCGCCACGAGCGCCGCTATCGAAATCGCCAGCGCAGCAAACAACAGAAGGCACGATGAGGGACACCTCCTATCTCGGCCGGGTTTGGGCCGAGCGCATGACCAAATCGGAGCGCGACCAATCGTTTCCCGACAGCGAGCCGTGCGACGCGGCGACCATGATGCTGATCGACCGCTCCGGTACGGTGCCGAAGGTGCTGCTTGGCCGCCGTCACGCCGCCCACAAATTCATGCCCGGCAAGTTCGTCTTTCCCGGCGGGCGTATCGAGGCGCTCGACGCCGAAATGTCGGCGGTGAGTGAAATCCACCCGGACATGCAGGCAAAGCTGTTGCAGCGCGTCGCCAATCCGAGCCCGCAATTCGCCCGCGCGCTGGCGCTGACCGCGGTGCGCGAGGTGGCGGAGGAAACCGGACTGCTGCTCGGCGTGCAAGGCAGCGAGCCGCCGCAAACGCCGGGTGAGATCTGGAGCGAATTTGCCAAAGTGCGCGTGCATCCCGACCTCGGCAATATTCATTTCATCGCCCGCGCCATTACGCCGCCGCGCCGGCCGCGCCGTTTCGACACGCGCTTCTTCACGGCGGACGCCTCCGCGGTGGCGCATGTCATCGAGGGTGTGGTTGGGCCGGACTCCGAGCTGGTCGAGCTCGCTTGGGTGCCGATCGAAGAGGCCGCGCAACTCGACATGCCCACCATCACCGGCGTGGTGCTGGAGGAGTTGCTGGCGCGGGTCGAAGCCGGCATGGGTCACTCGCTGCCGGTGCCGTTCTATTTCATGCGAGATCAGCAGTTCTTCCGCGAGCTGCTGTAAGCGCCGGTGGCTTTCTTGACATTTGGCCGCTCAAGGCTACGTTCGCGGCCAATCGCGTTCATCCCGAGGTTCCCATGGCCAAAGCCATTTCGCTGAAGATCAAGCTCGTCTCGAGCGCCGATACCGGCCACTATTACGTGACCAAGAAGAATTCGCGCACGCAGACCGAGAAGATGGTCAAGAAGAAATACGATCCGATCGCCAAGAAGCACGTCGAGTATCGCGAATCCAAGATCAAGTAAGCGCGATGCCGCTCGTCCGCCGCGCATTGTTCGCCGCTCTGCTGTTGCTGCCGTTGTTCGCGAACGCGCCCGGCGTTGCCGCCGCCGCGGAGCCCCATCGCCTCGCCTTGCAGATCAGCGACGACGACCCGGCGAAGATGAATGCCGTGCTCAACGTCGCCGCCAATGTCTCACGCTACTATGCGGACAAAGGCGAGGAAGTGGAGATCGAGATCGTCGCCTTCAATGCCGGCCTGAACATGCTGCGCACCGACAAGTCGCCGGTGCTGACGCGGCTCAAATCGTTCAAGCAGGGCATGCCCAATGTCTCCTTCATCGCCTGCCAGAACACGCTCGACGCCATGACGCGCAATGAAGGCAAGGAGCCGCCGCTCGTCGACAACGCGACGCGGGTGCCCGCCGGCGTGGTGACGCTGATCGAGCTTGCCGAAAAAGGTTGGACGATCGTCCGGCCGTAACGGAGCGCAGGGCTCGCTCCTCATTTTCCCCTGTGTCCGTGCCGCATCTGACGCCGATGGCGCCGGCGCTGCAGATGCTGGGTCCAGGCCGCCGTGCGGGTCTGGATATAATCGCCAATGGCATCGCTCGTCGAAAGGTCCGGCGGCGTGTGCTGGTCGTAAGTGCCCTTATCGTTGCGCAACGGCAGATGCGACACCTTCGAGGCATGCAGCTTCTCGATCACCGAGGGCTGCGCCTGTTTGGGATGCGACATCATTTTTGCTTGCGGCGGCTGCACGGCTTGCAACGGATCGTCCGTGCGCGGCTGCGCCAAGGTGAGCACGTCGCCGAGATCGGGAGCCGCTTTGTCGCGCTCGGTGAGATGCGGAAGGTCGAAGCGCAGCTGCAGCGTCTTCAATACCGAGGTGTGATCGATGACGCCCTGCTTGGTGCGGAAAACCGTGCCCGCGGCGATACGCGGCGAAATCAACAGTGCAGGAATCCGCACGCCGAAACGTTTGAAATCGAAGCCGAACTCGCCGACGGTGTTGTCTGGCGCGACCGCGGAGGAAGGCGGCGCGACGTGATCGTAATTGCCGCCGTGCTCGTCGTAGGTGATGAGCAGGAGCGTGTCGTTCCAGTTCGGGCTGTTGCGCAGCGTGTAGTAGACCTGGTGGATCAGCTGTTCGCCCAGCGCGACGTCGTAATTTGGATGCTGGCTGTTGCCGGTGGCGGCCCAGGCCGGCTCAAGGAAGTTGTAGGCCGGTAGCGTGCCGGCCCTCGCGCGCTCCTGGAAATCGCGAAAATGGCCGAAATGACTTTCATCGGCGTGTTGCGTATCGGTGAAATCGAGCCGCGTCATCGGATCGCGATTGTAGCCGTAGATGCCCCAGTCGATGTCTTTGTCCGTGAGCCGCCCGAAGATACTTGGGCAGGTAAACGTCTTGACGTGGTTGTCGAGATGGCCCTGCGACGTGGCCGCACCGGCGAACGCCCGGTTGGGGATCGTCTGCGTCGGCGCCGACGAGAACCAGCGGTCGCAGACGGCAAACCCTTTGGCCAGTCCCGACATCACGGGCAACATGTCGGGCGAGTACATGCCCATGATCTCGGACGGCTCGGTGTCCGGCAGCGTGTCCTTGTAACCCTTGGCCAGATCGGAAGCGACCGCGGCCTTGAAATTGATGACGAAGCCCTTGTTGGTCGGCACTGAGCCCGGCGCCGGATCGTCGGTGGAGAACAGCTGATAGTTCGTGTTGTAGAAGCCCTCGCCGGGATCGGCGCCCGGCATCAGATAGGGATGCGGTGCGTTGTGGTCGATCCTGTAGACCTTTATCTCACGGCCATCTTCGTCGGGATTCGATTCATTGCCGGTCAACCCATCATATGGCTGGCCGGTCGGCGACTTGTTACCGTTGTCAGAATAGAGGAAGCCGAGCATCTGATCGAATGACCGGTTTTCCAACATGAGCTGGACGACATGCTTGATCGAATGCAGCTGGTTCGCCATGGCGCTTCCCCCCGAATGCGGCCGTTGTTGATCGATCGCGATAGTCCCGCAAAAATTTCCGCGCGATAGAAACGTTGCTGCGGCAAGAGATAATACAGCTAAAAGACGAAAATAATATAACGTGCACGTAAATCGGGCGCGCGCCTTCGAGGCTCTGCTAAGCGGGAAACAAGGTGGCCGGCCGGAAGCGGCATCATGAGGAGGCCACTCGCACCGCGTCCCAGCCGGCCGAACCCCACGGACCCAGGAGATGCGGCGGACCTGAGCACTCCGTAGGGCAATGCGGGGGCTTTTTCGACGCGGGGCAAGAAACCCGGCGTCGCGCCCGTCAGGGACAGGTTAGACGAAGCGGCCCCGCCGACCAAATGACTTGTTAAGCTGCTGGAAGCACGGCGGGATTCGTCAGCGCCGTCAAGCGCGACCGCCGGGCGAGGTCCGACTCAGGCGGCGTCCTGCACCACGCGGTTGCGGCCATCGCGCTTGGCACGGTAGAGCGCCTGGTCGGCGCGCTTGAGGATGGCAGCCGCGGTATCGGTCGGACCGATCGCCGTCGCGATGCCTATCGAGATGGTCACGTTCAACAGGCGCGTGCCGTCCTGGATCGCGAACGGCTCGTTGGCGACGAGGCGGCGCAGCCGCTCCGCCACCATGGTGGCGACGCCCATATCGGTCTCCGGCATCACGATGACGAACTCCTCGCCGCCAAAACGGCAGGCGAGATCGATATTGCGGATCGACTTGCGCACGCGCAGCGAGAACTCGCGCAGCACGTCGTCGCCGGCGTCATGGCCGTGACTGTCGTTGACCGACTTGAAATAGTCGATGTCGAGCACCAGCACCGCGATCGGCTTGCCGCGATCGGCGGCCTGCTCGACCAATGTCGTCAGATGCGTCTCCATGTAGCGGCGATTGTGCAGGCCGGTGAGCGCGTCGGTGATCGCCATCTCGATCGCATTCTGCGCGCTGTCGCGCAGCCGTTCGGAATAGCGCTTTTTCTTGATCTGGGTACGCACGCGCGCCAGCATCTCGTTCTTGTCGATCGGGCGCACCAGGAAATCGTTGACGCCGATCTCCAATCCGCGCAGCAGCCGTGTATTGTTGTCGGCCTCGGCCACCGCCAGGATCGGCAGGCCGCGCGTGCGCTCGAGCGAGCGCACCTGGCTGCAGAGCCGCAGCCCGTCGAAGTTCTCTAGGCCGAGCGAGATCATGAGCAGGTCGTAGTGGCCTTCGGCGGCGTGAAACAGCGCCTCGCTCGGATCCTCCTCGACGTCCACCGTGTGCTCGACCGCGAGCGTCGAGACAATGCGGTCATAGGAGGACGGGCGGTCGTCGACGACGAGGATGCGGCCTTGGCGGCCGGTCTCGTTGACGGCTTCGTATTCGGGACTCTGGATGCCCATCTCCTTCGAGGTGACCGCGCGCATGCGCAGATCGTCGGTCACCATTTTCAGCCGCGCCAGCGAGCGCACCCGCGCAACCAGCGCGATGTCGCTCACCGGCTTGGTGAGGAAATCGTCGGCGCCCGCCTCCAGACCGCGCACGCGGTCGGCGGGCTGGTCGAGCGCGGTCACCATCACGACCGGAATGTGGTGGGTGGTCGGATTGGCCTTGATCCGACGGCAGACCTCGAAACCGTCCATGTCCGGCATCATGACGTCGAGCAGCACGATATCGCATTCGGCGCGCTCGCAGATCGCCAACGCATCGCGGCCGTTATAGGCGGTGAGCACGTCGAAATATTCCGCCGACAGTCGCGCCTCGAGCAGTTTCACATTGGCGGGCAGGTCATCGACCACCAGTACGCGGGCACTCATCTCACGCGGCCCCCACGAAATGCTGGATGGTCTCGATGAATTTGCCGACCGAGATCGGTTTGGAAAGATAGGCTTCGCAGCCGCCCTCGCGAATGCGCTGCTCGTCGCCCTTCATGGCGAAGGCCGTGACCGCCACCACAGGGATAGCCTTGAGGTCGGGGTCGTCTTTGAGCCACTTGGTCACTTCGAGGCCCGACACTTCCGGCAGCTGGATGTCCATCAAGATCAGATCGGGCCGATGCCGACGCGCGAGATCGATCGCCTCGATCCCGTTGCGGGTACCGACGGTGGCGTAGCCGTGCGCCTCGAGCAGATCGTGGAAGAGCTTCATGTTGAGCTCGTTGTCCTCCACGATCAGGACGGTCTTTGGCATCGTGCGCTGCATTGTCCCCAAAGCGGTTCGCCCGGCGCGTCCGGCGTCGCCAGACCTTGCGCGCTCGGGCATGATGGCAACGGTAGTGCGGATTCCTTAGGAAAAGGCAAATCTGATCGATGAAACACGGCCTTGCCATGGCGCAAGAAGCCGCGGAAATGCTGGCCGTTCAGGCGTTTACCTTTATCGCTGCGGATAGTGAACGGTTGGGACGCTTTCTTGCCGAAACCGGCGTCGGGCCGGCGGAGATTCGCGCGGCGAGCCGCGAAGCCGGATTCCTTGCCGGCGTGCTCGACTACCTCGCCGCCGACGAGGCGCTGCTCACCGGCTTTGCCAAGGAGGCTGGCTTCGACCCCTTCGACGTCGCCAAGGCCCGGCTCGTGCTCGGCGGCGGCAGCTGGGAGGATGCATGAGCTTCTGCCGGGATTGCCTCGCCGACGCGCCGGAGACGGCGGCGCGCTGCCCGGCGTGCCGCTCGCCTCGGCTCGCGCGCCACGCCGCGCTCGATGACCTCACGATCGCGCATATCGACTGCGACGCCTTCTATGCCACCATCGAGAAGCGCGACGATTCGACGCTGCGCGACAAGCCGGTGATCGTCGGCGGCGGCAAGCGCGGCGTGGTCGCGGCCTGCTGCTATATCGCGCGCACCTACGGCATCCGCTCGGCCATGCCGATGTTCGAGGCCAGACGCCGCTGCCCCGACGCGGTGGTGATCAAGCCCAACATGGCGAAATACCTGGAGGCCGGCCGCGCCGTGCGCGCCAAGATGCGGGCGCTGACGCCTTTGGTCGAGCCGCTGTCGATCGACGAGGCCTTCCTCGACTTGACCGGCACGGCGCGCCTGCACGGCATGAGTGCGGCAAAGGTCTTGGCGCGTTTCGCGCTCGAGGTCGAGCACGAGCTCGGCATCACCGTCTCGATCGGCCTCTCCGCCAACAAATTCCTCGCCAAGATCGCCTCCGACCTCGACAAGCCGCGCGGCTTCGCCGTGCTCAGCGCGACTGAGGCGCCCGCCTTCCTGGCGGAAAAGCCGGTCGGCTTCATTTATGGCGTCGGCGCAGTCAGCGCAGCCAAGCTCGCGAGCGACGGCTTCCGCACGATCGGCGACCTGCAGCGCGCCGACGCGCACGACCTCATGCGCCGCTATGGCGAAGAAGGGGCGCGGCTGTGGCGTCTCGCCCGCGGCATCGACAATCGCAGCGTCGATCCCGAACGCGAGACCAAGAGTATTTCCGCGGAAACGACGTTCGAGCGCGACGTCGGCGAACTGCGTCCGCTCGAGCAGACACTCTGGGAATTGACCGAAAAGGTCTCGGCGCGGCTGAAAGCCGCGGCGCTCGCGGGTTCGACCGTCACGCTCAAGCTCAAGAGCGCGGACTTCAAGATCCGCACGCGCGCCCGCTCGCTCGATGCACCGACGCAACTTGCCGCGCGCATCTATGCCGCCGGCCACGAACTTTTGCTACGCGAAGTCGGCGCGACCCGCTACCGGCTGGTCGGTATCGGCGTCAGCCAACTGGAGGACGCCACCGACAGCGACCTTACCGACCTCCTCGACCGCCGCAGCGCGCAAGCCGAATACGCCGTCGACCGCCTGCGCGCCAAGTTTGGACGCGACGCGGTGGTCCGCGGGCTGGCGATCGAAGAAGACCGGTGATTGGCTCGCGGGGCGCGGCCCCGCCGCTGCGCGCGACAATTCTAGGGGCAAGGGTCCGTTTTCTTCATCTCCAGCGAAGTCAGTTCGCCGGACAGCGAAAAGTCGCTGTAGTCGAGGGTGAGCGCGCGTGAAATGCCGTTCTCATAGAGCTCGAAACCGATGGCATAGACCGGCTGCTGCTCGCCGGTACGCTCTTGCTGCGGCTTCTCCTGCTCGAAATAACTGACGGTGACGGGCCAGCGCGTGAGCCCCGCGAGCGCCGGGATTTTCGCCGCTCCGTCGGTCAGCGGCTCGCCGCCGGGTGCGATCGGCTGACCGATCACGGTGAGCGTGTTGTAGATTTTCTGCCCATTGTCCGAGCCGTCATAAACGGCCGCGACCAGAATCTTCTTGCCCTCGCGCGCGGCCTCGAGGATGCGGCGCACGTGCTCGGTCGGAAACAGGGCACCGGCCGGCACGCGCAGCGTCTTCGGCTCGGGCTGTTTCAGCGTGACCGTCACCTCCTTGGCCGAACGGTCGGCATGACCGTCGACGGCGTCGGTCTGCTGCTCGTTGAGCAGGTTGCGCGAGTTGAAGCGGAATTTTTGCGCCGCGCCATCCTCCCAGGTGGTCGCGCGCAGATCGCTGAGCACGTTTTTCTCGGCCGAAGCGAGCTGCGACACCTGGCGGAATTGCAAGGTGTAGCCTTCGCAGGCGTTGCCGGAGAAGTCGTAAAGAATGCGCCCGCGCACCGTCTCGACGTCGCGCGTGCCCCGCGATTTGATCAGCTTCAGGTCGTAAATTGCCCGATGCGGCGCCAGCACCACGCCGGCCGGCGGCTGCGCCAGCGCCGTACCGGCCCCGGCGACCACCAGCGCGGCAGAAAGCGCGGCAAGCATTGGTTTGGTAATGGGCATCAAGCCTCCGAACAGCGGCCAACAGCAAGCTGCAGGAAATGGGCAAGATAGAGGCCATGCCTAACCAGGGCAACCGGCGCTTGCGCGCGCTCCGCCGATCAGCCAAGACATCGTCGACGCAGCGCGGGAGGCGATCATGGCCGGAGCGGCGGAAGCGAAACTGGCGAATCTGACGATCACGCTGCCGACGCCGGCCGCGCCGATCGCCAATTACGTGCCGTTCGTTCTTAGCGGGCGGCTGCTGGTGGTTTCCGGCCAACTCTGCTTCGGCGCCGACGGCAAGCTGGTGGCCAAAGGCCAACTCGGTCACAGTGTATCAATCGAGGACGGGCAGAGGGCCGCGCGCGCCTGCGCCATCAACTTGTTGGCGCAAGTGAAGGCCGCGCTCGGCGATCTCGACAAGGTCGCGCGCGTGGTGCGTCTCGGCGGCTTCATCAATTCGGCGCCCGGCTTTACCGATGGCCCGAAAGTCATGAACGGCGCTTCCGACTTGATGGTCGAAGTGTTTGGCGACAAGGGCCGGCACGCGCGCACCACCGTCGGCGTCTCCGCCCTGCCCGCCGACGCCGCCATCGAAGTGGAAGGTCTGTTCGAGATCGGTTAGCGCGCAATGCGCCTCGACTGGCTCATCGCGCGACCGATCGCCCATCGCGGGCTGCATGATGCCGCGGCCGGCGTCATCGAAAATACCGCCAGCGCGTTCGCGGCGGCGATCGCTGGCGGCTATGCCATCGAATGCGACCTGCAGGTGAGCGCCGACGGCGAAGCCATGGTGCATCATGACGCCGCGCTCGGCCGATTGACGGAGGGCGGCGGCCGGCTCGCAGACAAGAGCGCGGCGGCGCTGCAGGCGGTGGGCTTCAAAGCGACGAGCGACCGCATGCTGACGCTGGGCGAGCTTTGCGACCTGGTCGCCGGCCGCGCGACATTGGCTGTTGAGCTCAAGAGTCACTTCGACGGCGACTTGCGCTTGGTCGAGCGCTGCGCGGCGGTGCTCGCGCACTATCAGGGGCCGATTGCGGTGAAGTCTTTCGATCCGGCATTCGTCGCGACGTTTCGCCACAAGGCACCCTCCCTCACCCGCGGCATCGTTGCCGAGCGATACTACAGGCACTCCGAATGGCAGCGGCTGACACAAGCGCAACGGCGCAGCATGGCGCATCTCCTGCACTGGCCGCGCACCCGCCCGCATTTCGTCGCTTACGCGGCGAAAGATCTGCCGGCGGCGCCTTGTTGGGTCGCGCACAAGGTGCTTGGACTGCCGCTGCTCGCCTGGACCGTGCGCAATGACGAGGAACGCCGGCACGCCCTGCGCTTTGCCGACCAAGTGATATTCGAAGGCTTTCGCGCTTAGGCTGCCGCCGACTGCGGCGACAGCGTCGCGACCTGCCGGGCGCCAAGGGTTGCATTGCAGCAAATTAAATGACGCGGCCGCATATTCGGGACTAGAGTCGGCGCAAAAGGCGCCCCGATGACCGAAATACGCATCCGCATTGCCCAATCGCTGGCCGACATCGCCGCGGCGGAATGGAACGCCTGCGCGGGCGGCAGCGTCGGCTTGCCCGTCGAATCCGCGAATGGAGCGGCCTTATCCGCGCAAATTACGACACTGAGAAAAATTGATAACCCATTCATATCTCACGAATTCTTATGGTCTCTTGAACAATCATTCTCGGTCGGCGGCGGTACCGGTTGGCAACCGCGTTACCTGCTCGCCGAGGACCGCGAGGGCACCCTGTTCGGTTGCGCGCCCTGCTACGTGAAGACGCATTCGCGCGGCGAATATGTCTTCGACCACGGCTGGGCCGACGCCTTCGAACGCGCCGGCGGCGACTACTATCCCAAACTGCAGGTCGCGGTGCCGTTCACGCCGGTCAGCGGCCCTCGTCTGCTCGCCCGTCCCGGCCCGACGGCCGAAGCCGTGCGCGGCGGGCTTGCCGAGGCGCTCGCCGAAATCACCCGCGCGAGCAAGTTGTCCTCCGCCCATGTCACCTTCCTCGGCGAAGCCGAATGGCGCTTACTCGGCGAGCGCGGCTTCTTGCAGCGCGCCGACCAACAGTTCCATTGGACCAATGAAGGCTATGCCACGTTTGAAGATTTTCTTGCCGCCCTCTCTTCGCGCAAGCGCAAGGTGATCCGCCGCGAGCGCAAGGATGCGCTTGCCGCCGGCGTCGAGGTCCATTGGCTCAGCGGACAGGACCTGACCGAAGACGTGTGGGACGCATTCTTTGCTTTCTACATGGAGACCGGCTCGCGCAAATGGGGGCGGCCCTATCTGACCCGCGAATTCTTCTCCCGTGTCGGGCAGACGATGAGCGAACGCATCCTGCTGGTGATGGCCAAGCGTGCCGGCCGCTGGATCGCCGGCGCCATCAATTTCATCGGCACCGAAGCGCTCTACGGCCGCAACTGGGGCGCCATCGAGCATCATCCGTTCCTGCATTTCGAGCTGTGCTATTACCAGGCGATCGACTATGCGATCGCGCACAAGCTCACCCGCGTCGAGGCCGGCGCGCAGGGCGAGCACAAGCTCGCGCGCGGCTATCTGCCACAGCCGACTTATTCGGCGCATTTCATCGCCAATCCGGCGCTGCGGCGGGCGATCGCCGAGTATCTCGCGCGCGAGCGCGCCTATGTGGCGGCGGCCTCGCAAGAGCTTGCGGCCGCCGCGCCGTTCCGCAAAGATTTGATCGAGCAGGACTGACGGAAAGACCGGGGGAGCCCATGCACGCCTACGACCCGAACAACATCTTCGCCAAGATCCTGCGCGGCGAGATGCCCTGCCACAAGGTTTACGAAGACGACAAGTCGCTCGCCTTCCTCGACATCATGCCGCGCGCGCCGGGCCACACGCTGGTGCTGCCGAAGGCTGCCGCGCGCAACATCCTCGATGTCGCGCCCGACGACCTTGCCCATGTCGCCAAGGTCACGCAGAAGATCGCCAAGGCCGCGCTAACCGCCTTTCACGCCGACGGCATCACCATCCAACAGTTCAACGAGGGCGCCGGCGGACAAATCGTGTTCCACCTGCACGTCCACGTCATCCCGCGCAAAGGCGGCGTCGTCTTGAAGCCGCCGGGCAGCGAGGTGGAGAAGCCGCATATCTTGGCCGAGAACGCCAAGAAGCTCGCCACGGCGCTCGCGCATTTATAGACAAAGGCCGGCAGCGCGCCCGGCCTTTGTCCATCCGTTCGGAAATACTTCAGACCTTGGCCAGCGGCACCTTAGGCACCGAGCCGCGCGGCTTCGGCCGCGGGCGCGGCGAACGGCGCTTGGCCTTCGGCGCCGGCAGCTTCTCCGGCTTGGGCGCGATCGGCCCCTCGAGGAATTCGAAGCCGAGCTTGTCGCGGCCGTTCTCGTCCTTGGTCACGACCACGCGCACGTGGCCGCCGTCCTTCAGGTGGCCGAACAGCACCTCGTCGGCGAGCGGCTTCTTGACGTGCTCCTGGATCACGCGCGCCATCGGGCGGGCGCCCATCAGCTCGTCGTAGCCGTTGGCGATCAGCCAGCGCGAGGCCTCCTCCGACAACTCGATGGTGACGTTGCGGTCGCCGAGTTGCGCCTCGAGCTGCAGCACGAACTTCTCCACCACCTTGGCGATGATCTCCTGCGACAGATGCGCGAAGGTGATGGTGGCGTCGAGCCGGTTGCGGAACTCGGGCGTGAACATGCGGTTGATCGCTTCGGTATCGTCGCCCTCGCGTTTGGTGCGGGTGAAGCCATAAGCCGACTTCGCCATGTCGGAGGCGCCGGCATTGGTGGTCATGATCAGGATGACGTTGCGGAAATCGACTTGCTTGCCGTTGTGATCGGTCAGCTTGCCGTGATCCATCACCTGCAAGAGCACGTTGAACAGGTCGGGATGCGCCTTCTCGATCTCGTCGAGCAGGAGCACGCAATGCGGATGCTGGTCGACGCCGTCGGTCAACAGGCCGCCCTGGTCGAAGCCGACATAGCCGGGCGGCGCGCCGATCAGCCGCGACACCGTGTGCCGCTCCATGTATTCCGACATGTCGAAGCGGATGAGCTCGACGCCGAGCGAGGCGGCAAGTTGCTTGGCCACCTCGGTCTTGCCAACGCCGGTCGGGCCGGAGAAGAGATAACAGCCGATCGGCTTCTCCGGCTCTCGCAAGCCGGCGCGCGCGAGTTTGATCGAGGCGGCGAGCGACTCGATCGCCTTGTCCTGGCCGTAGACCGTCGTCTTCAGCGTCTGCTCGAGATGCTGCAGCACCTCGGCGTCGTCTTTGGACACCGTCTTCGGCGGAATGCGCGCCATCGTGGCGATCGTGGTCTCGATTTCCTTGATGCCGATCGTCTTCTTGCGCCGGCTCTCCGGCAGCAGCATCTGCGCCGCGCCCGACTCGTCGATCACGTCGATCGCCTTGTCCGGCAGCTTGCGGTCATGGATGTAGCGCGAGGACAATTCTACTGCTGCCTTGATCGCCTCGTTGGTATATTTGAGCTTGTGGTAGTCCTCGAAATAAGGCTTGAGCCCGCGCATGATCTCGATCGCGTCGGCGACCGACGGCTCGTTGACGTCGATCTTCTGGAAGCGGCGCACCAGCGCGCGGTCCTTCTCGAAGTATTGACGGTACTCTTTGTAGGTTGTCGAGCCGATGCAACGGATGGTGCCGGAGGCGAGCGCCGGCTTGAGCAGGTTCGAGGCATCCATGGCGCCGCCGGAGGTGGCGCCGGCGCCGATCACGGTGTGGATCTCGTCGATGAACATGATCGCGCCGGGGAAGGCCTCGATCTCCTTGATCACCTGCTTCAAGCGCTCCTCGAAGTCGCCGCGATAGCGCGTGCCGGCGAGCAATGTGCCCATGTCAAGCGCGAACACGGTCGCGCCCTTCAAGACGTCAGGTACCTCGCCGTGCACGATGCGACGGGCAAGCCCTTCCGCGATCGCAGTCTTGCCGACGCCGGCGTCGCCGACGAACAACGGGTTGTTCTTTTGTCGCCGGCACAGCACCTGGATGGTGCGGTTGATCTCGGCGTCGCGCCCGATCAACGGATCGATCTTGCCGTCCTTGGCCTTCTTGTTGAGGTTGATGCAATAGGCTTCGAGCGCGTCACCCTTCTTCTTGGGCTCGTCGCCCGATTTGGTGTCGGTCTCCTCGTCGGCGCCGCGCGCCGGGCGCGATTCGGAAAGGCCCGGCCGCTTGGCGATGCCGTGGCTGATGTAATTGACCGCATCGTAACGGGTCATGTCCTGCTCTTGCAGGAAATAGGCGGCGTGGCTCTCGCGCTCGGCGAAGATTGCGACCAGCACATTGGCGCCGGTCACCTCCTCGCGGCCCGACGACTGCACGTGGATGACCGCGCGCTGAATCACGCGCTGGAAGCCCGCGGTCGGCTTCGAATCCTCCGCGCCGTCGGTGATCAGATTCTCCAGCTCGGATTCGAGATACGCGGTCAAGCTGCGCTTGAGCTTGTCGAGGTCGACATTGCAGGCCCGCATCACCGCCGAGGCATCTTGATCGTCGATCAGCGCCAGCAACAAATGCTCGAGCGTGGCGTATTCGTGGTGCCTGTCGTTGGCGAGGGCAAGCGCCCGGTGCAGCGACTGTTCGAGGCTACGCGAGAAGGTCGGCATTTAGAGTTCCATTCCCATTTGTATTGGCCGCCCCTTCCCTCGTTTTGTTTTTCGACTCACTTTTTTTCCATCACGCATTGCAAAGGATGCTGATGTTTGCGGGCGAAGTCCATCACCTGCGTCACCTTGGTCTCCGCCACCTCATAAGTATAGATGCCGCACTCGCCGATGCCATGGTGATGCACATGCAACATAATTCGCGTCGCGGCCTCGTGATCCTTGCCGAAGAAGCGCTCGAGCACGTGCACGACGAATTCCATCGGCGTGTAGTCGTCGTTGATGATGAGCACGCGGTACATGTTCGGCCGCTTGGTCTGGGGCCGGGTCTTGGTGATGACCGCGGTGCCGGGGCCGCCCTGCTCGGAGCGCCGTCTGCGGTCGTCGTCGGCCATGCGCGGACCGGCGAACGTCGAAGCAAGTTTGCTCGTGGGGGTCATGGTGGTCGCCGCGGCAGTTCCCGAGTTTCCTGGACCGCACCTGATCACGGCCCGACACCATATTAGACCCCGCCGCCGTCCTTCCAAGCCGGCAATTTGCAACGGTCCAATTCTATTCGAAACGACGATCGGCCGCCCGGTTCCGTCCCGATCAGATAGCAGCCGGTTGCTCGATCACAATGCCACCGACCTCGGCTTGACGGCATATTTCCCAGCGGATTTGGGCTCAACCGCGGCGGGCGGCGGCGTCACCTGTCCTTAGCAATCATCTCGGCAAAACATGACCATTTTTTAATCTTGAATTTACGCCGTTTTTACCCGACGTCGCCAGGGTATTTTTGTCCCGCAAAATACCTATATGAAGGTAATGTATTGAAACATATTAGCTTTTATACGCTTGGCGGGTTAGTTGCGCGGTTTTGGCGGGAGCCGGCCGGTAATGTCGCGATTATGTTCGGGCTCGCCATCATCCCGATCATCGGATTTGTCGGCGCCGCGGTCGACTACGGCCACGCCAATCTGGTCAAGACAGCGATGCAGAACGCGCTCGATTCGACCGCGCTGATGCTCTCGCGTGACGCCTCCGACCTGAGCCAGGCCGATCTCAACGCCACCGCGCTCGCCTATTTCACGGCGACGTTCAACCGGCCGGAAGTGACCGGCATCACCGTCAGCGCCAGTTACGACGCCTCGAACGGCTCGGCCGTCTCAGTGAGCGCCTCCGGCGAGGTGCCGACCGATTTCATGCAGATCCTCGGCTACAATGACATTGCCGTCGCCGCCTCCTCCACCTCCAAATGGGGCAACACGCGGCTGCGCGTGGCGCTGGTGCTCGACAATACCGGTTCGATGAACGACGACGGCAAGATCGGGGCGCTCAAGACCGCAACCAGCAACCTGCTCGACCAGCTTGAGTCGGTCGCCACCAACCCGGAAGACGTCTACGTGTCGATCGTGCCGTTCGTGAAGGACGTCTCCTTCGACAAAAGCCAATACAGCTCGTCGTGGGACAGCGCCAATGGCGGCTTCATCCTTTGGGACGACGGCGATCTGGACCACGACAACTATTGGGACGCGCTCAACGGCACGTGCAGCAGCAGCCACTATTCCACGCGCAGCAGCTGCCTCTCGCACGGCAGTTGCTCGCTTCACGGTTACGATGACGTGAGCGACTGTCAGGCCGCCGGCACCTGCTCGATCTCCGGCTACACCAGCCAGAGCACCTGCACGAACGCCGGCACCTGCTCGATCTCTGGCTATATCAGCCAGAACAGCTGCACCAATGCGGCCGCCTGCTCCAATCCCGGCCAGACGACGCGGAGTAGCTGTACGGGCACCAAGGCCTGCTCCAAATCAGGCTACACTTCCAAAAACAAATGCACGCAGCATGGCGGCATTTGGGGCTACGGAACCTGGACGACCGGCGTGTGGACCGCGGGCGTATGGACGGCGGGAACGTGGAGTACGACCTGGACGCCGGACAGCCACAGCACCTGGAATGGCTGCATCACCGATCGCGGCGATCCGGACGGTCCCGCATCGGATTATGACCGACTCGTCACGGCGCCGACGTCGAGCATTCCGGCGACCCTGTTTCCGGCCGAGCAGTATAGTTCCTGTCCGAAGCCGATCCTGGGGCTGAACAACAACTGGTCGGCGATGAATACGCTGGTCAACAGCATGGTGGCCAATGGCAGCACCAATCAGCCGATCGGTCTGGTCTGGGGCTGGCAGACCCTGGTCGGCGGCGGACCGTTCACCGCGCCGAGCATGGACTCAAATTACACCTATCAGCAGATCATCATCCTGCTCAGCGACGGTCTGAACACCCAGGACCGCTGGTACGGCAACGGCTCGGACACGAATACATCGGTCGACTACCGGATGTATGACAACAACGGCAACGGCACCTGCGCCAACATCAAGGGGTCCGGCGTCACCATCTACACCATCCAGGTCAACACCGGCGGCGACCCGACCTCGACCTTGCTGTCGAATTGCGCGTCCGACTCGAGCAAGTTCTTCCTGCTCACCTCGGCCAATCAGATCATCACCACCTTCCAGCAGATCGCCACACAGATCTCCAAACTGCGCATCACCCAATAAGGGAGAGCCGCCAATTCGTTCGGACATAACCGATCGTTAATAACGTCCACTAAGAACTATTCGGTATTCGTGCCATTCCGGGTACAGGGCATTAACCGCCCAAGCCATTGGCGGGACGGCAGAACCCTCGTAAGCGGCCCGGTCACCTTTACCGGCAAGCCCGACTTTTCCGCACACCGATATACCGACCTTTTAGCGCTAAGCATTTATCAGGCATGCGAATCAAACCGTCGCGGTGATCCGCCATGCCGAGCCTGTGGGCCAAACTCCGCAATAAACTGCGCGCTTTCCGGCGCGCGCGCGAAGGCAACGTCGCCATCCTGTTTGGGCTCGCCGTGATCCCGATCATCGGCTTTGTCGGCGCCGCGGTCGACTACGGCCACGCCAATCTGGTCAAGACAGCGATGCAGAACGCGCTCGATTCGACCGCGCTGATGCTGTCGCGCAACGCCTCGACGATGAACCAGGCCACTCTCAACGCCACCGCGCTCGCCTATTTCACGGCGACGTTCAACCGGCCGGAGGTGACCGGCATCACCGTCAGCGCGAGCTATAACGCCTCGAACGGGTCGGCGGTCACGGTCAACGCCTCGGGCAATGTGCCGACCCAATTCATGCAGATTCTCGGCTACAACAGCATTGCCGTCGCCACCACCTCGACGTCCAAATGGGGCAACACGCGGCTGCGCGTCGCGCTGGTGCTCGACAATACCGGCTCGATGAACGACGACGGCAAGATCGGGGCGCTGAAGACCGCAACCAGCAACCTGCTCACCCAGCTGCAGTCCGTCGCCACCGTTCCCGAGGACGTCTACGTGTCGATCGTGCCGTTCGTGAAGGACGTCTCCTTCGACGAAAGCCAATACAGCTCGTCCTGGGACAGCACCAATGGCGGCTTCATCTACTGGGATGACGGCGTGCTCACCACCGACAATTACTGGGATGCGCTCAACGGCAACTGCACCGGCGCCAACAAATCCACGCGCAGCCAGTGCATCAATGCCGGCCACTGCTCGCTCTCGGCGTATTATAGCAACTACAGCGGCTGCTTGACCGCCGGAACCTGCTCGTTGAGCAGCTATACGACTCAAAGCACCTGTACTGCCGCCGGCACTTGCTCGGTTTCGGGCTATACCAGCCAAAGCACCTGCGCGAATGCCGGCACTTGCTCGCTCTCCGGTTATACCAGTCAGAGCACTTGCCAAAACGCCGGCACCTGCTCGATCTCGGGCAAGACCACGCAGAGTGCTTGCACCAGCGCCGGCACCTGCTCGATCTCGGGCAAGACCACGCAGAGCTCCTGCACCAGCGCCGGTACTTGCTCAAACCCTGGCCAGACGACGCAGAGCAGCTGCACCGGCAGCAAGGCCTGCTCGAAATCGCAGTACACGTCGCAATCTCAGTGCACGCAGCATAGCGGCGTCTGGGGCTACGGCACCTGGACGGCGGGCGTTTGGACGCCCGGTATCTGGACCGCCGGCACATGGACCCCGGCGACTTGGACGGCGGGTGTGTGGACGCCGGCAACGTGGAGCACGAGCTGGACGCCCAACAACCACAGCACCTGGAATGGCTGCATCACCGATCGCGGGACCACCACCCTCCCCGGCACGACCGCGGGCTATGACCAGAACGCGACTGCGCCGACGTCGAGCATTCCGGCGACCCTGTTTCCGGCCGAGCAGTATAGTTCCTGTCCGAAGCCGATCCTGGGGCTGAACAACAACTGGTCGGCGATGAATACGCTGGTCAACAGCATGGTGGCCA
>Ga0335081_10000945_pt1 | contig 46631 bp, 32 predicted proteins | sample Lox_Sample_35_FD_206713 | JGI IMG/M metagenome (GOLD analysis project Ga0335081, IMG submission 206713) | Soil microbial communities from Loxahatchee National Wildlife Refuge, Florida, United States - Lox_Sample_3.5 | ecosystem: Environmental > Terrestrial > Soil > Wetlands | place: USA... | reverse complement strand
GTTCAGCCTCTACTTCCAGGCGATAGTCCATCTGGTAAGAGGTGAATGACAACTCGGCGGTGAGACGGTTGTGCTCCTTGTCGGCGTGACGGCCCTTGAGCGTTGCGACCAGATCCCACTGCTCGGGGGTCGGCATCAGACGCACATCGCCATTGGTCGCGATACGTTCCCCATGCAGAATCATCTGCATGGCGGTGTTCTTCTCATCGACAAACACGGGGTGAAACGTGTTGTCGTAGAGCATGACGTCAAAGCCCCGCGTGCTCAGGTAGTCGTTGTCGGCGACCTGCATTGTGAAGTCCGCGCTGAGCAAGGGCAAACACGAAAGCAGGACAGCAAAGAAAGCAACTGTGGGGCGGCCGCATAAGAAGCGAATAGACCTGAATCGAATCAGCATGGAGTGCTCTTTCCGCGGATCAGAGTATCGGAATCGGCACCTCCATGCCAAACTGAACAGCGAGCTGTGGCCAGAGCGTGGTGCAACACGGAACGCTTATGGAATGACCCACGCGTGTACGGAAGTACCTCGTGTGTGCGCGGTGTGTGCTTCACCGCTGGCCACAACCGAGCCTATTAGTGTGGTTGCTCTGTCGATGGACTTAGGCGGTCTTCTTCGCTTCCTTCGCCTTCGCCCATCTCGCCTTTTGCGCTGCTGCGATCCTCTTCCGTGCAGCCACCGAGAGCGTTCTCTTAGCTCTGATCGGGATGACTCTGGTTGGTTCGGCGGCAGACTTCTCCCGTACCTTGGCCCAACGCTTTCTCTGGGCCTCTGCGATCCTGGCCCGAGCGGCCGCCGAAAGTCTTCGCGTTCCTGTTCCCTTCGCGTACGTGTGGCCGAAGGCAGCTAGAGCGGCAGTGATGCCACGGAGTTCTTTGGTGAGGCGATCTTGCTCTTCCTTCAATAGACGGACGATTCCAGTCAGATTAGCCATTGAGTCCCTCGTGGCCGATTGTATCAGGGGCCTTCTCAAGAAAATCGGAAAGGACGGACGATTCCCGATGAACCCCAAGCGCTGCAGCTTGCGGGCTTGAAGACGCGGTACCATTTTCGCCGCGTCCCTTCTACGATCTGCAACAGGCGAGCAGTTTTGAAGTTTCACTGGACTCTCTTTCATCAGAATACTGAGGGATCGCCGCGGTAGACTCAATGGGAACTCAATTTCATCTCTTGCTGTTTTCATGCGTAACGGATTCATGCTCTGGATGGTGCACCATCTCCGTGCAGTGTTGCTTCTGACGACCCTGCTTTCGGCGGGAGCGTCCGCTCTGTTGCCGCAGAACGCGGCCGGTTCAGCCGAATCTCCTCTGATGCGGCAGTTGCAACATGCTCTTAGTCTCAACCAGCACGGCGACAAACAAGGGGCGATGGCTCTTACGCTCCAGCTGTTGTCGCAAAACCCGAAGTATGCACCTGCGATCAAACTGAAGGGAATGTTGCTGGAAGAAGCCGGACAGACCTCAGAGGCAGCAGCCGCGTACGAAGAGGCGTTGAAGCTTGCGCCCAACGATCCTGATCTCTTATTGAAAATAGGTGTTCATGAACTCGCAGCCGGGAACGTCGCGCAGGCGATCAAACTTCTCGAGCACTGCACCAAAATTCTGTCCCGCGATGCAGAAGCGCAATACGATCTGGCTCAGGCCTATCACTTGAACGGGCAGGACAAGTTTGCGTTGGCCGCCATTCGTGCGAGTCTCAAAGCCGAGCCTGACAATCCGCCGGTGTGGCAAAAATACGGTGAGTTGCTGTGCAGCACGGGAGATTGCGAAGGTGGTCTGAAGTGGCTGCTCAAGGCGCATGGGTCAAGTACTTCGTTACCGATGCTTGACTACGACATTGCCTGGACGGATTTCAAATTGATGGATATTGCCTCTGCTGCGCCGTATGCCGCACGTGCGGTTGAAACTCGCCCTGACGATGTGAATGCCTTGCAACTTCTTGCCGCCGTGGATGTGAAGCTCGCCCGCTGGCAGGAGGCCCAGACTGCATTTGCACACGTCGTCGCACTCAAGGCCGACGATGTGGAAGCTCTGCTGGGACTTGGGCATTGCCAACTGGAACTGGCGAACTATCCAAGGGCAGTTGAGACATTGCAATCTGTGTTGCGGCTCGACCCAACGCGATTGCTGGCCCATTTTTATCTTTCTCGCGCGTATGCCGGCCTGGGCAAGTCGGCCGATTCCGAGCACGAGGCGGCCCTGCATCAGTTCATGATGGAGCGGCTGACCTTCGCCCGCACCGCTGAGAATGATGAAAGCGAAGGTCCGATTCGCGATCGTGCTTATCAATTGCTGACAGAACATCATGAAGAGGACGCATTGCACCTGTATCGCGAAGACTTCAAAGGAACTCCGGCTACTTCTGGGGATGCGTACGTGTTTATCGGAAAGCTATATCTCATGGGCGGCGATCAGGAAGATGGCCTGCGCTGCCTGCGCTACGCGCTGAAGATTCAGCCGGCGGTTCGGGGAGCGCATACGTATCAGGGAATACTCGCTCTGAAAAAAGGCGACCTGAGCGGGGCCGACAATGAGTTCAAGGCAGAGCTCGCCAACGATCCGAACTCTCAGATGGCGATCGCTGAAATGGGCGAGGTCCGCTATCACCAGCAACGCTGGTCCGAGGCGGCGGAGCAACTGGTGAAGTCCAAAACTATGACTCCGGAGTTGCTTTACATGCTAAGCGACTCCTACTTTCACCTGGCTAAAGTGGATGACGCGAATCTCACCGCAGAAGCCGCGGCGGCGTATGGAAGAAACAAGCCTGAGGTCATGCAGGATCTCATCGAGCTTCTCACGCGCAACGGGCAATCCGATCTGGCGAAACGCTTGTCGGCGGACCAGGGGGGAAGATAAGCGAACGCTACTGAAGGAATTGAGTGCACTCACCTGATTTCTACAATGAGTCTGGAAATGTTTGCGATCGGTGTCCTAAGCGAATGCTATGCTGACGGAGAGAGCAGGAGGAAAATGAAACGGCCGCCCTCGCAATGGCGGCCGCTCCAATATTCTTGCTTTCCCTGGTTCTTCAGCCCTTAGCGCTCTTTGGCAGGTTTGTTCTTCTTGTCGTTGTGCTTCTCGTTGTAGATCTGCTTGCTGTTTTTGTTTTCTTCCCGATTGGCCTGTTGCTTCTCTTGCTTGGTCAACGCGCCGCCGTTTGCGGTGCGCTCGTTATGGACCTGCTGGGCAACGTTGGCCTGGTTCTCGTTGCTGCGGGCTGCTTCACCGGAAGTCATCTCGCCACTGCGCAGCCCCTGAGCGGTGCGCTGCTGCTGGTTGGCTTCGCGATTGTCGACTTCGTTCGGCTGGACGGTATTCCCGTTGTGCTTTTCGTCGTAGATCTGACGACTAGCCGCATTCTGCTCGCCGTTGATCTGTTGACGCTCCTGCTCTGTCAGCTTGCCACCATTGGCTGCGCGATCGTCGTGCACCTGCTGGTCAATGTTGGCCTGCGTGCGTTCGGCCCGTGCTGCTTCGCCCGAGGTCATTTGTCCGCTGCGCAGCCCGTTGGCGATGCGTTGGTCCTGATTCGCCTCACGGGTATTGGGATTGTAATTGCGCCCAACCGAGCGATCGCTCTCCGAGATCGGCTGCGAGTGCACGTGCTCCTGCGCCACCTGGTGATACGCGTTAATGTTCGCGCTCGCCATGGTCGCTGGACGTCCCATATTCACCGAAGCCAGTTGCGCGCGGTCCTGTGCGGCGAAGTTCACGTGCTGCATCTGTTCGCCAGTCGCCTCGAAGTGATGCTCGTTTACCGCCTGCATCTCGACTGCGGTGGCGTGCACCTGAATGCCCGCGCCGCCGTTGAAGCTGACGTGCTCAACGTTCACGACCGTGTTCTGCTCGACGATCACGCGGTTCTCATACACGTTGGTGATATGCACGGTTCCGAAGTTTGCCACTGCTCTGTTATAGGCGAATACTCCGCCGCGCCACTCGCCGCCGACAAAACCAACGCCGCCGTAGCCGAAGCCATAGTTCACGCCACCATAGAAACCAACATGCGGTCCCCAATATCCCGGGTGCCAGCCGTACGCTCCACCCTCATAGCCCCAGTAACCTGGCGTCCAAAGCAGACCAGCGGTCGGAGGCATCACCCACACCCCCGGAACCCAGAAGTAACCCGCCTCCCCAAAGGCCCAGTAGCCCGGAGTCCAGATATAACCCGGGGCGGGTAGTGGAGGCTGCTCATACACGGGCAACGCCGGAGGACCGACGTGGATCGAAAGTGCGACCCCGATTTGCGCCTGCGCGGCAGGCAGAATAAGCATCGGCGCCATAATCAGAACGGCGGCCAGCAGATTGCGCGTCTCACAACGAAGAGACATGGTCGTTGCTCCTTGTACCGGGGGGCCGAAGGTGCCAACATCCTCGCGTTCGCCCGGCCTCATGGGCGTGTTCATTTAAACTCAGAATCGTTGTACAAGTTGCAAACCAAAGTGCATCCTTGTTAAGACACTTTCGCGCAACGGCGCTGGCCGAACCTATTCGTTACCTGTTACTTTCGGAACAAGTCTCGGCATAACCCAGTTTTCGCTTTGCTGCAGGCCTACCGCGATCCAGTATGGGGCTACGTGATTCCGTGAGCCGGAGCTGCGCGGGAGGCGAGGACAGATCTTGCGTCCGGCCACGTTTGCCGCGTAGATGAATGTGATGGCTTGATTTCACCAATCAATGCGGCGCGGATATTGCTGTTGCGATTTCGCACCTTCAACCTCGCCGCGAAGAAGTAGCGAATAAACGCAATATGCTAAGTTTGGTTGAGGCTCAGCGTGAACTTTCCGTCACAGTGACGATCTGATCGGCCTGCACATTCTTCAAGACCTGCTTGATGCCACTCGGCCAGGTCAGTTCGATGGTGTCCACCACTGCCGCCGATCCCAGTCCAAAATGCACGCGCTTGTCGCTCGACGAGTTGTAGCTGCCTGTGGTCGTCGCATGATTGTACTGGGTCCCCAGCGAAGTGGTTATCTTGATTTTCGTTCCCAGGCCGTCGCGGTTGGATTTGACGCCGACCAGCTTCAGAATGATCCAGTAATTGGCAGTTTGGGATCGGTTCATCCATATTTCGGGCCGGCCGTTCAGGACGCTTACGACCGCGTCGATCTTCCCGTCGTTGTTGAGGTCGCCAAAAGCGGCGCCACGATGCGGCGCCGGAACCTGAAATGACGCTCCCGCTTTCGAACTTACATCCTCGAACGTGAGACTACCTTCGTTTCGAAATATGCGATCCGGCAGCGGATAGGACCGATGGGCCAGTTCCATCGAATTATCCAGAATGTCGGAGTTGGCGGTAAACAGGTCCTTGTATCCGTCGTCGTCGAAATCGAAAACTCCGACTCCCCAGGCGGTCGAGCGGCTGGTCAAAGCAGCCAGGCCGGTCGCTGCGGTGACGTCCTCAAATTGACCATGCCCCAGATTGCGATAAAGGGGAAACCCTTCCCCGAACATCGCAGTTTCAAAGATATCCGGCAGGCCATCGTTATTGATGTCGACGAACTCTGCTCCCATGCCGGCGATCGCGTTGCCGAATGCGTTGTATGCCACTCCGGCTGACACCGCCACATTCGTAAACGTCCCATCCCCGTTGTTGTGAAGGAGGTAATTCTCAAAGGTATCGTTCGATACGAAGATATCGGTGAATCCGTCGTCATCGTAGTCGTCAAACGCCAGGCCCATCGCTTTCCCGACATACTTTGAAATGTGCGACTGTTCAGATACATCGGTGAACGTGCCGTCGCCGTTGTTGCGATAAAGGATGTTCGGCATCCCCAGAAAATCAACCGGCGAGCAGTAGGCCGGAAGGCCCTGGTTACGGCAGAGAGTCGCCGTTTTGATGTCATAATTAAGGTAGTTCACTACAAAAAGGTCGAGCAGCCCATCGTTGTTGTAGTCCAGCCATCCCGCCGCAATGGACCACGCCTTCCCATATTTGGGAATGATGCCGGTGACGCCAGCCTTCTCGGTCACGTCAGTGAAGGTGCCGTCTCCATTGTTATGAAAGAGCTGATTGCGGTTGACACCGGTAATATAGAGGTCGACAAATCCATCGTTATTGTAATCACCAGCCGCCACTCCCATCGAATAGCCGATGCCTTTGAGGCCGGCCTTCTCAGTTACATCCGTGAACGTCCCATCGCCATTGTTGCGGAACAAACGGTTCCAATATTCAGGCCCGGTCTTTTCCAGAGACGGGATGGCCGCGCCATTGGTGAAGAAAATGTCGAGTAATCCATCGTTGTCGTAATCGAGGACCGCGACACCACCCACCATCGTTTCAAACGTGTAGCGCTGCGGGCTGACGCTGTTCTTGAGGGTGAACTTGATCTTCGATTGGCCGATGGTGTTCTCAAATTGGATCGCAGAAGCAGCGGATACGCTTTCATTCGAAATGTTCTTGCTGGCAACAGTTCGCCGCGACTGCACGGATTGACGAGGCGAGATAGATGGGCCTGTGGGCGCCGGGGCTTGAGCAATTAGGCTTGAAACGGTCGATAGCAGGCAAATCAGCGGAGCGAGGCGAACGACATGACGCGCGAGAACGTAATTATTGAATTGGGCCATTGAGCGATCGGGCGATTGATTGAGCGATTGTAACCAACACTGGTCGCACCCGACGAGCAATCACCCAATCTCCCATCTTGTCCATCGTCGGCGATCTGCGTATTGTTACCGCATGAAGTTTCCGCGATGTAGTGGAATTCTTCTGCATATCACGTCCTTGCCGGGTCGCTTCGGAATAGGGGACCTGGGCCCCTCCGCCTACGAATTCGCAGACTTCCTCTCCGCTGCCGGACAGAAATTGTGGCAGGTCTTGCCGCTGAACCCCACAGGCTATGGTGATTCTCCTTATCAGTGCTTCTCCGCATTTGCTGGTAATCCCTTGCTGCTCAGCCTGGAGCGTCTTCGCGAACAGGGCACGCTGGACGCCTCGGATCTGGCAGGCGCACCTCCATTCCGGGAGGATTTAGTCGAGTACGGGAAGGCAATCGAATTCAAGCTCGGGGCTTTGCGCCGTGCCGCACAAGTTTTCTTTGCCGATGCGACGCGCACCGAGCGAGCGGATTTCGAACGTTTTTGCGAAAGCGCTGGACCGTGGCTCGACGACTACGCGCTCTTCATGGCGCTGAAAGATCAGCACCGCGGCACAATGTGGACCCGCTGGGATGCGCCGCTTCGCAGGCGGGACCCAAACGCATCGCGCGAATGCTCTCGCAAACTCTCGCCGGATTTGGAAGCGCTCAAATATTGGCAGTTCGAATTCTTTCGGCAATGGGAAGCTCTCAAGCACTACTGCCAACATCGCGGCATCCACTTCATGGGAGACGCTCCTATTTATGTTGCGCATGACAGCGCCGACGTATGGGCTCATCCCGAACTGTTTTATCTCGATGACCAAGGTGCTCCCGCGGTAATGGCGGGCGTGCCGCCAGATTATTTCAGCGCGACGGGTCAATTGTGGGGGAATCCGATTTATCGCTGGGATGTGCTGGCAGCAAGCGGCTACAAGTGGTGGATCGAACGCTTCCGTGCGGCGTTTGCTCTTTTTGACATGGTGCGGCTCGATCATTTCCGCGGATTCGAAGCCTACTGGGAGGTTCCGGGAGACGTAAAGACCGCGATGCACGGACGTTGGGTCAAAGGGCCGGGCGAGAAATTCTTTTTGGCGCTGCAGCAGGCTCTTGGCGAGCTTCCCATTGTTGCCGAAAATCTTGGCGTGATAACTCCGGAAGTGGAGAAGCTCAGGCATCAGTTTGGATTGCCCGGAATGAGTCTGCTACAGTTCGCATTCGGCAACGATCCGCAGGGTCCATCGTTTCGCCCGCACAATTATGCTCGCGATCTTGTGGCATACACCGGCGGACACGACAACGACACCACGGTCGGGTGGTGGCTGAGTTCCGGTGTAGGCGACAGCACGCGTACTGCAGAGGACGTGCGCAAAGAGCGTGCTTTTGCACGTGCCTATCTCGGATTACAAGATGACGCCCAGATCCATTGGGCGATGATCCGCGCTGTGGTGGGCTCCGTGGCCGATGTCGCAATCGTTCCCTTGCAGGATGTACTCGGCCTGGGCACCGAGGCACGCATGAACCTGCCGGGCACAGTGAGCGGTAACTGGAGATGGCGCTATCGCCCCGGAGCGCTGACCGATGACCTGCGCGACAAGCTTCGGTCGTTGGCTACGATGTACGATCGCTAGGCTTTCCGCTCAAGGTTGTTTTGGAAGAAGGTTCTTATGGACAAACCTCCACGCAGTTTCTGGCAAATCTGGAACATGAGCTTCGGCTTCCTCGGCATTCAGTTCGGCTGGGGATTGCAGATGGCGAACATGAGCGCCATCTACGAATATCTCGGCGCGCGCGCCGACCAGATTCCGATTCTCTGGTTGGCCGCTCCTCTAACAGGATTGATCGTTCAGCCGATTATCGGTCACGCCAGCGACCGCACGTGGAATCGCCTCGGACGGCGACGTCCTTACTTTCTCTCCGGCGCAATCCTGAGCTCATTGGCCCTCATCCTGATGCCGCGAAGTTCGGCGCTATGGATGGCGGCCGGACTGCTGTGGATTCTCGATGCGTCCATCAACATCAGCATGGAACCGTTTCGTGCGTTCGTGGCCGACCTGCTGCCGGAATCTCAGCGCACGCGCGGCTTTGCCATGCAGAGTCTGTTCATCGGGGCTGGAGCTGTGATCGCTTCGATTCTGCCCTTTGCGCTCACGAACGCATTTCATGTGGGTGCGGGCGCACCCGGACACGCGATCCCGCTGACCGTCCGCCTTTCGTTTTACATTGGCGCCGCCGTTTTCTTCAGCGCAGTCCTCTCGACGATCGTGACCACGAAAGAATATCCGCCCGAAGATATCGAAGCTTTTCAGCGGATGAAATCCGAAAGACACAGCCTCGCTACCAATGCCGCAGAGATTCTTGATTCCATTGCGAACATGCCGCGAACCATGCGCCAACTGGCGCCGGTACAGATCTTCACCTGGATGGGACTGTTCTGCATGTGGCTCTATTTCCCCGTGGCGGTGGCGCACAATGTGTTCGGCGCGGCGGACACGACCTCACCGCTTTACACGGCGGGAGTGGAGTGGGGCGGCAATTGCTTCGCGGTGTATTCCGCGATCTGCTTTGCATTTGCATTCTTCCTCCCAGCAATTGCTCGCGCCATCGGGCGTAAGCACACGCACAGCCTGTGCCTCGTGGCCGGTGGCGTCGGGCTGATCTCCGTTGCATTCATCCACAACAAATATGTTCTGCTGCTGACGATGGTCGGAGTCGGCATCGCCTGGGCCAGCACTCTCGCCATGCCCTATTCGGTGTTGGCCGGATCGCTGCCAAAAGAGAAGACCGGCGTCTACATGGGCATCTTCAACTTTTTCATTGTCACGCCGGAAATCATCGCGTCGCTGTTCTTCGGCTGGGTGATGAACCACCTGCTTGCCAACAATCGCCTGACCGCGGTTGTCGCCGGAGGATGCTTCATGCTGATCGCCGCAATTCTCATGCAGCGAGTCTTCGATCCTGGAGAAGAACAATTGCGGCTGGAACGAAAAGAAGATTCCAAGCATCTTGCAGCAGTGTGAGCTCACCGCTTGGATCTCGAAGAGCCTTCAACGGGAGCGAACTGCAACCAGTTCCGTATCGACGGGAACTTCGCGGGCGATTTTCACGTGCAGCAACGCCTCAAACGGTTTCATTTGGGTGCTCGAGTCTGGTATTTGCTGCATCAGCTTCGCGACCGATTCCGGCGTCGAGACAAATTCCACCGCGCCCTGAGTTCCGAACGTGGTTGTACCCGCCAGTATCATCACCACTCGATCGGCAGCTCCTGGTACGAATACGACGACGGCATAGTCTTCCGTCATCGGCGAACCTGATGGGCTCGCCATGAAGCTCGCGGCTTCTCCAGGCTTCGGATGCTTGCTGACGATTTCGAGATCGCCTTTGCGCGGTCCAGCGGCCGCTCTTTGAAAAACGAATTCCTGAGATGTAGGAATATCCCGAAGAGAAAGGTTCTCAGAAGGCGATCCGACGAATATCAGGTTCGCGTTGCGGGTGTCGTCCAGGGAAAACAAACTGCCGCGCTTCACCCGGATGTGGCGGCCTAGCTCGGAAAATGCTTCGTCCAGGTCATGGATGGCAAGCACTTCTCCCACTCCCGTGTAGTGGTCGTACACCTTACTCCCGCCGTCTTGGCTTGCATTGTAGTAACGCATGCCCGTCTCAGGACGTCCGACGAAAGCGGCGTTGCTATAGATTACCCACGGCTCCTCGCCGGTGGTGAAAGGTCTCCAGAACTCAGCCAGCGGGCCGGATGCGGAAGGAATTTCGTGAGCGCTGGCAACCGAAGGGTCAGCCCGCTTTCGCGCCCATAACAGGTTTGCAACTACGACCAGCGACACGAACAGACACGCCAGCGACGCAATAAGCGCAAATCGCCAAAGCCCTGGAACGGTTGGTGCGCGATCGGCACGCTCGGCAGTTCCAGAATGGGAATCGGCGGTTCCCGATTTCGTCTCAAAAAGAAGGTGGTACCCGCCTTTCGGCAACTTCACTACGATTGGATCATTTGCGCCCTCAGTTGCGTAGTAATCCGCGAGCTTGAGTCGCAAGCGTCCGGCCTGTACGCGCACGCACGAATCCGACTGCGGATCAAAATCCGGACCGCGACCGTACACTTCTCGCGCAATTTGATACTCCTTCAGTAAGTCGTCGGGATGTTCCATCGACTGTTTTGCGCAATATTGCAACAGCCGGGAGAGTGACTCTGCCCCCCTCAGGCTATGGCTTTTCATAATGCGATCTATTTGCTGGGAGATTGCCTGAGAATCAGCGGGAAGCATAAGCGTTACAGCGACTCAACAATGAGGTAACAGTCGAGTGTATCGTCTAGGAAACTGAACAGTTTACTACGGTAACGGAAGAAAAACCTACTGAAACATCTGTTTTGAGCAGAGTTGAACTAGAAGTTGCAGGTCGTGTTGTTTCGCGCAGGGACCCCGTGCTTCCCAGAGATTGTCACCGCGCATGTGATTCCTGCCGACGTTAGTCCTCATAAGAAATTTGCGCGATTTCGTGATCGTTTTTCGCCGCAGTTTGCTTTCGGCACGATTTGATTTTTCGAAATTGGAGCTTGCAACTACAGGCTCGGAGGAATCATGAAGCAGCTCGCCAAAATGTTTGTTTTGCTAACTCCGGTACTGCTGTGGACCAGCATCGTCGCCTTCTCCCAGTCGGAATCCGGTAGGTTGATCGGTACGGTGACCGACGCTTCTGGCGCCGCCGTCCCCGGCGCAACCGTCAAGGTGACCCAACTCACAACGAACCGCGTTGTCAGCGTGACCAGTCAGGCCGACGGCAGCTACGTCGTGAACGCCCTGCCGATTGGAAATTACAAGGTCGAAGTCAGCATGACTGCGTTCAAATCGCAGCGAGCGAACTTCGCCCTCGAGATCTCCGAGGTGAAAGAAGTCAATTTCAAGCTGGAAGTTGGCTCGATCGCCGAAACTGTCGAAGTCACCAACAGCATCCCGGTTGTGGACACGGCAACCTCTTCGGCGGGCGAGGTGATTCAAGGACGCCAGGTGCTCGATCTGCCGCTGAACGGCCGCAATTTCACCTCGCTGGCATTGATGACTCCGGGCGTCAGCCGCGGTGCTTACCTCAACAATGCAAGCGGCATTGGTCCCGGGAATGCGCTCAACGATTTAAATCCGGCATCTGAGACCTGGCGCAACTACGACTCAGGTGCATCTGCACTGGCGGTAAACGGCCTGCGACCTCAGGCTGACAATTACATCATCGACGGCATCGACAATAACGAGTCCTTAGTCAACTCGATCGTGATCATCCCGGCGATTGAAGACATCCAGGAATTCAAGACCACCACCAATGTTGCGCCGACAGAGTTTGGACGCGCGGGCGGCGCGGTCGTCCAGGTCGCTACCAAGTCCGGTACCAACCAGATCCACGGCGCCGCCTATTGGTTCAACCGCTCCAAGATCGGCGCGGCAGATATCTTTCAATACACCGACGAACCTCAGTGCAAATCCCTGGGTGAGTCAAACTGTGTGCCGCGTCCGCCTCTGAGCCGCAATCAGTTCGGCGCGTCGCTGGGCGGACCGATCTGGAAGAACAAGCTGTTCGCCTTCGTTGACTATCAAGGTTGGCGCCAAACTGTACCGAATGGCGTGGACAGCACCCGCGTACCGACGGCTCTGATGCGCCAGGGAAATTTCAGCGAACTTCTCAGCTCGACTGGTGCAGCAACCGCGACCACCGTGCCGGTTCAGGCGATTTGCCCGAACCTCTATTCGGGCGGCGCGCTCCTGCCTCAATTTGCTGCCGGCAATGGATATATCTACAGTCCCACTACTTGCCTGCCCTTCGGTTGGGTGGGCGGCATCAATAGCTCGCAGGCAGGAAATACGCAGCTGAACATCATTCCCTCCGGCAACCAGGTTCAGCCCGGCATCAGCTATCTGAACTTGTTTCCGCTCCCCAATATCTCGACTGCGAACGTCGCGACCAACGACATCAACTTCAGCCAGATAGAACAGAACGTAATCACTATGAACGATTACGACGCGCGCGTGGACTTCGTGGCCACTTCAAAGGACACTATTTTCGCGCGTTACAGCCTGGGAACGGATTTCCTGAATGGCACGCAAGTTTTAAAGGACTCCAGTCACTTCCTGCCTTCCGGCGGCGGCAGCAACCCAGCCCATCCACGCCAGGTCGCCGTGGGCTGGACCCACATTCTCAGCCCCACTATCATCAACGAGTTTCACTATGGCTGGATTCGGGATCTTTCCGGCTACCAGCAGCCGAACGGTAGCTCTCCGGTGGCGCAGGCGATTGGCATCCAGAACGCCAACACTTCCCCGCTGCTCGGCGGCATGCCCATCATCGGCGGCTGGTATGGCAACATCAGTTATATCGGTGACGGTGGCCCATATCTCATTGTCGAGCCGACCAACCAGTTCACTGACACCGTGAGTTGGACCAAGGGAAAACACACCTTCAAGTTTGGCGCCAGCATTATTCACCGCGACGTGAATTGGGACCAGGGGAATAATGCGAAAGGCTACTTCTGGATCGACGATGGCAACTATGGCGCATATCCGGCAGCTACTTCTGGCCACGGAACGTTTACCGGCTATGAGGACTCCGAACTGGTTGCCGGTTTCATGGGCGCCTACTCGGTGGGTGCATTCAGCGGGTATTACCAGACGCGCAGTTGGGAGAACGGCTTCTTTGGGCAGGATGATTGGCGCGTCAACCGTAGACTGACGCTAAATCTCGGCCTGCGTTACGACATCCTGAGCTGGCCGACAGAAGCGCACAACCACATGTCGAACTTTGATCCTTCCACCGGCGAACTGGTCGAGGCTGGCGCCAGCGGATGGCCTAAGGCTATGATCAACACACCGAAGAAAGATTTCGGGCCGCGCGTCGGATTTGCCTACGACTTGCGAGGCGATGGCAAGACCGTCGTTCGTGGCGGCTATGGGTTTTTCTACTATCTGGACCGCGGCGGCGTTGGCAACGAACTCTCCAACAACGCCGACTTTAACGGGACTTCGACCTACTATGCCTGTCCCACGGCGACGACCTGCGGCACTGGCTACCGATTTGCGTTCACGGGAGCTGCGGCTGCGGGAGCCACCGATCCCACTACAGCGACGGGAGCCCTTCCGCCAAAAATCGGCATCGCTCCGGATGCGGTGACCACAAACAACAACGTGATTTACTACCCCGTAAACAGTCCGAACTCTCATATCCAGCAATGGAACCTTCAAGTCGAGCGTGCCTTGGACAGAGCGACATCCCTGGACGTGGCTTACGTGGGAACGAAGATGGGAAATCTTGCCACTACGTTCAACGCCAACTCGACCGTTCTTGCCTCAAATCCAGGGACAAGCTGGTTCCCGGCTGGCGGCGCAATTAACCCACTGGGGGTCGGCGCTATCAATGCAACTGAGATGATCGGCAGCGGAAGCTATAACGGTCTGCAAACTAAACTGACGCGCCAGATGAGAAGCGGACTTCAACTCACAGCGGCCTACACCTGGTCGCACACGCTGGATAACTCCGCCTCCGCATTTGGCACATCCGGCGGCGTCTTGCTGGGTAATGACGGAACGCCACTGTTGCAGTATGAGCGCGGTAACTCAGACACAGATCAGCGTCAGCTTTTTACGCTAAGCTCCCTTTACGAGCTACCTTTCGGGCGAGGAAAAATGTTTGCCCACGACGCTCCGAAAGCTTTGGATTACGTAATTGGCGGCTGGCAGTGGAACAACGTGATTGTGCTGGCTTCCGGTACGCCACTGGACATCTCGGGGGCGCCGAGCAGCCCGAATGGACGTCCCGACTACCACGGGGGATGCAAGACAAACGCCTCATGGCATGTGTGGCTCAGCTGTGCAGCGGGCGCGTTCACGGCTCCTGCGGGCCTGGTTGGCAATCTGCCGCGGAACGCCTTTGCGGGCCCGGGGACCCATACCTGGGACACGTCCCTCGTAAAGAACATCACGATCAGCGAGCGCGTGACGACGCAGTTGCGTGCGCAAGTCTACAACCTGTTCAACACTCCCCAGTTCCAGAACCCCGACGCCAACTACAATAACGGCGATTTCGGCCAGTTGCTCAACGCTCGGATCGCCCCCTCGAACCGCGAGCTCGAACTGGCGATTCGCGTATCCTTCTAGACATGGAGAGCCGGGAGGCATCGATTACCTCCCGGCGCTTCTCTAGTTCGTATGCTCCGACTGCTCTTGTCGTTGTGAAGTGAACTGCCGATAGCAGCCATGAAAAATCATCGGTGCATTTCGCCGTCACGGCTCTTCGTCTGCCTGCTCGTGCTGGCCGCCATAGCTGGTGCGCAGGCGCCCACGATCCACAAGATCGAGCCACCGAACTGGTGGGTGAAGTTCACCCCCGAAGTCACTCTGCTGTTGACCGGCGAAAATCTTTCTGGCGCTCAGGTCGAAAGCCAAACGCCACATCTGGATGTCCTTGGCGCACACGCTTCGACCAATGGTCATTATTTATTCGTCCGGCTGAAAATAAGTTCATCGCTTGCGCCGAGCACGGTGCGATTGCGGCTGCGCACGGCTTCGGGCTTCGCGGATGTCCAACTTCCACTGAAAGCGCGCGAAGACGCGCGGGGGCATTACGAAGGACTTTCCCGCGACGACGTGGTCTACCTGATCATGCCCGACCGCTTTGCCGACGGAGATCCCTCGAACGACCGGCCAGCGGGATCCAACGGCATCTATGATCGCAGTAGTCCCATGGCCTATCACGGTGGCGATCTGCGCGGCGTGCACGATCACCTGCAATATCTTCACGATCTCGGCGTAACGACAATCTGGCTCACGCCCGTGTGGAAAAATTCGAACTCTGACTATCACGGCTATCATGTCGTGGATTTTTACGCCATCGACGACCACATGGGAACGATGGCGGAGTATCAGTCGCTGATCGCAGACGCGCACAAGCTGGGAATGAAGGTCCTGATGGACTATGTCGGCAATCACACCGGTCCAACGAATCTCTGGGCCAGCGATCCCCCGACGCCGACCTGGCTGCACGGCACTCCCGCGCATCATCTCGATCCTTCGTACTCGTTTAACGGACTGGTGGACCCGCACGCTCCGGTGTGGGAGTATCGCGCCACCGTTGAGGGCTGGTTTGCTGGTAAACTGCCCGATCTGAATCCGGATGACCCGGAACTCGGCCTGTATCTCGCGCAGAATGCGATGTGGTGGGTAGAGACCGCACAACTCGACGGCTTCCGCATCGACACGTTTCCATACTCTTCCCGACAGTTCTGGAGCGGGTGGCACGAGCGTCTGCACGAAGTCTATCCGCACATTAACAGCATCGGCGAAGTCGCGGATGGCGACCCCAGCATCACTTCATTCTTTCAGGGCGGGCGCAAGCAGTTCGATGGCGTTGATACTGAACTGGCAACGCTTTTCGATTTCCCGTTGGAATACGCCATTCGCGACGTCGTGATCAAGGGTGAGCCGGTGCAGAAAATCGTCGACGTGCTCCGCCATGACGAGCTGTATCCGCACCCTGAGTGGCTCGTCACCTTCATCGGGAATCACGACCAGACCCGCTTTGTGAGCGAGCCAGGCAGCAATGCGGCAAAGCTGAAAGCTGCATTTGCGTTACTGCTGACGATGCGTGGGATCCCGCAGATTTATTCTGGTGACGAAATCGCTCAGCCGGGCGGCGGCGACCCCGATAACCGTCGCGACTTCCCCGGAGGATTTCCGGGCGATGCTCGCAACGCCTTCAGTGCCGCCGGGCGGACGCCCGAGGAGCAAGACGTGTTCTCTTATGTCCAATCTCTCCTCGCTGTACGTCAGAAACATCCTGCACTCCGCACGGGCAAGCAGTGGCACATCGGATGGGACGAGAGCTATTACGCATTTTTGCGTGAACTGCCCGGGGAAAAAGTCCTGGTCGTGTACAACAATGCTCCAGCCGCACGCGAGCTGAAGATTCCGCTCGCGGACACACCGATTGAGAGCACTCGCGAACTACAAACGCTGTTCGGCAACACCAAAGCCGACATTGTGGGTGGCGACCTGCACATTACGCTGCCGAGTCAGACGATCGCAGTGCTTGCGGCGCGATGATTCCATGGTTCTCAAGGCTTGTTCGGACGATCAGGAGATGGCCAGGTAAGCTAGGCGTCACTGAAGTACCGTTACCGCTGTCATGTGCTGCGGCTCACAGTCGAGGATAGTATCGGCACATCATATTCGGAGTTTCCGATGAACCGATATCTTATTGGACGCGTTTTCGTTGTCGTGCTCCTCTACTGCGGACTGGCTCTGGCTCTTGATCCTCCGCCTGCCTACGTCAAGCATTGCGCCCCTTGCCATTCAGCCGACGGCAGTGGTCGGGCATCTTCCGCGATCGGGAAGATTCCAGACCTGCGGTCGAAGACAATCGCCAGTCTCTCCGACGCGGAACTGTTCAATGCCATTGCGCGCGGAGACGTTCACAAGGCATACGCGCATTCCTTTCTGAATCAGGGAGTGCCCGAGTCGGATCTGCGAGGAATTGCAAAGTATGTGAGGGCTCTTCAGAGCAGCTTCACCGGCGCGGCGGCCAAGGCGAACTCATCACGTTGACGCGGAAGCAATATCCTTTCTTGCAACCTGGGGCCGCTCGGCTGCAAATTAATGCATCGTTCTCACGACTACTTTGTCAGTGATATGAGTCACACGTCATCGACGAGGTGTAATGGCGTTTCTAGCTTGACGAACAATCTCGATTCACCCCGTGCTGGTACGAGCCTTTAGCGGCAATAACTACTCTGCCCACCAGCATTGGCGCATAGGGCGGTGCTCGAAAGTCTTCGACTGCATGCGGTAGGCTAGCTATCATCGGGGCTGGATTGGATTTTGTAACCTTTTGAGCTACCCTTGTACGCCGAGAAGATCGGTTCCAGCACAATGGATCGTTCATAACACTCGGGCCCGAAATCTTTCTACGAAACAGACCCAACGGAGCGTAGCATGGGCGGACATCAGCCACCGGGCCCCCTTTGCGGCAATAAGGTTGGAGATCAGTGGATCGACAGCGGCACAAGTTGCCGCGCGCGAAACTCCTCGTCACATTCTGCCGGGCTTAGCAGCGCAGAAAGCAAACGCCGAAAGCTGGCTCTATCCTTGCACGCTCAAGACGCCCGCGTGCTCCTCAAGACACATTTGCCTGTCGTGCTCGAAAACATGACGGAAGAGCAGATCCAACAGATGCAACTGGTGCTCGACGCTGCGGTAATTGATCCCGAGATCGAGAAGGAGGCAAAAAAATACTACGACAAGTCGGGCGTTTGGACGTCCCAGGGGTATGCAATTTGGGATGAAGATTCCAAGCGCAAAGCGGACCACATTATGGACGGTTACATCCGTGTCGGAGATTGGGATAAGAAAATCCGGCTCGACTACGAGAAACTGATGGATCCCGATGCCCTCAAACCCATAACCGATAACCCAGATGAAGCCTCGTATCTCGATGGCGTCAAAAAGACTCTCGCAAAACGGGGTGTGTGGCTGCAATATGGGGCACAGCTGGTTCGCGATCCAGAGGATCCGTCGAGCCGCATTCTAGATCCGCACACGTTCGCCGCGTGGCTCACTCTTGGTCCGGACGGTGACATGATTCCGACTGACACCGGCAAATTGACGCGCGACATTCTGCTCGACACTACAACCTTGGGCGCAGGATACTACGAGAGAGTCTACCTGGGACCGGTCCAGTCGGCGCTAGAGAGGGAAATGGCTCGCCTGGACAACCAGATCTCCGCTGGACGATCGGAACACATATCACAGGGACAGAACCGCAGCGAGCATCCCATTGTTGCCCCCATCTCCGACGCTTTGGGGGGTGCTGATTTTCCTGACTACTCAATCTGGGACCCGCCTTTCCGGTTGGTCTTGAGCGCGAGAGAGTTTAATGTTGGAGGAAACGTCAAGGCGTCGCAGGCATTTCTTGTCACCGCCGCAATTCTGACACGGACCTGCGCGCAAGTTCTCGCGGACTACATTGACAAGACCAGCACTGGTGCAGGCAGGGCGGTTACCGTGCTTAAGGTCGCGAAGACCGCGGGAGAAGTTGCGGGTGCCGTGCTTATGGTGACTGGAGTGGTGGGTGTGGCGCGGGCTGGCCTCGCAGCTGCGGCCGAGGGCGGCACCGCCGCGGGCACAAGCGAGGTTGACGTGCTGGCAAAAAAGGTCGTTGACAAATATGTCGCCGATAACCCGGAACTCGCCCAGGATCTGCGCAATGTGCGCTGGGTTAAGGGTCCTAAAGGAAGTATTGGCGGGTTTGTGAAACCCAACCACAGCTATGGTCTCGGCAGTGGCTGGCAGAAATGGCCGTAGAGTTTATGCCCAGCCGCTAAATCCAAATCCTCAGTGACTCATCTGCATCACGTAGATCCGACGTCCCATAAACGGTACAGAGCGTTCCTGGTAGACGAGATTCACCTTCTGCCCCACTTCAAAATCGCCGGATGCGATGGTGTTGAGCGCGTAGCCGACGTCCATCGGCGGCTGGTCAAGGTGGATCGCGAACACGTAGCACTCGGCGATCGGGATGGTGCTTGGGGAGTAGAAGCTGTCGCGCAGTCCCACGGGATACTGCACATATTGTCCCGCCGGTTTGAAAATCTTGTGCGTGATGGTTCCTTGCGCCGTGCGCCGCTCCACCGGCCGGAGAAAGACAAGCCACATGGCGATGGCGAGCACGGCGAAGATGGCGGCGAACGTCAGCAGCACTAACCTTGGCAAGTCCGGACCTCCTTTAGTCGCGACTACCACGAACCTTACAAGCCAAAACCACGTCTCTGGTCATTTTGTAGACCATTCGAGCTGTTCCGGTTCAGCACTGCCAAGCTTCAACATCTTGTTCTTGCCCAACCGCTTCGCCGTTTCCTGGGCAAGTTCAGACACCTTCGCGAACAGTCGCTGGCCCTCTTCTTTGGATAGTCCCGGAACAACTTCGGCGTAGGCGCAAGACAAAGTAACCGCTCCGGCGCAATTTTCCGCCATTCCCAAGAATTTTTCTCTTAGTCCCCTGATCTGTTTTTGCAGCACATCCTCCGGCAATGCAGACAACCAAACAAACTCGTCGCCTCCATATCGAGTTACGAAGTTGTGAGCGCTATCAACCTTCGTAAGGAGCTGCCAAAAAGCCACGATGAGTTGGTCCCCCGCGGTATGCCCAAGTGCTTGGTTAAATGGGTACAGGTTATCCAAGTCGAAGAAAGCTACCCACCGCAATGGATGTTCCCCAATCTTGCCGCGTGAAATAAGTTCAGCCAGGTTTTGTCCCGGTCCTAATAGTCGCGGCGACTGCCAGGAAACAAAGTTGTTACTGCCCGCCGGGACGGAACCCTGGGTTCGTGGGTTCGTCATCATCAAATCCTCCACCTCCGCCGCCAGATTGCTGGGGCGTAAAGGTCGTCACTGGCTTACTTGGGGACGGATCGCCGACGAGGACGCGATCCACATCGTTCGGAAACGCATCCCTGATGGCGTCCGCGGTGTGTCCGCCGTCCATGGAATCTTCGGACGAAATCATTACGTCAATGTCGCTTCGCGTCGTTCCGGGATCTCCCGGCGGGTCTTTTCCGAGAGGAAGATCGTAGTTGCCGACCTGCCGCCGTTCACCAGCAGCTGCACTGCCTACGACGTGTATTGTCGCTCCAGTGGAGTCTGCCAGAGCTTGCAGCTTTGCAATCTCTTCGTCGGTGAGATCTCCACGATCCGGCTTGGCTGGCGAAGAGGCATTCTCTGGTTCGCTTTCGTTACTATCCGTCTCTTCCTTTTCGTCCGAGGGACTCTTTGTCGTAGTTGGTCCCTTACCCCCACTCGGGCACAACCCGGTCACGTCCACATGCTTTAGCGGGTTCCCGCTGTAGGCATACAGATTCGGACCACCACCAATACCCGCTGGATCCGACTGTAAATATCTACCTAACTCTGGACTGTAATATCGGAAACCATTGCAGTGTAGTCCAGTCTCCGCATCGAAGTAATGTCCGGGGAAGCGCAGCGACAACTCAATCGTCGATGCAGGATCCATGTGCGCAAGTCCGTAAGGATCGATTTGAGCCGACCATACCGTGCGGCCGATGTCATCTTCGACCATCAGAGGCGTGCCGTGATGATCGGTATAGATGTAGTATCCATTTCCGCTCTCGGGAGCAGCGTCCGGGCTCTCGTACTCCAGAAACATGAACGGCACGAGTGCGACTTCGTCCGCGTAAATGTACATGCGGAAACTGCCATCGGCGCGCACTTCAGCCATCAGCCGTTCCTTATCCCAGTAGAATTCTGTCTTCCTTTCGCCGATGGTCTTGCTGATCCTGCGCCCCAAGGCATCGTATTCGGCTTCCCAGAACGAGTCCGCGGTTCGGGCCGAAGTCAACATGTCGGTTGAGTCATAAACGTACCGCGTGGTTCCCGATTTTCCGGTGCGGCTGGCGACATGATTGCGCTCGTTGTAGTCAAACTTATCCCCATTCGCCAATGCCAAGCGATTCCCGTCATTGAGGACAACGCCCTCCAGTCCCGGCTGGCGCAGAAGATTTCCCGCGATGTCGAGTTCGAAGACGTGATTCGGACCGCCGGCGACCTCCGCTCCAACCAGGCGGTGGGCCGCATCGCAGAAATATCGCGCCCGGCCGCGCAAGTTATCTTCGACACCGAGCAGGTTCCCTTCCGCCGAATAGGAATACTTGCGGACCCACAAGTCCGCGCGGCGGAGGATCGTGGCTTTCATCAGGCAACGACCAGCTTCATCAAACTGTATGGTCTCTCTCGTCCCATTTCCGGCGGTCCGGACAACCAGTCCACGACCAAGAGCATAGATCGTATGAGTCACACCGCGCGGGTCCGCGAGTGAGAGCCTGCCATTGCCCAAGCGCTTGTAAGCGACCTTGTAGCGCTGGAAATAGCTCGTTTCCACGAGCGTGCCGGCGGGCCCAAAGCGATGGCCGATGCCCAGGCCGTTTCTCTCATCCTTAATTCGGTTTCCTATTCGGTCGTAAGCGAGCAGAACCTCGGCCGAATCTGTTGCTGCACTAAGCAGACGTCCATTTTCGTCGTAGCCGAATGCGTGGGTCTGGCCGGAGGCCAGGCGTTTAGCCTTCGTCAGATTTCCTGGCCCAATCTCCATCGAAAGCAGAGGGAGACCGTTGCCATCGAGTTTTTCGATCAGGTTGTCGGCGTTGTCATAGCGGTATCGTTCTTTTACGACGCCATGCCGGCGAACACACACCAGACGATCTTTCAAATCATGCTCGTACTCAGTGACCGACCCGCCGCGATCTTTCATGGCAGACAATTTTTGTGTCTTGGTGTATTTGAATGCCAGTGCGCCACCCAGTGGATTGACGCTTGCGTGTCTTAAATCCCATGAGGCGATCTTGTAGTTGTATTGCGAGCCATCACAATCCGTTATGCGCACCACATTGCCGTTGCCGTCGTACAGCCGGCGCCTGGCGGTTCCGTCGGGACCTCCTTCTTTGATCAGATTTCCAAAATCGTCATACATGCGATGACCGGGAAGCAGGGAAGCTGCCGACCTCGGATTCTGAGTCCGGAGATAGGGCCTGATTCGATCGGAGATTGCCTTAACTACGAATTCGTCGGCCCGCGGCAGAGTGATCGCCTCGCCCCGACGCAGCGCGGAATAAACGTTCCCGAACTCAAATTCAATTGGCTTGGCCGGCAGAATTCTCTCGTTTGGTCCGAGCGCGCCTTCACGTTCCGGAACCGAGATCGTCCGATTGAGTGGCGATACTTTGCGGACCAAGGCCCCGCGGTGATCGTAGACGCGGCGAGTCACGTTCCCGTTCTCGTCGACCTCCTCGATAATTCGCCCACTTTCATCCCGCTGGAGCTCACGGCTTCCACCGTAGGGATCAATGATTCGGGTCAGCTTGCCCGTGGGATACAAATACGTCCACACGCCTCCATCCGCCCGCGTCACAGTTGTCATCTTTTCCAGCGTGTGGTATTCCAGCCGAGTATCGAGCAAACTATCTTCGCCGCGAGACCGGACACACCGACCCTGCTTGTCGTATTCGAAGAGAAATGTATATCCGATGCGGTCCGTGCGGGCAATCATCCGGTGATCGGCGTCATAGCGAAAACTGAAGATATTCTGATAGGGATCCCTGCCCCCAGCCAGGTTTCCGGCCTGATCGTATCGATACTCCAGCAGTCGCCTGGCTTCGTTATCTCCGCCATTCATCCACGCAAGAGTCACGATGCGGCCGGCATCATCGCAGACCACGCGAATTCTTCGCCGCAGTGAGTCGGTGATCCCGATCAGCCTGTTATATCCGTCATATTGAAACTCGATTGACGACTTGCCGCGAAATAGTCTGGTCACGGAAGTGATCGGTTGATTGCGGAATTCGAATTCGAGGCCAGGGTCCTGGTGACGGTACATGCGATACAACATCGGACTGATTCTGTGCAGGACACAGCCGCCACGCGCGAAACGCTGACCATCGGTCGTCAGTGGAGGAAAACCAACGGTCTGACCGAGTATTCCCGTGTAGCGCAACCCGTCTACGTCAAAGCGCAAGGTGTGGTCGTATTCGTGAGAGTGGCCCCATCCGAGCGCATAGTGATTGCGATTCTGCGAACTGTCGTAATAGCGCAGCCAGAGCAGACGAATGGGGCCGGTCAACTGGAAATCCAGGGTCCGCTCGACGTTTGCGCCAGAAATGACGTTCACTGGATCGCCGACCAGCGCGCTTGAATCATCGAATTGTTCGTATGAGCAAGTCATATGAAGCAAGGTCAGCCGGCGGCTGGGAGCGGACACGACTCGCCTTCTTTTTCCTCTGGTTCTTCTTCCGTGGGTGATTTCGCGGTGAAGCGGCTCAGCTTTTCGAGAAGCTTGTTGATGGGGTTCTTAATGTCGGGCAGAGGAAATCCGCCAATTAACACCGTGGGATGCCCGGTCGTCAGGGCACCCATGGACGGCGGGATTCCGGGATCGGTTCCCATGGTTGACGAGAGCGCCGCAGCCACCGCATCGGCCGCCATTTGTGCGGCTCCCATGCTGGCCGCTAGAGCCTGCGCTGCAGCCATCGCCGCATCATCCTGCACCGCAGCCTCGGCGGCGTCCGCAACGACTCCGGCCAGCCCGGCCATCATGCCAGCAACCTGCAACCCCGCGCTTGCCACGCCGGCCGCTTTTCCAAGCGCGGACATAACTGCTCCGGCTTCGACTGTCCGGCTTTCGCCTTTCACGCAGGCAACGCAAATATCCCCTAACCGTGCCGCTCGACTGCCTCCGATGAATACATTCGATGAGCCGGTCTTGATCTGAAAAATGGGAGCCAGTCCGCCGCAGGTAAAGGCGTATCCGAGATCTTTCACACGCGCAGCAGGCAGGCTGTTGATCAGCACTTTTACGCATGTCCCCAGCGTCACCGGCCCCAGGCTGGGCAACGGCACCGGCGGAGCGGGTGGAATGAGGCTTGGCGGATGGGAGTGAGCGTGCGGCGTTCCGACATATAAGGCTGTGATCGTCGCCGAAGGCATGCTCGGGAAAATGGCGGCAAGGGGAGCGGTCAGGTTCGCAACAGCGATGTCCAGAATTTCTTTCGGCATGCCGATGACGCTCATCACCACACCGATGGTCTGCTGCACCAAGCGGATCGTTTTTGCGACGTTCTGCGCGGTCTGAATGTTCTGCTGCGCCGGCGTTAGATTGGCATTCGCCGCGGGCGGCGTGGGCGACAACAGATCGTGCCAGCCCTTGCTGATGGCCGCAGTGGACGTTTTGAAACTGCCCAGAAGTCCCGCCGATCCCAATTGATCGCCGAGGGTCCCCTTGGAGGGAGTGAGAGGCGGCGTTGCAGGCGCAGCCGATGGCGGCGGAGCCGCTACCAGGGTCGAACCTGGAGAGGGCTGAGAAGATGATCCGGTGCCAGCGCCAACTGCGGGTGCTCCACCCGTTGCGGCGGGCGATGCGCCAGAACCGGAACCCGATCCTCCCGGAGAAGACGATCCACCCGAACTCGATCCCGAGCTTGCCGCCCCCGATCCAGATTCCCCCGCGGCGGCAGCGGGACTGCTGGCTTCGCTCCCAGCGCCGCTTCCGGGCTGGTCGTCGGCAGGTGGAGAGGCATTATCAACCTGCTTCGACAAGCTATCGCACGTGTCGGGCCATCCCATCGCTTTGTTCGTTCCTATTGTGGCGGTTTGATCGCCAGGAGCTCAGCGTCGATTTTTTGGACCTGCGCGGGCAGGTTCGCATTGGCGTAGTGTCCGCGCAGCCGAAGCAACAAATTCCTATGCAATTCTGGTGTCTCGAGCTTGCCGGCGATCTCGGCACCGTGCTCCCAGGTTTTCGCGGCGTCGTCCGCCTTTCCTTGCATGAACTGGCAATAGCCTAGATTCTCGATTGCCTGAAGCTTTGTCACAGGATTGCGCAGAACTGTGGCCAGTTTCTCGCCCGAATCGTAATACGCCTCAGCTTCGGCAAAGCGTTGCTGCCCCATGCGCAGATTCGCCAGATTGAGCAGCGTGTTGAACAGGATTGGAAGTGGAGGGTTTTCGCCTGCGCACGCGGGCTGGAGAGCGGCCTCGAAACAACGCCCTGATTGCTCGAGCCGTCCTAACCGTTGGTGAATTTCTCCCACGCTGTTCAATCCGAGCGCAACCATCGGAGCGTTGCCCATCGCCGTGTGAAAGCGAAGAAAAATCTCATTCTTCTTCATCGCCTCCTCAAATCGGCCGAATGAGAAATCTCGCTGGCCACTCAAAAACATTGTCTGAATGCGCTCGGCCAGAGGCAGCGACTCATCGGCAGCCTCTTCCTCCAAGGCTTTATCCATCGCTTCGTCGCCGAGTTCGGGCGTGTAGTGGTCGACACTCGGCGCATTGGCCAGGGCCGGCGAGAGCACAGGATGAACAGGATCGTCCCGCAACAGCAAGCGGATGTGATGAAACCATGGAAAGGGATACCGATGCCGCAGCAATTCGGACATGAACCGCGCATAACCGTCCGCATCGCCCACCTTTAATGGAAACAAGACCCATACGGCAGAGCATCCTTCCGGTTCCGGCAAGAGAGAACGCGAAAAGATCATCAACTCCCGCAGGCGCTCGGCCGGTGCGATCGCTGCGTCGCTGACCGAAGCTGGCGCAGGCGGCCAGACCTTCATCTTCTTGTGTTCCATCACGAGGCGCATGGCATTGTGCTTCGCGAGGAAGTCCCTGACAATCGAGCTAACATAACTCGTCGCATCCTGAAAGTCCGTCGGGAAAACCCAGAACAGTTCCGAAGAACTCTGGTCGTCCAGTTCTTCAAGCAGTGTCAGAAGCGTGATACACTCCGCATCCCCGCCGCGCACTACAAGCGCCGCATGGTCCCGCTGAGCAATGAATCCGCTCAGGCGTTTCGTGATTGCTTCAAAGATCTTTCTCATACTCAGTTAATCTTGACGACCGCCCCAGTGATGGTGTGCATGCCCACAGCATTGGCATTGATGGCCGCGCCCGAAGTCGCCACCTTCTGCACATCGCACACCACATTCTGATTGCCGACTCCGCTCTTCACCGTCTGGCCTCCGGAAATCTCAATGTTCTGGCCCGAGATTTTGATCGTGCCGTCTTTCTTCAGGCTCATCATGCTCTGCCCGCAGTGCAGAAAGATTTCCTCGGCGGCGTCGATCGTGATCTTTGCGGTTTTTGACTGAATCAAGATATTGTTCGCGACCACCGTTTGTTGGTTTGCGTCGTACCACTCGTTGACATCCTGCTTCACATGATGCGTGTGAGTGTTGTTCTGCACGTCGAGCTTGAAAGGACCCTTCTCGATGGTGATATTCGTGTCTTTTGTAATGGTTTCGTTGTGCGTACCGTCGACCTTTATCGCGCGGTTGTTGTGAATGGTCTGCGTGTCGTCGTGCTCCACTGTCGTGCCCATGTCTTTTTGGGCGTGGATCGTGATCTTTTCTTTGCCCTTCGTGTCATCGAAGGACAACTCGTTGTAGCCGCCGCCCCCTTTCGTGCTGTTTGATTTGAATCCGCTGATGTTGCCGCTGTCTGGCAGTGGATAAGGAGGCATCTGCTCGGCGTTGTAGACCCGCCCGGTGATGATCGGCCGATCGGGATCACCTTCGAGAAAACTCACAATCACTTCCTGGCCGATGCGCGGAATCCACATGCCACCCCAATTCTGTCCTGCCCAAGGCTGCGAGACTCGAACCCAACATGAACTGTGCTCATCTTTCTTTCCCAGGCGGTCCCAGTAGAACTGGACTTTGACGCGTCCGTACTTATCGACCCACACCTCCTCTCCCGATTTCCCTACCACTACTGCGGTTTGCGGTCCTTGCACGAATGGTTTTGGAGTCTTGCGCTCAGCGCGCAACGGCTCCGAAGCCAAGGCACAGCTGAACTGATTGGAATATCTTGCGGCAATTGCTTCGTCGTCCCCGTAATTTCCTCCTGCGGAGGCGCTATGAGATACCTCGGTAAGGACGTAGCTGTCATTAATGTCATCCAGGTAGTGATCTTGCAGGTCGAATTTGTAGCCTGAAGTGAAGACACGACAAGTACTCGCTCCAGAGAACCATTTGTGTGCAGCTTCCTCTTCTTCCATGCGGATGCGGGTGAACGTCTTGCCATCCGCGGTGGTCATGAACAAGCCGGGGTAGTCGTATAACTCGTATGCGCTATTCCCACCTATCTCTTCAACCGTTGGATCGCTGGTCATCAGACTCAGGCTCGGCTTCTCGAAGTTGTAGTCGGTTTGGGAAAACTTGCCGGTGTGGAGTTCTTGTCGAGAATCCCATCCGATGATCACATCCTCGGAATCCAGGTCTCCTACCACCTTGTTGTAGCTGACCGTGTCCTGGACCGGGCAGGGCTGGTAGGCGGTATTGGAATCCGCCAGGACGAGAGTGTGCCTCCCTTCCTCATGTTCGAAGTAATAGAAAATCCCGTACTGCTCCATCAAACGGGAAACAAAATTGAAGTCCGTCTCCCGATATTGCACGCAATACTCCTGCTCCTCGTAGGATCCGGTCAGCACTTTCTTGAATTGGCTGTTGGCGTACTTCGAAAAGATCTCTTCCAAAATGTCAGGAATAGTCATGTTCTGGAAAATGCGACAGTCGGCGTTGCGGGTGAGAAACCAGAGCCAGGGAACGACTTCCATCTCGTAGTGAGTGAAAAGCGTCGCCGATGCCGCCTGTGCGAACTGGCTGACAAAGCCATTGAAAAACCGTTTGCTGCCATCCTCAAGCCGGATGCTGAGCGTGACCTGTTTTCCGATGACGTCCTCCATCTGGATGTCTTTTTTTTCGGACAACAGATCCAAATGAAAGCTGAAAAGCCGCGATATGCCTTCTCGGCCGTTGAAACCTCTCAGCAGAAGGACATCCTCTCCGAGCGGCGTATCGAGTGCGATTAGCCTCTCCGTCTGGGTATAAGGCATTTTGGACGAACCCCTTTCTACCGTAAGCCTGACGCTGACCAATGCTCCGCCGCATGCAGAGGCAAACGGGGCCCATTGCGGTGCGCGGTACTGAATTTTCTTGTAGGGCCGACCCCAGGGGGATGGAGCGAGAAGCGATGCTTGCTCAGAGGCTTTTCGCTCTGGTGGACTTCAACAAATATGGCGAAAACTATATTCCTGCAGGGCTGCCGCCGTCAATCAGTCGAAAGAAACAGGGCAAACGCACAATCGCAACCGGTTCGGGCAGGCCGGCGATTTCAAAAGAGCTGCGTCGCAAATGGGCATCGCTTCCCGTTATGCCCGGACGTATTGTGTTCTTTCAGAAGAGCTATGGCGAACTGCTCCGCTCTCATGGCTGCCTTCTTGTCGTCGTCCGATTTCAGATCAACGCGGCTGGCAAGCCTGCGAATATCGGAGAGATGTTGTTCGAGTTCGTCTTTGACTGGGCACTCCATTGATCTTCTCCGGCGGTCCACAGCATACCGCGTGTGAGCTCATTTTGCCTTTTTTAAGCCCCAGATGACAGAGAGTGGATCGTGACCCGTGTCCGGGTGGATCAGGCCGCGCTCTCGCAATCCCTTCACCGTGCTGGCATTAGAGTCTGCAGGGCGGAGCACCTCGCGGTCCTTGAGCCTGCGCAAGACCGGATTGCCGCCGAGAGAATCCGTCTCAAGCTGATAACCATGCTCCATCTTCGAGAGGAGTTCCTGTTCGCTCTCGGTGAGTTTCGTGAGTTGAGGTACTTTGGTTATTTTCTTGTGTGGAGCGCTGGGCTTCTTCTGCATGATAAGCGCCGCGAAGTATACCACCTCAAATGTGAGTGCCCAGGGCGCGTCTGAGACCCATCGGATTCAATGCGCTCAATCGCCTGGAGTGAATCCAAGTCACTAAGCGCCCACGGCATGGGGCTTGAACACCGCGTCTACGACAGCAGTAATCTCTTCCATCGCGCCGTCAATGTCCATGGTGAGGCGGGCAATGTCCATGTTGGCCAGCGCGGGATGGTATTGCACCAAAGTGGACCATGCGCTCTCTGCGGCCAGATCTACGCCCATGGCTTCGTAGTATCCGTATCCCAGGTCGCGTACCCGGCACAGTAGATCACTCAGATAAACCAGTGCAACCAGGGGGGCAGCGACCGGAGCGGGCTCGGCCTGATGGTGAAACTCGATCACCGCGATCAGGTCACCGGAGAATTTCCACTGTTCGGCCAGAATCTTGCCGCTCTGGCAGTGAGTAACTCCCAGATACTCCTCCTCAGTGCGATGGAGCGCCACGTGGCCCTCTCGAGCCTTCTGGAAGCACCTGCGATACTCGTCGGTATAGGCGACGGTGTTGACCAATATGCCGAGATCGTGCAGCAAGCCGGCTAGGTAAGCTTTTTCCGGATCGGGATAACCGATCAGCTTGGCGATCTTGCTGCTCACCAGCGCACACCCCAGAGAATGACGCCAGAAAATCAGCGCGTCCAATGCCCACTTATCGTCCGGGACGATTCGATTCAGACAGCAGCCCAGTACAATGGCCTCGATTCGTTTCAGCCCCAGCGCCACGATCGCGCTGCGAACGGTTTCCGTATTCTGGCGTCCGAACAGAGGCGAGTTCGCCATGCGCAGACACTGCGCAGCAATCATCGAGTCATACGACACCAACTCCACCACTTTGTCCACATTCACTGCTTCCGGCGCCATCCGCAGCATCGAAATCAGTGGCTGGACGATGGTCGGGATGGCCGGCATCGTCTCCAGGTCTTTGATTTTGGGACGGATTTCCTCGAGTGAGATCATTTCTTGGTTCCTCCGCTATACCCGAGAGGCGGTTTCCAGTAGCCGATGGCCCCGGGAAAGTGCACCAGATGAAATCGGTCGTCCACCTGATACAAGGACTCGGCGTGGCCCAGGAACAGATAGCGGCCGGGCAGCAGATTCGAAAAGAAGTGCTGCATGACCTTGCGCTTCGAAGCCAGATCAAAATAAATCAGGACGTTGCAGCAGAAGATCAGGTCCATTCCCTTCAGGAACGTCATTTTGCTGTCGTCGTTCAGGTTCACGCGATCGAACCGGATCAGCGATTTCAGCTGGTCTGTGACTTGCAAGTGCTTGTCGTCGTACGGCTTGAAGTATTTCCGGCGCAGAAGTTCGGTCGTGCTGCGAAGGGCGTATTCCCCGTAGATACCGGCCTTGGCCGCCGTAAGGGAGTTGTCGTTCAAGTCAGTCGCCAGAATCTCGAAACTCCATCCCGCCAGAAGTTTCTGGCTCTCTTCCAGCAGGAACATGGCTAACGTGTAAGGCTCTTCCCCGGTTGAGCAACCCGCACTCCAGAGACGAAGACGCTTGAAACCCATGGCGCTCTTTGCCTGCAGAATCTGGGGAAGGATCACATTGCGCAGCGCGTCCAGTTGCGGCGGGCTGCGGAACATGTAGGTCTCTCCGATCGTGATTTCGTTCAGCAATAGCCGCAATTCTGCTTCCCTGTTTCCGCGAGCCGTGAGGTGCTCCAGATATTCGGAGGGGGTGTTCGCTTTCACCGCACTCATGCGGCGTGCGCAGCGGGAGGCGAGAAGATACAGCTTTTCCTCGGGCTGGTAGATGCCCGAGATTTGATAGATCAGATCGCGGATCCTCAGATAAGCAGGGTCTTTCGTATTCTCCGCGTCCGTTCTTGCAACCGCTTTGGCCGTACCCGTTTCCAAATTTCATCTGCTCCGCTCTGTGGCCGGAGTGTCGTTCATCTGCTCACCGATGCCTGCAGCCCAACTGGTTGCCGTCTGCCCGACGCGACACGACGCATCACCTCCTGGCTGATCTCCGGCAGTGGGCAGATCTTATCCGCAGCTCCGGCGCTGACCACCGATCCGGGCATTCCCCACACTACGGAGGACGCCTCGTCCTGTACCAGGATTTCACCGCCGGCTTCGCGGATATGTTGAGCTCCGCGCGTGCCGTCGGAGCCCATTCCCGTCATCACCACGCCTAACGCGCTCGCGCCATATACCTGGGCGACGGAACGAAACAATACGTCTACGGCCGGCCGACAGGAGTTTTCCGGTGGCTCCTGATTCAGTGTCAGGAGCACCGCATTTCCTTCCCGCACCATGCCCAGGTGATAGTCGCCGCGCGCGATCCAGACTTGTCCCTCTTCGAGTTTCGCTCCCGCCTCAGCCTCGCGCACGGAGAGCGGAGACTTCGCGTTCAGACGCTCGGCCAGCAGACGCGTGAAGAGCGGAGGCATATGTTGCACAACGACCACCGGCACCGGGAAGTCTCGGGGAAGTCCAGGGATCACTTCGGCCAGAGCATTGGGGCCTCCGGTCGAAGTGCCGATGGCGAGAACGTCGACTGGTTGCCCCATAGATTTTCTCCTGGCCTGGAAAACCGGGCGCGAAGAAAGAGTGGCGCTCCGATTTGGCGAGGCGAGGGAGACAATTTTCGCCACCAGCTCGCGCCGTACCTCTTCCATGGCACTGGCGAGGCTGGCGCTGTTGCTCGGCTTGGTCACGTAATCGGAAGCGCCCAGGGCCAGTGCCTCTAAAGTTATCGCGGCGCCCCGTTCGGTCAGCGTACTGAACATGATGACCGGAAGCCTGGGATAGAGTTTGCGAATTTCGGTCAGGGTCTGAATGCCGTTCATCCCGGGCATCTCGATGTCGAGTGTGATGACATCGGGATTAACCTGCGGAATTCTGGACAGGGCGATCGCGCCGCTGGAGGCGGCTCCCGCCACTTGGACCTCGGGAGCTGAAGACAGCGCTTCCGACAGCAACTTACGAACTACGACGGAATCGTCGACAATCAAAACACGGATTGCTGGCATGCCATAAATTCCTATGTTCTTCGCCCTTGCTGGCGGCCTAAACTCGCTCAATCCAGGCCACTGGCTCGCATGGGACGGCGGGCCGGGCCAACTTTCATTTCATGAACGGCTTGCCCAGCGGCACAGCCTCGCGTCCCGCTCCCGCATTGAATACTTCGGCGAAGGAAACATACCGTGCCGAACGTATTGCCGTTTTTGAATTCCAGGACGCCGACAATCAACTGAGTGAGTCCGCCAAAGCCGAATGCCAGCGGCACCACGGCAGCGGTGGCCTCCGGCGGCAACAGTCCGGAATTGATGGCACTCAGGACTACTGTCGTTACCCCAAAAGCCGCAAGTCCCAACGGGGCGGGATTCGCTGGTTTGGGAAGAGGGGAAGCATGATCGGCCAGGGCAGGTTTTGCTGCGCTTGCCATTTGGAGAGTCTCCTTTTTTCTGAATCTGTTGTGCGCAATATTGCCGCTCGTCTTCACTTCTATTTGTGACTTAGTTTCTGCACCAGACTGCGCAGGTCGGATGCCATCTTCGTCAGAGCCTGAGCAGCCTTCAGAGAATCTTCCGCTCCGTGCGTCGTGCTCTTGGCTGCATCGGCGACGCCGCTGATGTTTTTGGTGATTTCACCCGATCCCTTCGCCGCCTCGGTCACGTTGCGCGCCATTTCATTCGTGGTCGCGTTTTGTTCCTCGACAGCGGTAGCGATGGTGTTGGCGATGTCGTTCACCTGTTTGATCACTTCCCCGATCTGGCCGATGGCGCCCACTGCATTCTTGGTGTCGCCCTGGATTGCCTCAATCTTGCGGCTGATATCCTCGGTTGCCTTGGCGGTCTGTTTGGCCAGTTCCTTGACTTCGTTGGCGACCACAGCGAAACCCTTTCCTGCCTCGCCGGCGCGTGCGGCTTCGATGGTCGCGTTCAGTGCCAGCAGGTTCGTCTGCTGGGCGATGGATGTAATGACTTTGATGACCTGTCCGATCTCGGTCGAGGACGCTCCCAGCTTGCCAACGATCTGAGTGGTTTCCTCGGCCACCTTGACGGCACCGGTGGCGACTTTGGCGGATTCATGAGCGTTCTTGGCGATCTCCTTGATGCTGGCGCTCATCTCCTCGGACCCGGTGGCAACGGTTTGCAGGTTCTTGTTGACCTGCTCGGAGCTGGCGGAGACCAGGCTCGCCTGCGCCGACGTTTCTTCCGCATTCGCACTCATCTGCTGGCTGGTAGCCGTGAGTTCTTCCGAGGCGCTGGCAAGTGACTCAGCGGTTCCGCCTATGGCTGCGACGCCCTCCTGAAGGGCTTTCTGCGCCTGCTCAGCCCTCTCCTCCCCGGCGATGCGCTCAATGGCGCCTGAAAGCAAACGCCCGACACCTCTAAGCGCGTCCAGACGATCGTCAGAGGGGTTCATGGTGTGAAGAGCGAAGAAGTCCATGACGCCGACAACTTTTTCTTCGGCCATGATCGGAAAGGCAATCCCGGACTTCACGCCTAGTTTCTCGGCCAACCCTGCCCACGATGCACCTTCCAGCGTTGCAAGATGTTGCACAAAGAACATGTCGCGATTCTTCCACGCCTTGCCGAGCATTCCTTCCCCCTCGCTCACATGAAGGCCCGCAAGCACGCGGCGGAACTCCTGGGGGAGGGACCCCGATTCAACGGTACAGGTCATGGAAGCAGCCTTGGGGTCAAGCAGCCAGTAAGAACCGTATTCCCAGTCAAACGCTGACCGGACTGCGTCCAGCGCCGCCCGAACTGCCTCGTCAACCTTCGCCGCCCCCGCGACCGCCTGCATCACATCGCCGATCGCCTTGGTATTCGCAGCCGCTTCTACGACCTTATGGGTCACCGCATTCAACATCCCATTGACTGCCTTAGCTCTTTCAAGATGACGCCCTTGGAATCTGCCTTCCTCAACGCGTGCATCGAGACGTCCTTCTTTCGCGGCATTAGCTACTTCGCCAATTCCGCGCGCCAGTCCAACGTCACCCGCTGCTGGAAAGATAAGCTCAACCACGCCGTTCACTCGCCCCGCTTCCCCGAAGAGCGGATTGGCAGCAACCAACACAGGCACCTCTTTGCCCTGAACGATAGGCAACGCCTCGCCCTCGCAAAACTTGCCAGTTTTGACCGCCTCCGACGCTGCGCAGGTTCCTGCGCGGCACGCCGGGTTATCAAACAGATCCCAGAATTTGAGACCGATACAGTCTTCTCTCCGCTTCCCCGCGGTCTCTGTAGCGGTTCGGTTAAGGTCCAGGATGGTGTGATCGGTGTCCATGACGACGACCATTCCTGGGATTGCATCGTAGATAGTTGCCTTGTCTATGGACCTGCCTGCGGGAATTTCCGCTTCATCACTGTGGCGTTGGCTCCTCGATGCACTAGTGCTTAGTTTTGCTCTCGTTGCTGCTGTTGCTCCCATTTCTGTTCTCCTTAGTGTGCGGCTCGGGCGGCCGCGAGTTTCTGCTGGTTGCGATTCAAGACGCGGAAATCTCGGTCCCCGGCCGGCAGTGCTGCGCCGAAGACCTCGCAACGTAGTTAAGTTTTTCGGACCGCGCTTTCCTCGCCGCTGACTGCCCGCTCCGTATCCAGCACCATCATCAAACGTTCCGGCAGCTTGTATACGCCGCGCACCAGTTCCCGAGCCTGTCCCTGCAGGGTTTCGGGAGGCGGCTCGAAATTCTCCTCGCTGGTCTCGAGTACGTCGCCAATCTCATCCACCAGGAAGCTGACTGGCCCGTCATCGGTGCGCACTACGACGTTCATGGGGAGCTCCGATTCCGGCCGCTCCTCCATGCCAAAGCGCCGCCGCAAATCCAGGGCCATAACAATCTGTCCGCGCAGATTGATGAGGCCACGGATTACCTGAGGCACCAGCGGCACGCGAGTCATCTCCTGATAGCGGATGACCTCCTGTACCTGCTGCACCGGTAGGCCGAAGAACTGGTCTTTGACGAAGAAAGTGCAAAATTGCTGAGTTTTCGCCACGAGTGTTTGTCTCCTTCAGGCTTGCGCCCCGGCCAACAGCTGCCGCTGATCGGCGACCGCAATCAGGCCCGGCACATCGAGAATGTCGGTGACCCGCTTCTGGATCACTGCCGAGCCCAAAATCCCCTTTCGGCCCGCCTGAGGCTGCATGACAAAGGATTCCTCGACGATGTCCAGAATGCGGTCCACCACCAGCCCCACACTCCTGCCTTGGTCGGAATAGACCACCACGTGCAGGGATTCCTCGGCGTTGTCTTCAGTTTTCCGGAACTTGCTTCCCAGAACCTCGGACACCCGAACCAGGGGCATGATCTGCCCGCGGTATTGCACTACTTCCTGATCGGACGCAACCTCTACACTGTCCCGAGAGAATTCCTCCAGACGCGCTACCAAGGCCAGGTCCACAGCCATTCTTCCGCTCTCTCCATACTGGAATAGCAGCACCGCATGGCGCTGATTGCCCTCGGCGCCATCGGTCGACCTTCGCTCCTCTTTGTCGGTCAAGGCCCGATCCCGGACCTCTCCCACCACATTGGCGCGCTGGGCCAGGCCCATCACGTCGAGAATCAGGGCGACCTTGCCGTCGCCCATGATGGTGGCTCCCGCGTAGGTATTGATGGTCTTCAGCTGCTTGCCGAGCGGCTTCACGACGATCTCCTCGGTGTCGTTGATCTCATCGACGACCAGCCCGAATTGCCGGTCATCGGCCCGCAGGACGACGATGTTGATGTTCTGGATTTCCGCACTCCCGGCGTCCCCCCGCTTCTCGTCCGTTCTGAGTTCACGATTCAGATACACCAAAGGCAGCAATCGCTCCCGCAAGCGGTACACGGGAGCGCCATTGACGACCTCAATGCCCTTGCGCGCCTGCTCGCCTTCCAGGCGCACCAGCTCGAGCAGGCTGACCTGCGGGATCGCATAGCGGTCGCCCGCCGAGGCCACGATCAGCGCCGGGATGATCGCCAGCGTCAACGGAATCTTCATGCGCACCGTCGACCCTTGTCCGGCCTTCGACTGCACGTCGACCAGGCCGCCGATTTTTTCGATATTGGTTCGCACCACGTCCATGCCAACGCCCCGGCCGGACACGTTGGTGACCTTATCGGCGGTGGAGAAGCCCGGCAGCCAGATCAGGTTCGTGATCTCGCGCTCGGTCATGCGCGCCGCCTGGTCGGCGCTGACCAGCGCCTTCTGGATGGCTTTTTTGCGGATCTTCTCCAAATCCAGACCGGCGCCGTCATCGCTGATCTCGATATTGACTTGTCCCCCCTCGTGAAAGGCCCGCAGGAACAGTAAGCCTTCGGGATTTTTTCCCTTGGCCCGGCGTATCTCCTGCGTTTCAATGCCGTGATCGACGGCGTTGCGCACCAGATGGGTGAGCGGATCCTTGATGGCCTCGATGATGGTCCGATCGAGTTCGGTTTCCTTGCCTTCCATCACGATGCGCACCTGCTTGCCGCAGCCTCGCGCCACGTCGCGCACCGTGCGGGGAAATTTGCCCCAGATGTTGCCGATGGGCTGCATGCGCGTCTTCATGACGCCTTCCTGCAGCTCGGTGGTGAGCAGATTCAGCCGCTGGCTGGTGCCCAGCAGTTCGCTGTCGTCGGTGGAATTGGTGTACTGCACGATCTGATTGCGGAGCAGAACCAGTTCGCTCATGCCGTTCATCAGCCGGTCGAGCTGGCCCACGTCGACGCGGATGGTCGAGTCACTGGCGCTTTGCCCGCGCGCCGCTTGCTGCAGGCTGGGCGCATCGACCATCTGTTGGGGCTTTGCATTGGCCTTTGCGGCGGGAATTTCTTTCATCGCCGGCGGTTCGGCCACGAGCGGCCGCGGCGCCGCCTCGATTACGACCGTGACGTTGCCCTGACGTACGGGAATCTCGCCGATGTCCGGCGCAGGCTGAGGCGGAGGGTTGTGCGGAGATTTTCCCTTCGTGGGCGCGGCCGCAGCACCGGGTTCACTTCTGGACGCGAGCAGATTTGTCAGGGCGGCGATCAGTTCCTGATCGTGGCGCTCCCCTTCGTTGCCGTTGGCTTCAATGCTGGCAAGCATCTGGCGGACCGCATCCACCATGGACAACAACCCAGTGGTGATTTCAGGGTTCAGTGTGAGCTGGCCATCGCGCAAGCGCGCCAGCAGGTTTTCCCCCACATGCGTGAGCGCTTCCAGCTGATTGAAGGCAAGAAATCCCGAGGTGCCTTTAAGGGTATGGATCGTGCGGAACACGCTGGCCAGAGTTTCCCGGTTCCCAGCGTCCTTCTCCAGCGCGATCAGTTCCTGGTCGAGCCGGTCGAGATTCTCATAACTCTCAACTAAGAATTCTTTAACGATCTCCTCGTCACTCATAAGACGAATCCCTTCCGAATACCCAGGCCCTCTTAAGCATGGACAGCACTAAACCGACTCAATACGTGCCGCCGCTCCGGATTTCCGCACCCGCACGTTGCCCTTCATCGGTCATCAATTGGTGGGACTTTAGCTCCGCTTGCGAGAACTGCGTATCCGGCGGGTCCGTTCGGCGCTATTTGTAGATTGCCGCCACCAGCTTGTGGATCTCAGGTGTGTAGCTCTCGCATTCCTTCACGAAGTCGCTCCATCGGAACTCGGTTGCCAAGGGACAGTGCTCGGTTAAAATCATCCAATCGTTCTCAGCCGAGCTGAGCGGATCCAGCGCCTCCGCATATCCCAGCCCAAGATCTGAAGCGCGGCACAATCGATCGGAGAGTGCGACGATGGCGACCAGTGCGGCGTCATGACCCGCAGCCGCTGGATTGTGATGGCAAAGGATCACCTCGATGAGCGAATCGGACAAGTTCCACATGCGGCCGAGGACCTCACCGCTCTGGCAATGGGTGAATCCAAGTTCCGAGTACTCCACGTCGCCGGCGAACACCGACTCGCGCCTCGCCTTTGCCAAAGCGGCCTGCATCTTTTCGGGAAGGATGACGAGGTTTACGATGAAGCCGATATCGTGGAGTAAGCCCGCCAGATAAGCTTTTTCCGGATCGCCAAATCCCGCCGAGCGCGCCAATTTGCGCGCAATGATCGCGCAGGCCAGTGAGTGCCGCCAGAAGACGAGAGGATCGACGCCTTTCATGGCCTTCGACACCACCCGCATGAGTCCGCACGACATGGCGATGTCGCGGATTCTGGCAATGCCCAGCGTGCGAACTGCTCCGCGGAGTGAGTCGACGCCCGGGCCGCGTGCAAACAATGCCGAATTGGCCATGCGCAACGCCTGCGCCGCCATGGCCTCATCCCGCCCGATGAGTTCGGCCAGGTACAGCAAATTCACCTGATCCGCGGGCTGGTTCAGCTCATCGAGAATCGTCTGCAGAACCCCCGCAATGCTCGGAATCGAACTCAGCAGGTCATCTCTCCCCTGGAACACCCGCTGCAAAGCCGGATTCGTGCATGCAGGATCGCTAATGTGTGCTCTCATGTCGCCAGGTCGACGTATTGCTGACGAATCTTGTGCGTCTTCTAACCTTATGGACATTGAGTTCTCTGCCGGCCAAGATTGGCGCGTTGTCGACGAAATCAAAGCTATCGCAAGATGGTTCGATATTTGTCCGGGCGCAATGACGCAGCCATTACTACAGGATTAATGAGGATTCCCGATTCGGAATTGGGAACGATCTTTAGTTATGAATCGTTAGCGAGATGGTCAGAGGCCGATCCTCAAACAGCAAGTTAACTTCAATGGCCGGATCGTCCGCCAGCGTGGAGAGGCTGTATTCTGCGCCCGTGATCACGGTTGGCACGGACAGCTGGCAGGTTTCTGAGAGTCCCGAAATCTTGTTCTTGAAGTTGCCGGCCACCATGTTACAGATCTCGCCGATGGCATCCCAGGTTTCCGGACCGGCGTTGTCCAAGGCAATGCCAAGCATTTTCGAGGTCATCCGTGCAGCGGAAGTGGAGTCGCAGCGCAGTGTCAGGACCCCGCACAGACATCCGGCAAGCCCCACCATGGATGTAACGTCAAGGTTTTCTCCGCGGTCTGGATGGGAAGGGTTTTCTAGTTGAGAGCCAAGCATGACGTCGAATACTTCGCGCGCCGACATTGCCAGCAGAGGAGCCCAGGCGTCCCGGTCATGGCGAACCGTGTGATCCAGATTGGTCGTATTCATTGATTGCCTGCCAGTATGGGAACGATTTGTTTTTTGACCTGATCGGGAGTGAACGGTTTTCGTATGTAGCCTCGGGCACCAGCGGAAAGCGCCTGCACGACATGGCCTTCGCTGCCCTCGGTGGTGATCATCACCACCGGAACTCCCTTTGCGTTTTCCACGGCTGAGAGCTGTTTGATGAATTCCATGCCGTCCATGACGGGCATGTTGATATCACAAAGGATGAGATCCACCTTGCTCTTGTTCAGCACCCCTAAGCCCTCGGCCCCATTCCCGGCCTCGAGCACTTCCGCAATCTGGATGTCAGCCTGGCGCAAGGAACGTTCGACGATTTTCCGCATGACCGACGAATCGTCCACGATGAGCACCCGTATGTCGTCCATGCAAATATCGATCCTTTCAACAGCTGGGAACCGCTTAGGAAGTGAGCCCCAGTTGTGGTCTCCACATTCATCGGCACATTGAAGCGGAAACTTCAACGCTGAAGAGCGATCATTCCCGATAGAGGCGTTCCGCCCAAGCGCTGATCTTCACGAGCTCGCCGCCTTCGGCGTTAGCAATCAATTTTGGGTTCTCCCGTCGGCCAAGAAGACATAAACCTTCTGCTTGCTGAGTCCGATAGACGTAAAGGAGAAACGGGTGGATGACGGATATTCCCGATGCAATTCTGTGCATGGATGCCGATGGCCGAATCGTCTATGCCAATGACGCCGGATGTAGTTGGCTGCATTGTCAGCCCGAACAACTCTCTGCTCTTTCTTTTTCCGCGCTAGCTGCCAGCGGCGCCAAAACCAGCTGGCCGGAGCTTTGGCTGCAGCTCCGAACCTCGGGATCATGCACGCTTGAGCTCGAATCGCCAGCCAGCGCAGCGGACGGACGGGTGGCTCATGGCACGCTCCACTATTTCCGTTGCAGGGAACAAGAATTTGCGATCGCGCATCTGCGGGAGGTCGCGGACAAATCGAATGGACAACCGTCTCCCCTTTGCAATCAGCCCAATGTTCAGGCCATCTTCCAGGGGGTGGAGACCGGAATTTTCATTATCGATCCTGAAACCCATCGTATTGTCGACGCCAATCCGGTCGCGCTGCAGTTGATCGGAGCTCCGCTTCAGGAAACCGTCGGCGCCGTGTGTCACCGCTTTGTGTGTCCAGCCCAGGCCGGACACTGCCCGGTCACGGACCTGGGCCAAACCGTCGACAACTCCGAGCGCATCCTCCTGACTGCCAAGGGCGAACGGCTCTCCATTATCAAAACGGTGCGCCCGATCCAACTCGAAGGGCACCGTTACCTGCTCGAAAGTTTTTTTGATGTCACGGAGCAAAAACGCTCGGAGAAAGCCCTCGCGCAGCGCACCTCATACCTGAACACCCTGATCGAAACCAATCCTCTGGGAACGGTCGTGCTGGACAAAGACGAGCACGTCGAGATGTTGAATTCGGCCTTTGAACAACTGTTTCTTTTTTCGCGCCAAGACCTGCAGGGCAAGAGCCTGCATGAATTGATCGTCCCCCAGGAATTGGCCGAAGAATCGAGGCGTTTCACACGCGACTGTATGGAGCGGAAAAGCGTCCAGGTCATCAGCCGCCGTCGCCGCAAGGACAATACCCTCGTCGACGTGGAGATCTACGGCGTGCCTCTCATTATTGACGGCGAGATCCATGGAATTCTGGCGATCTACCAGGACATTACGCAACGCAAGCGGATTGAAGTCGAGTTGCGCGACAGCGAGAATCGGTTCCGCACTGCCTTTGAAGACGCGCCCTACGGCATGTGCATGGCCGATTTGAATGGGCGATTCCTGCACGCCAATTCCGCCCTTTCCCGGATGCTGGGTTATTCCCGCGAAGAACTTGTGGCCGGCGCCTGGCAACAAATCACTCACCCCGACGATCTCGAACGATCCCGCGAAGCCGCCATTCAGTTGCGCAAGGGAATGGACACCGCCTACGAGCTGAAAAAGCGCTACCTGCACAAGGAGGGAAAAATCGTCTGGGCGCATTTGAAGATCTCGCTGGTAAAAGACGGTCTGGGCAGACCCTCCCACTTCATCACCCAGATTGAAGACATTACCGAGCGCAAAGGCGCCGACGAAGCCCAAGCCTTTCTGGCATCGCTGGTCGAGTCCTCGCAGGATGCCATCGTAGGCATGAATCCCGAAGGCATGGTCATGAGCTGGAACCGCGGCGCGACGGAACTATACGGCTACAGCTCGGAAGAAATGATTGGAAGCTCGATCGCCAAGCTCATTCCTCCCGATTGTTCGGACCAGTTGGCACAATTTCTGGAACGAATCCGCCGCGGAGAATCCATATCCACGCACGAGACCTACCGCAAGGATGGCAGGCGGGTAGATGTTTCGTTATCGCTTTCCCCTGTCTTCGATAAGGCCCGGCAAATTACCGGGCTGGTGAGCATCGCCCGCAATATTACGCAGCGCAAGCAGGCCGAGCAGGCGCTGCTCTCGAGCGAAGAAAAATTCCGTCAGCTGGCGGAGAACATCAGTGAAGTGTTCTGGATGGTGTCCCCGGCGGCCCCGGGAATCCTCTATGTCAGCCCAGCCTATGAACAAGTCTGGGGTAAGAGTTGTGAGAGCCTGCATCGCAATCCCGCGTCCTGGGCCGAGAGCATCCATCCCGACGACCTGCAAAAGGCGATGGAAATGAACCAAAGGCAACTCTTGGGCGAAAAAGTCGATTCCATTTATCGCATACGCACCCCCGACGGTCGGGAGAAATGGATTCGGGACCGCGCGTTCCCGGTGCGCGATGCGAGTGGCCAGCTCACCCGCATTGTCGGATTGGCGGAAGATATCTCGGCGCGCAAACTAGCCGAGGAAGCTCTGCGAGCTTCGGAGGAACGCTACCGCGAACTGTTCGAGAATGCCAGCGACCTGGTCTACACCTTCGATCTCGATCTGCACATCACCTCCTTAAACCGGCTGGCTGAGCAAAGCATGGGATATTCCCGCGAGGAAGCCTTGCAGATGAACCTGCGGCAACTCCTCGACCCTTCGCAAGCGCAGCGCCTGGAGCGGGGGATTGAACAGTTAGTCGCCTTTCGTGCCGCGATCAAGATCGAATTGGACATCCGGGCCAAGGATGGGCGGAAGCTCAAGCTGGAAATAAATCCTCGCCTCATCTATCGCGACGGCAAGCCCGTCGGAATTCAGGCCATTGCCCGGGACATCACCGGGCGTGACGTGGCCGAAATGGAGTTGCGCCAGGCGCAGAAACTGGAATCGGTGGGCCGCCTCGCGTCTGGCATCGCTCACGAAATCAACACCCCCATCCAGTTTGTAGGCGATAACGTGCGCTTCCTGCAGGATGCGTTCGGAGACCTGCAATCCGTACTCAAGAAGTTTCAGGAACTATGTAAATCCACCAGCGAGATGCGCTCGGGCGCGCAGTTTGGCGGCGAACTGGATCGTATTGCGGCCGAATCGGATAGTGATTACCTGCTCAAGGAAATCCCCAAAGCACTGGGCCAGACCCTCGATGGGGTCGAGCGGGTCGTCACCATCGTGCGCGCCATGAAAGAATTCGCTCACCCCGAAAGCAAGGGGATGGCGCCCGCCGACCTGAACAAGGCGCTCTCCAATACGCTGACGGTTGCGCGCAACGAATTGAAGTATGTCGCGGAGGTGGAAACCGACTTTGGCGATCTGCCGGCGGTGGTTTGCAGTGTCAGCGACATGAACCAGGTCTTCCTCAACCTGCTCATCAATGCCGCTCACGCTATCGCCGACGTGGCAAGAGACGGCGGCAAGAAGGGAAAGATCCGGGTATCCACGTCGCTCCAAAATTCAACTGCGGTGATTGCGATCTCCGACACAGGCGGCGGCATTCCGGAAGCCATTCGCGATCGTATTTTTGATCCTTTCTTCACCACGAAAGAGGTCGGTCGCGGTACCGGTCAAGGCTTGGCTATTGCACGTTCCGTGGTCGATCGCCACAAAGGCACGCTGACCTTCGAAACGGAGGTGGGCAAGGGAACCTCCTTCTATGTCCGACTGCCCATTGCCAATTCCCAAACCGAGGGTAATTGAACAGGAAGATATTTCTTGTTGATTCCGCTGTTTCTATGGGCGATCGGTGAATGCGCGCGGGGCCGCATCCCAAAGCATGCGCACCCCGACACTAACGTGCTCTCTCAGCGGTAATGCGATTCAAACAACTCTCCGATATTGCTAGAGGCGGGAATCTGTCCGCCGGGTGCGCGGTGTCTGCTGCTGGCCAGAAAACGAAGATACGCGATGACGGTCGGCGCGATTCGCTGTGTGCGGCCGAGCTATTCATCAACTCGGTGCCCTCCATCTTGATTGGCGTCGATACGAATGGCCGCGTCAACCGCTGGAATCGAGCGGCGGTTCAGACTTTCGATCTGGAACAGACCGAGGTCCTAGGCAAGCCCTTGTCCAATTGCGGAATCCATTGGCTGAACTCAGGAATTGACGCGACCATCAGCGATTTACTCCGATCGCGGCAAAGGTTTGTTTGGGATGGGGTGCAATTCGAGAAAGATGGCGAGCCTCATCTTCTGGGAATGACGGTCAATTGGATCGACATCCCCGATACCACACAGGGCGAGCTGTTGATCGTGGGTTCCGACATCACCTCCAGGAAAAGAACAGAAGATGAGTTGCGGTCCAAGACTGCCTTCTTTGAAGCCCAAATCCAGGCCACCATCGACGGCATTCTAGTAGTCGATGAAAACGGAAACATCGCTCTGCGGAATGAAAAAATGCTCGAGTTGTTCGACGTGCCGCCGCGGCTGCGCGATACCAAGTCGGATGATCTCCTGTTGGAGCATGCGCTCGGGCAACTGGAGGATCCAGAGTGCTTTCTCCAAAAGGTCAGATATCTCTATACGCACCGCGAGGAAAAGACCCGCGATGAAGTGAGACTCCGCAACGGACGCGTGCTCGACCGCTACTCATCTCCGGTGTTTGGAGCCGATAACCAGTACTACGGCAGGATCTGGACTTTCCGCGACATTACCGAGCGCAAGCGGAATGAGGACGCGTTGCGGCAGCTGTCGGTTGCGGTCGAACAGAGCCCCGTGTCTGTGATGATCACTGATCTAGGGGGCAATATCACATACGTGAACCGGCGCTTCACGGAGTGTACGGGATACAGGTATGAAGAAGTCATGGGACGCAATCCTCGGCTGCTGAAATCAGGCCACACCAGCCCGGAGGAGTATCGCCAGTTATGGCAAACAATCACCCGGGGTGAGGAGTGGCGTGGCGAACTCAGCAATAAGAAAAAGAATGGCGATCTCTATTGGGAATCGGTCGTCATCAGCCCGATTCGGAACGCCGCCGGCGAGATGTGCCACTTCCTTGCGGTGAAAGAAGACATCACCGAACGAAAAATTGCGGAGAGCCATTCCCGGCAGGCACAAAAGCTCGAGGCCATTGGGCAACTTGCCGCCGGCATCGCCCACGAAATCAACACGCCCATCCAATTCGTCGGCGACAATCTCCGCTTCATCAAGGATGCCTGGTCCGGTCTCGACTCCCTCATCGCGCTTTGCGAGGCGTTGCCGGGAAACGCTATCGCCGATGATGCCATGCAGCAACTGCGACGTATCCTTCAGGAATCCGACTCCGCCTACTTGCGTTCAGAAATCCCTCGTGCCCTCGATCAATCGCTCGACGGAGTCGATCGCGTAGCCAAGATCGTGCGGGCCATGAAGGAATTCTCGCATCCTGGATCTGAAGAGAAACAGCTGGCGGACATCAATCACGCTATCCTGACCACGCTGACTGTTTCGCGCAACGAATGGAAGTATATGGCTGAGGCAGAGACCGTCCTGCAGCCTGATCTGCAAATGGTTCCCTGCCATATCGGGGAATTAAACCAGGTGTTCCTGAACCTGCTCATCAATTCCGCCCACGCGATTGCGGAAGTGGTAGGGGAGCATTCGAAGCAAAAAGGCAAGATCACGATTCGAACGACGCAAGACGCCCAGTTCACGATCATTACTGTCCAGGACACGGGAGCAGGCATTCCCCGGGAAATCCAATCGCGGGTTTTCGATCCTTTCTTTACCACCAAGAGCGTGGGCCGCGGCACCGGGCAGGGACTTTCGCTGGCCTACAACTCAATCGTGAAACGGCACGGCGGCAAGATCTGGTTCGATTCCGAGCCAGGCCAAGGCACAACGTTCTTCATCCAATTGCCCACGGCAGGGGAAGCCGGCACTCATGTCGAAACGCGTTCTGTTCGTTGATGATGAACCAATGGTTCTCTCGGGTCTGCAGCGCAGCCTTCGCTCCATGTGTAAGGAGTGGGAAATGGCGTTCGTGACCAGCGGGCCAGAGGCGCTGAAGCTGATGGAGCAACAGCCCTTTGACATCGTCGTGACCGACATGCGCATGCCGGTCATGACTGGAGCCGAGTTGCTGGAACAGGTGAAAAGACGCTTCCCGCAGTGCTTTCGAATCATCCTCTCCGGGCAGGCCGATCAGAAAACCATTCTGCGGGCGGTCGATCCCACCCATCAGTACCTGGCCAAGCCCTGCGACACCACGGAACTGAAGAAGCGGCTGACCGGCGCATTTGCTGTCCGCGGTTTGCTGAAGAACGAAGAACTCCAGGCGGTCGTCTCGCGTCTGCAAGCGTTGCCGAGTCTGCCTTCCCTGTTTGTTGAAGTGACCCGCGAACTGGAAAACAGCGAGTCCTCTCTGCCCAGAATTGCGCACCTGGTTTCCGAAGATATGGCGATGACTGCCAAGGTCCTGCAGTTGGTCAATTCCGCTTTTTTTGGATTGCGCTGTCGCATCTCCAGTCCCATGCAGGCGGTGCAATTGCTGGGTCTCGACACTCTGCGCGCACTGGTGCTCTCCACCCACGTCTTCACCAAGTTCCGCACCCAGACCCTGGGCGATGCGGAAACCAGCTATCTGTGGAAGCACAGCATGGCCGTCGCCAGCTTCGCAAAGCACATTGCCGCATCCGAAAAAGCGGATCGCCAACTTGCCGACGATTGTTTCACCGCCGGGCTCTTGCATGACGCCGGCAAACTCATCCTCGCTTCCGCTCTGGAGAGTAAGTACAACCAGGTGCTCGATGCGGTTCGCAAAGGCGGCCAGAAGCTGATCCCCGCCGAGACGGAGATACTCGGTTGCAGCCATGCCGAGATCGCGGCTTATCTGCTTGGTCTCTGGGGACTCCCTGAAACGGTCATCGACGGCGTGGCCTGGCATCACGCGCCCTCCGGCAGCATCCAGACAGGATTTTCCCCGGCTCTGGCTACCCACGTCGCTACCGTTTTTCACGAACAACAATCGCCGTTTTGGATGCAGGATGGACTCGCGCTCGAGGTTGCATACCTGACCAGAAATGGCCTCGCGGAACGAGAACCGATCTGGCGCAAAGTGGTGGAGGAAGTGGCCAGTCGCCCGGATCACGAGTAGCAAGCCGTTTCGCCCGGCCATTCAAGGGATCTTTCCAGGTTGCCGATAACTTAGGTGTCAAACCGCGACAGCTGCGGCTTGGAGCAGCGAAGGAGCGGCATCCAAGTTCTCGATTGTGTGGGACACACGAGTAGGCAAAGGAGAGTGCAATGCGGGAAAGAATCCTTCTCGTCGACGATGACAGCAACGTGCTCGACGGGTACCGAAGAAGCCTGAGCCGGGAATTCTTGCTGGAGACGGCCCTCGGCT